>Ga0209251_1000089_pt1 | contig 82311 bp, 76 predicted proteins | sample SaaInlV_100m_DNA_6_FD_184665 | JGI IMG/M metagenome (GOLD analysis project Ga0209251, IMG submission 184665) | Marine microbial communities from expanding oxygen minimum zones in the Saanich Inlet - Saanich Inlet SI073_LV_10m_DNA (SPAdes) (version 2) | ecosystem: Environmental > Aquatic > Marine...
GTCCTGTCGGTTCTTTGTATCCCGCTCGCATGTGAGATGCCCCGACGTTTGCAGTCATGTATGCCATGGCATTCCCTCGCTTACCACGAGGATCCCAGGCAGGTAAATCAAGACCTTTACAATGCGCAGTTAGTCGGGTCGCTGGATGACCTGTTGTCTCTTCGACGTAAGAAGAAAAAGCAACTGCTCCAGCAGCAAGAACTGAGAACAAATCACCTTCTCCAGGTTGTGAATGTGCGAGCATAGCAAGAGCAAGAGGGGGCAATTCAGGTATTCCAAATTGCCAAGGAACAACATCTCCTTTCTTGTATCGACCAAAATCAAACGGGGCATGGAAATGATCAGACCAATCTTCAGGTAGCCAATTATGCTCAACTAATTCACATACAATTGAGAGGGCTGCTCCTGCGGAAATGGTATCAATTCCTAGTCGATTACAAGCATCGTTTCCATCCATAACATCGAGTGAACTCGTAAGTCCAAGATTTGATCCAAGCATTGCCAATGTTTCGTATTCAGGACGGTCGACTCGGTCAAGATGTACAGGACGTTTTCGTAGTTTTATACCATCAACTGTTGGACGATCTGCAGCCTCACAAGCGATTGGACAAGGTGCACAGCAAGCCGATTGTTTTGCATCTGGTAACGACTCATGCCAGTGCTCTCCGGACAATTCATGAGCATTCAGTTCAGTTCGAACATCTACTGTAGTAGTCCCTCCTCGTACTTTTAATTGCGAGAATTCAGGAATCATTGCGTTTGTAGAACTGTAATTTGCAGTAGGCATTCGTCCATTTTCTGAAGCATAAATTGGCCCACGACTCGTTCCGAAAGAGTAGAATGGGTCTCCTGAACGTCTCCTCAATCCCATTTCTTGACGCTGTACTTTTACTGCAGAATTAAGACTCGCTTCGCTTGCGAAGCGAATATTCTCTTTTGAAGTTGATTTCACAGTTACTGCCTTGAGTCCTTTGAATCCAAAGGCAGCACCCGTGCCTCCACGACCTGCTGCTCTCCGTCCAGCAGTTAGAGGGCTTGCAATTCGAACACCGTTTTCACCAGCAGGGCCAATGGAAAGGCATTCGCCAAGATGATCGAGCTTTTTCTCAACATCCCACGTAGTCAAGCCTTTCAGTTCAGCAGCATCATGCAGTACTGCAGAGCCATCTAGGATCTCTAAACGCATAAGGGAATCACTCGCACCAGTTATGAACAAGCCATCCCAGCCCGCTTCGCGAAGAACATGCCCAATATTTCCTCCAATGTAGGTATCAATGTATAAGTCGGTGAGAGGAGAACGTGTCACAACCACCGCTCTACCAGAAGAACCGACTTTACTGGCTTGATAGGGTCCAGTCATGAAAAGAAGTGGAGAGGATGGATGGCGAGCAGTATCGACATTCTTGGTAACAGGATGTTGCAAAGAAGTTGCCTCAGAGTAATCCGTAGTATCCCATTCGATCAAAAGGCGTGTTGCAAGTCCCTTGCCACCCATACTTTCCATAAGCCATTCATGAGGTATGTCTCGTGGTTGGACTTCCTTTTTGGTCATATCAACCCAAAGGACACGTCCTGGAAATCCGTCAAATTGCCAAGGTAATTGCATTGTCTCACCTTATCCCATAATGCGCTTCCATGAACCGTCTTGATGTTCATAAATCATTGGAACACCAGTTGGAACTTCCAAACCGAGAACCTCTTCTTTGGAAAGGCCTTCAAGATGCATAATGATGCTTCGAAGAGAATTCCCATGTGCAGCGACAAACAGATTCTTTCCCGAATCATGAGCAGGTAAAAGAACACTTTCGAGATATGGAATTGTACGTGCTGCTGTTAATTCAAGACTTTCTCCATTTGGTGGAGGCGTGTCGAATGAACGTCTCCAAATCTTGACTTGATCGTCTCCAAATTTATCTCGAGTCCTTTGCTTGTTCATGCCTTGAAGATCCCCATACATTCGCTCATTCAATTGCCATGAAACATAGACTGGAAGAATATTGGAATCATCTGAATCTTGATTTAATTGCGACCATGCAACCATCTTGCCTTCGTTCTCACTCATTGTTTCTCCAGAATCAACGTATTGAATGACTGGTGTTTTACCACTGTTATGTTGGCTCAATGCGAGCATAGCTGTCATTTGAGCACGTATGAGCGTGGAGGTGTGGACTTCATCGATCCGAATATCTGCTAATGTACGTCCTCCAGCGAGTGCCTCATCGATTCCTACTTGGGTTAATGGGACATCTACCCAACCCGTAAACAGGTTCGCAGCATTCCACATGGATTGGCCGTGGCGCATCAAGATAAGTGAAGCCATATCCATGCCACTGGTTGGTGGTGCATCAAGCCTACGACGAAATGACTCTCGAACTAAGTATATCTAAATCCTTCATTAAGCCAATTATACACTTCTTAGGTTTCGCAGCATAGGTGAAATAAGAATAACTTTAACCAAACAGGATTGATTCAAATCATGGAGCACCATCTCTCTGATTGGAACGAGATTAGCAATCTTTTTGCAGAGATGTTTCAAAACCTCGGAGAAGTCGAACGTTCAACGAACGTTCTCTCTTTTTCTTCGACAAAACCTCACGTAACGACAGCAATCATGTTAACAAATGATGGACAACTCGTTGCAAGCATGCCATTGCATAACATTGATTCACGATTTGAACAAGTGATTTTTGATGATTCTCTAGTGTCAATTCGTTTGATTGGACCAGCGTTTGATTATACTTACACGATTCCTACAGAGATTCTTCACCTCAGAGGAAATGGTTGACCGATTACTATCAGCACAGATACTACACTCTTCATAGGGGAAGCAAAAGAGGCAGCACCATGAAGCCAACAGATGAGCAAGCAGGAGCGTGGACTGAAGCATTCGATTCAGGTAAATTTGTGAGAAAATCAAGCGAATTTCGAGATGTAATTCAATCCGATGGAACCTTTGATGTTGAATCAAATCGTTACCATCTGTATGTATCGTATGCATGTCCTTGGGCACATCGTACCCTCATGACAAGAACCTTGCTTGGTCTTGAAGATCACATCAGTGTAGATGTCGTCGATTGGCGAATGAATCGAGATGGATCTTGGTCATTTAATCCAGAAGAAGAAGGGGCAACTGCAGACTCTGTAAACGGTGAGACAAGTCTAGAAGGAATTTACAATCGTGCGTTTACCGGTTGGAATGAAAGTAAAAGCATTGGAACTGTCCCAGTACTGTGGGACCGTAATCATTCAACAATCGTGAACAATGAAAGTCGAGAGATTGTTCGAATGTTCGATACTTTGGCTCAATCTGGTTTAGGAAACGGCGTTACGCTCTGTCCAGATGAATTGAAACAAGACATTGATGCAATGATTGATGCGAACTATGAATCAGTTAACAACGGCGTCTACAAATCTGGTTTTGCTCGTACACAAGATGCTTATGATGCTGCAGTAACTTCTTTGTTTGAACGTCTTGATGAATTAGAAATCCATCTTGGAGGTCGAGACTGGTTAGTCGGAGAAGAAAAAGGAGTGCTAACAGAAGCAGACATCTGTTTATTCACAACATTGGCTCGGTTCGATTTGGTTTATGTCGTTCATTTCAAATGTAATCTACGACGAATCATCGACTATCCGAATTTACAAGCCTTTGTCGAGCGAATGATCGACCAACCAGGTATTCGAGAAACATGTCATTGGCATCACATCAAAGCGCACTACTTCTGGTCCCACCAGAACATCAACACCTTCCGAATTATCCCCCTCGGCCCACTTGAAGGCGCCCATACAAGATAGGCAAGAAGGTCGGACTCGTTGCCTTTGATTTGTCAATACCTGAGCAATGGGTATTGGGATATACCCTCTGAACTTATCCGAAACGATTTGTACATACTTGTGAAATTCTGAGCAAAGTTATAACAAAAAATGTTTAGGCATGCCTTATGGATATTCATGATGAAGTATGGGAATCGCTTGGATTCTATGTTTATGCATATATCGATCCTATTGATTCAACAATCAGATATATCGGCAAAGGAACTGGGGACAGGGCACTTTCCCACCTTCATTCCAATGAAGAATCGGACAAGGTTAAGTGGATTCAAGGGCTAAAGGAAATTGGTAAAAGCCCTCAAATTGATATCATTGCAAGAAATCTTTCTGAAGAGACTGCTTTACTCATAGAAAGGTCACTAATCGATTCAATCGGTTTGGGTCATGGTAAACTCACCAACAAAGTAAGAGGCCATGATGTCGAAAATGGGAGAGAATCAATTCAAGAAATTGCAATTAAACTGAATCCGAATCCTGCTGAATTTAAACATAAAATATTGATGCTGAGACTCAATCAACATTGGAGGCCTAACATGTCAGATGGAGAATTGTACGACATTACTCGTGGCATTTGGGCTTTAGGCAAAAAGAGGGAAGAAGTAGAATTGGTTTTTGCAGTAGCAAATGGCATTGTAAGAAAGGTGTATATTCCAGGTTCTTGGCACCCTGCTGGAACAACAACATACAATCACAAACACCCAGATATCGGGGAAAAAGAAAAATCAAGATGGGAATTTATTGGTAAAGAAGCAACAGAAAAAGAACATCTTGTATACTTGAATAAGGATGTAAGTTGGTACTACAAAAAAGGAGAACAAACTAGTAGAAGATACACTTTCGACTAACACGAACCCTTCCAACACCCACTCATGAGATGCCTGTCGCTTCGGTAGCGAGCAAACCGCCCCACGCAAAGCCCATCAAACTACCATATTCAGTTGGAAGGGGTTTCGGATGACCCCTTCCAACTTATCCGAATCGATTTGTTGATGGTTGCAACTCGTGGGTTCAACAGACCCTTTGTTTGAACATTATGTTTATCAGCCATAGACACCATTAATAAGAATTAAATTGGCACTGATATCATGCGACGTCTTAGATGGTGTTTGGTTCTAGCACTTTTACTTCTACTGATGACTTCCACAGCAATTGCAGATGGTGGTGATGATGATGATGATGATGATGATGAGCAAAAGATCCTTGGTATAGAAGGTGAAGATCTAGGAAATATTGCACTTTATTTGTTGATTGCCACTCTCATGATTGTTATCTGGAAACCAACATTCAAATGGCTGAGGAAATATGGTCCAGAGCGTTTTGATAAAGAACCTAGAGAATTCAAACGAAAATTGGGAGTATTCAATCGGCGTTTCATGAAAATCCATAATTGGATTGGATTTGGTACTGCTGTTGTTGGAACGATTCATGGAATTGTCCTCGAATGGCATTGGACATTGTGGGCAGGGATGGCGGCTCTTTGGATTCTAGTTTTCAGCGGCTCAATGATGCAATGGCGTTGGCCTCCAAAAGAAGTGCGCAAAGGCGCTCGTCTACTTCATTTACAGCGAACGTTGTCAGTGGTTGCAATCGCTCTCCTTTTGATTGGACACGGAATCGTGGATTGATATTCAGTGATTACTTCATTGAAAGTTGCATGGGACCCCCTTGCAACATCCGTCAGTTGGATGGGTACGGTTCTGTATGCAGGCGCGCATGAGGAATTCCCTTGTGAAAGGAAATCATACATCTACTAATCCTGTACCGTCGCATGTAGGGCATTCGAAGGTTCCACCACAATTCTCGCAATTTGGATCATATGGGGCGATCCATTCTTTTTTTTCCGAATCCCAATGCATACAACACAATAGGCACTGGCTAGTGCCTTCACAATCTTCACAGAGTTCCTTACTCTCATCGTTCCAAGGACCGCCATATGGCTCCCAATCTGACAAGTCTTCACATAACTCACTTACCATATAGAGGTGATGGATTAAAAGAGAGTTTGTTGGAAATGACATAGCTAATCTAATGGGAACAATATGTGAAAAATCTGATACATCTAGTTTCGAATGGGGGTTCAATATCAAGAGCTTTTACTACGAATAGATCAACCCAAAACTTTCACATAGAATATTGGAAGTACTATCTTTGTAAAGTAAACTCTTCAAATGTAGATTTCCAACCTTAAAAGAATATAACCTCTTTGATGAAGCAAAACAAGATAACGTAACTCACCAAGATCTAAATTTGATGACGGAAGGATTTGCAGTATCTCCTTTCGGCGCTTGATATGCTACATCTGCGTAGGCGATAGGTTCCAGTACTTTGAATGCAGTCTTGTTAAATTGGTTGGTTTGTGTACCCCTACTCCATGAGCACACTCCCGCAATCCCTTCAAAATCATAACACATGATACGGAGTTGCAATTCAATAATCTCTTTTTCATACTTTTTCTCATCGTAGTCCTTCAATTTTTCAACGTAACTTTGGTGAAGTGTTTCATGGGCTAGGGTTCTGTTCTGAGATGTTCTGTTTACAGAGGAAGTTGTAATTGTATCGCTGATTAGACCCCATGCATTTTTTGCCGCTTCGTGAGCGGCATTCTCAGTAGGATGAGTATTTCGCCAATACGCCGAACTCAGAGATATATTACAGAGTTGGGAAGAATTCTGTGTGAAAATAAATTTGAAGTCGTTTTTTCTTTTCCGCGTTTTTGTCATGTACTGAGTCTTCAATGCACTGGGTAACAAAGACTCCGAAAATTCCGTAAAAGGAGGGGTGATATTGACACGAGATACCGAATCGACAATTGCATCAACACCGTTCATCGCAAGAAGTTGAAATTCTAATGTCTTATATTCAAACTTAAGTTGAGCCATCTCTTTACACAGTTCATATGCCTCATCTCGCCAAGTTTCTGCTTGTAGAATCTGATCAGGCCTCAGTCCAGGATGGTCGCCGCTATTCGGTTGGCTGTAATACACAGATCGAACCATGGCGACAGATGCTCCATATTGTGCTTCAAAACTCCTGATATCAGCCCCAGCTTGTGCTAACGCACCACTTGCTGAGAGATCAAACCATTCTTGAGATATCCGTTGTGAATTCCATTCAGCATGCATTAGTTTTTCCACGAGATGAGATGCCTCACACACTACGTAGTCAGCAATGAACAAACGGTTGGGGTTTCCTGTTTGATGTTCGGCGATACGGTCATAACTTGTTCGGTTATTTTGCACCATCCCGATCTTGTATCTTCCTGTTGGCGTCGCTGTTCCAACGATATATTCTCCAATAATGTAAACTTCACCTGGATCTACTAACTTATCAATTCCCATGATATGATGAAGTCCCCTCGGTATTTTAATTGACTGGATATTCCTTTACCTCATCTCATCCTAACACCACGATGGCTGTCAGTGGTACGCCACATTGAATCTTGGTCACGGAAACTTTCTCCCATATCGTGAAAAATGAAGGGTGTCAAGTTCATGGGGTCGTTATTTGGTGAACCTGCACTAGCATTGGCACAGAATGCAGGGAGAGGGAAGGTTCCGGTTTGTCCTGGTTCAATGCTGATCCAAACATCTTCCTTAACAACCAGATTTTGCTTGCCAGTCCATGTTTGCTGTTCAACCATGGTGCCTTGAGGAACCACGACACGAACAGAGTGTTGACCGGGGTTGTGAACCTGCATCTGAATGGCATTTGCCCGATTGTAACCATTCCCAACGATGGAGCGGATCTCTACTTGGCCTTCGTTAGCAGCATGGTAAAGGCTATCGGTTCGGGATTCAAAGGTCATGTTTAGAGCAGCGGGTGAGTAAATGGCAGTGGTATTGTCCCGCTGACTTCTCAGATGGGAAAACTGAGCAAGCAGCTGAACTCCTCCGAGGCTTTGATTGTCATCAACGACTAAGTTCGGATACACTCGGCGGGTTTGGGCCATGAACATTGCAGTTCGGTCACCTGAAACATCATGAATTGTGGTTCGTTCACGACGAGAGGTGTGTGGGTCAATTGGAGTCCCTGCGCTGTTTTCAACGGTAACAGACAAATCTTGGATGCAACCTTCAACAACGGGCATACCTTCTTGATCATACAGAATTTCACGAACGCTCATGGGTGGAACCTGAACAGTGATGGCTTCTGCACTTCGCAGGCGCCCACCGTCAAGTGGCATTCCTTGAGGTAAAGTGATAGTTTGGGCTACTGGGGTTGGGTTTTTTGCTAGATATTTTACATTCATAGGATCACTTCCTTTGGGGTTTCAGCTCCTCGATGGATGAAGAGGCGAAGGTCAGAGCGGTCGTTGTTTTTGACAAAGACGCAGGCATCGATGAACCGCTGGAGACAATGTTCCCATGGTTCGGATTCAGGATTTATGTGAGGCTCGGGAAGGTGTCCGCGATCACGGAAGTTACCGTGTACCATATCGTTTTCTTGGAAGTAGGAATGCCGTGGATTGTAAGGGAGATAGATACGAATGATTCCATGTCTTCCTCGACGAAATGTTGCGAGAGTACTTGCAGCATCAAGATTTTGACACACAAATTTAGGTCCCTCGAGCAAGGCGGGTTCACCCCACACTCGCCCGTCATTGTGCATGTCGGATTCATGCTCATTGGCTGGACTTACACTTGGTCTGCATCGATGCCCATTCGGAGGTAGAAAGGCGTGAATCCACAATTCATTATACACATTGGAGGTTTGATTACCAGGTAGAACATTGACAGCTGATTCACGAACAACACCATTGTCCCGATTGAGTAAAGCTGCACCGTTTGAAGGCACGCGCATGCTGTTAATGAGTTGATGCAGATTACGTACGAGTTCGTCATGTTTGTACACAGTGAGGTGTTGTCGCAGCATCCAATAAGAGATTGTTTGCATGAGTTTGCCGGATTGTTCACTGTCAAGACCAGCGACAACTGATGGTGTCATTAGCTGCTTTAGATGTGCAACAAGTACGCCTTCAGGAGTTTCTCGGCGAACCTCGATTTCATCTAAACCGAGGCCAAGTTGTTGTCCAAGTTCTTGAGCGTCTCGTTTGAGGGTGCGTGCATCCTCTTGAAGGGTGGAAGCTCGTTGTGGTTCTGGAGTTTGATTAACAGGCACATAGACGATGAGATTTCCTTCATCGTTACGAACATACGCGCTGCGTTGTTGAATCATCTGTCGTGCACGACGACTGTATTTGCCCCGTCCTGCGTAAATTTCTCCTCCTTTCTTATCGTATAATATTGCCATTATTGTTCACCGTGGGATGAAGTAAATTCCCCCACAGTATATAAAGAACTAAATAAAACGAATTAAAATGAAAGAGTAAATGATTGCTCCACTCATGTTCTAATGGTTCCTGAATCCCCGTATTGATTATTCAACCCGTACGTTATTCCATCGAAGATAAATCCAATATCATGTTCATAGAAAGTATAATTTATCGTCCAAGAATATGAGTTATCCAGCGTTACGTACTTTATTTCACTAGAAAAGTACTCAATTACCTCTACATCACCAACTCCATTATCGAATGCAATTTGACCTTCCCATGAATTGTAATGGTCAGAACTCAAATCGATAAATTCAATCTGCCATTCTTCGGGAGCACAACTTGAATATGAAATTCCTCCGTCGTTGTCAGATTCATCAGAATACATTCTCTTCAATTGCACATCGATTGTTCCGGATTCACCATATTGATTGGCCCCCCCATACGTCGTATCACCGATAATAAAACCTATATCTTGTTCATAAAATGTATATTTCAAGGTCCATGTTAGTGATTCATCGAGGATGACATACTTTTTGTCGCTTGAAAAACTTTCAAACACATCCGTGTCCCCATTCGAATCAGTAAATTCGACTTTGCCATCCCAAGAACTGAATGAGTCGCTGCTTAGATCAAAAATTCAACATGCCATGCTGAAGCACAGTCTGAGAATGAAATTCGTTGTCCATCATTGTCCCCTAAACATCCAGTCATGGGCATCATTAGCATCAAAAAAAGAACGAACCAGTTACCTTTCTGCATAACATTGCAGTTATTCGGATGATAGATAAATCTACACCCTGCATTTGAGCATAATCTCGACGAGATCATCCATTCCCTTTGCAAGGGAGGAAAATCAAAGATTTTAACGGATTAAAATTATTCGGATTTACTGACGTTGATTGCGTTAGGACCCTTAGGACCTTCGCCGATTTCGAACTCTACGGTATCTCCATCGTTAATTTCACCAGTCACTTGGGACTTGTGTACGAAGAGATCTTCTCCGCCTTCTTGTTCGATGAAGCCGAAGCCTTTTATTTGGTTAAACCATTTTACTGTACCTGTTGGCATTGTTCGTTCGTCAGATTTCACCTAAATATAGTAAGCGATTTATTATTGAACAATACCCTCACTTTTGCACTTAATAGAAAAAGGGGCTATTGAATGAGAAGTTAGTTGTAATTGCCGTTCAAAGAAGGATTGGCAAAAGCCCTAATGCAAGCAATGGAAGTAAACCCATAGCGAAGTCTCTTGCAAGTAATCCAAGCATGGTTTTGGTGTTTACACGAGCAATCTTGTCAAACTCTTCTTGCATTTTTTCATCAATCATATCAGAAACCTTTCCAGCCCCTGCCCTTGCAGCCTCAATCGTTGCCCCAACAGCAACTGAGGCTAGTAATCCACCAGGATTTAATTTTCGCATTTTCAGAACCCTTAAGCCCCAAAGGCTTAGACTCTTTTTACCAACCCTTGAAACAGCATCAGTTCCGGATGTTTCGTCACCTTCAGCTGTTTCTTTTCGTGAAAACCTTCGGAAGAATTTACGTGCTTTAATTCCAACATCTGCGATTTTACGCAATTTGTCTACGTCATAACGTTCAACGGCAATGAGCATTCTTCTTACCCGATAGATTCGAAGAATATCAAACACAATCCAAATTGAAAAGAACATCAGCAGTAAAAGAGTGCCAACAAAGCCAGCATCATCCCAATTCCCCCATCCAATGGGATCAAAGTTTAATCTGAAAAGAACTACTGTTACAGGGGGCAAAATAAAAGCCAGTGATTCGTTGAAAACGAGTACAGACAGGCCTTTGATAGGCAACTCCTTGAGTTGTTTAATCGCCCAACCACCGTGTGGTGCAAATTTCTTAATGACCTTGTAAAGAGGTTTTGTTAGGAGAACGAATCTAAACAAAAATGGCAGCCAAATCAATACGAGAACGTACAATTCCCAAGGCCCATCTGGCGGGAAAGTGGGTACTTGTAAAGGGTCAGACACGATTGCCCATCCACACACAACACATGAATAAATCGTAGATTATTCTTTATTGAACATCTTCTTTACGTTGAGATCAATATTGTCAACTGCTTCACAGATTTTTCTACCGTATTTCCTGCCCATTCCGTAACCTGCTCCTGCAGCAGCAGCTCCAGACATAATCTCAAGAGTAAAGGCTGCAACGGCAAAACCACCAACAATTACTGGAATCATTGACTCACCTCATCGGCAAATTCTGTGACTAAAACAACTTCTTGTACAGAGTCAGTTTTCAAATCTTCGAAGTCAGCATGTTTACGGTAATAGTGGCGGAAAGTGCTATGAGCAACTCCTGCCATCATTCCTGCTACTCCTACTACAATCGTGGTTGCAAATATTCTTCCTATCATTATATCATTCCTCTTCTTTTTTGGTTTGTCCAGATGTTCCAACGACGTTCTTCACGCTTTGTGCTACGCTTCCAACGACATTTCCAGCAGTTTCAACGGTGATCTTGGTGACTTCACCGGTTGCATCAATAGCTGCTTTGATAACTCTACTCGAGCCAACAGCAAGATGGACAACCGTTTCTTCACCAGCGTTCACCATTTCTTTGACTGCAGAAGCAAATTCATCGATTAAAGAACCGAGGCCTTTGCTGACCTTGTCAACCGCTTTCTTTCCGGACATATTTTTCCGATTGTACAAATGGATATAAACAAAGGAGGGTTTTGTTAGAGGGTTAAAATACCCGCTATAATTAGGCATCGCTTGGAAGATAGAAAAAATCATCAGGATAGTATTCCAGGCGAATACACATGTCAATCCATCTCCCAATGTCCCCACGTAAGTTACGACCAGATTCAAGAATATTGTAGATGATAATTGGATGTCCGCCTCTTCCCTTTTTATCGAGCACATATTGTGATATATAGCCCGATTCCACCAACTTTTCTAAATGTATTTTCAGTTCCTTACGTTCGATACCTGTGGCTCGTTCAATCCTCATCAATCTACGCGATTCTTCGTCTCTTTCCCTCATCCTTGAGAGATAGAGTAGGACACGATACAATGTCACAGATAGGTCTCGTCTCCTACGCTCCACATAGAGGGTTATTCATACCAACTATTCATAGATAATGGTTGCTCGATTTTAGATTTGAAATCAATCTCCAAAAAATAAGACATTAATCTACATCATGACAACGTGCCCGAAGCCTCAAACGATTGAGCATATACAAACATTTGATGACGGAGGTGCTTATTGATGCTGATATCCGCAAAGCGGAGACTCTACCATCGGAATATTATACCGATGAGGAGCACTTCTCAAAGCAGATGGAACGACTTAGCCGAAGTCTGCAATTCGTTGGTCATTCAAGTGAATTTACATCCGATCTTACGCCGATTCCACATCTTGAATCAGTATTGAAACAGCCTCTTCTTCGAACGAATCATGAATCTGAAAAACATCTGCTCTCTAATGTTTGTACGCATCGAGGGATGATCTTGTGCCAAGAGAAAAAGAATGGCAAGTCGATTCAATGCCCATATCATGGAAGAACCTTTCATCGAAATGGAGAGGTGAAACACATGCCTGGATTTGAGAATGTAGAGAACTTTCCTTCTGAATCTGACAATCTCCCTTCTCTCAATCTCAAAGAATGGTTCGGCTTTGAATTTACTTCGTTTGATACTTCCAAGAACCTGAAGTCAATTTTACAACCAATTGAACAAAGAATGATTTGGTGGTTGAGTGATTTGAATCTTGAACACGATGCCTCAAGAGATCGTCAATGGGATATAGACGCAAACTGGATTCTCTATGTTGACAATTACCTCGAAGGGTTTCACATTCCATTTGTCCATCCAGAACTCAACGATGCATTAGCAAACGATGGATATTCAACAGAGTGCTTTGAGAATGCGGTATTACAAGTTGGAATGGCCAATGAAGGAGATGTTAGTTTTGATATCCCAGAAGGTTTTGTAGATTCTGGAAAACGTATTGCAGCCTATTATTGGTGGATTTATCCGAACATGATGATGAACATTTATCCATGGGGTGTTTCCATGAACATCATCGTTCCAACAAGTATGAACACAACCAAGGTTTTGTTCAAAAGTTATGTTCGAAATCCTGAACTCTTGAACAAAGGAGCTGGCGCTCTTCTGGATAAAGTTGAACTTCAAGATCAAAATGTTGTTGAGGGATGCATGCGTGGACTTCAATCCAAACTGTATCACCGGGGAAGATATTCAGCAACCCATGAGAAAGGTGTCCATCACTTCCATCGTATTCTGACAGAAAGGTGTAACCATGAATAAAATAAATTTAAACGAAAAATTCGCTCTCTTTTCGGAACATTGGACTCCAAAAATAATCTCGGAACTCAACGATTATCAAATTAAAATTGTCAAATTGAAGGGGGACTTCGTTTGGCATGATCATGGTGATACAGATGAATTCTTCCTCGTCATCGAAGGAACGATGTTCATTGAATTTGAAACCGAAACAATGGAACTGTCTCAAGGAGAAATGTATGTCGTACCAAAAGGTGTGAAACATCGTCCTTACGCTCATGAAGAGTGTAAAGTGATGCTCATTGAGCCATGTGGCGTCGTAAACACAGGAGAAGCTGAAAGCGAGCTTACAGCCTCAAACGATGTTTGGATCTGATTCCTTATTCGGAAATCTCTGCAACCGAATCGGTTCCAGACATCATTTCTTGGAAATTACCGTGCAGCAGACCACTTAGAGCAGTTAATCCCCAAATGATCAAAGGAGGGATGGCTGTTGCAAAGGTCATCTCCATTGGATCACCACTACCGATTTGCAAAGTAAGACCCATAGCACAAGAAACAACGAACCATACCCAAGCAGGACCTGCAATCACCGCTGCTAATCTTGCCTGCTCCTGCCCATGCATAAAGAAAGCAGTGTACAACATTGTCACAGATGTAAGTAATAAGAAACCACCAATTAAGACTTGAGGGTCATCACTCCAATCCGTATCTAAAATAACCCCTTGTACTGCGTGGATTAGAGCGGTGAGGATGAGCCAAATTTTTGGATTAAGGATTTTCTTTAATTGTTCCATTTCAAGCACTCTCCTCAAGATCCTTGTAAAGCATATATCCTGCGATTCCAAGAATTAAAGTCAAGAAGAGTGTAAAAATTGGTATAATCAGCCAGATAGCAGGTGGAGTACCATCGTAACCATGCTCTCCTGTCATGTATCCCATTCCACCGCCGATGATGACGATGACTGCTGCGGAAGAAATCATAGACATTTGAGCGAGAGATTTGCCTGTGACAAATAATCCAGTTCCAATAGCCATTACTCCAATAGGTAACATGTGTAATGCCCACATTTGTTCATATGCAGCATCATGATCTCCGACTGGTTCGTCATCCCAACCCCATTCAGCCCAGTCTTCACTGTTTGCCATTCCAAGTATCGAAATGACAATTACCAGTGTTCCAATTGTGATTAAAAGCTTCTTTGGGTCTAAAACTTCTTTTATTTCCATGTTAAGGCGTACCTAAACTTCAGATATAATATTTCGGTAATTTTTTCCAAAGATATCCCTAATCTCCTATGCAGGAGGATATTGCAGACCTACTCTTCTTCAGAGAGCATCGTTACCGATTTGTATTTGGATTCGCTTTCTTCCAAAGCATTTCGTAAGACAAGACCGTGATAGACCTTGATTTTCTTTTCTTTCACCATAAGATTGATTTTACTCTCTAATTCGATGAGTCTGTTCAGTGATTTAGCAGCCTCAATCTCTGCAAGGCATTTCTTGTATTCACCTCGTCGAGCGAAGAAAATAGCGAAGTAAATCGGAACTAAGAGGAACGGAATGACCAATTCTTCAAAGACGATTTCACTAAGAGCAGATAGGGAGAATTCTATGCTTTCTGCATCATACTCAGAACTGAATGAATCGCCAGACAAACCCCCTGAATAGAAGAATCCAGTATTGGCATCAAAGTAGAGATTGAATGGAGTCTCTTCTTCATTATAAATGTCTGAACCGCGGTCAAGTTCAACATCATCTGGCCAACCATCGTTATCATTGTCATCATCTATGGCATCTGGAATCGTATCTTTATCGGTGTCAAGAGGTGTTGAGGCTGCATTGTAAGGATCGTATAGAATTGTACCAGACGAAGCCGCACGTTCCATCTCATTGCGAATCCCATCTCCATCTGCATCATCGTCATAGATGTCTGGGGTGAAATCTCCATCAATGTCAGAGCATCCTTGAAGTCGATACCGGCTCTTACCGTAGGTGAATGGGCAATTATCTGACTTAGCGTGTAGTCCTTGATCTGCGTATCCATCCCCATCAGTATCTGACCAGATGCCTGAATCCTCAGGCCATACATCGACATCATCTGGACTCAAATCTCCATCCATATCTTCATCTGCAACATCGCCTATTCCATCGCCATCGAGATCACGGAATTCATTTGCATCATTCGGAAACGCATCTGCACCCATCGATTCATTCCAATTCACATCCGGGTCTGACCATCCATCACCATCTGAGTCGAGGCATCCAACCCGATCTTCTGTGGATTGACCTGATTCTTCACAGGCCGGAGAGCCTGTCTCATCGGCATAAGCTGGAATGGAAAAGAGTAAAATTGTGGCCAGAAGAAAAGACACCGCTTTACACTTCATGGCCCTACTCAAGGTTGAAGATTTATGGGTTTATGGGAATACATGAAGGGCAAACATTTCAATAAAAGAAACTCCGCAAGTTAATCATGAGCAAAATTTTGACGCTTTTGGTAATGTCTCTCCTTATTTCACCACTTGCAGGTTGTACTTCTGATGATGGAGATGATACTGTAGTATTTCCAGCCTTTTCAGCTGTTGCTGATAATGACGAAGTGTATAACAACACACGAATGGATGGAAATCCATTCATCGTAATTTTCTCTGCTGAATGGTGCAACAACCCATGTTACACAAGTATGCATTCGATTTGGGAAACTCTACCCGAGACTACTGTCTTGGTGATGTCCACAGATCCCGCTGAAAATGCAAGTGGCATTACACTAGCACAGTGGCATGATGCTGCAGATGCTCACGACGATGATGGCGATGAGAGTGGCGTATCGCTTACGAGTTATGCATTCATGAAAGGTGAGGAGCCAGGAAAAGAACTTGGAATCACTGCACCTGGAACAGTTATGTTTGTCAATTCAGATGGGGAAGTAACAAAAACGCACGTCGGAATACTAGATGACTCTACTGAAATCCAAAAATTCTGGGATGAAGCAAGTGGCATTGCTTGATGCGTGACTCCATCACCGAATATATCATCAAAGAGCATGGATTGGGATGAACATGGTCTTTACTCATGACATGTCACAATGGCTCGGATTTTCTATTGATGAGGATTGGCTCGAAGAAAACATCTCTTGGAGAGATTTCGAAACGGGGGTTCGCTTAGGTAAACTCAAGCGAGAAGAAAAGACCTCACTTGTCCTCTACGAAGCTGATTCAGAAGTTACAGTTGATGCTTTCATGCCTCATATGCATCCTGGTGGTGAAGCGTACATTGTTCTCAAAGGAGAAGTATGGGACGAAGATGGAACCTATCCAACAGGATCGATTGTTTGGATGAATCCTGAGTCAACTCATACTCCGAAAACAAGAGGTAAGACCCTCATTCTCGTATTGTGGCCACAAGGCGTCAAATCAGTTTGATTTCTCTTCAAGGTCGTACTCGCCACTAATCAGCATTCCATCGAACAGGAACGGCCCTGCTGGGACGACTGCTGCGATGAATCCATGAAACAGTGCAGTCATGTTCCAGTGCCGCCCAACGCCGTAGAATAGGGCTCCAAGGAAGGCTAAGAAAAGAAAGCCATGGATTTGTCCGACAAGGGATACAAGCGATGGATCGCCTCCAATGTACTTTACAGGCATCGCAACGGCAAACAGAATCAATGCAGAAATTCCTTCGATATAACTCAAGACTGAGACGATTTGTTTCAAGATGAAGCCTCCACCATTGGTCGACTTGAACCACATGATGGGCATTGCTGCTCATCACTTTCGCCGTAATCATGCTTACAAGCAGGACAGGTTGCAGAGAGAACAAGTTCACCAATTGTAGAATACGATTCTCCTTGCAGAGTAAGCATTCCACTTTCAGCAAGTGCCACTGAATAGCGACCAGAGCCACCAATTCGCACGAGCAAATCAGGAGGTAGAGTCACAGTTCCCAAGTCATCAATGAGAAGTTCTCTGCCTTCTGTCAAGTCTTCAACATCGATTTCAGCTCCATGTTCTGCGACGAATCGTCCATCGCGAAGTTCTAAACTTCGGTTAGCAAACGCTGCAACTTCTTTTGAGTGTGTAACGATTAAGAAAGAGACGCCTTCAGTTTCGTTTAATTCCTTGAAGATATCAAGAACTGCACGACCTGTTACTGGATCGAGTGCACCTGTTGGTTCATCCGCTAAAATAAGACGTGGGTTTGTAATCAGTGCACGTGCAATTGCAACACGCTGTTGTTCGCCACCACTGAGCATCCTTGGCAATGCTCTGGCTCTATGAGGCATGCTTAGTCGCTCAAGCATTTCATCAGCTCTTTTCAGTGCCTCTTTTGAACGAACACCTTGATTTCGCAAGGGTTCCGCAACATTGTCTCTTGCATTGAGATGAGGCAGAAGGTTTCCATCCTGGAAGATGAACGAAACTGTCTTTTGACGAAGTCGAACAAGTTCTTTTCCTTTCAATCGGGTCATGTTGTTTTCATCAAGCGTTACAGAACCTGCACTCGGTTTCATCAATCCACCAAGACATTTGAGAAGCGTTGATTTTCCAGAACCAGAGGGGCCTACGACAGCAACTGCTTCACCTTCTTTCATGTTAATGTACAAACCCCGTAGAGCGACGACGTTTCCGTCCTCAGCCTTTGATTCATACACGTGATAGAGCCCATCTGCTTCGAGAATGCTTTTCTTTGTTGAATTATTTGACATGCTTCACTCCCCCTTGAGAACACTTGCGAGATCGGCGCTTAGTGCTCGACGTGTTGTTACAACCAGTGCGAGAACAACCGCTCCGAATACAGAGAGTGTTACTAGACCAAGTTGGACCCATGGATAGACCAATTCACGTTCAATCACCGTCGACGTTCCACCAAAGATTTGGAAGATGAATCCGAAGACATCGAAGAATCCATTAAAGGAGAAAGCGACACCAATTCCGAGAATGATTCCGAGTAGCATCGAAACAAGTACGATTGACAGAATCTCAAACAGAACAAGTCGAATAATCTGATTCGGACTTGCACCAATCGCTTGTAAAATCGCTAATTCCTTCTGTCGCTGTGTGAGTACTAACGACAAGAAAACGAAGGCAGATGCTACTGCAGCAATACTTGCAACAACGAATTGTAACGAGAGAAGACCAGGTGTTCCAAAGATGAGGCCCCCATCTCGCTCAACTGCTTCGTGAGCGGTTTCCCAATCGTTTGTGCTCGATACTCGTGAATCCGCTTCAATGATTGATGCGAGTGCCTTCAACTCATCTCCGCTAATATCAGGAAGATGAATGATCCAAGTTGTCGAGTTGTGCGTATTTGCTTTTTCATCTCCAACAAAGGCTCTCCACGATTCTTCTGAGATAATCAGAGAGGAAGCCATGGCTCCACTTGGAACGCCAGGAATGAATTTGTGTACGCCAATGTATCTCAGTTCTTCTTGATAAGGAGTGATGACAACATCTCTCGATTGAGCAAACAAAAACGGTTGAAGTAATTCTGGGAAGTCGGAGAACGAAGAAAACGTTGTGCATTCTTCGTCCGGAACAGTCTCTCCATTCGGACAAATCATTCCTTCGATGCTTTCTGTAACGCTGAGGTCATAGAGCCCAATACGTTCGATAACATCTTCCAATGTTGGTTCAGGACCTACACTGAGAAGAGATGCAAAGGAAAAGAAAATTGCTCCTTCGAGGTTCGCTTCTGAGAAATTCGTACCTGTGATGTCTGTATCGATAAAGATTGATTCGCTTAGATTTGCACCTGAAAAGTTCGCTCCACTGAGATCGGCATTGATGAAATTCGTTCTACCAAAGTCCCGATTTGAAAGGTTCTCATTTGACAAATCAGCCTCGCTCAAATCGGTATCCATAACAGAGGCATAGGCAAACAATAACCCGATTCTATCTTCCTCAGAAATATTTGATGGGACGAAATCGATGTCATTGTAAGTGAAATTAACTACCTCAGAACGAGAATCCGATGCAGAGAGAATGATGTCTTCTGCGTCGTTACTTCGACGTCCCGAACCCCACAAATCCAGACCATACGCTGCGTCTTCACCAGCTGAGAAGGTCATACCGCCATAGATTGAAGGATCTGAACCATCCCCTGGAATTGCTTGTTGATTCCAACGTAATACCTCATCGCTATTATTCATTAAAACATAGGTCAGATAGGCATCTCCGCCCCTTGTTGGACTGAGTAATATCTGAGGAACAGTCATTGCAACGATTTCTCCATCTGGGTAGTATTCAGTAAGAACTGCTTCAACTTGTGATTGATTCCGAGGCCCATCCATGACCATTTGCATTTCAGAACCTACTGTTGCATCTGCAGTTCTCTCATCAACGAGTGTACCGGTGTATCCTTGAACCGCTGCAAGAGTTACAATCGAGAGGGTTAGAAGCATAATGACTGAAAGTCTGTTAATGGATTCTGAAGAACCTGAACCTTTCAATCCGCGCTTGACATCCTTCAACAATGCAGTCTTTCCGAAGATGAACTGCATGATGTAAGGGCCTTTGGCTCCGAGCCAAGCGAGAAGAAGCGCACCACCAATCCACAAAAAGAAAGGTCCGAAGATTCCGAACAATCCTTCGAGGAAGAAATTGGAATACAGGCCATCTTCGCTACCGTTTTGCTCAAGAGCAGTATCGGTGAATGAGAGCATTCCGATGCCGAACATTGTCCAGTGTAGCCAACGTCGAGGAGGGCGCTTCTCGGAAATTGTGCGGACGCCTTCATCGATTTCCATTTCAATAAATTCACGTGTACGGCTACGTCCGAAGAGGAGTGCGACCCCGAGTGTTGCAAATGCTGTGAAGAGTGTCGCTGCAAACGATAAGGCTGGATTGACTTCGGTTGTCAGCTCAGAGAAGACCAGGAATCCTACAGCAGAAAGAACAATCGGCACTGCGATCATTGCAAGCAAGTAACCAACAACCCAGCCAGCAAATGCAATGACGGACAACTCAAGCAAGACCATTCCGCTGAGCCGCTGAGTATCTGCTCCGATGACTCTCTGGATGCTGATTTCTCGTCTTCGTTGTTCAAGACTCAGAACCAATCCGTAAATCAGTACAGCAATTGATAGAACCACAATTGGAATCATGATGATGTAATCGAACGCTTGAATGAGGCCAAGGAAAATTTGCAAAAAGGTGATTGTTCCACTTACAATATCGAAGTAAAACACTTCCACTGTACCGTTTGCATATTCTTGGTCACCGACTCTCATACCTAAGTCTTCAAGCCATTCTGCTGCTTCTGTTGTTGAAGAAGATGGAATAAGGGAACGATTTACAGACATTGAGAGATAAATGTGATCATTGTCGATGAGCGTACGTTGTTGTTCGTCAGAAAGCGTGTTGAGAGAAGCAAATACAGGGTTAGGAGGTAGGGTAGGATTTCCAAAGTCCCATGGGTCGTAAACGCCCAAGAGAGTGAGATTCTCAACTGTAAATTCTTCACGACAATATGTTTGCTCATTTCTTTCGCTTGTGATTTCGCCCGCACAGTTGTCTGGAGTGATCGAGTCAGAACCAAGTTCTGCTGTTTGTGTAACATAAACGAACGAAAGTTTGTCTATTTTATCGCCTACAGTAGCTCTCGCATCGGAAACAATGTTCGATGGAAGAATCAATCCGCGTTGTTCTTCCATGACCTCAGGAGAAGGCCATTCACCAAGTCCATCGATGATGTTCGCCCCGAATCGGTCGGCTAATTCCCCATCAAAGGCACCAGGACCCATAAATCGAATTCCACGCATAGTAGAAATTGGTGGACCTGCATCTTCAAGTTCAGGATAGTTGAAATTCATATCCCCCCATAACGGATTCGAATTTGCTTCCATCGAACGCATTTCAAGGGGCTGCGCTACAATGAAATCTTGATTGAAGAAACCACCACCGTGAATTCCTTGCCGACCTAATGTCAAAGCGCAGTCCGTGAATTCCACGAAATCTGCGACCAGTTCATCACAAACTTCCATCATCACTGTGGAATTGTTTGTCCATCCTTCAGTCCCTTCTGCTGGCTTCCGGTCGAATTCGATTTTAGCATCGACAGGTTCGCCCTCAAGAGAAGTTGCGAGGAAAATTTGGCTCAATCCTACGCCATAGGAAAGAACTGTGGTGATGACAAGGGACGCAAGGAAGACACCTGCAAAGACTGCAAGACCTCGTTCCTTGTTTCGCCATGAACTGATAAATGCCATTCTGTAATTAGAAGGCAATTCTCTTACTCGATGGATAAACGTTCCAAGACGTCCATTCTCTTTGATTTCATTTGCTTCAACGGATTTTTGTTCTGTTTCTTCCGACATAGAATCATTCCTCCTCTTCAATGCCCCAAGCACTGCGTATGTCGCTGGCGAAGGTCTTACCCTCGCGTAGGAGCAACATTCTATCTGCTTGTGTTGCAAGATCTGGGTCGTGCGTAACCATCAATATTGAAATCGGATTCTCTTCATCTTTACACAATCTCTTGAACAATTCCATGATTTCTTTACCACTAGCAATATCGAGGTTTCCTGTCGGTTCGTCAGCAAGAAGAATAGAACGCTTTCCTGCAATCGCTCGAGCAATGGCAACACGTTGTTGTTGACCGCCTGACAACTGATCGGGAATGTGATGGGTTCGATCTCCAAGTCCGACTTCGTTTAGAGCAGCAACTGCACGTTCTTCGGCTTCTTCGCTTTTGTATCCGCACAGTTCAAGAGCCATAGCAACATTGTCTTTTGCTGAGAGCGATGGTACGAGGTGGAAGTCTTGGAAAATCCATCCGACTCCCTTTCGTCGAATGTCGACAACATCAGAGGGTTTCTGACGACCATAGGAGCGTCCTTCGAGATCAATTTCACCACTGTCTGCAGAAAGGAGACCTCCAATGATGTTCAGTAATGTGGATTTACCACAGCCCGATGGGCCCATTAAAGCAACCATCTCACCTTTTGTGATGGTCATATCCACTCCTTTGAGAACTTGTAATTTATTTGAGCCAGACCCGAAAGCCTTGGTGAGATTTGTTACTTCCAGCATATGTATTCCTCCTAGTATGTTCTTTTTTGTGAAAATGATATATCAATGTCCGTTTTAAGATCAGTTCTTCTCTTCCTCATCAAGAGGTTGTAAAATCAAACGTAGTGTCCGCCCAAGCAGGTCATGAAGTAAGAGGGCCTCATCAGAAGGTGGCATATCTTTGGTGTAAGAATCAAGCATGGGTTGGTAAAACGCATCACTTACCCCATCAATCAGTTTGAGAAGAGTCTTGACAGAGAGGTCGTTACGTACTAAACCCCATTCTTGGCCTGTCTTGAGCCCTTCACTGTAATAGCTTTGCAATGGATCGCTGCAAACCATTAAACGCTCATAAATCGGATGATTTGAAGGAATTTGTTGGGAAATCATTTGTCCGATCTCAACGAAATCGTTGTCGTCCCAAAATTGCTCTTTTATGAGCCGAGACTCACGCATGTGACTCCAGTATTCTGATTTTAAGTTTGGTTGCCCGTGTTCATTTAATCTCACTTGAAGAGCATCTAATCCTTCTTGCAGGATGGTGAAAAAGAGGTCTGCTTTGTCTTCGAACCAATAATAATATTGCCCTTTAGATATTTCAAGTTCCTTCAATAAAAGATTGAGAGAAGTGGCATCATAGCCGTGATTCGAAAATTGTTTTTTACTGATTCCGAGTATGCGCCCCTTTTCTTCTTGAGGAAGATTTAGGAATCGGTTTAGCGGCATAGCATCACTTCAGACCGCTGGTTTGACCAGCAGTATAAATATCTTTGTCGGGAATACCGCAACAGCCAAAATTTTGTTTAGGAGTAGGAATAATCGTTCGAAAATAACTCCGACGCCTTCAAAAGAGGAAAGGTTCAGGATTCTATATGAGCGAAAAGACTGCCCTCATTACGGGAATCACTGGCCAAGACGGTTCATACTTAGCAGAGTTACTTCTGGAAAAGGGATACACCGTCTATGGATTGGTTCGCAGAGTTTCCCAGCCAAGCCTAGGTCGTAACCTTATCAACCACTTGATGACCAATGACAATTTCCATTTGCTCAATGGCGATCTTGCTGACCAGAACTCAATTGACAACGCAGTTCACCAAGTTAAGCCTGATGAATTTTACAACCTCGGAGCTATGTCTTTCGTCCCAGAATCATGGAGATCACCTATGATGACTGCAGACATCACCGGACTAGGAGCCCTTCGATGTCTTGAAGCAATCCGTAAGCATTCACCCGATTGCCGATTTTACCAAGCTGGCTCAAGCGAACAATATGGAAAAGTCAGAGAAGTTCCTCAATCTGAGGAAACACCATTCCACCCTCGCTCTCCGTATGGATGTGCAAAGGTGATGGCGTTTGAAATCACCCGTAACTATCGCGAATCATACGATATGTTTGCTTGTACTGGAATCCTTTTTAATCACGAAAGCCCAAGGCGTGGTCTAGAATTCGTAACACGAAAGGTAACTATGATGGCTGCTCGCATCAAGTATGGATTCGATGAATGCCTCTACATTGGAAACGTTGATTCAAAGCGAGACTGGGGATTTGCTGGAGATTACGTTGAGATGCAATGGAAGATGCTTCAGCAAGACGAACCTGGAGATTATGTCATCGCTACAGGACGAACACACAGTATTCGTGACATGATTTCTCTTGCCTTCTCTCACATTGAAATGGATCTTACATGGTCTGGCGAAGGTGAAGACACAATCGCTACTGACAAATCAGGTGTAGTCCGCGTACGCACAAATCCGAAATTCTTCCGCCCTGCTGAAGTCGATCTTCTTATTGGAGACCCAAGTTACGCTAAGGAAAAGTTAGGTTGGGAAACAAAAACAACCTTCGAAGAATTGGTTCAAATGATGGTCGAGTCCGATTTGAAAATTGTGCAGGAAGCTGTCAGCGGGGGCTATGCTCCGCCAACACCACCTGAATGATCAACACGTTTTTTCATCATCCGGTGAAAGAGTGGTGGAATCAACGATATCCAGAACATTTGATAATAACCACCAGGTAACTGAGGGGATTCATCATGGAGCTTTAGTCGCTCATATGGTGTACTTGAACGAAGATGATGAGATGCATGAAGTGGCAAATTCATCAATGTATATTTTGACCAACGACTTCGACTTTCCCAAGCATGACTTGCATTGGGGCGCTCATTTTCTCCACGAAGCAGCCCGTGATGTTGGATGTAGTTGACAAATTCGAGGAGATAAATTGCAACAATGGCTTGACCCACGAAAGCAACAAAGTAATCCATACCCCAAACGACCAATGAAATCAAGAGACCTATTTCCAGAGCCACAGATATCGACGTATCTTTGGGACGGATCCTAAACGCATTTCTCAATTGAAGGGGAACAGTTCGTAGAAAATGGGCATAGATACTTCGTCCCCACGGAGAACTCGTGGGGTCAACTTCTCTCGCCCAGTGCTTGTGGTGGGTATGATTGTGTTCGACTGTAAAGTGAAGATAAAGAACAGAGAAAAGATCGAGACGACCAAGCCACCAACTGAGGGATTTTGGTTTGCGGTGACCGAGTTCATGAGCTGCGACAACACCTGCTGCGCCTGTCGCAAGACCTGCAGACAAGATGGGTACAGCGATGGATATGGATCCTATTCCATCCCATATTCTGAAAAGGAGAGAAAGCACAACCAGAGGGACAAGAAGACCATGCAGATGAACGATGATGTCGTGACCCATCCCTTCCTGTTCAGTATCATGAACTGTGGTCGATCCAACAAGAGTGTCAAGCAATGGATAAATTCCAAGCAAGAGAATAATCGGCACAATCATCCACCAACCGCCGAGCATTAACCCAACGATTGCTGAGAGTGGAGTTGCTAGGCCTACAACATGTGGCGCCCACTTGCTCATGTTGCGAGATGGACCCTATCATTCAAGACAGTTGCCGTTGATTCAGGATCGACGAACACTGGAGAGAATCTTATTCATCCACCCAGGTAAGAATCGAATTCCATTGCGGTATTCGAGGTTTTCAATTGCATTTTCGATGTATGTTTCTAAATATGTGTCCATTTCTTATTCCTCCTTTCTTGCAGGGATGCCACGGACATCTACTGGAGCTCTGTAGTAAGCAACTGCTCGAGCGTAACGTTCGAGTAGATTGGAAAAGATTCCACTTCTGTACTGTTGCTTATCCATTGTTTGGTCTACGTAGGTCTCGAGTTCAATATCCATTGTTGTCCCTGTATAGAAGTAGGCGCCCGACCTATTCAAAGGAGAGGTGAAAAAGCCAACACAAGGGTGTAATTATTACATCAAGTGTTTTATGCAACATCTTCGACGTCTTGTCTTATCCCCTTGTATGCATTCATGTTGATCAAGGTCTCTCCAAAGTCCCGTGCATATGCACACAACCTTCGAATGGATTCAGAAACAGAATGCTCTACAAGCATCCATGAATTCTTTTTGTCACTCTGGAAAAGGGCTCTCTCGTGATCTTTCAAGTCATTTTGAATCATTTTCAATTGAGTTCGTGCTTCCTCAATTCGATTTGCGTCTCGTATACGGATATTGATCATTAATTCTTTGAGAGCGTTTTGCCATTCTCCCAATTTCTTTATTGAAGAATTATTTTCTCTATGCCCTAATGCAGCTGAATGCTCATGTACATTTTTCCCTATAAGGACAGCGTGGTCCATCATTCGCTCAAGTGAACGGGCAAGATTTCCTGATTCAAGTGATTGAATACGTGTCATATTCAATTTTGTAGCAATCGAATAATTGTCAATGAGTAATCGTACTTGTCGCTCGATTAAATGGAGCATTGCATCGACCTCACTTTCCCGTTCCTCAAGGTCATCGAGGAACGTAGGGTCGTCTCCTTCAAACACACTCAGTATGTCACGTATTGCACTCGATAATTGAAGATACATTCGATTAAGACTCGACGTAATTGGCATATCACTCGTGTTGAGTAGACAATGTAATTCGAATAATCGATCTTCTTCAACATAGAGTTCAAAGCCCCGTGTAGCTCGTAGGAATCTTCTGATTTGTTGACTTAATGTTCTTTTCTTCTTTGAATCATGACGTATGCGGATTACATCAGCTCCAGCGATGTACGCACCCATAAGATGGTCGAAGAGACTCTCGTTTGGTAGATGTTCGAGATTAAAATTTATTGTTCGTAGAGTCCGTTTATCCTGTTCCAAAGGAGTTAGACGAAGAGCACCGCTGGGCCTCCAATCTATTCGAATGGAATTGCTTGTCTTCAGATGTTGGCTTGTCACCCACTGTTTGGGTAGACTCAAAGTGAATGTACCGCCTCCAGTTGACTGGATTTTCCGAATCGATGTATCCCCTGGACCTGATGCCATGCTATCATTACGGCCTCTCAATAGACCTATATATAATATATGGAGTTTTGAATATATACCCATTTCCATTAGCCTCAGACATGGAACCCATAACAATCGTTGTAATCTGCTTGGCGCTAGTCGTTTGTGCCTACATGGCTTGGAATATCGGTGCGAATGATGTTGCTAACGCAATGGGTACATCTGTTGGGTCTCGTGCCTTGACACTCAAGCAAGCGGTCATTATCGCTGCTATTTTTGAATTCGCTGGTGCTTTCTTTGCAGGTGATGCAGTTACGGATACAGTACGGAAAGGCATTCTTGAAATTGATTTTAATCAAGAAGGAGGCGTCAGTAAAGAAATTTCACAAGATATTGCATTCGGGTTCATCGCCGCAATGATGGCTGCAGCAACATGGCTCACCATCGCAACACGATTTGGACTTCCTGTTTCCACCACCCACTCGATTATCGGGGGAATCATTGGCGTCGGTTTGGTTCTCGAAGTTGACCACAATACTGACTACATCAACTGGGAGAAGGTTGGACAAGTCGTCATGAGTTGGGTCGCAAGCCCGATCATGGGAGCATTACTCGCATTCTTCTCCTTCTACATCATCAAGAAACTCATCTTGGATTCTGATAATCCTGAGGAACGTTCGTTGTGGTTGGCACCAATTCTTGCTTTCCCAACGTTCTTTGTTTTGGGACTTGCTCTACAATTCAAAGCACTGAAGGGATTCTTCTCAAGGGCTGATAAAAATGAATGGATTGATGACAAAGCGGACTGGCTACCTGCGAAAGAAAATGGTGTATGGGATCCATTTGCGGAAGCAGCATGGCTCCCAATCAACTCACTTATGTTCGCTGCTTTTATCGGCGCAATTGCATCCTTCTGTCTCTTCCTCGTTCTCAAAAGAATCGATATTAAAGAAGAGAGTAATGGTTTCCGTGGCGTCGAACGAATCTTCGTGTGGCTCCAAATCATAACAGCAGCATACGTAGCGTTTGCACACGGAGCAAACGATCGTTCCAATGCAATTGGACCTATGGCTGCAGTATGGCAAGTTCTTTCCCAAGATGGTGGCCAGTTGATGGAATCTGCTGACATTCCTCTTTGGCTTGTTCTTCTTGGTTCCGCAGGTATTGCAATCGGTGTTATGACATGGGGTTGGAGAGTCATGGAAACAATTGGAAAGAAGATTACTGACATCACTCCAACTCGTGGTTTCGCTGCTGAATTTGGAGCTGCAACAACAATCCTCATCTTCTCAATGCCGTTCCTGGCCGTTCCAGTCTCAACAACGCACACACTCGTTGGAGCTGTTGTAGGTGTAGGATTAGCAGGTGGAGCAAAAGCAGTAGACTTCAGAGTCTTTGGAAAGATTGCAGCCTCTTGGGTTGCGAGTGTTCCAGTCGCTGCTTTTGGTGCTGCTACGATTTACATCGCATCAGGCGGAGATAACCTCAAGATGATTATTCTCCTTCCAATCGCTTTCATGACTGTCGGTTACGCAATGTGGAAGACTCGTGATAATGAGATCCATGTTGAAGATGCTCTTTCAGATGCTGGTAGTTCAAAGGTCGACGGCCCTACTCCATTCGACCTTTTCCATAGGCATGCAGAGGCTGTTGAAGTCACTGTTGAGAAGATGGTTACTGCTGTCAAGAAGGCATGTGCTGGTGAAGATGCAAGTCAAGAAATCGAAGAGACAGTCGAAGCAGAATTTGCTGCTGATAAGATTAAGGCTGAGATTCGAGAACTCGCAAGTCAAGATCTGAGATTCGGAATTGCAGCTGATTCGGATTCATTCCTGCACATGGTAAGTCGCCAAGACAGAATTGCAGATTATGCGCAGAATGTAGCAGAACAACTCTCCTTCCGCCCACTCATGGAGGATGAGACTGCGCTTGAGAATTTGATTGAAATGTCAGAAATCGTTTCCAAGACGGTTGCTAAGTATGAAGATCTAATTGAAGCACTGCGTCAATACCATATCAGTGGTCGTACAAAGGCCGGCGTCGATGAAGTGTACGCCTTGATTCGTGAAGTCAATCTTGTTGAACACGAGGCAGACGGAGTTGAAGCAAAGGCTGCTGCATATGTCTTCAGCAATGGTGACGATGGACCATTAGCTGCTATGCACATGTATCGTGTCTTGCAACGACTTGACGATGTTGCAAATGCTGCAGAGAAGGCTGCAAATGCCCTCTTGCCATTGCTTCGTCGATGACCGTTTTCTTCAAGTGAGAAAAGGATGAGGCTTGCACATCCGAGCCGTTCTCAATCGAGGCAACTCAACCGAAGAATCCGGCTTCAGGAGTTATCGACATGGGAATGGATCCAGGATTAAAAGCCAAACTGCAAAAGCAGCGATACCACATCGTTGGAGAACATGGTGGCGTTAAGACATGTCATTGGACAAAGGAATCACTTCTACGTGACCGTGCCTGCTACAAAGGAACCTTCTATGGTGTAAAGAGCCATACCTGCATGCAGATGTCTCCTGTTGTCGACCAGTGTAATCTTGCTTGCACATACTGCTGGCGTGAGCCACACATGGATACGCTTGAGTTAACCGACCAAGATCCTCTCGAACTTCTCTACGAAAGTGTGCGAGCACAACGACGATTGCTCTCAGGATTTGGTGGAAATGACAAGGTCACTCCTGAAAAATTCAAGGAAGCTCAAGACCCGAAGCATGTTGCAATCTCACTCAATGGTGAACCAACTCTCTACACCAAACTTGGTGAATACATGGATTTGTGTCATAAGCATGGAATGACGACCATGTTGGTTACCAATGGAACGCTTCCAAAGGTCCTAGAGAATTTGGATACGCTTCCAACCCAACTCTACGTTTCAGTTGATGCTCCCAATAAGCAGGTTTTCGATGAGGTCTGTCGTCCAAAATGGGGTAATGGTGCGTGGAATCAATTTGAGAAAACCATTGATTTACTTCCAAGTCTAGACACCCGAATCGTATGCCGACATACGATGATGAAGGGCATCAATATGTCTTCTGAACACATCAAACAATTTGCAGCCCTTGACAATCGTGCTGATCCAGATTGGATTGAGGCCAAGGGATACGTCTACGTTGGTCATAGCAGAGAGAATCTCTCTATGGAGAACATGCCAAGCCACGAAGATATTCTTGCCTTTTCAAACGAACTTGCTCCACAGGTTGATCGACGAGTCCTATCAGAAAGTCGTCCAAGCCGTGTAGCCCTTATCGGTCGAGAAATTGTCCCTATCCCGCTCCCTGATCCTGAGATGTTTTTCCCTGAAGATTTGGGAATTGCACCGCCAACAAAAAAGCTCCCCTTAATTCAGAATTAGATTTCGGTTCATAAAGAGTCGAACGTTGAACTGTTTATGGAACAACAGGCGAACCCGAATATATTGCTCGTAGGTGTTGGCGGAATTGGTGGCATGACCATCGAACTTCTCGCTCCAGCACTTGAACGAATTCAGAGAACATGTACAATAACTCTCATGGATGGAGACATTGTCGAAGCAACAAATCTTGGACATCAACGGTTTACAAAGTCCGATATTGGTAAACCAAAGACAGAAGTGCTTGCTCGAAGGTTTACTGATTTTGAATACGTAACATGCCATTCTGTTCCTGAGAATCTGAGAACTGCAGAACAACTTGAAGGATATGATTTCGTTCTTATTGGTGTAGATCGCCCTCTTCCTAGGCGATTGGTTCACGCTTCAGAAATCCCATGGATTGATATGAGGTCTACCGGAGACGGTCATGTTTACTTCACAAGTGAATCACATACAGAATTAGTAACAATGATGACACCAGACCATGAACCTGCAAGTTGCCAAATCAAGGGAGCACTCGAAGCAGGAAACATTCAGTTTGGCTATGTTAACGCTGCTGCGGCTGGTGCGACATGGCTCATTGGGCGATTACGAGACCAACCTGTTCTGAAAGAGCGAATGGGCAGCATCATGTATGGAGAACTCAAATTCCCGGAGGTGATCGCTTGATTCCAGTAACAAAACTCGAGGAAATGGGATTAACATTCGAACACTGGATGGCTGCTTGTCTCCAAGCCGAAGCCAAAGCAGTTGATACTGAGGAACTTCTTCTCGTCCAAAGGCGAGCTGCTGAACACGGGCGATGGGATTTGGTCTACAACCTTTCATTGATTGCTGGGCTTGAAACATCAGTCCTCATCGATGCGAATGGAGCGATTCAGATTGACTGGGGTTCACCTGGAAGAGTCCCATTACGACCACCTGTCGGCATGATGGCTCCGTTCCGTCTGTGGGTCCACACACACCCAGGATTCCATGCATATTGGAGTTCAACCGATAGAAACAGCCTCGCAGTTGCTCAAGGCATTCTTGACCAAGCCCTTGTTCTTGGAGCACCTGGAGTAAAAGAAAGTCGGAATATTGGAGAAGAAGATTCGACAAAACGGATTGGAATGATTGGCCCACTTTCCTCTTGGACTGACCAAGAGATTGTATCTTGGGATCATTGGTTGGATTCAGATTCTCAAATTGAAATCAAGGTGATGGCTTGAGTTCAAACGTACGTCCACCGAAGGATGAGGATGAAAAAATGAAAGCACAAATCGCCATACTTCAGGGAAAATCAAAACCACTGAAGGACGTTATCGCTGACATTCTTGGTGAAGAACCTGAAGAGGTTCTTGTTGATGCGGTCGAAAACAATATTTTACTGGCCCAAGAACAAGGCGTATCGATTGATCTTTCGCTGATTCTCAAATCCATTCAAGCAATGAGTGACAAATGGGCCTAGGCATTCTTGTACGTTGCTCTACGTCCTTCGATGAGAGCACTCAATCCTTCCAATGCATCTTCTGTAGAGAAGATTTGATTCAGGCCTGCAAGTTCCATTTCAAGTCCCTTTGACAGAGTTGTGGTTCCAGTCGCATCAATACGAGCACTGGCCATTGCGAGTCCAATAGGAGCCGTAAATTTGAGTGATTTAAGTTGACGTGCAACTGTTTTGTCCTCAACATCAAAACCTTCTGGGCATCCTCCTGAAAGCAATGTAGCCATGTTTTCATCTGCATAGAATTTCTTAGCAAATTGTACAACTGGGCTGCTTCCATTTGATGGAGCACCTGGATACTTGTTCTCTGGTTTTCCTGTTGAATGGATCGTCTGAATGGTTGCATTTACATCATTAACATCGACAAGATGGGTCACGAGTCCAACATCTGTTGCAGTCTGAGCATTCATGAAATTCCCCGCAAGAACGGCCCATCGACCGATTTCTCTTCCTGCGATTCGAGCAGGACGTTGGGTTCCACCAAGAGCAGGATAAATTCCAATACTGGTCTCTGGGAATCTGAATTGAGTTCTTCGTGTACCAATGCGGAAATCGCAAGCAAGGGCGAGTTCAAGTCCACCGCCGAGAGCTAATCCAGTGGTGAGTGCAACGGTTGTTTTGTTTGAATCTTCCAGAGCCGACAAGAGAACGTGTCCATTTTCAGTAAAGACTTCAATGTCTGGGATTGAATCTGAACGGATTTTATCAACAAAGAATTTGACATCAGCTCCTGCGACGAAGGCTTTTCCTGCACCATCGAGAACAATTGTCGTCACTGCATCGTTTGCATTTGCTGCCTGAACTGCTTGTGTCAATTGTTCAACAACGACCTCATTCAGGGCGTTCATTGCTTCTGGGCGATTGATGGTGATGGTTGCAATTCCACCTTCTGTGTGGAGGTCGACATAGGAAAAGTCCCAGTTGGATGCTTGTTGTTCAAAGTATTCAGGAAGGTTCCATGTCTCTCCAGCAAGTTGCTGATATGCTGAAGCCATACGATATGCTTCGTTAACTCCGAGACGATTCATGAGTTCAAATGGGCCTTTCGCCCATCGTAGACCGACTTTAGCGCCTCTGTCCACGTCTTCCATAGAGCAAATGTCTTCATCAACAATTTGTGCAGCAACACCGAATACAACGCCAAGAAGGCGTTCTGAGACGAGCGTATACTGTTCTTCATTGTAGGAATCCTCTTCTTCAATTGGCCACATCTCATTGTTTCCAACCAGATCTCTTAGGTTCTGAGCACCTACGTATCGAGGTGTGTTCAATTGTTCTGCAAGATAATCCGTTGAATGGAGGGCGATTGGAGGTCCTGTCAAATTCATCAATCCAAATGGACCTAATCCGATTCGGAATGCCTTACGGGAGATGGCATCTATCTGAGCAGCGTTCGCAATTCCTTCTTCAAGAAGGAGACATGCTTCATTGAGCCAAGGAACAAAGAATCGATTCACGACAAATCCTGGCCTATCCTTGCAGACGATGACGACTTTTCCGAGCGTTCTGCAGTATTGGACCGTTCTATCGAGAGTTTCCTTGGAGGTTGTTTCCGCAGGAATCACTTCGATAAGTCTGTTCTTAGCAGGATGATAAAAGAAATGCAGACCGACGAAACGGTCAGGTCGTCCGGTTGCTTTAGCAAGAGCATTAACCGATAGGGATGAGGTGTTGGATGCAAGAATTGTATCTTCTCCACATACTTCGTCAAGTGTCGAAAAGACCGCAGTTTTGATGTCAAAATCTTCAAAGACAGCTTCGATGACAAGATCTGTATCGACAGCAGTATTCTCAACACCGATGACATCGGTTATTCGATTCATTGTAGCGTCGACTTCTGCTTGTGAAAAGATACGGCGTTCAATGGCTTCTGAAAGAAAATTTTCGATGATTGAACGGCCACGAGCAACATATTGTTCCTCTCGGTCCACCATTTGGACATTGAATGCTTCTTGAGCGCTCTTCTGGGCAATTCCAGACCCCATGTTTCCCGCACCGACGATTGCAACGTTCTCTACAGCCTTCATGACTTGGACGAACAGCAAACCGTTCATGAATCATGCGCTTTCACGTTTTGTTGCTAAGTGTTGAAAAGAAATCAAGTATACCTAGTGTTTCCGACCAAATATGCCAGAGCCACCAATGATACTACCTCCGACTGAATTAAGAGAAATCAGCGATAAAATTGGTGAAACAATACAAACTGGTGGCCAGATTAGAACACTGCTTTCGGACCATTCAACTCAAGGGCCATTCGATATCGCTTGGGAGGTTGATGCTGCCGTTGAAGCATTGGATGTTTTTGGTTCTCGATGGACAATTGAGATTCTATCAACACTTTACATCGCCGGAGATCGGCGATTCAATGAAATGAAACATCTTCTCAAGGGAATCTCTTCACGAACACTTTCAGACAAACTCCGTTACCTTGTTGAAGAAGATCTCGTTGTCCGTAGTGTCAGTGAAGGACCGCCAATTCGAGTCACATACCGCTTATCTGAACATGGGAAGACATGTGGTAGATTACTTTCCCCACTTGTTGCATTTATGAAAATCCACAAGGGTTCAATCATCGGCGCTTAGAATCAAAGAGACGATGGTTTAAGATACCAAAAAGCAAACCGAACTTTATGGCACTTCTTGCACAATGGGTTCGGCAGAGGCCATGGCTCGCTGCAGGAATTGCAGGCGCTGCAGGCGGTGTGGCTGGATTAGCACACGGAGTTGTTGCAGCTGCATCGGCAGCCTCAGCATTCGCCTTCGGTGGAGTTGCATCAAAGCGACAACAGGTCGAACATCCGTTTAGAATGCGAGTTCTACGTACCCTTGAACGACATCCTGGTCTGTGCTATCGAGAACTTCAACATGAACTGAGTGCTGCTAATGGAACGCTACGACATCATCTTGATGTTTTACAAAATGATAGTTCGATTACAGTGATGCCCGTCAATGGCAGAACCTGTTACTTTGCAGGAGGACCTGCACAAGTTGAGATTCTACAGACGATGTCTACGAGTCAAGAAATGGTGGCTTCAAGCCTTCCAATTGGGTTATCCACCGTTCAGAGGCAAATCGTCGATGAAATTCTCGAAGAGGGGACACCAAGGACACAAGCAGAACTTGCACGTCGAATAGGCCGTTCTCGAGCAAGCGTTCATTCCGCAGTAAAGGTTCTACGCCGTAGAGGTATTCTTCGTCAAGATCGACTTGAAATTGGCCCTCATATTGAACCAGAAACATTCCAACGTCCTGAGCGATTGCGATATCAATGGGAAGACGGACGACGACGTTGAGTTCAATAACCGCTTTCTAGAAAGCAATTGATGCACAGTCTTCAAAGACCATCGGTTGATGTGGATGTTCATGCTCAATGTAAGGTTGGACGAGATACCGATGCCAACGAGTGACCGCTCGATTGATCGATTGGTTGGTTGGTTTGTTGAATCGTTTTGTTTTGTTCGCAGAAAAGGAGAAGCAACTGCAGATTATGGTTCTGCATCTCCTATTCATCGCCTTCTGCGAGATCATATTCTTCCGAATCCTGGTGGCTCTTGGGATGCGCAAATGCTTGCAGATGAACTTGCAATGACTCCTGCTGCTTTGAATCATCATCTCACTCGATTAATCGACTCAGGGTTGCTTACCTTTGCAAATGAAGGGAAGGGGTGGAGGCGTTATATGCTTCGAGGTGGAGGACTCAGTCAAGCCTTAGAATTGTGTTCGATTCAGTATCGATTAATGATCGAACAGAAAATGGACCGTATTGAACCATATTGGAATCGGACTGGAGAACGTTTACCAAACGAATTGCCTGAGGATTCTGCACTTCCACTTACACTTGCAATCGTGGATTATCGCCCACCTAAAGAAGAAGGCGGAGCAAGCGTACTCACTCAATGGATGGCCGATTTAGGAATGTTGGGAGAACGCCCAGGTGATGAATTACGTGAAGGCTCAATTTCTGAACAACTGTTCAAAATGCTTCTTGGCTCGGATACTCCGATCTCAATAGACGATGCTGATGAAGCCATACCCGGGCAGAAAGCACGCTTGGGGCGGATGTTTGAACGATTTAGAACATGTGGACTCATCGAACGAATTCCGCGAACTGACCGGCTTCCATTCGCTCTGTGGTCGGCCATGATGACCCAACATCAACGCCGTGGAGAAGACTGGATGTTGAAGAAAGGAGGATTCATGCGCTTGATTCCTGAAGGACAACATGCTTCCTTACTCAAGCCTCTAGAAGAAGGGAAGTTGACAGTTGACATTGTTGAAATTGCAATGAATGAGATAACTTCGACCGATCAAATGCTCCTTCTGAACCTACTTGGTGGACGATTACCACTCGGTTACAGAATGATTGGTGAGACTCCAGAAGTGGCAAAACAGAACGTCATTGCTCGCTTAGATCGGGTTCTTCGAAGAATCCGACGCGTCGGTGATATGATTGAAGAAGTGCTGACAACGGGCGATGAATGATGACGATTGGATTCGATGTTTTCGAACCGTGGTCTGGAGAAGAGAGGCCTCTCTATCTTGCCCCTATGGCTGGCGTTTCTGACCTTCCATATCGCCTCTTGGCCAAAGAGTGTGGTGCAGATATTACCATCACCGAATTTACCAATAGTACTGCCCTAAGCAGAGAGGCAACCACTTCCTGGAGAAGAATGGAATCAGATCCAAGAGAAACTCCATTCATTCCACAAATCTTTGGCGGTGCGATGGAAGACATGGTAACTGCAGCTTCTATGCTGCAAGAAAGTGCTGATGTTATCGACCTTAATTTTGGCTGCCCTGCTCCAAAGGTCACCAGCATCTGTGCAGGAGCTGCACTAATGGGTGAGCCTCAGAAACTTGTTTCCATGGTCGAACATATTGTTGATGCAGTCGACATACCCGTAACAGCAAAGATGCGCCTAGGTACTGGCCAAGGACCGAACAATGCTGTCGATATTTGCCAATCTCTCGAAAAGGTAGGTGCTCAGAGATTGTGTATCCATGGACGGACTCTTCGACAACGCTATTCCGGCATTGCTGATTGGGAGACCATACAAATTGCTGTTGATGCTGTTGATATCCCAGTCGTAGCAAATGGAGATATTACAGATGCTGAGAGTGCTCAGCGATGTCTCGAATTAACAAATGCCTCTGGACTGATGGTCGGAAGGGCAGCCATTGGACGCCCTGATGTATTTGGTAGCATCAAAGTGGGATTAGGTTGGATGGATGAATCCGAATTACCATGGGTTGAGTTACATGAAGATTCATGGGAATCCATGAGTGAAACATCAAGGGCATTTGCAAGTCGAAGATGGTGCTGGAATCGATATGTTGAACTCTGTCGAGAAACGACTGGCCTAGCAAAACAATCGATGCAACGTCATGCTATTGCATTTTCAAAAGGATTGCCAGGAGCAAAATCTGTTCGAACGCTTATGCATGAGTTATCAGATGTGGACGAATCCGCTCAAGCGATTTCTAATTTCTTACAACCGAAGGCTGAATCAGAAGGTTGACTTCCATTCTTCGAGGTCATTTGCTTCTGCCCATGCCTCATCAGTTGTTTCGCCACGTAGTTTGAGGACTTCTCTGGAGAGGAGCCAGTAAACCAAAGCGAGGGAGTGACGACTCTTGTTGTTTGCAGGAAGTGCAACGTCAACGTTTCGCAACTTGTTGTTTGCATCGACAAGACCAACGATAGGAAGGCCTGTGTTAACTGCTTCACGGAGTGATTGTTGGTCAGATGCTGGATCTGTAACGAACAATACGTTTGGCTCTTTGTAAGAGCGGAGAGCTGGATTTGTTAGGCTTCCAGGAATAAAACGGCCAACAGCGGAAAGTGCTCCGATTGCTTCTGCAAACATACGAGCAGGTCTCTGTCCGTATTGTCGTGCGGAAACGACCATAATTCGAGATGGGTCATATTGGTTGAGGAATGAAGCGATGATGCGGACGCGAGTATCTGTAGCGTTCACATTTAGAAGGTAAAGACCATCAGAATTGACGGAATCGATGAAGCGACCCATGTCCGCACTCTTCTGTTTTGTACCGATGTTTACACCAGACTCTTCGTATAGTTCAAGTGGAATCAAGAGACCTGTTTCTTCCGACATGTTGTTGCCTCAGCAAGCAACCGACCTAAACCCTCTTCTTAACCACTTCGCAGCATCTCCCCACCCGAAAAGATGGGATTGTATGCGAAGATATCAAAATAGATGAGTCTTAAATTGAACATATGGGGGTCACATTTGCAGAGGGAAGCGAGGGCCCAGAAGGGTTTTACATCGATTCAAATGGAAAACCTTTACCAGTTAGCGCGAGTGAACTCGAGCGTTACACATACTGTCCTGTTTCATGGCGACTCGCAAAGGAAGGCGCAGCCGGAGTCGGTGATGCCATATCCAGCGGTATGGAAAAACATAAACAAATTCACGAAGGTATGAATGATTTTCAATCTTCGATCATCAAATTACGCCGAGAACTTCTAATTTGGACATGGTGGTTTGGGATCATAATTGCATTTACCATTGATTCAATTGCGTTCCTTTACATCGATGATTTGCTTAATTCTCCTATGGAATTGGCCAAAATTCTATCGATGTGGTCTGTTTCTTGTCTCGGCGCTGCTATTCTTTCTATCGTTTTGCCATGGAGAAATTGGCTTAACATGGAGCCGACTGTTTCTGAGATTGAAACAATCTCACAGACTTTCGAAGCGACTGGTCTTGAACCAACTTGGAATCCTATTGGTTTCCTTGGAGGATGGTTTTCAGGAGGCAAAACCGAAGCTGGACTCTTGCTCTGTACCATCGTTATTGGACTGCATGCAATTGCATTAGCGGCAGCAGATAATCGAAGCCAAGCAGGATTCATTCTCATCGTAACTGCCTTCGTCTGGACATTTTTAGCCACTTGGCAATTACAAAAATCTCTCTTTGCCGAGAATGAGATGATTGAGAATAGAAACCGTGTAGGACTAGATGAAGGCACACAATTGGTGTATTCAGATGATGACAAATCAAGTGGATTATTGCTCGATGAGAAAACCGGACTGAGAGGAAGGCCCGATCAGATCGTCGTTATTGATGGTGAATTCATCCCTGTCGAGCAGAAAACGGGAAGGGTGCCGAAGAAACCTCATCAATCGCATAGGATGCAACTCTTGGCGTACGTATCACTTGTTGAGACAAATACCAACAAATCCCCTCCTTATGGTGTTCTAAAGTATGGGGAAGATGATGCGCATCAGGTCTTTTGGGATGAACATGCTATGGAAACGCTGTATAGCACCATCAAAGAAGTTCAGAAAGTCATGGTCGAAGGTGGAGCAAAACGAAACCACGAACGAGAAGGAAAGTGCAGAAACTGCAGTAGAAGGCATGCCTGTGACCAATCACTGTTCACAGAGTGACGCATTTTCCACCATCTTGAGGGAACTCAATACAGGTTCGAGTTACAGTAATTGTCATCAGGAAACTGTCTTCGCCGATACCTGCTAGGCCGCCTCCGCTAGCGTCAATGAATACATTCCAATCACCGGATAAGAATTTACCATTTTCTTGGGGTTCAATCTTTTCTTCAAGTGTGCTTTCAGTTGTCGTTGTTCTTTTTGACCACATCTCGTTCCCATTCGAATCTTTGATCATAACATCAACATATCGCGGTTCTAGACCTATATCGTCAGTCAAGTCTGAAAGGAAGAAAGCGGCTTTGAAATACACTGAGATTTCAGTTACTGAAGAGTCGATAGGGAAATCCTCGTCCCAAGTTTCTTGCTGAACATTCACAAATGTGTGTTCGATTGAAAGAGGTGATTGTGATTCTGATTCTTCTGGATCTCCTCGAAGAGATTCCATGTACTCTCTCCCCTGAAGCAGACCCAGGCATCCAGATGAAGAGACAAGCAGCATTGTCAACGCAACAAATGCGGCGAGCGTACGATGCTGCATAGACCACCCCAGCATGCACAAGAATATGAAAAGCGCGCCGAAAAGGGAAGTGTTCAAACATGAGATTCTTGTCACACAGGTTGCCTGAATGAAGCAAAAGTAGACCGAGCGAAAGCGATGACGAACCCTATGAGTGCTGACAGGCGTTATTCTCAACCCATATTATGGATCATTCGAACTTTGCACCACATGTTGGACATTCGTTAGCATCGACTGCAATGACAGCGCCACAAGCGCCACAATCTGCAGTCTCCTTAGCTGGTTCTGCCTTTCGACGAGGGCGTCGACGAGGTTTTGCCTCTTTCTTCGGTTCGTCTGATTCTTTCGATAGCGGTTTAGAATCATCTTCAACTGAGAAATTGTGGGAAGCCTCTGTAATCTCATTTCCTGCAAGTGAACTGTCTGTTAGGCCCATGCCAACAACAACCTTGTCTCCTGGCAGGACGCCGTCTTCACCTGTGAGTTCAAACAAGTCCTCTCTGATGTCAGCATCACTTGCTGAGAGTGTGTTCCAAGCATCCCCATCTTTGTCGGTTCCGTCATCCTTGAGGCTCTTCATGGAATCTTTCGTCGGCAGGAATGCATCCAAATCATGGCCTTCGAATGCTTCCTTTGCTGTCTTTAGAGTTGTAACAACTTGGTTCTGCATCTCTTCGATTTCTTCATCAGTCATATCTTCCATCGAGATTTCATCAGCATATCGTCTATCGTATGCAGCAGTAACTTCTTCTTCAGCCGCAACAACATTCTCATCCCATTCATCTTCGAGATTATCTTCATCATAACCAAATTCTTTGACTGCAGAAGCGAAATCTTCGGTACCGCTGACAATTTCATTCTCGTCCACATCAGGCAGTGATACTAGTTCTTTTTCTTCGGGTACATCTCGTACACGACGTTCACGTCGCTCAAAGTATGAACTCACATCTTGCTCTGTTCCACAGTATGGACAGTTTTCCATGAGATCGGGTACGGACTCGCCACAAGCATTACATTCGTGGAATTGAGAACGGGCCTTCCGAAGGTTGAAGGAACAATGAGGGCAACGGTTTTCATCGCCTTCAAGTTCACCATCACAAGATGGACAATAGTTGTAAATATCCCGTTCTACGTCGTCTTCACTATCTCTTGTTAGCAGAATTGCGCCAACAAGGAATGCAATGAGGACAAGCGCCCCAATGAACATAAGAACCGCTGTTCCCGTCCCACTATTCTCTTCGTTTGCACCGCCTCCACCTTCAACAAATGCTGTCGAGTATGAACGTTCAAATGTTGAAGTCATTGTGGATGAAGGAGAATGCACCAGTTGAACTGTGGTCATCTTACCTGATGCTTTGAATGTGCATGAAACCTCTTCACGGTCTCCTGGATTTTCGATAACAATTTCAGATACCGACCATGTAACCTGGCTATTTTTACAGGTAATAGTGACATCACCTGACCCACGGGTTGATTTCATTGAAATGTTAAGCGTATATTCCTCGCCAGATTCAAGTGGGAAACTAGCCTGTTCACCATCTTTGTCGACGAGTACTTGTGTATCTTGGTCCCACTCAAGTTGTAAATTCGCCTCTACGAGGACGGACCCTGTTGCACGACTGTTTGTTGGATTTCTATCGTATGAATTACCAGATGGTTGCCATTGGACATCCAATTCAGCCGTATGTGACCCTAGCGAAGTTGCCAAAGATACAGTGTAGGTGTAGCTGTTTCCTGATTGTAACGAAATGAGACCAGACTGGAAAGATTGGCCTTCCCAAGTATACACAAAGGCGCCATCTACAGAAATGTCACCTGTATTCGTTGCAGTCATTGACCAGTCAATCGGAAGACCTGCAGACACTGAAGTCAAATTAGGTAAGGCAAGAGGGTCGACGTAAACGTCAGGTATTTGTGGGAGCGTGAAGGTTGCAATATTTTCATCATTTCCGGTGCTTTCTTGCACAAATCCACCTGTTTGGAAGGGATCAATTCGAGCAGCGAGCGTGTATTGGCCATTACTCAGGCCAGCAATGTTCGCACTTTCGATCGTGGTCGACCATGCGTGTTGGGAATACCCTGTTCCAAAGACACTCACTGAGAAGGGTTGAAGGGAGCGAACAACGGACGCTCCGTCTCGTAAATCGATGACCATTGGAACGTCAATTGTACCTTCACCCGATTCTCTAGCAATCGAACCTGAGACAGCCCATGGGCCGATTAGGGAGCCATCTGTTGCTGAGATAAGTATCTCTCCAACGTGTGACAAATCCATCCTTGGCTCAACAACAAATGAAACCGTTTCGTCTTTACCTTGTTCGGTTGATTCCAGAATCTCATCACGAGCATCTGGAGTCAGAATAAGATCGTAAGAGCCAGTAACGGGTGCAGTGAAAGTCGTGTTGACCCATGCGTAGTCGCTCGCATTGATTAGCGGGGTTTGAAGTTCCACGTCTGTGATTGAACCGGGATAATTAATGCCAAGGTACGAAGCAGGTGCATCAACAGAACCGATATTCGTAACCTTTGTACTTAACGAAATAATATCACCCGAATGAATATCTGTATCAGGAGAAAGTATTGTTTCGGTAACTCTCAAATTTGGTAATCCTTGGACGATAAATGAATGGTAAAACTCAACTTCAGTCTGTCCATTGTAGGAATATGTCACCCACAGTTTATTTTCACCTTCAACAAGATTGTCCCATTGAGCAGTAACGGTTTCAAAATCGTTTGCATCGATATTGACAGTGCTTGTAATTAGACGATTATTGGTGGATATTCCGTTTTTGTAGAATGAATATTCTACATCAAAAGCAGTTTGTGAATTCGTATTCGAAAGCGTCAATGAGCCTGTAATTGAACCGCCGGCAGTAGGGCTGGCAGGCAGAATGCTGAGGGTTGAATCAGACGCTTCAATTCCGCCGCTGTCATAGGAACTAACAGAGGTTGGAGCCAATGAAGTCATCATCAGCAATACACAGAAGACTACATACGCCCTTCTTGCCATGCTTTTCCCACGACATGCAAAGCACTTGAACCCATCTCATCATAAGCCAAAAAGTTGACAAAAAACCTCCTGTGAGAAGGGGAGATTTGAAGGGTGGTCGCATCTGTAAGAAAAGCATGGGAGGCAGAGCGGTTGCAGTCGGCATCATTTCCCTCCTCCTCATTTCCATATTCCCGCTTGATTTCAACGACCAAGTGTACCTCGAACAAGAACCTGTAGTACAGTCATCCTCAGCAGTCACGATTGGATTTTCAAACGGCCCAGTTCAATCTGAATCTGTTACAGGTTTGAAAACAGTCACGCTAAGTATTTCAGGCACTGGAACGATCGATTCAATCTTAGTTGAAATCGCATCCCAAGGAAATGCATATTCCACGCTTACCAATCTTACAGGCTCTCCTTGGTTGTTCAATTTTGATTCCACGTCAGTTGCAAACGGCACGTATACGATGCGTGCGACGGGTTGGGACACTGATGTTGATGACTCTACGATTACCACAACTGGAGAGTTCACAATCGATAATCACGTACCAGAGGTTACTGCATTCACAGTCCTATCTCCAGATGTTGGGACTGGAGCAAGCAGTACCGATAGAGCATGGTTCAGCATAGCTGAGACTGGAACCTTAGAGTTCAGATATGGCGTCTCCGACGATGATTTCGACCGAGCAATTCTACAGAATGTTCCAGGACCAGGTTCACCATCAACCGATGGGCCTTCTAGCCTTTCATATGGCTGGGACTGGTCAAGTGGGAGTTTTTCCGAGGGAACTTGGAATCCTCGAGTCACTGTTTACGACGATTCTGGGTTGAGTAACACCTCGACACTCTTCATTGGAATCGATCGAACCGGCCCAACCATGTCTTCAATTACAATCGGAAGCGGTTCGACATGGCAATCATCCACGGAAGTGGAACTTTCAGGTATATTGGACGGTGCGAATGATGGAACTGGATCTGGAGTCGATATTGTTGAACTGAAAATCGATTCTGGTACATGGGTAACCATCACTACGAATACGCACACAATTACACTCGATGAAGGAAACCATACGCTTGAATTGCGAGCAACCGATATGGTCGGTAATGTCGGAAATACAATCACTTCAACTGTTCAAGTCGATACCACGATTCCTGAGATGGTTGGTTGGACTGTTGACCCACTTACCACCGATTTAGTCGGTCAAGCAAACATTTCCTTCGCAGCATTCGATTTACTCTCAGGCGTCGATGAAAGTGAGATTTCCTTGCAATACGGATTCGATCTAAACGGTGTGGGTTTGACACCAGACCTTTCTGGTCAATGGCTCGAAGTGCCCGGGACTGGCCTCGATCGAGACCTCGCACTTTACAATTGGGCAACAAAGTCGCGTCAATACCTGATGCTGAGAGCGACCATTACGGATGAAGCTGGAAACAGCGAAACAACAGAGCCCAGTGCATTCCAAGTCATGCCTGGACTTGATCTCTACTGGAATGTAACTGAAACTGACGTAGATCGGCTTGTTGTACGTCCAGGCGAGACCTACGGGAACATCACAATTTCAGGAGAACTTCGTTCAAACAAAATGTATCCTGGTTCTGTTGCTGTTAGTTTAGAGGCTGCTCCTGCCGATCGTAGTGCAACTACAGAATGGACTGTCATGCAAATCCAAACGCTTCCTGCAGGTTCCCTCGGTACTGGTGTCGTTTCACTTACATGGAATTATACCGTTCCAAATTCAGGACAATATGATCTACGTGTCCGTATTGATCCTTCAAACCTTATCGATGAAAACAGTGAGATAAACAACGACCATTACATGGTTGTAACAGGTGCTGACATCTCATCGCCTGGACTTGTCCCCTCATTTGCTCCAACCATGTTTGCACTCCTTTGTGCAGGCTTTGTCGTAGCTTGGCTTCAACAGCGGGATTGAAAAACATCGGCTGATGGGTGGTAACTATGCGACAAGGTCTTCCCCGTATTCCAAAGGACAGAATTGCTGTTCTCATCGGTTCAAAAGGTACGACTGCAAAGTCGCTTCGCAATGCTTCTGGAGCCAAAGAATTCCATATCGATTCCGAGACAGGCGATGTTGAAGTTGTCTGGGGAGAGCCTGGTTCCTATGACCCAATTAAGGCTCTAAAGTTCCCGGATGTCATCAAAGCAATCGGAAGAGGAATGGCTCCTAAGGCAGCGATTCGATTACTTGAAGATGAGAATTTCTTTGAGATGGTTGATCTGAAAGATTTCGTTGGCAAGCGTTCGCATCAACAACGAAGAATACGTGCAAGGATCATTGGAAGCCAAGGTAAAGTTCGTCGTTTGATTGAAAACTTGACCGATGTTGAAATCACCATTTACAAATCCACTGTTGTGCTCGTTGGAGATGCAGAAGGAATTGGACTTGCTCGGCAAGCCGTTGAGATGCTCGCAGGCGGTTCAGAACACGGAACTGTTCTTTCCTTCCTTGAGCGCCGTCGAAAGCGCATGAAATTCGATAACCGCTCCTTAGACTCTATTGTAGCTAAGGAGGCCAAAGAGGAAACCTCTACAGGATTCGATGGACTTGTACCAGGATTGTCTGATGTTAGTGAACGAAGAGGCCGTAAACTTCGAGCAAGTCAGGTCGATCCAGAAGACGAGGATGCTGTCGAAGATATGATGGAAATGGCTGACGATGAACACATTGTTTGGGAAGAAGAGTGAATTATTCTTCTTCCATTCTGTGAACGTGTGATAAATCCATTTCTAAGACATCATACATTGCATCTGCTAGAGTGATGTCAATACCATTCTTATTCGCCCATTCAACCAAACGAGTTACATCTCGAACCAAGAATTCCTTTGCTTTTGGATGATGTTGGATGACACCTTGTCCAACATCGATAACGATTGGACCACCGTTATGCCACAAGATGTTGTAAGGGGAAAAATCACCATGCACCAAATCGGCTTTCTGCCAAGAGACAGCCAAGAACTCCAACATTTCATCGAAAACTGGTTGTGGATTATCGACTCGAACATCTCGTAATTTCGGAGATGGTTGCGTTTCACTGCCGAGGTATTCCATGATCAGAATATTCTTTTGAATAGCGATAGGACGGGGAACTGGTAATCCCCAGCGGTGCAAACGTGTCAAATTACGATGCTCTTTTCGAACCCAAATGTCGACAAGATCTCGATGACGGCGACGGAGTCCTCCGAAACGAGGATCACCCTCAATGTACTGCATCAGATTCTTGAACACTGCATTTGAGGTGTGGAAAATTTTCACTGCAACTGATTTGCCATCATGATCTGTTCCATGAAAAACGTGAGCTTCTTTACCTCGGGCAATTGGGAAATCCAATGTGTCAAGGATTCCCGAATTCATCATTTTGTAAAGTGACATTAGGGTGAGTCTGTCAAAGACTTGGTCGAAGGTTCTTCTATCGACCCAATCGTAGGAACCAGTTCCCATAGCCCCTTGAATTCGGTTCTCTATTTTCTTGAACATGCGCTTGTTGCGCTCATCTTTCATCCAATTGAACGAACTGTCTTTTGCTGCAAGACCTTCAACAAACTTGGAAGCATGTTGTTCATCGAAATCTGCATCGGCTTTATCGTCCAATGACATTGGTCGCTTGTTCTGTTTTTTTCGTGTTTTACGACGTTGCCGAGTACGCTCACTCAGTTCATCCCAATCATCATTTGAACGAGACATAGCACACCCTTCCTGTAGTGGGTTCGTTGGGGGGGAACATCAATGCTCCGATGATTAAGCAAACAATGCGTCGATATCATCATCGTCATCGTCATCGTCATCAAGCGGTTCTGGTTCAACTGCTTCTGCTGGTGTTTCTACCACTGTTGGCTCTTCAACAACTTCTTCGACGGAATCATCGCTTCCAAACAAATCATCGTCATCATCATCGTCATCGCTTCCGAACAGATCGTCGTCATCGTCTTCTTCAACGACCTCAGGTGCATCAGAAATACCGAATAAATCGTCATCATCATCATCATCGTCAACACGATCATTCATACCGAACATGTCAACAACTTCTGGAAGCACTTGCTTTCTTGACAAATACATAGCTTGTGTCTTTGTGTAACGATGTTTTACATCTGCTTTTGAATCTTGGAAATCCCATGGCCAGACAATAATCAGGTCGCCTTCGCGAACCCATTGCCGACGACGCATTTTACCTGGAATACGTGCCATTCGAGTCTCCCCATCAGCACAGAGAACAGTTACACGGCGACCACCGAGAATCTCTTCAGCAAGAGCAAACATTTCACCCTTGAATCCAAACTCTCCGCGCTTCTTACCACCGTTTGGTAGTTTGACACGAATCTTTCCTGGAGAGCCCTCTGGATTCTCCAGACGTGCAAGTTCTTCTACGTCCACTTTTTCTTCATGACGTCGTCCCATTGAGGCTCACCATGTAAACGGAGAGGTCAACCCCTCTTGAAGCCACCCTCTTCAACCGAGGGATTGTGCTGCGTCACGACAGAGTTCAATTAACTCGCCACCAACCAACCCAAAGGCAACAGTTCCTATTGCACAGATAGCGATTGCAAGTCGAATTGAAACACCTGAAGCAAGAGGGCCTTGACGGCCTTCTTCAGGCTCATGGAAGTACATGACAACGCCGACACGCAGATAATAGAACATCGAGATTGCGCTGTTGAGAACCATAAGAAGTGCAAGCCACCAAACCCAATGAGCGTCCATCAATGAATCAAGTGATCCTGATCCTGTAGCAACCTCAACAATTCCCATGATGACCAAAAGTTTCGAAAGGAATCCAGCCATTGGTGGAACTCCTGCAAGAGAGATCATGAACAGGAACATAGCAACTGCAAGCAATGGTTCTCTCTTTCCAAGTCCAGAAAGTGAAGAGAGACGTGATGCGCCACCTTCCATTTCAAGAAGACCAAGTACGAGGAAGGCTCCAAGTTTGAAGAAGACGAGAACTACCATGTGGAAGAGAAGTGCTGCAACGACAACGTCCTTCGCATCTCCTGCATTTTCAACCAAGCCCCAATTCCATGCTCCAATCGCAGTTAGTGCTGCAAGCATGTATCCAGCATGAGCAACAGAAGAGTAAGCGAGCATACGCTTCGGATTTTCGCTGCCGAGTGCGGCGATATTACCCCATGTCATCGTTACTGCGGCCATAACACCAAGCAAACCAATCCAAACAGCAGAGCCATCTTCAGCAGCATCAGGGATTGTGATCAACAGAAGAAGGCGCATAAGCCCAAGCATTCCCATTGCTTTACTTGCTGTTGCTAGAACACCTGCAACTGGACTGTTTGCTCCAGAATACGCATCAGGAGCAGCGAAATGGAATGGTGCTGCACTGATCTTGAATGCAAATCCAACAAGGACGAATCCAAGAGCCATCATACTCAGTGAGGTTGCTCCATCAGCAGCCCACGTTGCAGCGAGAACGCTGAATTGCAATGAACCAGCCCACAGATAAAGCATTGAAAGACCATAGAGACCTACTGCGGAAGCAACAGAACCAACGATGAAGTATTTTGCACCACCTTCAGAACCTGCTCGTGTTTCCTTGTGGAAAGCAACGAGAACGTAGGTGGAGAACGATGCAAGTTCAAGTCCAATGAAGAGAACGAACAAGTCCTGTGCAAGTGCGACTACGCTCATTCCAAGGGCTGATGTGAGCATAAGGATGTAGAAATCTGCTTGGCGTCGATTGTTGAACAACACATCGATGTCATCGCTCTTCATCGAACCTGTTGGAAGTCTGTCAAGCGAAGCGAGAGCTGCAAGGAGAAGTGCTGCAAAGAAAATACCCTCAAACAAACGGGAGAAGAGATTTACTTTCAGAATCTGATAACCGTTTTCGCTGGTTACTTCTTCACTGACCGAACTTGAGTCAAGCAAGTACCAAACGACTTGAATCAATGCAAGTAACATGGTCAATACTGCCAAGAGTCCAGGCAGACGAGGAGATGAGACGGCCTTGTAGCGCGTTCCACCTAGGAACCAAGGGAGTTGTATCTGGGTTCCAGGAATACGGAACTTTCCATTTCCAAGATTTGGAACGATCATGATTAGAAGAAGACCTACAAAGACTGTGAGTTCAGGCCCGAGCGTTTGGATTAAATCCATGTCAAACGTGTTAGCAGTCATTTCAAGCACCAAACCCTAGGAATTTCATGGCATTCTGAGTCCATATATCCATCATGTCAAGGAAAATCCATGGCATAATTCCGAAGAGGATTGTAAATCCAGCAAGAAGAAGCATTGCCAACTTTTCTGAGTTTGCGATATCAGGAACTGGTTCGCCGTGCAGACTTTCTGGAGGTTGTGTCTCGTCTCCACCTTCGAAGATGGTTCGTTGCATCGACCATAGGTAGTATGCTGCAGTTAGAGCAAGAACAAGACCTGGTAAGAGAATCCACCAACCGTATGCATGCCAGTAAGCAACCATAAGCATCAATTCAGCAACGAATCCAGCAAGGAGTGGAAGGCCAAGAGAAGCCATCCATCCAAACATCATGCTCGTTGCAAGCCAAGGAGAATGTTTTGCCATTCCACGCATTGCACCGATTTCCATACTGTGATAGTGATGCTTGAATGCACCACAAACTGCGAAGAGCATTGGGCTGATGATACCGTGAGCAAACATCATGAAGAGAGCTGCTGCCCATCCAAGAGGTTGCATACTTGCGATACCAAGTAGGATAACACCCATGTGCGAAACAGACGAATATGCTACCATCTTCTTGAGGTTGGTTTGTCCAAGACAAACGATTGCTCCCCAAACCAGGGAGATCAAACCAATCAGCATGATGATGAATCTAAATTCTTCAAGTGCATGTGGGAAGAGAGAGATTGGAAGTCTAAACATTCCGTAAGCACCCATCTTCAGCATAACACCAGCAAGCAGCATTGAACCACCTGTAGGCGCTTGTACGTGAGCATCAGGCAGCCAAGTGTGGAATGGTGCAGCAGGGAGTTTCACGAGGAATCCAAGCATGAGCATAATGAACAATGCTTTCTGAACTTCAAGTCCAAGCCAGACACCGTTACCGTTTGCTCCATTTGCTTCTGTAACCATATCTACCATTGAGAAGGTTTGAGTGTCCATGAGGAAATACATGGTAAACAAACCAAGAAGCATGACAACGGATGCTGTGAAGGTGTAGATGAAGAACTTCTGAGCAGCATACTTTCTGTCTTTACCGCCCCACTTGAGAATGAGGAAGAACATTGGAATCAGTGTCAATTCCCAGAACACATAGAACATAAACATGTCAAGTGCAACAAAGACACCGATAAGTGCACCACCCATCATGAGAATAAGTGGGAAGTATGTTGCCCCAGCCTTTTCGTTCCATGTTGCAATGATTGTAATTGGCAAAAGAAGTGTTGTCAGCCAAACCATAGGGAAGGACAAACCGTCGACACCGACGCTCCATTCGATTCCAAGTGGTTCAATCCAGACATAGGATTCTTTGAATTCAAAGTTGTTGAAGGCGATACCAGTCCAATCGACGTTACCAATTTCTCCGAAGAACATGAGCGTTGCAACAGCAAACATGACCAATGTAATTCCAAGGCTTGCCATTCGAATAGAAGAGTCGAATTTTCGTCGAGCTCCTTCTGAAAGACGTGAAGTAAGAACCAGAAGGAAGATACTTGCCATAATTGGCAAGACGACCATGAGTGATAGGTAATCGATACTCAAAGCATCACCTCCAGCATTGCATAGATGACAAGGACACCTAATGCCGCCATCATGATGTAATCACGGGCAGAACCTGTTGTAAGTTTGCGAACGCTGAGTGAAATCTTCTGTGATGAACGTTCGATTGTCTTGATTGTTCCATCGATGACCTTACGATCGAAGGTTGCGCTGAGAACGGCAAATCCAGCAACCAGTTTGAGCATTGCAGTATCATACCACTTGTCGAAGTAGAGTCGTTCCTTGAGGGCAACTGATAGGCCTGAATCAGCCCAAGCGCTGTTGTCGAAACCACGCTTCTCGTTTACACGAGCGGAGAGGTTGATGATCGGTTGCATCCATCCCTTGGCTTTCTCACCTTCTTTGAGTGCTCCACCATACAATGCCATTGCAAGACCAGGTCCAACAATAGCTCCGATGAAAATTACAACATAGGTCAGTACGAAGAAGAAGGCATCAGAATTGAGGAAGATGTGTTCAAATTCGTAAATCAGACCATCGACTAATCCCTTGTCACTAAAGAATGCATAGCCGCTGTCACTCGACCAATGGGTAAACATCATTCCTGCGAGAATGACACTTGAGAGCGATACAAATGTCAGAGTTACCAAAGGAATTGGAATCCAAGGGGTGTTCTCATGAACGTGTTCTGCAACCTCTGTCTTTGGTTTTCCTGCAAAGGTCTTGAGCCACATTCTTGACATATAGAAACCAGTCATTGCAGCACCTAGAAGGACACAGAAAGCAGGGAAGAGGAACAGTGGTTCCTCGCGAGCAACTCTCCAAGTGTTTGCGATGATGCCTTCTTTGGACCAGAATCCACCAATCAATGGCAGTCCCATAATCGAGGCTGAACCGACGAGCATTGCTGTAGCGGTAATTGGCATCTTCGAGGCAAGTCCTCCCATGTTTGACATCGATTGGGCATCGAATTCATCATGATGATCGTCGTGATGGTCGTCTCCATGATCCTCTCCGTGGCCGTCATGGTGATGGACCTCATGATGTGCATGATGCATTTCGTGAATGACTGAACCGCTTGCCATGAACAGCATTCCTTTTGCCATTGCGTGGTTAAAGAGGTGGAACAGAGCTGCACCAAAGGCGACGATTGCATACTTTTCCATTCCTGGTGTGTTTGCAAGCCAGAGTGCTGCACCAAGCCCAGTGAAAATGTATGCAAGTTGACTCATCGTAGAATATGCGAGGACTTTCTTCAAATCATCTTGCACAAAGGCAATCGCAGCAGCCATAACTGCGGTGATACCACCGATAGCTGCGATGATGAATGCGAGATCAACCAGTTCTCCGGCCATTGATGGAGCCCCGAAGAATGGGAACATTCGAGCAACGAGATACAATCCTGCGTTGACCATTGTTGCTGCGTGAATTAGAGCAGAAACTGGTGTTGGCCCTTCCATAGCGTCTGGAAGCCAAACGTGGAGTGGGAATTGAGCAGATTTACCAACTGCACCAATGAACATCATTCCTAGCGCCATTTGTAATTCGCCTGCATCAACTAATGCAATGTTATCGGGATTGAAGACAACTGAGTAATCGAGGGAACCGAACATATTCCAGAGCATAACCAATCCAATGACGAGAAAAACGTCACCAACACGGGTTGTTAGGAATGCCTTCTTGGCTGCATAAGCAGCACTTGGGCGTTCGTAATAGAATCCAATGAGGAGATAGGAACAGAGACCCATTAATTCCCAGAAGATGAACAACCAAAGGAAGGAGTCTGCAAGAACCATACCGAGCATACCTGAACAGAAGAGAACGAATTCTGCATAGAAACGATGATTTCTGTTATCGTTTACTGGATCTGTATTCATGTATCCAATGCTGAAGATGTTGATGAGCATACAGAGGAACGATGCTACGAAGAGGAGCATGACTGTAACGTGATCGATGTAAATCCCAACGCCGAAGACTTTCTCCTCGATGGTCATTCCATCTGCTCCAATCCAGCCGAAGTTGAGCCAATCTCCGATGTAATATGAGCCCGTTCCACTTCCAATAAATTCAACAATAAGAATCAATGAAAGGACGAAACTTGCAACCATAATTGGTAGAGCGATAAGTCCGCCTTCTTTTGCAGACTTGACCCAAGTCTCATTTCCATTGAACAGGCGTCCAAGGAAGAGAATGACTGGGAATGCAAGCATCGGTAAAAGAACGATGAAGATGGCATATTCCGTAAAGGAAGAAGTGATTTCTGGTATATCTGTTGTTGTTCCCATAAGATCACCCTCAGTGTTTCAATAAGTTGACATCGTCAAGAGAGATGGATTCGTGTTGACCATACATTGCAAGGAAGATTGCAAGACCGATTGCAACCTCAGAGGCTGCAATGGCGATTGCAAAGATGGCGAAAACCCATCCTGTAGCATCTCCATGCTGAATGGCCGCTGCAACGAATTGCAGATTGGCTGCGTTAAGTATCAATTCAAGACACATCAGAACGACGATGGCGTTCTTTCGAGTAAAAGCGCCCCATAGCCCGATAGTAAACAATAAAGCGGAAAGAACGCTTACCCATGCCGGATCAATCATACGTCTTCACCTCTCTGTTCCCACTCAAGATTTTCACGACGTTCATCACGAACGAGGTAAGCAGCACCCATCATAGCCATTGCCATGAGGATACCAAGAATTAGAAGAGGGAGTGCCCAATCATCGAGCATTGAGTTAGCGAGATCATTTGTTGTAATCTCTTTCGAAGGTTCAGAATCCCAAACGGTAGAAGTCCCCAAAACTGAGATCATTGCACCAGCTAGAAGAATCAGTCCAACTCGAGTTAGTGTTGACATTAATCTCATTCGAAATCCTCCTCCTGTATTTGGCGACGTGTCAGCATAATGCCGAACAGTACCACCAATCCTACGCTCGCTAGATAGACGAGAATCTGAATCGCTGCAAGGAATTCAGCACCCATAAGGATGAAGATCCCGGAAATGGCCATGAAACAAAAGATCAGAGAGAGCATGGAGTGAGCAACGCGTTGTGCGTAAATGAGCCCCAATGCACCGAGAATAGTAATCGTTGCAAAAATGAAGAAAATCACGGTTTCGGTTGTTGAGGCAACATCCATTTCAGGCATCCCCCTTCTCGAGCAGGACCTTGGCTTGATTGGTCCATTCGTCACGCTTGACACGACCAGGGAAGAATTCGATAGCCTCGTTGACTTGATCTTCCAACTCGCTAGTCATTTTACTGATTTGTGAGAACGTATAGATGCCGAGAGCGTTTAACTTCTCTTCGATGAATGGCCCGATGCCCTTGATGGCTTGAAGATCATCTTTCTGATCAGCGCTAGCCGTTCCGAGAGTCGTGAAGTCGATGCTTTTCGAACGTTCTTTGACTCGTTGTAAATCGGCTGCTTTCTTTTCCTCTTTGCTCATGGGCTTGTCGTCTTCAACCTTAGGCTTGACTTCGGCTTTCACTTCAGTCTTCACTTCGGCCTTAACTTCGACAACTACTTCGGGTTCAGCAGACTTGGCAGCCTTAGCCGCCTTCTTCGCACGCTTATCTCGTTCCTTCGTAGCTCGCTTTGCAAGTTCCCCGTCAACAGCTTCTTGATGAACTGAAGGAAGAACTCGAGTTCTGCTTGCATCAAACCAGAGGTCTTGTCGAGAGAATCCTGACATACCGTCGTATTCGTTGGTCATGAAGAAAGAAGTGAAACCACATGCTTCCATGCAAAGTCCACAGAACATACAACGTCCAATGTCAATACGTCCAGATACAATTTGATTGTCTGCAGTACGTAGCTCAGATTGTTCAAGCATTTCTTCTTGACCTGAGTCGTTCCATCGAACAGTCGCAGTACCGCCACTCAAATCCAAGACTTGGCCAAAGCGCCATTCTGCAGGAGGTGCAGCGTGAGCAGTGATGAGGTCGAATGTTTCCAATTCTTCCACAACTTCTTCACGGAACTTAGCAGCATAGCCACCAACTTCCAATTCTGCGCCGTATCCATCGTATTCGCCTTCTGCATTGTCGAGAACGTCTACACGAAGTTCTGTTGTCATGTGAAGACAGTCGTTTGGACAGACGTTAACACACATCTTACACGCAGTACAGGTTTCCCAAATGACACCGATTCGGCCATTGTAGTTACCAGGGACGAAGAGCCAAGGCTCCATGTCTTCAAGGCGTTCGTATGGGTACTGAACAGTTTGAGGCTTCCAGAGTGTTGGGAAGAGATCAGATGTAACTCGGTCAGGAGCGAACTCTTGATTGGAGATGTCATTGTATTGTGAACGACTCTTTGCACGTTGTGCGCTCGCCTCATCCAAGAATTCTGGGTGAGTAGTGTTGTGGTAACCCATACCCAACCGCTTTGGGAACAATTTACCCATGAGAGGGAATGTTCTCAATGCAGTAATCAGAGTAATCTTAAACGGATACCAGAAGAGATTTCGGAAGTTCGGTTTTGCTTGAGGGTGTGTTGGCATATTCAATCACCTCAGTCCTGCCCAGGAGTGTGGGTACCAGCGGGCTGCACTGTCTGAACGTGATACATACGTTCTTCGCGTTCATTCTTGCCCGTATCATTGAGCAATAAGAAGAAGATAGACAACCAAAGGATTGTGGTCAGTGCTGGAATAAAGAATGGAATTCCAAAGGCTTCCCAAGCAGAACCACCAGCAACGGTGTCTGACATTCCCTCAACATCGAAGAGGTACAATCGGTACAATGCTGCGAGAACGACTTGCAAGACCGCAAGAGGAAGGAGCATTCTCCAACCGAATTCGAGAATTTGGTCGGTACGGATACGAGCGAGAGAGAATCGTGCCCATACGAAGACGATGAGGAAGACAAGCCAAGCCTTGATCAGAACAACCAATGCACCAGGAATCAAAAGGTACGCATCTCCCAAGTAGGGGATTTGACCGATTGTTCCTTGGAACGGAAGGTGCCATCCGCCGAGGAAGAAGTGTGTAAAGAGGAAACAAGCAGCATAGGTGCGGATGTATTCTGCCATGAACAGCATACCAAATCGCATACCGCCGTATTCAGTCCACCATCCTTCAACCAGTTCAGCTTCTGCTTCTGGCATATCGAACGGGACCCGTTCAACCTCTGCAATCATAGTAATGAGGAACAATGCTGCTCCAAGTGGCATCAAGAACAGATTCCACGCACCAGCAGTGTGTTGGAAGTGAATGCTGTCAATGATGTTGAACGTACCACTCAACATCGCAACTGCGAGTAATGTCAACAGCAATGGAATCTCGTATGCAGTAAGTTGTGCTGCTGAACGAATACCACCGATGAGGGTGTACTTGTTGTTTGAAGCCCAACCAGCGAAGAAAACACCGATTGGTGCAATACCAAAGATTGCAATGATGTAGAGAATAGAGAGATCGGGATTCGTAGCGTACATGCCGCTTGATAATGGAATCATACCGAGGATAATAAGCGTCGTTGAGACAATAAGGAACGGTGAAACTTCGAAGATGAGTTTGTCAGCACGACGTGGAACCATGTGTTCTTTGATGAGGAATTTCATTCCGTCCGCAACATTTTGGAAGAATCCCGGAAGAATGCTCAATCCCATCCATGAACGATTGTTAACACGGTCAACTGTTTCGAACTCTTCTGAACGGTTTCCGAATTTCTTGTTTAGCCATTTGTTAACAGCCCCAACTGGACGTCCGAGACCGAATGGAAGCATGTTCCACCATTCTCCACCAGTTACACCATTTTCTCCAACCCAAAGGGAACGGAGTGCAGTGGTTGCTCCACGACGATCATTCATTCGAGCAACTGCTTTTCTCTCAATCCATAGGATTGCGAATTGGGAAAAGAAGAGAAGAAGGAACACAATGTTAACGACTGCAAACGTACCGAGGCCGAATGCAATGTTCGAGGAACTGTCTTCAAGCGGAGTCCCTTCTAATCCAGAGGTAACCAAATCATGAACCAGACTGTCCTCGCCAAGGAATAAACTTCGTAGATCGTACTTGTCGTCCATAGTATCACCTCAACGATCGGTTTCTCCAATACATGGGTCAAAGCTTCCCATAATCGCAGGGATATCTGCAACTTTGTAGCCAATCATCGTCTTTGCGACGTATGGAATTGTAATGAACATAGGAGAACGGATTGAAAGTCGATATGGATTCTTTCCACGGCCATCACCACCGCCTTGGATGTAGAACTGGGAGGCACCACGAGTACATTCGTAGTTACTGAATCCAGTTGCACCTTCTGGGGCACGAGTTGGAGCCTTTGTCAGAATCATCTCATCGCCAGTGCTGTAGTGTGTGTTTGCGCCACCTGGAATCTTATCCAATGCATCAAGAACCATCTTGCAAGACTGAACCATTTCTTCCATACGGACACGATATCGGTCATAGCAATCTGCACCCTTGACCGAAGTTGGTTTCTCAACGGCTGGCTCCCAGTCCACTTGGTCATAGACCGAATATGGATGAGCCCAACGAACGTCGTAGTTTACACCGGCAGCACGGACGTTTGGTCCAGAAACACCAGAGTTGACCATATCTTCTGCTCGCGAATAACCGACTCCTTGGAGACGTACAAGCCAGATGGTTGACTCATCGAGCATCATTTCGTATTCTTTGATTCTCTGCTCGAACAGCTTAACCTTTGCACGGGCTCTGTCAGCAAATCCAACTGGGAGATCTCGCTTGACACCACCAATTCGAGGATAGTTATAGTGCATTCGAGAACCGCCGAGTTCTTGTAACAAATCAAGGAACATTTCCCGGTCTCTCATGCACCATGTCATGAGTGTGAGGTTACCGATGTCAGGTCCAAACGCTCCAAGCCACATTAAGTGAGAAGCAAGTCTCTGAATTTCTGCAGAGATGAGTCGAATGTATTCCGCTCGTTCTGGAACATCGACCTCAAGGAGGTCTTCAGCAGCGTAGATGTAGGAATTCGCCCATGTCATTGCGCTTACGTAACAGAGACGGTCACAGTACGGTGTAACTTGAGTGAAGTCACGAGCTTCTGCAATCTTTTCTACACCGCGATGAATGTAGCCAAGTTCAGCTTCAGTATCGACAACTGTTTCGCCATCGACCTTGACACGGAGTGTCCAAAGACCGTGCGTCATTGGATGTTGAGGTCCCATTGTAATCCACATTTGTGCCATGATATCACCTCACTTTACCCGGCCCTCATCTGCCGGCTTTCGCACGAAACCTTGTGCGTCATCATACATTTCATTGTAATCATGATATCGAATTTGATGTTGCTTTTGCAATGGATGGAATCCATCAGGGCTATCATGTGGATTAAGAACACGATGCATGTTTTCATGGCCTTCGAATTGAATTCCAACAAGATCCCATGTCTCTTTTTCATTCCAGTCTGCTCCAATCCAGATGGATTGAACGCTTGGTACAGTTGGTTCTCTGCCATCTGGAAGATCGATGAGAACTTCAATTTCAAGTGGAATGTCCATTCCCTCGAGGCTTTCTGCTTTGAGAACATCAGAAGTGAATGGTTCAACATCACGAACTGGTTGGCGGAGGAAATGGTATGCTACGCCCCATGTTCGAGTCCCGCCTTCAGGATAATGCGTCCCAGTAATCATTGAACAGTAATTGATTCCTGCATCGAATCGCATCCACTTAGCCAATGCAATCCAGTGTTGAGGAGGACAGGTCATTCGAACAAATGCAAATTTTACCGCATTGCTGTGGTGCTCGATTGAGACGGTGACTCCTGAGCCTCCGAATCGCTCTTCTGCTTGTTCGAGGAATGCTGAAGCTGCTGCTTCATTTTGCTCTGAAGTGATGCTCATTCCCATGTTCAGTCCTCTCCTACGATAACTGGCTTCTCGCCATCTCGGCCTGTGCTTGGCGCACCACCAATTCGAATGATCTTCTCACGAAGTAGGCCAAACCCGTCGATGAGAGCCTCTGGACGAGGCGGGCATCCTGGGACATAAACGTCCACTGGAATGACCGTGTCAACGCCTTCAAGGATGTTGTATGATTGGAAGTAAGGTCCGCCAGAAATAGCACATTCACCCATTGCAATGCAGTATTTTGGTTCTGGCATTTGTTCCCAGAGACGGACAACTTTGTCAGCGAACTTCTTACTGATTGGTCCATTGACGAGAAGAACGTCGGATTGTCGAGGAGATGAACGGAACAGAACACCGAAACGGTCTCCATCAAAACGTGGTGTTGCTGCTGCTGCCATCTCGATAGCACAGCATTTGATTCCCAAATGGAGAGTGAAAAGAGATTTGCGACCTCCCCAGTTGAAAAATCGGCCTGCAAGAACTGAAAGCAGTTGCTTAATCTTCGTTGCTTTGAGCGCTTCGTCAGTTACGTCACCGACCACTTCAACGAGTGCTCGGCTGTTGAATGCGGTGTAGTTTTCTCCAGATTCTGCCATGATCTCACCTCAGATGTAAATTCGTCCTCGCTTGCGGAATACATACCAAACGCCGAGGGACATGATTGCGAAGAAAGCCCCGAGGACTGCTAATCCAGCCTCAGCATTTGCAATATCTCCATCGACAGTTGATGTCTCTTGAGCAGTGACCATACCGCCCAGTACGAGGAACATGAAGGCTACATCGAATACAAGGAAGACGATAGCATACCAGTAATATTGGAAGTGGAATTGAATCATTGCATCGCCGATAGGTTCGCTTCCACACTCGAATGTTGAAAGACGACGAGGATAGAGGCTGTGGTCTCGCTCATATCCTTCGAGAAGATAGGACCTTGTGATGTGCGGTCGAGAAGGATCTGTACGTGGACGAAGGGCCCATGACATGATGAAATTGGTCATCGGCATAAGTATGCCAACCACGGTAAGGAAAGCAATTGAAAGATAGGCGCTTGGAACCGAACCTGCATCGACCATTATACATCGCCTCAGAAAGCATCCGCTCTCTAAATAATCCGACTTGAATACCCACCATAAGCGTTCCCAGTCAACCACGCGTAAAATGAGGCTTGATTGAGGGGTTTTGGAAAAGCCGAAATTGGTACTTCAACTGCGTCGACTGATGATGAATCCGAGAAGAATGAGGAGGACGAAACCGCCACCAGCAGCAAGAACAGTCGTGTCTTCTGCAAATCCAAAGAGTGATGTTTCGACATCACCAGTAACATCAAATTGTTGATTGACACGGCCGATGACGCCAATTTCCACTGGTTGGGCAGAGATAGTGAAGTCGAATGTATCTTTGAATTCGGCATTGTAAGGTGATTTCACAGTTACTGTGATGTTTATTGTTTCTCCTTTTTCGATATAGCATTCTGAGAGATCTTTGCAGTCGAGGTTGTTTTCTGGAGCTTCCAAGGAAATCATCCAGCCACGCAAGTCTTCTGAAGCCAAAATTTCAGTGTTGGTCCGGACATTTCCATCATTGCGGATTTGAACGTCAAACACCAGCTTATTAGGATATGTTATGTCGAAAGAATCTTGATTTGGTTGGACGATTTGAAGATTAAAGATTTCCGTAACGCTCAGAGAAACCGTTGCTGTTCCACTACGGTTTGCAGCATTGGATTTGCTTGTAACGACAATGTTTAGGTTGCCTCCTTCACCGGTAAGGGTCGCTTCATTAACAACGACTTTGAGTTCGAGGTACATTTCGTATGGTTTAACACTGTGACCTTGGCTTAGATTGAGTGTGAAATACATCTCTTCTTCAGCGGCATCTGCCGTATTCTCGAGGTATGGGACTCCTGATGCATCTGTGACGAAGCGACTATTGTTTTCGTCCCAAATACCGTAACCAAATGGAACGGCTAATTCGTCCCCAATAGGCAAGCCTGTTGAGTAAATTGTTCGTGTAGCAATACCAGTCAGACCTGTTAGTTCAATCTTGGCGATGTCATCTCCGTTACCCATGTTTCGTAACCAAAGACCTATTGTTTCATCATCGCCAGGGGCAAGAATCAACTCACCTGTACGTCCATTGAGACCTCCATTTTCCAGACGGACATCCATAGCATAGTCTCTGGTTGTAAGGAAAGCAGTGAATTTCAACTCACGCTGATTGTCAGGAATACCATCCGAATTTCCATCAATGCTGTTCGAATCATCCTTGTTGGTCACTCGAATCGTCAACGTAGTATACTCGTCTGTATCTGAAATAGCGACAACACAGAAAATTTGCTTGGACATTCGCGCATCAACAGCGACTTCTGTAAATCGGTTTCCGGCTTCATCCTCGAAGTAAAAGGACCATCCAGGAGATGCTGTCTGACTGATCACACTTAGTCTGAAACTATCTTCCACGTTACCTGTATTATCGATTTCGAATGGGAATTTGACTTCATTATTTTTCTTACCTGTCTGAGTCATAGCAGTCGAGATGGTTTCGAATTCATGGACGGCTGCAACCGAAACTGAAAGAGTTACTTCGTCATAGGGTTGACCTCCAGATGAAGGGGCAACAGAAAGCACAATGTTCACGACTTCGGTTGCCAAAGCATCAGTCGGTAGAGAAACGGTGACACCAACAGTTTCCTTTCGCTCCGGCGTATGCTTCGAATCAAGTGCGATGACGTTCTGATCGAGCTCAACACTCCATCCTGCAGGGAGCGCAGAAGGCGTGACTCTGAAGTTATCAAGGCCATTTCCTGTGTTTTCTACGGTAATTGAGGTCGTCCCACTGGTGCCGGGTTCTATGTTGTTAAGTTGAGAAGTGATCAGTGAAATAGTCGCTCCGAAGGATTGACCGACGATAATTGTTAGTTCTGAAGTACACTTTACAGTCGTTCCATCCTTCCCTTGAATGGTTATTGTTTGCTCTTCCCCTGCTGTAACTGAATCGTCTGGAGTAACTTTGAGATTGAACTCCTTGGAACCGCTTCCGCCGTCATAAGGCAGTAGACCGCTGGTGCCTCCAACGAACGCAACCCATCCTGCTTTTGGTCCAGCAGCGGCGGCTCTGATTGTCCAATCCGAGTTGCCTTCATTCGCAAATGTTGCTCTTAGCGTATCATCTTCGTCGGGCTCAATGCTCATTGTTGATTTCGAAAGAGTAAGCCCGCATTCTTTCAAAATAGGAACTGTAATGTCAAATTCCTGAGTATCGGAAGAGTTCCCTGTAGGATCGGAGGAGACCGTTCCTGTAACCTCCCAACAGTATTTATCGGCTTCTTCTTCATTATCTATATCTAGAGAAATCGTGACATCTTCTGTTTCGTTTGCACCAAGCGAAACTGATGAGCTTGATAATGAAGGTTCAAGGGAATTTTGGCTCGTACACGCTCCATCTGTGATCTCTTCAACTTCGAGATTAATATCTGCTTGATTTTGGCCCTTATTTTCAACGACTAAGGTCCATTCAGTCGTTTCTTCCCCACCCCATGTCTTACTGGAAACTACCATCGACAAGTCAACTCCAAAGAGCGCATTACCGGATCCGTCGCCGGCCGTTGTTGTCACTGTTGAGGTCTCAGTAGCAGGTTGACCTGGTACTTCTGGAGGTTCAGGAGATTCTGTTGCAGTAGCCGTGACAGTCGTATCACACGATGACTCTGCATTGACAGTTAGTGTGACAGTCATGGTTGTTTCTTCATAAGAGCCTGAGTCGATAGCTCCGCTGATTTGGATGATCGAAGAAGTGTATGCTCCACATTCTTGAGTACCCTCTTCTGCGTTGCTAAGTTGGATTGTTACTGGAGTCGATCCTTGATTATAGACTCGAACAGTGTATTCACCAGATTCACCTGGATTGACAGTTTGTTCGGACGGGTTGACGGTAAGCAGGATGCTTGCGTCTCTTCCTTCATCTGCTGAGACAGTAGGGATAGATAGAGGCATCATGGAAAATACCATGAGTGAAATAAACAAAATCGCAAGGCGTTTGTTGCCAGATGTACTGCCCAAAAAAATTCCTCTCCTATCTACGGGGAGTCGTTGACCTATCAAAAGGATGTCCTTTCCTGTTCGCGAATTATGCAAGTACGAACTGTTCCACACTTGCCCCACAGTTTGCACACGATTCGAGATTTTGAGCACCACAGTTCTCAGTACCATTGGTGTGATATCTTGCACCACAGCCAGGACATCCTTGCATAGGTCCAGCAATAGGGCCACGGCATGACCAGCACATTGTCACTGGTTGTTGATGAACAGGCGATGGAATGGCTTTATGTTCCGGAGAAATGACATTTGATTCCTTCTTGGAACGGGCGAGAATGATGCCAAGTAGAACAACAGCAACAAGAATGATTCCGATACTCGAATACAAAAGCGTCTGACTGTTTGCAGAAGAATCGCTAAACGATGCGGTAATCACAACATCGACGGTTGTTGTTGGAGTTGATACTTCCTGTGTTCCAGTGAGTTGGAATGTGAGTTGTTGTGAGCCAGTTGCTAAACCTGTGATGATGACAGTAAATTGTTGCGAATCACCTGCGACCATATTCACAATATCTTCCTCAACCAAGGACGCTGTAAGTCCATCAGTGGTTTGAATCTCAAGTCTATGTGACAATTGAATGTTACCTGTATTCGTCAAACGAACCTGAATGGTACCAGAACCTGAATCGTCAATGTTTGAAAGTCCTGTAACCTCCCAATCAACTCCACGGCTCTCAGCAACCAGAAGGCTTGTTCCTTCCACAAGCGTTACCTCGTTTGAAGAGAGTGTGAAACTGAAATCTGGCTGGGAGCCAACTTCAATGGTTGAGGGTATGATAATCGAACAAACAACAGGCACAACATCGCCATACGCAATTTGTGCGACATCGAGACAATCACCAAACAGTCCTTGAGAAAGTGAGACGGATACATCTGGGCTCCATGCTGTTTCAGCATCGTTAGTCAAGAGCCAAGTGAACGTAAGTTCTTGGTCAGCAGGGTGAGACCCTGGTCCAAAGGGATGATCGAACGTACGGCCATCTTCAAAGTCCAAACTCTTGAATGTTAATTCAGGCTGTGGCAATGCCAGAACTTCGAGGCTACTGCTCCATGAATATCTGTCTGAACCGTTGTCTAAATTCAGCGTGACTTGACCTGATAAAGCATCACCATTTCCAACTATACTGATTAGAATATTCTTTGAGTTATCCGTCCATGCCATTTCAATCGGTTGAAGTGTTGATTGCACTTGCCAACCTGTTGGTAACGTCATACTGGGATTGAAAGTAATACCAACATTACCTCGGTTTTCAATGGTAAACAAGAGATTCACGGTTGCATCAGGACGAGGCGTTCCGATGTCAGATTCTAATACAATCTCTACATCACGTACTTCCTTTACTCGAATTGGTATGTCGATCTCCCATGTCTGAGACGGATCTGTTTGAGAGATTGCGGTAAGGCGTACCATTCTCTCGGCCCCAGCTGCAGTAGATACTTGTGGTGGAATGAATTGTAATTCCACATTCTTTTGGCCCTGTTTTGCAATAAGACCTGTCGAACCAGAGGATGCACCCGGTTCGCTGCCGAGATCTTGGAAACCTGCACTCCATCCCGACGGGGCTTGTAAGAACAAATCATAACCAATCTCCGTGTTTCCATCATTGTAAACTCGAATTGAGAGATTGGTTGGATCTGCTGGATCGACTGGGACAATCGTGTAATCGTATTCGATTCTAAATTCTGGGATATCGACTACGTTAAGGTACAATTGATACGGATACGTGATGCCATTATCCACATCAATTCCAACAACATCAATTTGGTAGATTCCTGGATCGGGGGCTTCAGGATAAACAATCGTTACTGAAATTGAGGCCTGTCCCTTCCCTTGTAAGGTGAAATTAGAGGCCGTCATTCCAACATACCAAGGCACAGATGTTCCATCAGAAATACGTGATACGCCGAGGATATCAATCGAAGCGTTTGTTTCCAGCAGAGCTGTATTTTCAAGAGTTAGGTTCCAAGAAGTTGTTGTTTGGCTCGCATCTTGAACGACCTGCTCAGTTACGTCAGAGGTCACTTTGACCCCTGGTGCAGTCACGTCAACAATGATTGAGAGAAGGTTATTATTTTCTTGAATTTCATCGACAGTATCGTCTGGGTCAATCTTCAATTCAAGGGTTGCAGTTCCAGATTGCGATGGAGTCCAATACCATGTAGACTGACGGGATGCACCAGGATTGATATCAACGGTTGTACGATCTTCTTCGATTCCATCGACAACAAAGGCAAGATCAACGGATTCTGCTTTGATGTTCCCTGCATTGAAGACCTCTGTTGTCAATCGGACTTGATCACCTACTTGTGGAATGGAGACATTGAGTAGCATCGAATTGGCCACAACTTGAGGATCAGGACGTAAATCGTTGACACCTTGACCTGAAACTGCGATTGCAAACGGTTGAGTATTGCTCCCACCATGAAGTCCATCTTTGACTCGAACGGTCCAAATTCCTTTAATCGCCGCATCAATCAACACAACTTCGAGATTGTTTACGTCGTCTTTGGTTCCACCTGTTGTGGATCGTCCACTTGCAAAATCGTTTCCAAGATAGATTGTACCATCTGGCGATTCGACTTCTAAGTCCAAATTATTGACAAGTTGATTACTAGAGAAGCGACTTCCACGTGCATCAGACCATGCAAGAACTGTTTTCAACTGTGAATTAGCGAATGTGACGTTGAATACATATGATTTGGATTGGCCTGTATTGGATAATACGGAACGGTCATCGACCCATATACCTCGCCCCTGAGAAGGAGCAAGCGTTTCTTTGAGATTGACCCTGCCCCATCCTTCATCGTTGTTCGGAATATCCCGGGCATTGATGTCTTCTGCGCCTAGAACCAAAAGTGCCTTGATCAATGCGCCCTGAGGCGAAGGACGTTGGGCGATTTCGAGAAGATATTCACGGATGAGTGCTGAAGCACCTGCTGCATTTGGCGTGGCCATCGAAGTGCCAGTATACTCGAGGTACCATGTTGATTGCCATGAGGACCCTGCAATATCTTGTGCCTCTTGAGCACGACATGAACGGACATAGCCTCCTGGTGCAATGATGTCAGGTTTGATTCGACCATCGTCAGTCGGCCCACGAGAAGACCCCGACATTAGGTTGTCAGGTGCTCCATTGTAACGAGCTTGATGGTTTCCAACAGTTACGGAGTTTTTCGCAGTTGATGGGGAACCAACAGTTCCTGAATTAGGACCATCATTTCCGGCGGCGAACAAAATCGTTAGGCCTTCAACCCCGTTGTAAACGCGATCATAAATATTGGCTCTATCATCAACGTCTTCTGATTCAGAGGTATACTTACCTTGATTTGATGCTGCGGAAGAACCCCATGAATTGGTGTGAATTCGAGCCCCGGAATTGTAAGCAGTATTCAGGAGATAGTTCAACGAAGGCGATTGGAAGTTTCCAGTATTGTCATTCTCCATGGCTTGGAAATACAGTTCCGCATCTGGAGCCACACCCGCATAACCGCCTTTTGTCCCATCACCAAGAACGGTACATGCTACGTGTGTTCCGTGCCCTGAGTGCTTGTCTGCAGTGGAACCATCTCCAATGACATCAAAATTACCAACCACACGTGTTCCGAAATCACCGTGATCTTCATCCAATCCCGAATCAGCAACTGCGACAATTTGTCCAGAACCGTCGAGATCTGTTGTGAAATAAGAACGCATTGTTGAAATCTTCATATGATTTTTAGATTGGTCGTTGCTGAAAGCCATTTGAGGCTCAAAACGCAACCACATAACAGAAGGTTGGCGAACGATGTCAAGAACATCATCAACTGATAGAAGTCCTCTGTACCTGCCTTCATCCAACTTGACCACATCATTCATGGCCAGAGATGCAACATCATTGAGATCTTGTTCGATACTTGAACCACTTTCATCTTGTATGGAAATCGTATCAAGAGTATGCTCCTCTCTCCATCCTTCAAGACGTACTTCCTGGCCATAGATTCCTGCTGTTTCTTGTTCAAACAGCATCGTGTCGAGTAATACGTCATCCAAGAACATAGCCAAAGGAACCAGAAGTTGACCATCTATTCCATCGACAGCCATCGCTGAATTGAATCCGTCAACAGTTCCCTGGACGAGTAAGCCAGATGGAGATATGTATTCTCGAACTTTGATTCCTTGAATTTCTGATAATTCAGACCTTACATCAATCAGATTGCGTTCATTGTTTACAAGGAATAGTCGCACATCATTACGGGGTTCAAGAACATCAGTTGACAACGGACGTGATGTTTCAAGCCCATGCATGGTAAAAACACCTATACGCGAATCTGCTTCAACTGGCCTTTGCTCTTGCTCAATGGTTGAATCCAGTTCACCAACAAAATCTGAGTAAGCGTCTGTTCGAATTGAAAACTGCTCGTATTCCTCAGAAGTAAGAGCGGCTGATTCATCAGCCTCAGGTTGAATAAATCCGCCCCAAGGACTCAACAACAGAATCAGCAAGATTCCGAGTGCTGGCCTCCATTGCTTCCCCATCACACTTCTCCTCCGTTACAAGACGCATTTATCGCTATGGGTAATGTGTTTCCACTTAATTCAGAACAATTTCGTTGTCGTTTCACCTTGGTCAACGAATCGTTCAGATGCCCATTCACCAACAACATGTGACCAAGTCTCGATATGAACTCTGTTATCAAAAGATGTCCAAGTGACAGAAACTTCGAGAATGTATTCGTCCCACACAGTATAGCCAAGAACAATCATTTCCAAGTCATCACCAGCAAGAGAAGAGTGTGATTCGACTTTATCAACATCAATTCTCATTTCTTGAATTAAATTACCAAACTCATCTTGGAATTCGACTTGAACCGTTACGTCTGTAATCGCTCGGCTTCCATCGTTGTATAATTCTGACATAACTAAATGGCCACCACGTTGCATATACACCGTTTCAATTTCCACATCATCGCGTGGAAGAACCCAATACCAACCACTTGCAAGGAGCCCAACGAGTAGGAGCATGATAAGACCTGCAATAGCAACACGTGCTGGATTGATGTTTCTGATTGTCTCTTTAATGAAGAGAGCTGCTTGTTGGGCTTGCATGTATGCTTCAGCTTGTTCTGGATCATCAAGATCTAATCCCATAGCAAATGCTTCTTGTCGTTGGGAAGATTCCAATAAACCAAGTGGCTTTGAGGCGATGATATCATCCTCATGCACAACAAGTTCATCTTCCATTTTCATCACCCAAATATCATTGCCAATATCGAGGCAACACCTGACGTAATCGGTTCAACGACCAAGATATGTCGAGTTTCAACAGAACCACCAGTCAATGTACTGACGACTGATAAGTCCGTAACGACTCCATTCACACCTATCGATGTTGAAGTCGGAATGAAGCCGGTAAACTGAGCATCGAGGAGAACACCTCGTCCATCGACTTCGAGGTCGCCCATAATTGGAGCATATTCGCCTGGTTCCACGTGCACTTCTGCACTCGAAACAAGACGTCCTGTTGTGATGTCATCGATGATAATAACTGGATATCCGAGAGGGCGATGAATCGTAATCGTTGCCCCTTTGAGGTCTTCACCTATGATTTCAAGACGATCGAGGAATACCCCAGGTGCTCCGGGGACATTGGTTTGACGCATGTAGAGTTCTTCGACCCCATCGCCAGAACTTACAATTCGAACGCCCCAATCATCAGTTGTTTCCAACTTGAACGTTTGCGGCAAATTCGTAGCCATCATCAGAGTGTCGCCTTTCGCGTCAATGGCTCTTCCAGATGCTTCAATGTACATATCCATCTTATCGGAATTTGATGCATAGTCTAGAGTCATCATTCCTTGGAATGAAGTTTCTTCGCGAATATCTAGCCGTTGGTCTGGTTCAGCAGCAAGGTGCATCTCTGAAGGAACGTCTCTGAAGAACGTCGTAGCAGGCCACCAGAACCCATCGACAAATCGGTGCTGTTGAATCATCATTGATTGAACGCTTGTTTCTCCGACGCGGAATTCCTCAGGAACGTCAACATCAAGTAATAATACGTCTCCAATTGTGGCTGAAAACTGTGTTTGCTGAGGAACGCCTACGAGGAAGGTTTCAGCACGTACTTTGTTTTCTCTATCATTGAAAACTGCATACACATAATCCAAACGTTGTCCAATATCATAACTCATGTCAACAGATAATCGTGGAACGGTAAGATTCTCTTGACGAGAGAATAATGCTGTCACCGATACATCTCGAGAAGTCGATGTGTCGAGACCAAATATCTGAAGATCAACTGAAGACTTTTGAATTCCATCCATTGTGAGGTAGAATTGTTCTTGTGCAGGCAACCAATCTTCAAGGTTCATTTCAAAATCATATGTTGGAACTTCATCAACTAGCGTGAAGATGTAATCAATTTCAATACGTCCAGATGGTAGTTGAGGCAGCCATGTGCGGACGTGCCAACTGCGTCTGGTCTCAAAGGTAACTCCGCCTTCTTCGAGTAACCCAACATCAATGCCATTGAGTTCTTTTTCAGTCAAGAATCCATCATCGAGAGATTCAATTAAGGAATTTGCAATACTAACATTTGTTTGTATGAACTCTTGCCGAATAACTTCAGCTTCGGATTCATCGATGATGTAATCACTGAGAATATCGGATACAATTGTACGACTTGACTGGGTGAATTCTGGAAGGCGAGAGAGATTGAAATCGAGTACTGTTCGTTCTGTAGCTTGTATATCAAGACCGTGTTGCCATTCTGGCGTTCCAGTTGGGACTGAACCTTTTCGCATATCTGCTGTGAGGTCGAAACTCTCTCCTGTCACCATGTCCAATCCATAGGCAACATCTGCTTGCTCTCCCGAGGAATCGCCAATATCAACGACAAGTCCGTACACGAGATCATTGACGAGCGTTCCTAAATCAACTACGTCACCGAGGAAGAACGAAAGGGCTTCAACACCTTCTCCTTCGCCGAAATCTGGTAATTCAATTCCGCTCGAATCAACATCACTAGGAAGAACAATTTCGAGATTTGCAGGCAACGGATCAAGTCGCATCATACCGTTCAATCCAAGGAAGGGATCGTCGTAATTACTGACATCTTCCATGACAATGTTGAACGGTGTTGATGTTTGTCTTTGGAGAGAATATCGTGCGCTTCCTTCAGGGCCTGTTGCGTTCGGATTTAATGGAGAAAACCGTTGAACAGATTGAACATTGGAAATTCGTGCACTGAGAGAAGCTTCTGACGTATCGGAATTAACCCAGAACCTGAAGTGGTCACCATTCATTGTCAATGGCGTAGTAGCGTTTGTCATTTGGATTGTTATCGAATCAATCGGCGTATCTGCAGCAAATCCGATCGAATCCCCTAGATTTAGTTGGAAGGCTGACGGCAAACCCTCTAATCGAATCGCATTGCGTTGTTTGCCCTCTTGTCCACCATAAGTGATTGTTCCGATTGGTTCGCTTGCAGAATAAACGAGTTTGTTTGGGTCTTGAACAACCGTAAGGTCTCCCGGCCGATTGGAAATTCGGGCTGATTGACTGGTTACGTTGACCATATCTTCGCCATTGTGACGAATGTGTCCAATCAATAACGCCCCAGATTGTTGACCAATTAATTCAAGGGTTCTCTCGCTTGTAATGGCGTCAAAGGATTGGAATACTCTCGAGATGTTTGACACGCGAATGCTCATTGCGACTGGAACAAGCGGGGATACTGGCCCATCTCTTCCGTCTATGGTAGCAATCGATGTATCTTCTGAAAGTAGAATATGATCAGAAGCAGTAAACCAAGGGTGATTGCTACTACCAATGGCCAATGCGATTTCGCCTAGGCTACTCGGGCCACGTACGGAACCATCATTCCAAGTTTGTTTTACTTGAGTCAAACAAATGACTTCAATGGAACCCCCAGATGTCCCTGCAGTACCCACAATTGCATCGGGTAGTCCGTTAAGAATGGAACCCAAATCCAGTACAATTTCGACCAATGTCAGCAAAGCATTGTCAAGAATTTGAGCGATTGTATTGAGATTAGGATTGTTGAAGTTCACTCGAGAAACACCCGTCTCAGATAATTGGAAACTTCCTTTCAAAACGAGAACTTCAGGGAGGTTCGAGACGGAAATACGAATCGAACTAACATCGTTTTCGTATCCTCCACGCTTCATTGTTGATTCATACGTCAAGGTTTCAATTCGCTCAGTTCCTGCAATCATGATCAGTGTTGCTGGTGGCGCTGCAGGATTGACAGGTAAAGTGAGATCGTTTTGGTTTGAAGTTGAATCACCAGTGAAATTCTTTATTGCTACAATAAATGAAAGCCTATTTGGCATATCTCCTGGAAGATTGACGCTTCCTGGGGCTTCTCCAATTGTGGTGAAAATAGCATCGATTTCCTCTTGTGGAAGGGTCCCTGAGGGGATGCCACGTATCCATAAACGAGAATCTGAAACGTTTCCAAAGGTTCCGCCTTCAATTGTGTTGCTACGATCTTCGAAGTAGTGAAGCCAAAGGTCAGCGCCCGTATCACTGTATAGCTCGACGGTATCGAACGTATTGTCCCCAAGATTATCGTTTCTTAATGTCAAATCAACTTCTTCTGGTAATACATTAGAGCCTCGTTCGGGATGGAATCCAACGTCGATGTATCCCATATCGATAATGTCTGCTTGACCGTTTGAATCGAGTTCGGCGAATTCGATGAAACCTATACCGATTCCAAATCCACATTTATGGAATTCACTTGCAGCATCGTGATCGTTGATAACGTCGTAATAATCCGTATCGCATTGTGTTTGAAGATTCGATGCATCTGAATTAGGATTCCGTATCCCTATGGCGTACGGGGCGGAAACGGACGTGAGAGTCAAAGCATCTGATGGCAAAGCACCACCTCCGATGAAATCCGTAAGAAGTTGAACGATGTTTGTCACAGCGCCTGAGATACTGAATCTAAATTCCTGTATTCCGACTTCTACTCTGAAATCACTTGGTGGTTGGGTTAATCGAGTATCAAGAACCAGTGCATAGGATTGTGAATCTTGAACTGCCGAATCAAGCGCAAGTCCCTTTAGGAGAGAGATTTCCATATGCGCCATCTCATCCCAGAGAGGGTCATTCTCATTCAGTTGATTGATCTTCCATTGGAATGTTGGTCGAAGCCAGATCGTGTCAGGAACTGCACTAAATGGGTTGAGAGGATCTAATGGAGGCTCAAATCCAAACCCTTGATTGAGTTGAAGCAAACCAAGCACTGTTAGCGAAATTGATACATCTTCGACGTTATCCCCATCGATATCGATGTAATTTTCAAATAGAACCAAATCTGTTCCTACGAATAGTTCACCAGTGAATGTTCCATAATCCCAAGTCTCGTACTGAGGGCCTGAATTACGACTTGAGAAATTAACATACAAAGCATACGTATTAATTCCAACCGCAAGGGGATCGGTTAGGGAAATTGCTTCAAGGGAGAATAATGTTTCAAGAAGATTGTTTGGCCATCCATCCGGTTGAGCGTTCGTATCCAAGAGAATCTCATATGGCCGAGGATGATCTTCTGCGAGTGGGCTTGTATCTCTCAACTCAACATCGGTAAGGTATTGCGTAGCATCATCAAGAGGATCGCCTGCTTGACTCTCCCGCTTGGCTGCTTCAACCAACGCTAGAGCGGAAGTTGAAGATCCTACTGCCACAACAGAATCATCGCTTGATTCTTGTAATGCCATCACATCCGATAATGTCTCCAAGAGGTCAAAATCGTCTTGCCGTACAGTGATACCGGCTTGCACTGGCTGAAACATGGGAATAAGCATGACCAGTACAAGAAAAAAGGCGAGACGTCCTCTTTTTGGCTGCTTAAGACCTGGACGAATCAAACGAATCGCTTCTTCGACCATGAATATTGGTGAAGGAACTGGTATCTGAACCCATCCCCAACCTGCGTAAACAACAGCAGGTTCCTTTGCTTGTTTTATCGTTGGAAGAGTTGTTCTTCAGAGCAGGAGGGACATACAACAATTGCTTCATTCACTCCAGCAGGCATAGGCACCTGGAATTTCAAAGAACAACTGTTGCAAGAGCCTTTGAGCAGGTTCGATGGAGCCTCCTCTTCGACAATTTCAGGGGCGGGCTCAGGTATCTCTGCCGGAGGAGCCATATTCTCTGGTAACTGAATGCCTCCTGATTGAGGAGCCATTGGTGGATTTTCATTCATCGAACCCAATTCCTGTAGAAGAGCATCGTCGGGGTCTTGGGCGATTGTTTCAACAGCAGGAGCAGGTGGTGCGTCGTCAAAGAACAGAGCCGCTGCTTCAGCTGCTGCTTGGGAACTTGCTTGGCTAATCTCTCGCTTTGGTGCAAATTGTGCTTGCGGAATCTCTTCCACCTCTCCGCTTCCGTAAATCGATTGAAGTTCTGCTTCTTTTCGAGCCTGTTCTTGTTGATCTCGAGTAACAACTTCTCCAACATCAAGTCCAGCAAGCTGAATGGCTTTAGCAAAGAGAGGCAACTTTTGCGATTGGCGAACCATGCCCATGTGTGCTTTCGCTTCAGGTTCTGAAAGCCCTCGTCCGGTTAACAAGCCAACAGCAATGGAGGATTGCCAGCGACGATATCCAATGAAACTGATTGATAGAGTAACAACAAAAATGAACAACACGACGGCAACTAATCCGAAGTTTGTGCTCGATTCAACAGACTCTTCAACGACAATAGTAAATGTTCGAGTATCTGTATTATTTGAAGCATCAAACACGGTTACAACAACTGTCTTTGTCCCTGCTGTATCAAACAATAAGTCAACATTTGATCCGATGTAATCAGGATCATCTGTAGGATTTCCGTTTTGATCTGTATCCTTTGAAGGGTTGATGTCCCAGTGATATCGAAGGTTTGATGCAGAGTCATACACATCATTTGCATTGATTGAGTAGGTGTAACTTTGACCCTCTTCGAGTGATTTTTGGGGATTGAAGTTGTCGTCGTCAATCATTGGAATCGAACCATCCACAACTCGAACATCAACCTGTGTCGAAGCACTGTTGCCGCTTTGGTCAAAGACAGTAAGGCCAACAACGTGTTCTCCAATGGTACTCCAGTTGAAAGAGACGGTTGTCTGTTGATTGTATGGAGCACCATCAAGTGACCAAGAACAAGCAGAGATTGAATCGTCATCCGAACTTGAATTACATGTTAGAACAAGCGTATTGGCGTAGGCAATTCTCCACCCACCAGAGACTGGTGTAGCTGATGAAGAAGAGGCTGTTGTACCTGTAATTCGAGGCACTGGATTATTGATATCATCAACGGTAATGGTTTGTTGCTGACGGTCAAAACTATTCTGTCCAAGAACTGTTAGCGTCACGTTTCTCTCGCCAGGAGAGGTCCATTGTGCTTCAGAATTGAGACCAATTGCATCGACGTCGTTGATGAAGTCACCATCGTTGTTACCATCGACCGTAGAATCAAAGTCCCAGGTGTATTGTGAAATCTGGCCGAGATTGTTTGGAGTAGACGCGGCATCAAATCCAACCAGCGTATTCATTGGAACAGTGGTGTTCTCTGCAACAAATTGGGCCTGAATCACAGGAACAAGTTGAACCCGAATTGTGATTCTTACGGTCGTTGAACCATCCCCTTGTCCATCGGGATCATCTGTGTTGTCTACAACCAATTTGAGAGGTTGGTTTGCAAGAGCTGATGGAACAACCCAACTGAACGATGAAGTTCCATCAACAGCAAGAAGTGAGGCTCCAGTAAGGGCTACATTTGATTGACCAGAGAGATAGTTGGCGTTCATCGATTCTGTTTGAAGATAAACATCCGCTAATCCTTCCAGAGACCAAGCAGTCACCGCAATTGTTGTGCCTTCCTCAAGTTGCAAAGACGTTCCTTCGAGAAGTGTCAGATACCCATCAGGGATGATGCCTACGAGATCGTGATGTGGTGTCCAAGGAGTGTCTATAAGTTGGGTAACACTCATGGAAATACGGCCATCAACGCCGCCTTGGTCGCCTTCGCCTTGATCACCATCATGGGCAAGGTTATCGATGATTACTGTCCATGATTTGGCGTTAATTGAAGCGGGAACCTTCCAATGGAATTCGTATTCACCGTTGGCAAATTCAGTTGAGGGGACTTGTTGGTACGTAGAGCGATAAGATTGCCCAAGCAAGTATGGTTGCAACCCAGATTCATCGAAAACAAGAACATCGAGAGAATCATCAATGACTGTGATCGAGAATTCAAACACATCTCCCGGTTGTAACGTCCCGAGATCAAATCGCATGCAAGCGTCGTTAACCACAAGAACTTGTGATGAGAGCGTTGATTCACTTACGGAAAGGCACTGTGGAGCATCTCTTCCTTCAGTTGCTTGTACGCTCGGAATCATTACCGAACACATGAGGAGGCCAATGAGAACGTATGCACACTTCGATTGCATACCTGTGCCTTGATGACATTACACTTCAATGATGCGTTATGTTGTGTTGCTTCCAACCATCTTCACTTCTGCGATAGAACATGACGTTACCATCTACGTCAATTTGGAGGCGATCGCCATCGTTTGCGTATTCTATTCCAGTTCCTTCCAATTCAGTTGACGCTTCATTGAGTGATTCAGAAGCATCTCGGATTCGTGCTGAGAAATGAGTCAAAACAAGATGTTCTGCTCCGCAAGCCCTTGCTGTTCTTGCAGCCCCCATGGCTGTACTGTGGAGATGTTCCTCAGCTTTCGAGTGTGATTCCTCTAGGAATGTTGCTTCATGGACAAGAACGGTTGGAATACCGATGGGATGAATTGACTGTTCAGCAGTATCACCTGATATTACAATTGAATGTGCACGCCGTTCTGGTCCACGGAAAGAAGATGCTTTGAGTGTCGTCCCGTTCTGAGTCTCAACATCCGTACCCGCTGCAAGTAGTCGACGCTCTGCTTCACTGAGGCCTGCAAGTGTTGCTTTGTCACGATCAAATACGCCCTGACGTGCCGCTTTTGTGATTTGCCATGCGCAAGAGGGGACGCTATGTTTTGTTGCAAGTGCATCGAGACGAATGCTCTTGAACGGTTCTGGTTGAGGCATTTCTTCATGCCAATGAACTGAAGAAAGTTCAGGATTAAATTCAACCCAGCGGTTTGAATGAGGTTCGCCTAATATCCAACGAACGTCGTATCCCAATTCACTGGAATTACCTCCAAGTTGGAACCAAGCACGATATTGATTGATGAGGTCTGCAGATGGTGTATTTCCGGGAGCATCTGCATCGAAACCATGTGCTTCTAACGCATCCAAAATCGCTTGAGATGTTGGCCCATAGATCATCAAAGGTTGGCTTCTGCCATCCAGTGCTAAAGTCTGAAGAAAGGGGAGAAGTCCCCAGGTATGATCGAGATGACCATGCGTCAATGCAATTGCTGCAATTCTATGAGGACGTAATGATGCAGTTTGATCGTTCCTTTTCATCAGACTGCGTTGAGCTAAGTATCGAACTTGAAAACCCTCACCTGCATCAATGACGATGAGGCCTTCTTCTGTGGAGAGAACACTTCCACTCACACTTCTCGACGAAGTTGGCCGTGCTGATGCTGTTCCCAGAATATGTAATTCCATCATGAGCATTCGTCCTTAAGTGCGAGAGATTGGAGTTTCTGGGAACCATCGTAGTATAACGATATCATTGATTGAACGTACCCAGCGCCAAGGTACTGCGACGTGGATTGAGTCTGTGACAAGTTCTGGAGGCGTGTCTCTGACGAACAAGTGTGTGCATGTCATGGTTGAATGCTCGATAACTGCATCGTGAACAACACCGAGAAAACGGCCATCGGGGAGGTATACCTGGAGACCTGTTACGTCTGTTAAACTACGTTGGCCTTTACCCATTTTTCGCCCTCCTATGTTGGGGGAAGCGGAACAAGGACATCAAACAAACGCTTGATTTCACTTGCCACGGTTGAGGTTTGCCTTCAGAGAAGGACGCAACTTTTCTGCACCCTTACCCTTGTTGAAGAGACCACGTCCACGCTTTCCTGCGGATGTCTTTCCACGGTAAGCACGGCCACGGTGGCTCATGTTACCATTTGCTTGGCAGAAGACGCCGAGTTGCTTATCGTTGATGATAGCAGGGTGGTGTGTGTCGATCATGATAACTTCGAAGAACTTGTGCTTTCCGTCTTCTCCAACCCAGTATGAGTTGAGAACTTCGAGGTTAGGGAAATGGCGTCCAACACGTTCCTCAGCAATTCGCTGTGTGTTCTTTGCCATTGTGATTTTGGAAATACCAGCCTTGGATGGCTTACGCTTCATGTGAATCTTACCCTTGCGGAGACCACCACGTCGAACGCGGGTTCGAATGAGAACGACTCCTTGCTTGGATTTGTATCCAAGACGGCGAGCAGCGTCGAGACGGGTCGGACGCTCGATTCGGCAGTTGACCGGCTCGCGGCGCCATTGGGCCATTCGAGTCTGTCGGAACATGTGCGGGAGAGCCTCTTTAGGCTTCTTCCAGGTTTCTCTCACGTAATGATGTAGTCCTTTTGCCATAGTATCAACTCAATGGAAGCAAGTTGCCGACTTTACACCCCTTTATGAGTCTGTCCATTCTAATCACTTCAAAGAAATGAGGAAAAACGCGACACACTTACTTGTTTATGACAGATTAATTCGGCAATTCATTGGTGGTAATATCGAGCCCTTCTGCTACGATTTCTCTCCACCCACCCCATAAAGAATATACGTTTGTGTATCCCATATTTTGTAGGGATTGGGCTGCGATTGCAGAACGGAAACCACCGCCGCAATAGAGTACAATGCGATCTGTCGTAGCAACTGGATGCTTTTCGATATCTCGTTCGAGTACTCCTTTGCTAATGTGTGTAGCTGCTTTCATGTGTCCTGATTCAAACTCATGGGTCTCTCTCACGTCAATTACAATAAGTGAATCGTCATCATTCATCATCACGTTAAATTCTTGAATGTCACATTCTTTAATGACGGATCTAGAATGCTCAACTCGACGAAGAAACAGAGGACTGTGCTTTTTGCCCATGGTATGAGATTCAGCACTGTGATTTCAAGATATTCATATGCACTCATGAAAACATCTGTTCATATAGTGCGTCCCTGATGTTGAAGCATGCTCGAATGCAATATTGATGCCCGTGGGCAAGCCGCCCGATTCATCGCTGGAATAGGCGCAGTCTCCTTTGGACTCGTGCTTGCAGTGTTCACTCTGCTCGGAGTACTTCCACCAACAATTGGCTGGATTGTCGTTGCAGGAAGCGTCTTTGGCGGAGCATTTGCAATATTTGAAGCAAGAACTGCATGGTGCGTCGTTCGTGCCATGGGCTTCAAAACCCGTCTATGAAGCCACTTCTTCTCCTTGCAGCGCTGTAATTGATTTGCGCTCATTGAATTTATCAATACCAAGCATGCTTAGAATCAATACACTCAGACCAAAGTAGAGAACGATATCCCAAGATACTTTGAACACGAGTCTTGGAAGATTTGGAGTAATTGAAAGATGGAGTGCAAGAAGGGCAACTCTTAGTGAAAACAATACCATTGCAAACATCATAGGCCATTTGACTTCCTTAAACATCTGGAACCAAAGAACTGTCATCAGAATCATTGGACCCCCTCCCATGAATCCAACCCAACTATTGCTTGGTGAAATTCGATCTCCGATGTAACCTCCAGTCAAGTATAAGTTCCCAGGGTCAATATCTCGAGGGTGAGAAAGGCCATCCAATTGACCCATTGTAGCCCACCATAGGAACCAAGCTCCAATTGGGACCAATGCGATGAGAACATAGCGTGCAGATTCCAAAACAAGTCTGTCTTGCTTGGATTTTAAGAAATTGAATTCATGTTGCAGAAGGTGGTATATGCCCGTGTACAATACTAATGTTGTAGCTCCAGCATATGCACCCCAACTTATGGTGACCCAAGCGAACCCAACAAATCGTATCGGCCCTATTGAGTTGCGTCTACGTCCCATTACCGCTTCGAAGATTGCCACGCCTATGCATAGGATAAAGATCGAAAGAACAACCCAATCGATTGCGTTGACTTTGTACCACATTGCTAGAGGTAATAATCCAAACAATGTTGAAACAATTGCTAATGTTGATTTCGACCGTATTGATTCAACATACCAGAGATACAAGAAGGAAGAAGAAGAAACAATCGCCATCGAGACAAGAACCATCGAAATCCATTCGTATTGAACCACAACCAACAATCCCCTTGTCAAAGAACCCCCAATCAATCGATGATCACTTAGGAATAAGGAGATAATGCAGATTATCATGAACGGAATGAACACTGGTAACGGCATATTCTTGTCCGAATGTTTGAGATAATAGCGATCGAGAAGAATGTAAGCAAATAAGGCTAGACCTATCGTTGAAAGCCTTGTTTCAGGATACATAATCATCGAAACCAGTAGCAGGGCAAGAATGGACATATGTTGAGATTTATACTCAAAATTCCGCCATCGGTCATTCTTCAACATCATCATTCCGATTATGAATGTTGATAACGGTAAAAACAAACCGATTGGATAGTACAGCCATGCCGCAGTATCTCGATTGTAAGAGAGAATCATCGAGCCAGCGAAAAGTGAGAGGAATCCAAGTGCGGTGCAATTTGAGCATCTCATAGAGACGCCTCGCGATTCTAACGCATAGAACAGAAGTAGTGTTAACACAACAACTGTGATGATACTCAACCAGACATCTGAGGCTCGAATCCCTATTTCATCGACTTTAATTTTCTCCCATTCTATCGTCGAACGACTGAGCCCTTCCACGTAGGGGTGCCCTTCTTCCTCTGCCCAATCATTACGAGCAACTGTTGCGTTCCAATTCCATTGCTCAAGAGCATCACGCTTCTCAGGATTGATATCGAATGCATCAAGTGGAATTCTTCCATGAATTGCATGAGGCATTGGTAAAGATAAGAGAACAGATGGAAGTGTGGCAACGTCCACCTGATTGACGCCTTTTACCTCAGCTCCTGGTTTGATGTTTGGCCCCCACATAAATCCTGCAACTTTTCTTTGTTGTTCAGAATCTGAACCGTGTTGCCCTGACTTGGTCAGCCCATGATCAGCAGTTACGAGTACTGTCCAGTCATCAGGCACTGCATCAAATACAGCGACTAATTGTTCATCTATCCATCGTAATTTTTCATCGTAATCTGAACCAACCGAACCGTAACGATGCCCAACACTGTCAAGACCAGCTAAATGAGCAATAATGAGATTTCGTGGCTGAGTTTGTCCTGCTGGAACTTCACCGCCCAACCAGTTAACGAGTGTCTCGAAACCTTCCTCATCTCCCTCATAATAGTCAGCATGGCCGTATCGTGCTTGAGAATACGGGACGTTTTGTCTGTTGTCTGGGAACAAACCGGACCACACATAATCGCCGATTAAACCAACATAATTGTCTGGTTCTCCGTCACCATCTTGGTCATGAGATGCTGCAAGATTGAAACCATCTGGACTGCCTGGGTGTTGAGGATGGAAATTCTGTAATGCTTCGTTTGGCCTCGAGGGAACTCCGGTTGCCATCTCTTTGACACACATTGCCGTCATTGTCAATGGATTAGCAAGGATATGCAGATAGGCTCCTTCCTCAGCCTTTTTGTTTAGATTAGGCATGATTTCAGGATCGCTCATCATATCCTTTCGACCACCATCAAAGATGAGAAGAAGGAATCCTTCGCCCAGAGGTTCATCTGGATATGGAGATGGCTCAGCTCCTTCCATTGGAACCGGGGTATCAGAAACGATGTAAGACCCCGTATAGAGGAGTGAGGGCAGGCATAATACAAGAACGAGTCCAATTGAAAGTGGAATAATTCTCTTCATCAAAACACCCTAATCAATACGTACGTATCGTCTGAATCAATTTAGTGGCTTAGTGCGAGCATATTATGGTTCCACCTACGGATTTAAGATTTCATTGACTTTGAGGGGGAACATCAAACACCATGACTCAGTGGGATTTCTATGGCTCACCAGATTCAAGGCTCTGATAACATATTGCAGATGCTTCAAGGAGAGCATAACATCGAACTTGTTCTCGTCGACCGAGAAATGGATACTGAACAATTGAGAACAGTTTGCCTCGAGCAGGGCATTCTACTCGAAGAAGGATCGACCAATGATTTATGGAGAATGTCGGCAATAGGTACGACAGACGCTCTTGCTCTCATCGGGAGAGAACCAAAGGGAGAACTCGAAGAAATCTTCGCAAGAGGCGGATCAATCTGGCTTCTTGATGGAGTCCAGTACCCAACGAACCTCGGTTTCGGGATTCGAACAGTGGAAGTAAGCGGGGCTGATGCAGTCGTTCTCAACATATCCAGAACGCATGAGGACCGTCGCACAATTCGGCGTTCAAGTATGAGAGCAGACCGGTTCATTCCAGTCGTCTACAGCGATACAAAGACCATCATAGCAACTGCAAAAGCAGCCGGTTTCAGAATCATTGCTGCTGAAGATGTTGGGACAGTTGGACCATGGGATGCCGATTTGACAGGGAACGTTTTGCTCGTCGTGGGCGCAGAACGTGAAGGTGTTTCACAGGAAGTTCTCGACGCTTGTGATGAAGTTGTTCGACTTCCTATGGATGGGTTTGTACCGTCCTATAATCTTCAGGTTGCTGTAAGTGTTCTTGCCGTTGAAGCTTTGCGTCAACGTAATGCAAAGAAGTAAACGCTCGGATTTAATTCGATACCTGAGCAGTGGGTATTCGGATAGACCCTTTCAAAATTAAGTTATTTCAATTCGGAAGTAAATTTTTCAGAAATGTGGGAAGCGTTCTTCGGTATTTCCTGCAACTGAGATTTAATGTCAGAAATTAGTGGTTTAATGAGATAGCCTGGGGCGAAAATCAAGCCAAGAAGTGAGGCAAAGGTTAGGCCTGGCAAATATATGCCAAACGATGCGAGTTGAGGAAACATGATCAATACCCCTAAGGTCAAAACAACTAATACTTCTTGAAAACGATTGGTGTAATGAACCTTGAAAGTGACTGCTGTTTTGACATCACTGGTAGGTATGAGTCCAATTCTTAGGGCTTTGAACCAAGATTCTTGTAAAACATATTCCTTCATTCCGTTTTTATTATTGAAGCCGTTTTTCTCGGCTTTGGAAAGATTTCGAGTAATTTTTGCGCCATACTTGGATTTTAATGATTCAGATATTATGTCTTGATCATGTTCTATGTCGATTCTCATGATTGCCCTATATCGTATTGACACATAAATATGTCTAGATTTGATAAATGATATCTTTCATAACCAAAGGGCCCCCCTCTGCTAAAGGGGGTTGGCAGTGGGTAGCGAGTGTACTGGGGGACTGAACACCCATTGTACTTCTCAATAATGTCTGGAGGGGTTTACGAGCCCCCTCCTGATTTCATGGAAATGATATGTCGGTTCTCTGTATCAACCCATGAGATGCCGTGTGAACTTTTATTGAGCACTTGATGATTTTCGGTTCATACCCTTGTGAGACATTGGACAAGATGTGTCCAGTGATGCACTCGGAACTCAAATGACGGAACAGGCGTTCTACTCAGTCTGTTCGTCCTCAACAGTGCTAGAAGCCTCTGGGAATAACGCCATGACATCTTCTGCTGGCTGGGAATAGAAGGTCTCAAACTCTGCTAAGTATTCGCTCTTTGTTGCGTTGAAATTCTTCTCAAACGCTGCGTCAAATCCTAACTCATCAAGGTCGCCATAGAAACCATTAACGAAGGCATCTTCACTCTCGTGGTGAATCAAATAGGCAACAAACCAGGAGCCGACATCATAGACATTAACTTGTGAATCGAATCCAAGTTGGTCCAATGGCACGTCTTGCGCGTTGTATCCATTTTGAGACATCTCCAATTTGCGTTGCATGACCTCTCGCAGATAATTCTCCCCAACACCATCCTGCTCTGAATAGAGAGATTGAGCCATGAATTCGGCGCCACCTTCTGCAAACCATGGTTTGCCTTCCCCACCCATCTTCGCATCTCGCTCGCAAGAATCTCGACTGTCACCTGTGCATTCATCGTTGATGTGGGAGTGCTGGTAAATGTGGAAGTATTCGTGCAGTGTAACCGGTTTGTAATCATCTTCTTCAGGACCCGGATACTTTGCAGACATGATCATCATCATGAAATCGTATTCGATATACGTCCGCTTGAAGGTGCTAATGGCTGCACCGCCGTCTTC
>Ga0209251_1000092_pt1 | contig 81564 bp, 75 predicted proteins | sample SaaInlV_100m_DNA_6_FD_184665 | JGI IMG/M metagenome (GOLD analysis project Ga0209251, IMG submission 184665) | Marine microbial communities from expanding oxygen minimum zones in the Saanich Inlet - Saanich Inlet SI073_LV_10m_DNA (SPAdes) (version 2) | ecosystem: Environmental > Aquatic > Marine...
GCTCCGGGTACCATTTTTACACTCAACGATCCACTGCTACGCAGTACCCTTTCATCCCAAACAACCTTCACTATTTGATGAAAGGCGGATTCAAAATCCACCGATAGAAATATTCTGCCGGTTCAAGTCCGGCCCTCCTACTAAAGGGCGTGCCATTTTTAAACTCAACGATCCACTGCTACTTAGTCCAATACATCCCAGCATTGGCTTTTTAGTCGAGCGGCCCTGCGCCAAGTTGTGAGCCATCAAATGATTCGACAAACGTTCGTTGCGCCAACGCCTTTAGTTGGTCCCACAGCTCACTAGGGACATCAAAACCATCGCCCGAGGCACGGCGGCGTACTTCAACTGCCAAGAGTTCGGACTCTTCATGCCGAGCCAACAAATCGTACTGATAATCTGATCTCATGGTCGGTAACAAATCGACGTGGTTGGCCATAATGACCGTAATGCCCGTAATGCCCGTGTTCAACTTATTCTCATCAGGAACCTCTTCTAGGGTGTAAATTCTGATCGACGGTACGGTGGAATTTGCCCTAAAGCCTACAATCTGCTCGGTTAGAGGTATTTGAGCATGGCGCCAGAGCGTCTAAGAGCCGCTTTTCGCCGCGCCTCTTAGATGCACACAATCTGACACCATCGCCTTCGTATGGATAGAGAAACGCCCAGCCACTCATCTAGCAAAAGCGCCTTCTATCTATTCTCAACCCCAAAAAACCCGGTTCTATGCAATTTTCCACGCAACATATTCGCCAGCTGTTTATGTAAACCCCTAAAAGCTTCGGCGAAAACACAGCGCGTTAATCTAAAGGGTGAATCTAAAGGATTAATGGGCCGCCTAACCCAATTAGACCTTCAGCATTGTCTGAATTGGCGATCTGGAATATTACAACTCTCGCAATTGCTAGAGATTCTGCGCATAGGTTTGAGGTTAGGCCAGGAGAAATAGAGGCAGCCACTGCAATGTTTTTCAATTACACCATCAAAAGCATTTTGTTTTTGCTATGGCCAATGATATTTACATTCGGACTAGTTGTTTTTGCGCCACAATTGGAGCTACTCGGAATTTCCCAAAAACCAATCATTAAAAGTTTGTATTGGAGCGTTGGAACAACCTATGCCTGCGACTGCTTTACCTTTTTGACCAGTAAAACCTCATTTATTTACGAACACAAAGAACCTTTAGCGATGGGTTTAACGATGGCTCTAGGTATCACAATAGGTATCGCAATCGTTGGTCTTATTTTTCACTAACAACTTTAGCTTAAGCACCTTAACGGATAACTTACACTCCGCCTCATATCCTCCTCTGCTCATATCTAAGCTTAGCCTGCGCTGCACAACAATTTATTCTAGGAGCAGGTCACTCCTGATACGGTAGGCGCTTGTTGCGGCCCCAGAAAACAAATCTGTTTTCTCAGACACAGACGCGCCCATGGAGATGCGTTTGAACGCGTTCCAGCAAACCTGATAGCTACACCAGCGTTTTTGCACCGGAAAGTTCGACTCATACATAGAACGCTGTGGGCCAAATGCTTCGATGCAAGTCTCCATCCAAGGACGCCAAGCAGCCGCCACCTCCTCTGAACCTGGCGGTAAACTGCGGTCACCGTCATAGCTAGGCATACGAATAGGTAGCGCGCCTAGCTTTACATACACGTTGGCACGCTCGCTCACGCGAATAATGGCGGCCTTCCACGCCTCGAAAACCTCGTCAGTTTTACCTCGGTAAGGGCCGCCTAGAATTGGACTTCCGACATGGTTGAGAATTATCGTCAGATCTGGATGCGCATCCGCGAGTTGTGCAACCTCATCTAACTGAGGATGATACAGCCAACAATCTAGCGACAACCCCAAACGACTTAGAATTGCAGCCGCTTCATTCACCCGCGGATCTAGCAACAATTGCGGCTGTTCACTAACATTGTGAATTCTTTCGTCTGCATGCCAACCACTGGATAACCTAACGCCGCGGAAGCGCCCACCTGATGCATCAATATGTTGCTCAATTAACGGTTCAACCCTACTGCCTAACGTAAGGTCAATATTGCCAAACATCACCTCACAAGCGCGAGATATCCCGAACGCTCCACTGGCACTCATCGCAGCCTGGCCACGGACAAATTCGGTTTCACCTAACGAGCGTTGCGCCTCAACACCATCTGCGCGGTACATTGAATGGCACTCAGCGTAAACGGTACCAACAATATTGTGTCCGCTGGCCAAATCCGCAGCAAGCTCTGGCATTAAATAGCTGTAACCATTACGCACCCACAAGTGATGATGCGGGTCGATAATAGGTAATTCAGGCTCGAGTATTTCCTCTTGCAGCGTCGCCAACCAGCGATCATCGGGCCCAGTCTGACCTGTATTTGCGGCCATACAATTCTCCTTTGATGTTATTAATTGTTGCGATAACAAACTTGCCACCAACGCTAACCAATGCGAATAAGCGTCATATTTAGCCAGCCCACCACTTCGAGTTTGGAATAGTTGCGACCTCATGGCAATTTCCCAAGGGTTACAGCCAGTACATTACCCTTCGCGTAGCCGGCAACCTTCAGACGAATGACGGCAAAGCCCGGCGCTGTTGGATTATCAAACGATTGACTCAGATTTAGACTTCAGCAAACACGACTGATCTTAGTTTGAGAGTGACGTAATTTCATTGATCTTCTGATGCGCCTAGATCATTTGGCTCGAAAAAACTTGGGGATCAGACAAGTGGGACGGAAAAACTGGTTTGTCCTGTGGACACCAGGCTTTATCTAAATAGAGGTTTCAACTTATCAATCAGGTTGGGTGCCCTGTCTGCGGCTTTGGCAGCCGCCTTTTACATGCGTTGTTAAGTTATTGCATCAGACTAAGGCTCACCGTAGCGGGCAAATCGAAACACATCCACCCGATCAGCCAACTTTAAGCCAGTGCGAGCTGCGCCTGATTTTGGTCGACTAAATCTGTTGGCTTGAGATTCGATTGGGCGTGGTACGCGAAAACTGGAAAAGGGCTGGAACGACAACTACTCAGCTGAGCGCAGCAGTAATTAGCGCGCTGTTAACCGTTCAGAAATTTACTTAATCAATGATAGAACCATCTGCGAGGAGGCATTTGCTTGGGAGAACATTGCGGTTCCAGACTGTTGCAACACCTGGGCTTTCGAAAGCCTTGCACTTTCTGCCGCAAAATCAGCGTCTTCAATTCTTGAGCGGGCAGCGGAAGTGAACTCGCTTACATTCATTAGGTTGGACGCAGTGTAATCTAGACGGTTTTGGGTGGCGCCAAGTGATGCCCTAGAACCCACTACCCCCTCCATTACCGTATCAATGGTTGTAAGTGCGCCGACAGCATCGTTTACCAGATCCATTCTGAGCAAACTGCCTCTGCCGCCAGGTACGAAACCATTGACGAAGTCGTACTGCCCTACTGCCCCTATGATTGTTGAGTGAGGATCAATATCAGTGGCAACGCCAGTACTCAGTGTAATGTTTTGAGTAAATGTACCGTCTGCATTTGTGCTTGCCGAGCCCACACCGCTTATGTAGTAAAGGGTTTCGGGATTTTCCAACCCAGCGATGATCATGTCTCCAGCGACAAATGGCCCCTTTGCGCTGAGACCTACCACGTCAAGGGACGTGGTGCCTGCGACATAACTTTGGGTAGCTACGCCATAAACGCTGCCTGAAAAGCTACTGTGATTAATATTGGTGGCGTCAATTGTCTGCCCGGCCTCTGACCCAACTTGAAAAGTATTTGTTCTACTGATGGCGTGGCCATTAAAGGTTGTCTGAGTGCTAATCCGCTGAAATTCGGCGACTAAGGCATCAGCTTCGACTTGCAGATACGCTTTATCAGTTTGCGAATTTGTGTCACTGGCCGCCTGGACAGATAATTCTCGAACTCTTTGCAACAAGTCGGATTGATCCGCGTATCTTGTTTCGATGGTATCTAGCAGTGATTGCGCGTCATTGACGTTCTTCACCGCCATATTCAGGCCCTTGATTTGCGCGGTCATACGCTCCGAAATTGCGAAACCGGCTGCATCGTCCGAGGCAGAATTGATTTTTTTGCCCGAAGACAACCGCTCCATAGCGGTCTGAAGTTCATTCTTGGAGGCCGCCAACGCACTTTGGGCCTTCAAGGACCCAGAATTGGTATGCACGATTAGCGACAAAGTATCTTTTCCCCTATTAGACCAAACGTTGCGTATCTCACTGGTCTGACGAAAGCTGCACGAACGGCAAGCCATAGCCCCTGATCTGCACAACCGGCAACTATTTGCCGCCTCTTATAATAATCGGTTCGTTTTACGTAAACTTAAGGACTTAAAATCTTTTGCCTTGCTGCTCTAAATGCGCTCAAAAATTGGTGCTGAGAGGGCTTTAGAGGCGATAGAACGTATTGAAAATTGCTCTACTTCTTCTTTCCCTTCCAAGTACCGCCATAAACGTAGGTGTTTTCGTGTTCGCGTTTAGCAAGCACAAGGCACTCCTCACATAGGAACAGCCAAGCCAGATTTTCATACCTGCACCTAAACAGTGTCGCTTTGGACTGGAGGCAATTTGCGCATTCTTTTTCTCGAAGCCTCAAGCGAAGGTACCCATCAGAAACAGCGGTAAGCTTGGTGCACATCGTTTCATCGAATAATGAAGTTTGTAAAAAGCGCCGGATGATCACTCAAAGGTCTTCCATCGGCAGTGAATTCGGCGTCTTCGCCCGCACTGCCCAACGTTAGACTAGTTTTCTCACTACTGCGGTAATAAACGTAATCTAGTGTTGTCCAATCATTTGAGGCATCCCCGCCTTTTTGTGCGAGCACAAGGTTCAAACGCTGAACGAAATTTTGCAGCAACTCATTGTCCTGCAAAGATGCCCAATCAAGATTTAAATCTCCCGCAACCAGCACCGCATCGTTACCAGCCTCAGCTTCTAATGTATGCGCAATTTGATTTAGCTGAGATGCCCTTGCTTGCCTATCCAGCTCACTCCGCCCCGCATCGAGGTGGGTATTCACAATATAAATGCGGCGGCCATCAGCGCTTTCTAAGGTCGCTAACTGAAACCCCTTTTGCGCAAAACAATCGTTTAACTTGGTCAGCCAACCCGAGCATGTTTTAAAGGGTTTGAAGGAAACGTGAACTGTCCAATCGGCTGGTAAGTTGGAGATAAGTGTTAACCCAGACTCTGAACATAGGAAGCACTTAGGCGTATGCACATCGTTACCTCGAACTACGCTCAGTGGTCTTTCCAAATATTGCAAAAGCAAATCATGGTGAGCAAAGTCCTCTTGCAACAAGGACAAATCATATTTTTTGGTCAGCAGAGCGATCTTTGGGAATCTTGCTTTTGGATCATCTCGTGCAATGAGCTCAGGCAGACCATGGGTGTTATATACAAGAAGGCTTAGCTCGCTCGCCCCTTCGGGTTCAGGTGCTAGCGCTGTACTGGACAAGACGGTGGCGCTCGCCAACAACAAGAGCAAAGCCGCGGTTAACTGTTTCATCTAACTCACTGTCCTTATAATTTTATTTTCTAGCGGAATATTGGGCTCAGAAAATGGCTTTACGTTGCCTTATCTGTTCGCACAGTCTTAAACCGCCCGCCGAAAAAACACCACTAGATTCTGCCATTAGCGAGCAATACCTAGTAATGCACGACGCAGTTATTTAGCTGCGCAACTAACAATCGGCCAAAAACTTGCAGCGCTTAGAACAGAGTGGGTAACGCGAGTCCATACCACCACCCTCTCTTCAACATAAGGCGCCTACAAACGACGTTCTATGTCATCTTCTGAGGTTGCTTCGCCATATTGAATTTCAATAATGTGGCATGGCGGATTATCTTTATCGTTGATTATTTGATGCCATTCTCCAACACCAATTCTTATCACTTCGTCAGTCTGTAAATCAATAACATCGAATAACTCTGGGTTATCCGTATCTGCGCCATGTTTGACCGAGCATTGCCCCTTACTCACGAACCAGACTTCACTCCGTTTAAAATGACGCTGATAACTTATGCTCTTGCCAGGATCGATTATCAGCTCCTTCACTTTCACAGCCGAATCGCGGAACAAGTCGCTGTATTTACCCCACAGTCTAGATTTAGTGGGTTGCTGCCACTCCTTCAAAATCCAACTACTAGAATTAGCCTTATTGTTGCCGCCAACACCAAAAACAAACTCAACGCCCTCTACATCCATTTCCGGAATATTATCTTTTTGCCTGTCCCCGCCATTACCAAAGATAATAGTCGCATCAGGAAAAGCAGTCTTGGCCCGAACAAGTGCTGCGCTGGCACTTTCATCATCATCATTGAATTGCCAAACGTCATCCACCATCTGTAATTTAGATATGATCGCCGCCCTCTCGTGAAAAGGCATAAAGGGCTGGCCCTTTTTTCTAGCAAGCCAATCATCACTATTAAGTGCAATTATTAGCTTATCCCCCAGACCTCTCGCCGCCTCGAAGTGATTAATGTGTCCAGAATGAAGTGGGTCAAAGCCACCACTTACAATAACTATTTTCACAATAGTTTCCTCAAATATTTTCTTCGCAAGTCCAACAAAACAGCACTACCAGAGCCGCTCTTTGGCAACTCTTAAGCCAAAATAAACCAAAGAGAACACAGCCCAGCCATCTGATATGGTGTCTTTAATACCGACACTCTTAGCTGTTTTCAGGTATCCCTCGAATATCCAACCGCAACGGCCGCTTTATTAGATAACCTTGTTAACCTGAAATCCCAGACGCGGAAAATGTACGGCCACTTCTCCTACGCGCTCATCCACTCGCTTTACAACCAACTCCTCAAGGGAGGCGAGCAACAGCGTTCCTTGGGTGGGCTGAAAGCCATAGTCGATTGGCATGACAGCAACGTTGTCGCCTTGTGATAAACCTGCACCTATTACATTCTGCTCAGCAGTGATTGCGCTGTTACGAGCAACTTCAATGGCCGCTTCGCCAGTCATTGAGGTTGAGTTTCCATGGCCAAAGGCGGCCATTCTTGCCATCCATTGGGCTAGCGCAGGGAAAACCTCTAAATCACTTTGCAACACTTCATTTTTGTACACAAACCAACAGCAATGATAAGTTGAAAAATCCAAAATATTGGGCGCATCACCGCCTAGAAAGTTAGCCGTTGCGAGTTGGTTGTCTAGGCGTCCCATGTGCATCAACCAATGAGGCTCAGCGACACTTAAATCAATACCTAGTTCTGTGGAGCCTTTGCTGAAATCAGCGCGGTCGGCCATAAAGGCTTCCGCAGAGGCTGGATCGTTAAACAGATCGCTGCCTGCGAGCGCTTTGGGTTGAAACGCTACAGCGACACTGACCTTGAACAAAAATGTATCCGTCCAATGAGCAGCCGCCCCAAGCGTTGCCATTTGCGCATTGGGATAAACAGAATTTACCGGATAAAGGCGATCTATCAGTCTGCAAATAATTGCTGTGTCGCAATAGATATTTGCGCCCACCTGAAGGACCGGCGTTTTTCTGTAACCGCCCGTCAACGCCATAAGGTCCGGCTTGGGCATAATTACGGGTATCTCAACCGTACGGTAGCTCTGTTGTTTGTAGCCCAGTAAGCAGCGCACTTTTTCAGAGAATGGCGACGCAGCGTATTGATGGAGTATTAGATCGGTCATAGCAATTTACACATTAGGAAAACCGACATCCTACAAGCAATGACTCGCCATGGCATCTGCAAAGCTTATTGCGAAGCGCGCTACTACAAAGTGCGGACATGTAACAACATTAGCCGGACACTTGGCCTTAGTCTTAGTCTGAGTCTTAGCTTTCGATTAAAGACCAGACCATTGACTGTGCCATTACTCTAAAAAAAGGAATTGCGCATTGTACAAATCGATGCTCGCCAAAATCACTGCCAAAATGACTGTGCTAGCAAATTCCACTAGACTTCTCGCTCTTTTAAATTTCACAAGTACGGGCGCATATGAACAATACAGATGAATTAAATTTCGCCGGCCAGGTGGCAGTAGTAACCGGAGCTGGACGTGGTTTGGGTAGGCAGCACGCGCTCCTTTTAGCCTCACGAGGATGCAAAGTCATCGTCAACGACCTCGGCAGTGCCTACGATGGCACGGGCGCGGCAGAAGGCAAAGTGGCGGACGAAGTAGTCGCTGAAATCAAGACAGCCGGCGGCGAAGCGACCGCAAACTATGATTCTGTTGAGCAAGGTGAACTGATCATTGCAGCAACAATGAAGGCTTACGGGCGCATCGACATCGTGGTCAACAATGCTGGCATCTTAACGCCAGAAGTATGGTCTGAACTCACCCTCGAATCTTGGCAGCGCACAATAAATGTCAACTTGACCGGTGTCTTCAGTGTCATGAAAGCCGCGTGGCCGATCTTTGTAGCGCAAAAGTATGGGCGCTGCATCATGACATCGTCCCCCGCAATGTACGGTGCTGGCGTGGCAGCCTATGCCGCCAGTAAGGCTGGGCTGATTGGGCTTGCTAACTCGCTCCAGTTTGAAGCACGAAAACTAAAGTTGGACATTAAGTGCAATATCTTGATTCCTCAGGCTGACACCAGAATGACCCAAGATTTTGCCTCTTCTGTTAACGAGCGGCGCGTCTCTCAAGGCAAGCCTGCCGCCCGCGGCGCGCCCGCTGAAGTTATGCAACGGCTCTCTCCTGACAAGGTATCGGCAATGGTCGTATGGCTTGCACATCCAAGTTGTCAGGCACAAGCGAGCATTCACGAGGCTGGCGGGGGTTATTTCGCGCAACTGAATTGGGCGCGGTCCGCACCACTATTTGCTACTGAATTGGAGGGTGTGGAGAATGCGCCCGTACCTGAAAACATTAGAGATGGTCAGGCGACGCTGGCAGACTTTGACAATGGCGACATGCCAAAATCCGGCGACGGCTCAATGGGGTCCCCTTCAGCACTAGAACAAGTTTTTAACCACCTAAAGTCAGAATAACTCAGCTGGCTGAGTGCCAGGCAAGCAAAGCCTAGCCTTGTTTCAGCGCCAATACCCTGAGGAATTGGCGCGTTCCGGCTACCTTATCTGGATGACTCAGCGGTGCCAGCCCGAAAACATAGCCCAACAGTTAGCAGCTCTAACAAGGATGCAGCAAACAGAGGGTCAAAGCAAATACAGGCTCGCTTGTGTCTCGAGCGGGATCTAAGCGCACAAAGACCAAAGTCTAGAACTTCCCAGCTACATATGCCCATGCTGCCAATTGCAGCAACTGCCCTTGGAGACGTTCGAGTGCGCGCAAGGACCACAGCAACACTGCAATAGCAATATAGCCGTCTTGAACTGTGGTGTACCGAGTGAAAACTCCACGTGAGGTGCCATTCGTGAAAAATGCGGCGCCGCTAATAAGTGCCAAACTCACTTACTACAAGACCCAGCGCCACTTCGCACTACAGTGGCCACTGCGTTGGCCAGGTTATTAACGCAAAGACCGTCGCTGGATAAGTAATGGCTGTGAACAACAAATAGATTAACGAGGCTCGAAGCAAAGATGACAATGGCAGCGACAAAAACTGATGAATTATGTCAGTACGAATATCTTTAAACGACTTTCGCCATTACAAAGTGAGCGGATGCACCCACTCCAGTACCCCAGTGGCAAATAACCTTAAAACGCCAAGGAGAAGAACAGCCGCGGCATTGCCTGGGTCGATGATGATCAATGCCACAGCAAAAGGCACGAGGACGCACAAAGGGTAAGTCCCCCATGTCAGAACCGCTCTGAACAAGGAGAGTCCATAATCTACTGTTTCGACTCAGCCATGGTGGTCCTACTTCCACCTCGCTGATTTTAATTTGAAGACGCTAATCTGCCCAACGCATTCAACGCGAATCAAAGCTTGATGTTCAGGTATTATGAAAGGGTACCGAAGAGAACCTTCTGCCCTCAAGTAACAGTTCATATTCCCTGCCAATGCAGGTAAGAACATGCCGTTAGGAGACAATTTTTGGGCAAACATAAAAGTTGCGTGAACACCTGAATACCTATCTTTGCTATAGTCGAAAAAAAAATAACAAAAGATTCGCCACCATGAAGAAACTTACCCTCATCGTCTTCCTTTCTTGCTCTTTTGCGACCCCAGTCTCATGGAGTGCTGACTTCAATAAAGGCGTGACTGCCTACCAAGCTGGCAATTATAAAGCCGCCTTAGCCGAATGGCGGCCTTTGGCTCACGCTGGCAACGCTCGCGCACAGAATTTCCTAGGCTTTATGTATGACAACGGCGAAGGTGTTCTAGAGGACGATTTGGAGGCAGTCAAATGGTATCGACTGGCCGCCGAGCAGGGTAACTCGAAGGCGCAATACGGCCTTGGGGTTATGTTTGCTAACGGCGAGGGCGTTACCCAAAGCAATGTCTACGCGCACATGTGGTGGAATATCGCGGCTTCTAATGGCGACAGACAAGCTAATGAGAATAAAGCCGTCATTGCCAGCCAAATGAGTGCACAGGAACTCTCCAATGCGCAATCGCTTGCACGAGCGTGTGTCAGCAAAAGCTACAAAAATTGTTATAAGAAAAGATCGTCAACCAAGACGAAAAAGTCGACCTAAGGCGCGGTGTTGCCCACGCAAACAGTGTCACCGTCGTGCTTAATCAAACAATAACAAATAGGTCCCAATGAGAAGAATAACAATCGCCCTACTTACCCTATTCGCCCTATTCGCCAGCGCATCTGCCAATGTAATGGCAAATGAAGGCTCCGACATAGCGCTCATCACAAAGACGTATAAGGCTTACGTAGCAGATTTTATTGAAGGCGACATTGCAGCCATAACAAATAAATTCACCTATCCAGTAACGTTCAAAATGAAACTCCTTGGGATCATTCCCGTACACAAGACTTTTACTAACGAAGCCGAATTAGCAGAACAATACCGTGACATGAAAGCAGACATTCAGGAGGGTTACGCCTATAGCACCGTTGACAACATCACAATACGACGTGAGGAAAATACCTATGTGGCAGATGTTCTTTACTCTCGATTCAACGCCGAGGACGACCTGTTATTTTCCGGCAGAGGCCTCTACTCTTTTAAAGATGATGACGGTCAGTGGAAGATGTTTGTGGTTGAGCAAGTTGAGAAGTAATTTGGCTGCCTTGCAAAAGCTGATGTCTGCCCGGGGGTTGGTTACCGCGTAAATATTCTACACCGCGTCCAACATGACTCTGACAACCAATAATGAAGAACACCGCTAGCGATCAAACCATCTGCGCTCTTCGCACGATATTGCTGCACTGATGCGGCTCCTCTTGCAGCTGACCAACTTACAGCTGACCAACGCGGCTTACTCAGTTGCGCAGACATTAGGCACCAACTAGTATGCCTCGTCGGAGAAAGAGAAAATCAAAATTTTGAGGGATAAAGAATGACGTACCTAATTGTAATGGCCCTACTGCTCACTCTTGTGCAGATTAGCTTACTGCCGCTGATGTTCAATCTTAGCAATATTGAGTACCTACTGGGCAACAGAGACGAGCCTAACCCCGAGAGCGTTCTCGTGAGTAGAGCTAAAAGAGCTGCAAACAATCTACTGGAGAGCTTGCCCAGCTTTCTCGCCTTGGCCATTTTGTCCATCGTCCTGTCAGTAGACAACTCTGACCTCATGCTTTACTGGCTTGTGTTGCGGGCCGCTTACACCGTCAGTTACTTAATCGGCATAACCTACTTAAGAACTCTACTCTGGTTTGGTTCAGTGGGTTGCTTGATTATGATGGCCCTGGCATTGCTTTGATGCGCTAGTTCGCTCTTCACTGTTTAGCAAAAGCCGCTCTAGCAATAGCGCGGTTTTTTTTTCGCATTCGAAAAAAAAGCCCGATCAGCGCCCTTAGAATGCAGGTGACAATCGCGCACAAACTGTCCAACCCGCTTTCGCCTGAAGCGCGACTATGCCGCGCCTTCTCCTCCCGTCCAATTCACCACACCGATGCCATAGCCATCTTGGAATGGGTCAGAAATAAGGTCCTCGGTATCCAAACCTGACGCTTTAAGTTCTTGCCAAAACTGCGGCACACCCCCAGCCCAAGAATTAGTTTGAACATCGAATCTCGTTTTGTAATCTTGCTGAATATCATGCAATGCAATAATTCCGCCAGCTCGGACATAGCGAGAATAACGAATGAAGTCTTCTTTTGCGCCCTCATAACTGTGGTCGCCATCGATGAACAAAAAGTCGAGTTTGTTACCATCAAGGTGTCGTTCAAGCCTCTGCGCTGTTTCATCAAGATGGCTATCGCCTTGCCAGAACGTAACGTCTTTGTCGTGACATAGCTTCTGCAAACGCTCTATTCGTGAACCACTGTTGTCCAAATCAATAGACAAAATGCTCGCCTGCTCACCAGCAGCAATAGAAAACAGCAATGCACTACCGCCCCGTCGCCCGCCAATCTCTAACGCCTGCTGGGGGGCCAAAGCATTCACTCGGCGAAGCAGTTCCAGAAACTCCGGCTTCTGCTGATCAACCCGATACTGGCGATTATTTTTCATGTACTCCAGCTTTGCACTTAATTCAGGCAGCTTATCAAGCGCATCACGCACCTCTGTTATGTACTCTTTTGAAGTGGCATAAAGTTTTTTCGAAAGGCGTTTAAAAGGGTTTTTCACTGAGATCCTCTTTATTCTTATTTTTTTCTAATTCGCGACGAATCGCCGTTGGCAATCCTAGCGTATCTGCGACTGCCGAACATCTAAACAATAATACCATTCACACTTTTTGAGTACTTCCAACTTGCCCAATAAAGCGCATCAAAACAAAGTTACGATAATCAACTAGAATTTTGGTCAAATTTAGGCGATGTTTAGGCCCAAGAGAGGAGATTGAAATGGATTTATACGATGCGATGAGCACTTTGCGTGCTGTGCGTAGATTGCGCCCAGACCCCATCGATGACGAGGTCATTGAACGAGTGCTAACAGCAGCTACCTGGGCGCCTACGGGTGGCAACACACAGCCTTGGCGCATTGTTGCAGTCACAGACCCGGCAAAAAAACAGGCACTACAAGATCTATACAGCCCGCATTGGGATGCGTACATCCCAGGCTACGAGGCCAGACTTGAACATATGCCCGAGGACGCCAAAACCTCCAGCATTAAAGCCATGGAGGCTGGCAACTATCTTGCCAGCCACATGCACGAAGTACCCATGATTGCGGTATTTTGTTTTAACCCCAAATTAATGGCGATTACCGATGCAGAGCTAGACCGGCCCAGCGTAGTCGGCGGCGGATCTGTTTATCCCGCTGTACAAAACTTTTTACTCGCCTGTCGCAATGAAGGACTCGGCTGCGTACTGACCACCCTGCTTTGCTACGAAGAGGACTCAGTTAAGGCGCTACTTAATTTGCCCGAGGACTGGTATACCTGCGCACATGTGCCGATTGGTTATCCAGTGCTAGGCGGCCACGGCAGCATAAGACGCCGCGACATGAAACAAATGGTTCGTTTTAATGAGTGGTAGCCGCCCTCAATGGCCAGACCAAATGAGCATTGAGGGTAATGCATAAAATGGATAACTCAGACGAAAAACACACTCGTTATCAACAAGCTGAAGCACTTGATGGTCCTGTAGTGTTACCACTGCCTCAAGCCACCCAAGACTTACACCAAGCGCAGGAGGATTTACGCACACACGGTTGCTGCATTGTTAACAACGTACTAGATGACAACACGATCAGCGATCTAAAAGCCCGCATGGATCGTCAATTTGCAGCAGAACTTGCGCTGGGCGAACAATGCCCTGACCGGGGTTCAAGCAACAAAATTGTTATCCCCAACCTTGTGAATAAGGGTAAGCATTACCTCGATTTAGTGGAGCGGCATGAGACAGAGGCGTTAGCCGGATTTTTATTGGGCAAAGACTTTTTGCTCTCCAGCCTCACTGCCCACATGTTCCTAGGCACTACCCCTGCGATAGAGTTGATTCACCGAGACCAAGGCCAAATACCTGCGTCCGTAGAATTTCCTGCCATTTTCAATCTCTTTTATACCTTGGACGACTTCACGCCCCAACGCGGCAGCACAGTGGTCTTTCCCGGCAGCCATCGCTGGCCACTGGGTTACAGAGTACATCCCCCCAAAGCCGAACTAGGTCATCAAGTGACTTTAACGGCTGGCAGCCTTTTTGCTTTTGATGGCAGGCTTTGGCATGGCACCGGTGCGAATCACGAGGGTCATAGGAGGCGGGCTATCTCTGTATTTTGCTGCGCGCCTTGGGTACGCCAACAAGAGAACGCGGCGGCGGCAACATCCCATGACGTATTCGATACTGCCAGCCCCAAACTTAGGGCACGACTAGGGCTAAAAACCTACGGCACCCTGGGCAATATCAATGGCACCCGAATAGAGCACCAGCGCATTGCCTTTGGCAATGTAGATGTGGCTTTTCCCGATGAGCTAATTGGTGAAAACGCCGAACTTATTCCACTGCAAAAATCTAGAAAGCTCGATTAATGCATCACAAAGCGTTTATTCGTAACGCACAGAACAACAGGCTAACTCGAAGTTGAACATCTGACCGTAAACTAATTTGAGGGGAAGGTTTTGTCACAATACAAACCGTTGAGTACTTATCAGCTTGCATCTTATGGCGCACCGGCAATGCCGTTATCTATGGTTGCACTGCCGCTGGCCGTTTATCTAACCCCCGTGTACGCAGATTCTGCGGGCTTTGGACTAAGCCTCGCTTTTGTCGGTCTGATGCTCGCACTCTCTAGAGTATTTGATGGATTAACAGACCCCATTGTAGGTTTCATATCTGATCGCATTCGCACCCGTTGGGGGCGACGTAAACCTTTTATTTTAATTGGTATGCCCATTTTCATGGCGGGCGTTTGGCTCCTTTGGATACCCCCCATAGAATTTACCGAAGTAACTTGGCTAGGCCTGACTTTCAATACAGGCTACCCCTATTTGTTAGGCGCGCTAGTGGTACTTTATATCGGCGCAACCATTCAAGACGTACCGTACTCGGCCTGGGGTGCAGAGCTTGCTAGAGACTACAACGAGCGAACCCTCGTCATGAGCTGGAAAGAGGCTTTTACGGTATCCGGTTCTCTGATCGGCGCGCTCTGCCCGGCCATCATCGTTTTCTGGGGCTTTACTGCGCCTGCCGATAACGTCTACTTTTTAACCATTGGTCTAGTCCTAGTGATGCCCTTCTTGGTCTTCAACCAGCTTAAAGTAGTGCCTGAATATCCAGTCAAAGAAACCAATTCAGAGCGTCTGCCCTTGCGGGAAAGCTTCAAATACGTGTGGGCCAATGAACCCTATCGTAAATTGGTCATCATATTCCTGTTCTCTACCATTGGCTCAGCAATGACCAATTCGCTAAGCTTTTTCTTTGTTAAACACGTCTTACTGGCGGGGGATTTATACGGTTTTTATCTCGCCCCTTACTTTATCTCACAAATTGTCGCCATACCGCTGTGGTTTAAACTGTCCGCCAAAATCGGTAAACACCGCGCAACGATGGTCGCTATTTTTTGGTACGCATTGTGGTCGTGCTTTATTCCACTCATCGCCATAGCACCACAAATTTGGTTTGAGGCATTCGAGCTAAGCAAAACCCTCGCCTTTTTACCTGACAGTTGGTTATCGGGTTTGAACGACCGCTTTGAGGGCATTCCCACGGGCAAGTTCGCTTTTTTCATTGGTGTGATGTGCCTTAAAGGCAGCGCCATTGGCGCTCTAAGCGCCCTGCCCTATGCAATGGCCGCAGATGTGATTGACCTAGACAGCTCTCGTACTGGCAAACGTCAGGGCGGTGCATACTTTAGCATTTGGACCATGACCCGCAAGCTTGCTTATGCGGCGGGTTTGATAGTGGGCACCACCGCGGCGACCGTCGTTGGCTTTAACTCATTGGCTGATCCAATCGATGCACCAAATACAGCTTATTCATTACTGTGGCTGGCGTGTTTGTATTCTATCGTCCCTGCCATCTTCAAGTTTGTGGCAATGCCATTGCTGTGGAATTACTCGTTGACCGAGGAAAAGCTAGCAGAAATTCAAAAGGAGATTGACGACGCCAAGGTTGTAGCAACCTAACGGTTGCCTTATCTTATATTTGTTGCGCGGCTGGCGTGGGCTAACTTGGCCGCTTTTAAATGGTCAGTAGCAAAGCCCTAGGTTTAAGAAAAACCTAGTATAAAAGGCTCAGACATCGCGCCAAATCTTGCCACGCTTTTGCACAGCATCAAGCATCGACCAATCACCTTGGGGCACCTCGAAGCCTTTAGGAAACGGTGCTCTGGGCTCCACCTCTAATGACACCATTACCCGATCATCCCGGTAGTAACATTGCATAACCAAACTCACTAAGGGTGCCATTACTGGGTGACCCTCTAGCTCAGGCAACACCTGTTCAAGTGGCAGGCCATCACCTAGGCCAGAAGACACTGCGTGCTCAACGCATTTGCGAATCTGCGCCTCATTAGCTTTAGCAGAATCTAAAATGTCGGCAAAAACCAGCTCATCATCTGCACCGGGCACATTATGAACTGCGCTTGCTGGAATGATCATTCCAACCAAAATCTTTAGCGCATCTCTTTCGTCAGCGCTAAACAAGCTATCTGTGGCAATAGTATTGCTCATAAGTCTTTCTTCTCTTCTTTTGGCTGCCTTCTTTTGGCTGCCTTCTTTTCGCTGCCTTTTTTGCTAACGCCTCTTGCCTACCGCCTAGGCAAAAGCTGACAACCGTAAAACCTGATTTTGAATTCAGTCAAACAAATGCGTTAAACGCTTTTTAATTTGGTCAGTAATGTATAGCGCCAAGGTCTGGATGGTCCGAGTGGGGTTCACACCAGCACTGGTCACAAAGATACTGCCATCTACGATGAACAGATTCTTGACGTCGTGACTGCGCCCCCACTCGTTAACAACAGACTTTTGGGGGTCCTTGCCCATTCTTGCAGTGCCCATCAAATGCCAGCCACCACTGGCCAGAGGCGACTCAATAATCACATCCGTAGCACCGGCGGCGCGCAGGGTTTCTGTGGCGCGAGCAACAGCGAAGTCCAACATCTTCTGGGAATTATCGCTGATGCTGTAGGTCATCTTAGGTGCAGGAATGCCGTGAGCGTCTTTAATGCTCGGATCTAACGTCACTGAGTTGTGTTCCTCTGGCAGATCTTCACAAATAGCCACCATGCCAGCGATGCGGTTATGCAATTTGCGGTAAGCATCGTGATGACCCGCGCCCCAAGGAATACGCCCTGAGTGCACACCGGTCAGAGCAGTTGCTACTAAACCTCGACCTCGAGTGGTCTCATAGGTGAAGCCACGGATAAAGTCTCTTTCTTCACCCGTTTCATAAAACTCCTGACTCCAAATACTGTCGTGAGGTCCTCGGTAACCATCTAAAGGTTCTTCGAACACACCCTGAATAGATGCATAGGGGTGAAGCATTAAGTTTTTACCGACCAAGCCTGAGCTATTGGCCAGCCCATCTGGAAATTGCTTGGATACGGAATTGAGCAATATCCGCGGCGTACCCACGCCGTTACAGGCCATGATAACCACATGAGCAGGCTGAAATTGCTCAACGCCGTCCTCGTCAAAATAAGTTACGCCAGAGGCTAAACCGTCATCGCCGACATTGATTTCTTTCACACGGCACCAGGTGCGCAATTCCACGCCTGCGCGAACTGCCTCAGGCCAATAGGTGATATCAGTACTGGCTTTAGCGCCTTGGGCGCAGCCATAAATGCAAGCACCAAGGTTTATACACTGATCCCTGCCGTTGTAAGGCTGTGTTGCAATAGCTGAATCTGAAGGCCACCAATGCCAACCCAGCTGATTAAAACCCTCCGCCAACTTCTGCCCAGACTTACCCATAGGCAACGGCGGCATGAGTGATTGTTTGGCGGGATACGCTGGATCACCAGCAAGGCCAGAAACGCCGGTAATACGATCATTTTCTGCATAAAACGGTTCAAGGTCGCCGTAATCTATGGGCCAATCATCAGCCACACCATCTAACGACTTAACCTTAAAGTCAGAGGGGTGAAAACGAGGATAGTGGCCGGCATACAAAACGGTTCCACCACCGACGCCGTTAAAGTTGGCAATTTTGATCGGTGAATCATCATCATTTACAGGGTAATCACCAGGCTGCTGGCGGCGATTAGGATTAATACTGAAATCCGATTGCGCCCGACTCTCCCAGTCTCGCCCAGTAGTTGGGTAGTTTGAAGGGTTAGTCCACCCTCCCTGCTCTAAGCAGACAATGCGCATTTTGGTTTCGGCTAAATTCCAAGCCGCAGTGGCGCCAGATGCCCCTGCACCAATAATCAGAACGTCGGCTGGCGAAAAATCGATATCGCTGCTCACGCTCATTCCACCGCCCTGCTCAAACTGTATGTACGGTGCTTAACAATGCTCACCAAATTCCCCCCAAATGAAAATATCTCTAGGCGACATAATGCAATGATTAACAAGTCTTCGCCAGACTACCCAGATGGCAGGCTGATCAACACTTATTAACCTCCTAACAAAAAAAGAGCAAAGAGCGAACAAACACAGATCACGCGCAGTAAACGCCAGTTATGTATAATCGTCGGCAAATTGATCGGGCCGCTCTGCAGCGGTTCGCTTAGATTGCACAAGAAAAAAGCTATTTTGGGGAGTAATAAAATGAGTCAAGCAACACCAGTGTTAGTTGGCATTAGCCACCTTGAGCAGCGTTTCCAAGATTTTGCCTCGGCAAAGGAACCTGTAGAACTCATGATTGATGCAGTCAAAGCCGCCGCGGCAGACGCAGGCAGCAATGAACTACTTAATGCCAATTCAGTGCGCGTTATCAAAGGCATTTGGGGCTATCAAAATCCTGCAAAAGCCGTGGCTGAAGCCATAGGCTGCCCAAACGCACAATCTGCTTTATCGCCATATGGTGGCAACTACGTGCAATCAGTATTGAACGTCAGCGCGTTAGACATTCAAAGCGGCGCCCACGACATAATTATTCTTACCGGCGCAGAGTGCGGCAACACCCAAGCAAAGGCAGCCAAAGCTCAGCATGATCTAGGCTGGGCAGAGCTACCGGGTACCCCTGACCTAATGATCGGCGAAGAGAAAGATATGCGCCACGAGGCCGAGATTGCTATTAGATTAGGCCGCCCGATCCAAATTTATCCCATTATGGAAACAGCCCTACGCAACGAATTGGGCATGAAAGTCGATGACCATATGAAGCATATTTCTGAGCTTTGGGCTGGCTTTAGTGCAGTGGCTGCGAACAACCCTAATGCATGGATTCGCGACGCCAAAACTGCCGAAGAAATTCGCACAGTTTCAGCCATCAACCGTCCGGTATCGTTCCCTTATCCTAAATTTTTAAACTCCAATAGTGCCGTGGACCAAGCTGCAGCGTTGATTTTGTGTTCAGAGGCAAAAGCAGAAGCGCTGGGCATTGCGAAAGAAAAGTGGGTTTATCCTTGGGCGGGTAGCGACGCTCAAGACCATTTCCACTTCTCAAACCGAGACAATTTGCACAGCTCGCCCGCCATTCGCCTTGCGGGCAAAAAATGTCTAGAAATGTCGGGGATGACACCGGCTGATATCGACTTGGTCGATGTATACAGCTGCTTCCCCGTCGCCGTGCAAATTGCCTGTAGAGAGCTCGGCTTAGACACCAGCAAGCCTTTAACCGTCACCGGCGGCTTAACCTGGGCAGGCGGCCCATTGAATAACTACGTTATGCACTCCATTGTGCGTATGGCGGAGTTACTTCGAGCCCAACCAGGCGACAAGGGAATGATCACCGCGAACGGCGGTTATATTACTAAGCATGCTTTTGGCACCTATTCTACTCAGCGCCCAGAAAAGCCTTTCCAGCACGCGAACCTACAAGATCAGGTAGATGCATTACCCAAGCGAGAAGTCGCTATGGCGCACGTTGGCGAAGGTGTTGTCGAGGGTTACTCGGTTATGTATGGCCCTAAAGGTCTGGACAAAGCCTTTGTGGCGACGCGGTTGTCTGATGGACGCAGAGCCTGGGGCACTTCTCAAGATACAGATCTATTGCAAAGTATGACTACGGAGGAATTTGTCGGCCGCCCGGTGAAATTAGCCGACCATGTAGCCACATTTTAGATAGCGGTTTAGGTAGCGGCATTTTAACTAGCATTCCAACAAGCGGTCAGAGCCATTGAGCAACCCAGAAGAAATACACAGCCCTGAAGCGGGATTTCCAGCCGGCATAGGCCGGCGCTTGGGCGCCCTGATGTATGACAGTTTGCTGATTTTAGCGCTGTGGTTTTTAACAGGATTTATCTGGGTACCACTCAGTGGCGACGTGGTTACAGGCTTTGCATTTCAGCTGACTTTGCTTGTTGAAACTGTTGGTTTCTACGCGTATTGCTGGCACAAAAATGGCGAAACACTGGGCATGCGAGCATGGCATATTCGTTTGGTAGACGAGTCTGGCAACAGCGTAAGTGTTAAACAAATAGCCCTCCGCGCCATGGTTGCACCATTCTCGCTGGCGTGCGCTGGCCTAGGCTACCTTTGGCTGTTTATCGGTGACGACAAGCAAACTTGGCATGACAAAGCCAGTAAGACACTGGTTGTGCACCTGCCACGATAGTTCCCTGTCCTGTTATCGACCATTAAGCGAACCTTTGGCGATTTTTTGGCGTTTTGTTGGCACCGTGTGGCCCCACTCCGACCCGTCCTCTTAATCTAGCAGCCAGTAATCTAGCACCCAGCTCGCTCAAACTAGATTGCGACATGGGCATCTTGGCCTATTTTGTCTCATTTCTTTCCAGCCTTTTTCCTCCAATAACGCTAAACTTACACCTCACAACTTAAATTACTGATGTGGATAAATCGAACATGAATTTTACCCTTGCAAGTGGCGCGCTATCTGCCGCCCGAACCCCCTGCCTCGTGACTAGCTTTCAGATTGCCAAGAAAGTAGCAAAGGCGTCAGGAAACCAAAGCACGTTCAACCGTGCTACCCAGGATTTCAAAGACAGCATTGGCAACACGCTGTGCATTCAAATGGAAGGCGCAGTGGCAAGGTTGTTAATTATTGGTGGTACCAGCGAAGCCTCTGCAGCAAATTTTGCAAAAGCTTGCGATGTAGCGGCAAAGACATTGATCAAACTACCCATAGGCCAAGCACTAGTTGCGCTACTAGACGCTAAAGTGAAAGGCAAGGATGCGCCATGGAAAGCACAAACCTTGCTGCAAGCCATTAGCCATGCCGCCTATCAATTCAACCGCTACAAGAGTAAGCCAAAGCCCCCTCACCTATTGAAGCGCGTGCGTATTCAAGCACCGGCAAAAAATACGCCGTCAGTGCAACGCACCATCACTTTGGGCAACGCCCTGGACGCGGGCATGGCGCTGACAAAGGACTTAGGCAACGAGCCACCAAACGTTTGTACACCCCTCTACCTGTTGGCTGAAGCACGTAAAATGGCGCGCAACCCAAAGGTAAAAGTCAGCCACTTAGACGAGAAGAAAATGCTCTCCATGGGCATGGGTGCATTTATGGCTGTCTCCCAGGGTAGCGACAATCCAGGCCGAATGATCATAATCAATTACAGCGGTGGCCCAAAGAATCAGGCCCCCATAGCGCTAGTGGGCAAGGGTATAACCTTTGATACCGGCGGCATTTCCCTTAAGCCACCGCCCACAATGGACGAAATGAAATACGACATGGGCGGCGCAGCGGCAGTTTTAGGCGCCACGAAGGCAGCCATTGAAGCCAAGCTTCCAATCAATCTCTTAACTATTGTTGCAGCGGCTGAGAACATGCCGAGCGGCGGCGCTACTCGCCCTGGCGATATTGTGACCACCAGCTCAGGCAAAACCGTAGAAATTTTGAATACCGATGCTGAAGGCCGGTTGGTTTTATGTGATGCCCTCACCCATGCGCAGACCTTTAAGCCCCGCACAATCATCGACGTAGCTACGCTGACTGGCGCATGCATTATGGCGCTGGGCAGCCATGCCAGCGGACTTTTCGCCAACGACGATGCCTTGGCAGACGACCTCTTAGAAGCAGGCCAAGACACTGGAGACCGCAACTGGCGGCTGCCTTTATGGGACGACTACCAAGCAGGTCTTAACTCAAACTTTGCGGATATGGCCAATGTTGGCGGACGCGGTGCAGGCAGTGTTACCGCTGCGTGTTTCCTTGCGCGCTTTGTTGATGACACGCCATGGGCCCACTTAGACATTGCTGGCAGCGCTTTTCATGGCGGTGCAAACAAGGGTTCTAGTGGCCGTCCAGTACCAATGCTGTTCAAATATTTGGTTAACCAAAGCTAGCGCGGGCTGCATAAGTGACTCGGGTAGATTTTTACGTCTTAGAAGACCTCAGCGAAGATGCAGCAATGCGCTTCGCCTGCAGGCTGTGCCTTAAGGCCATACAAGGTGGTATGCCCGTGCACGTGCAACTTGAGGATAAAACCCAAGTTGCAGCAATGGACACATTACTTTGGGACTACCCGAAACACCGCTTTTTACCGCACCAGTTAATAACCGAGACCGGTGAAACAACTGCAGCCCAAGCTGAAACTGCCAGTGAGGCCCAATCAACTGAAAAGCCGGCTGATGCAACAACTGATAACGAGGCAAGCAAAGATCAAAGCAAGGACCGAGGCGGCGTGAAAAGCCCAATCCACCTTGGCTGCGATGGCCCACTCCATGACAGCGGGTTATTGATTAATCTGGCTACTCAGGTACCCAGTTTTTTTGGGCGCTTCGACCGAGTTGCAGAAATCATAGTCGGCGAAAGCAAAGACCAGGGGCGCGAGCACTACAAATTTTATCGTGATCGTGGCTACCCGCTGCATCACCATGACCTGAAAGATTGGGAAAATTAAGCTCATGTCGCCAACACCATTTTATGAGGGTTTGCGCCAAGCAACCCCAAGCCCAACAAAAGCCCAACGAAAGTAGATATATAGAAACATGGACACTAGTTTTAATCCGGAAAAAATAGAACAAGACCTTTACCAAAGCTGGGAGAAGGCTGGTCATTTTGCACCCAAGGGAGAAGGCGACGGTTATTGCATTCTTATCCCACCGCCTAACGTCACCGGCACGCTGCACATGGGCCACGCGTTTAACCAAACATTGATGGATTCGCTCATTCGCTACCAGCGTATGTTAGGCAATCGCACCTTGTGGCAAATGGGCACAGACCATGCGGGCATCGCCACACAAATGTTGGTGGAGCGGCAAATTGCCAGCGAAGGCAGCAGCAGACATGAATTGGGAAGGGAAGCTTTTATTGAGCGCGTTTGGGATTGGAAAAAACAATCTGGCGGCACAATTTCCAAGCAAATCAGACGCATGGGCTCCAGTATCGATTGGACCCGCGAACGTTTCACGATGGATGACGGTTATGCTGAGGCAGTACAAACAGCATTCATTCAACTGTTCGACCAGGGCCTCATTTATCGCGGTACTCGGCTAGTCAACTGGGATCCAGAATTGGGTACCGCTATATCTGACTTAGAGGTAGAGAACAAAGAAGAGCAAGGGTTTCTTTGGCATTTCCGCTACCCCTTAGCTGGTGGCGTGAAAACTAAGGAAGGCGACGACTTTTTGGTGGTTGCCACAACAAGACCTGAAACCATGTTCGGAGATACCGCAGTAGCCGTACACCCAGACGATGAGCGTTACGCACACCTTATTGGAGCGACCATTACCCTGCCCTTGGTTGGACGACAAATTCCTGTCATTGCAGATGATTATGTAGATATGGCATTCGGCACGGGCTGCGTAAAAATCACCCCCGCCCACGACTTCAATGACAATGAAATGGGCGCTCGACACAACCTTGAGTCTATTAACATCTTAACGCCAGAAGCCAAGATCAACGACGACGCACCTGAACCCTATCGTGGCCTAGATCGCGTTGTTGCGCGCAAGCAGATTGTTGCCGACCTTGACGCACTCGATTTGCTGGCTGCCGTTGAAGACCACAAACTCATGGTACCTAGAGGCGATAGATCTAACGCAATCATTGAGCCATACCTCACAGATCAATGGTTTGTGAAAATAGCGCCACTCGCTGAACCCGCTATAAAAGCGGTTGAAGATGGCAGCATCAAGTTTGTACCCAAACAGTATGAGAACACCTATTTTTCGTGGATGAGGGATATCCAAGACTGGTGCATTAGCCGCCAGCAATGGTGGGGCCACAGAATTCCAGCATTTTATGACGAAGCAGGCAATATCTACGCAGCTGAAGACGAAGTCAGTGCGCGCAAAAAATATGCTTTGAGTGATGAGATCAAACTCAGCCAAGACAATGATGTGTTGGAAACTTGGTTTTCATCAGCCTTATGGCCAATGGCCACATTAGGCTGGCCCGAAAAACACCCAGATTTAGAAGACTACTTACCGTCCAGCACACTGGTCACAGGCCACGATATTATTTTCTTCTGGGTTGCCAGAATGATCATGATGACCCTGCACTTTGAAAAGAAAGTACCCTTCGACACGGTATATATTCACGGCTTAGTGCGTGACTTTGAAGGGCAGAAAATGTCTAAATCGAAGGGCAATGGCTTAGATCCGTTAGACTTCATTGACGGCGTTGACCTTGAGACACTAGTTACCAAGCGCACCAGCAACCTCACGCAACCAAAAATGGCTAAGCGCATTGAAAAGCAAACGCGCAAAGATTTCCCTGAAGGCGTAGCCGCATATGGCACAGACGCCTTAAGGTTCACGTTTTGTGCGCTCGCCACAACCGGCAGAGATGTGCGCTTTGATACCAATCGTATTGAAGGCTATAGAAATTTCTGCAACAAACTGTGGAATGCGAGCAAGTTTGTCTTAATGAACACCGAAAACGTCGATCTAACACAGGCCGTTGACGAATCTACCCTCAGCTCTGCTGACCGCTGGATTTTGAGCAAAACCAGGCGCATGGTAGAAGATGCCAAGTTCGCATTGGAAACTTATCGCTTTGATATTTTCGCCAGTAGTATTTATGAATTTGCTTGGCACGAATACTGTGATTGGTACTTGGAACTCACCAAGTCACTGCTCTGGAATGAAGACATTGACCCGGCTCTGAAAAAGGCTACCCAGCGCACATTACTAGAAGTATTAGACACAATGCTGCGCACCGCGCATCCTGTTATGCCCTTTATTACAGAAACACTATGGCAGCAAGTTGCACCGCGTTTGGGGATCATTCCTGCCTCTGACAATGCAGCAGAAAACAGCATCATGCTGCAAAGTTTTCCTGATCCAGAAAAAATCATTAATGACCCCGCAGCTGAAGAACAAATTGAGTGGCTCAAGGCTGTAATAACTGGCATTCGTAACATTCGAGGCGAGGCGAACATTAAGCCGAGCAAAGAGATCACCGTGCTGCTGCAAGGGGGCAGCCCCGCCGACCGCGTTGGCGCAACCGAGAGCAGCGAGATGCTCATGCGTTTAGCTAACATAGCGGAAATCACCTGGTTAGAGGACGGAGATACCCCACCAGCAAACGCTTTAAGCTTGGTAGGGGAGCTAAAAGTCATGGTGCCGTTAGCGGGACTCATCGACGTAGCCGCTGAACAAGCGCGCATAAACAAAGAGGTGGAACGCATCCGCGGTGAGATAGAGCGCATAGACAAAAAACTCAGCAATGAGTCATTTGTTGCCAAAGCGCCTAGTGAGGTAGTTGAGAAAGAACGAGCAAGAGCTGCTGAATTCAATGCAACACTTGGCACCTTATCCGAACAGATGGAGCAGCTTGCCTCTCTAGCTTAAGGAACTTTCCAGAGGCTGGGGCGATGGCGCCCTTGCCTTGCCTTGCCTTGCCTTGCCTTGCCTTGCCTTGCCTTGCCTTGCCTAAACAGTATGAGCGACCATGTAATCGTCAAGCCAATCGGCTTTACAGCACAAAAAAACAACGCCTCGATTCTAAGTCTTTAGTTTTTGACTTCTGGTTTCTCGCTTTTGATTTCCGGCTTTTGATTTCCGGCTTTTGGTTTTTGGTTTTTGGTTTTTGGTTTCCAGATAACTCACCTGACTAATGCTTTTTGCCAGATCTTAAAGCACTTTCAACCCTCTTAGTTCAGTTATCCACTCAGTGACTTCACCTGCCTCGCCTGCCAGACGATATTGATATACCCATGCTTGGACAACCACATGAGTTTGGGCAACAGACCCAATACCTAAAGCGCTCACCCTAAACACAAGATTTTCGGATATATCAGATGAATTCAAAATCTCCACCAACACGCACGGAGACTCCGCCGCTGCTTCAGGGACCAATTCAATGGGTAGACAATTCGCTGATGACCAAACAGATATATTCTGCCAATTACGATCAAATGCAGACACCAAGTACATGCCCTGCGACCCAGAACCACTGAACTGCGTGGGGTGAAAACGATGTATATCATCAAGGGCGTTATCCAAGGCAGCAAAAGCTGCATTGCTGGCCACATAGGCATCTACAAAACTCTGACTTGAATAGACACCTAACCGACTTACCGACACGCTGGAGACGGCAATTAGCGACAGTAAAAACAAAAGAAATAGGCTGACCATAAGCACAAGGCCTTTTTGACGGACTAAGAGCGAGGAGCGATGCAACCCTACTTTGTGAGTGCGCTTGAGCATCAATTGCGCCTTGCCCAATAGCTGCAAACTCCAAGATATACCTGAGGATCCGGCGTTTCTTCGAGTTTTAGACTCCGATTTGCCAACACTTTCGCCCCAGCGCTGGTTTTGGTTTTGATTGTGGTCATGGTCATGGCCGTAGTTGTGATACTGCTATTGCCAATGATCAAGAATCTGGATGTAACATCACTTGCACCGCAACAACTCAACGCGAAACTTCCAACACGCTTGGCCGCATATTTTGCAACGCGTAAGTCAGGCTAAAACTGCGCGCTAAAGCGTAGTTCTCTTCATCAACAAACCCATAAACACTCTGAAGTACAAAAGAAATCCAGATAGATGCGACAGTTGCATCCACTGGAATTTGGTCCCACTGGTAATAACCGACCACCCCACCTTCAACGAACAGCGGCGGGACACTGCTTTCATCAGTGGCACGGGGACCATACTTTACCCCGTACAAAACCTGCATATCTCTAACGCCTCTAACCAATTCAGACGGCCTTGAGTTACCCTCCTTCCACCACAACGAGTAAAGGGTATTGCCACGAACATCTGGAACTTGGCTAAGACCTATAAAGAAAACCGTAGTACGCACATGAGCCAAGATACTTGAAGCCGCAAAACCTTCTGGAGACAAAGACAAGCCCACAGAAGTTTCAGCACCTAGGCCTGATGTACCAACAGGCCCGTTAGCAAATGATCCGCTGCCTTCACCCCAGCTTAAGCTCACCATGGCACCAGAACGCCTACGGTTAGTGGTGTTAAACAATGCGCCTTGATCACAGTCGGCGATCATCAGAATATCGCCATTCTCGGGTTCCAAATGTTGTTCACCCACCTCAATGAGGAGGGACCCGTCGTGGGGCAATTGCCTGACATGCCCTGCCGCATCCCCCATACCCCGTAACACCAATATGTCTGCTTCAGGCGCGAGAATATTTTCCCTAATGCCATTATTCGGTTTGTGTAACCGGTGCCGATTAGACGTTAACGCTAGGCTTTCTATGTTTGGTCGAAAACGCCCACTGCCAATATTTTCATATCCTTCAACGGGGCGACTCAAATCGTATTCAGGCAGGTCTTGCCATGTGCCGCGCAGAAAATTAGCGATACTAGTGTGGTTACCCAAACACCCCATATAACCCGCACGAGCAGCAGCACGACTTAGAAACGCATCAATAAGCCGCATACTTTCATGCAGATTAGCTGTTGCTAGAGTTCGCCCGTGGGTTCGTATAGTACTGGAAAATACCTGCCCAAGGGCCGCTATAACCAGCAAACCCAGAGAAAGTGATATCAGCAACTCAACTAAACTGAATCCCCCGCTTCGCTTAGGTGGCCTATGCTTTGTAATGCCAACACCCCTGGCTCGGAAAGTCGCTGCCCTGACTGTATGACCAGCATCCCAGCGACCAAGCGCTCGGCTAACGGGGCCTTGGGTTGGCACATGCCTCACTACCTCACCCCAAAATCTAGCATCTGCTCACGTGCACCCGCGCCCTGCCAGCGAATCTGTGTCAGCACCCTTGCTGACGAGCTCGCCTCCCCGTTTATAGTCAACGCCAGCCTGCTCTCAGGCAACTGCAAAAAAGACTGATCGGCATTTAAACTGAAGGGTCTGAGCCCCTCACACCCATCGTTTTCAACCCCGCCGCCAGTTAAAGCGCAGTGCCACAAAGCCACATCAAAATCGGCTAGCGCAGATTCTGAGCACGTTCGATTAATACATGATGTTAACGCTGGGGAAGACTGCTGAAATCCGACATTTGAATAATGTTGGCCAAACTCGCCCAAACTACTTTGATGACTTTTTATTCTCTGAAACAAGTTCTTACTTTCAAGTACGGCAAGAGTACGACTCAAGCCGTCACTGTTTTGCTCGAAACTGCTCACCATAGATTGGGTTAAGCCCAAGATGCCAAAACTCAAAACAACAATGGCAACCTGCAAATCCAAAAGCGAAAAGCCTTTATTATGGCGCCTGCTATTGAACAACCTCTTATTATGAAAACTTTTGCCACGAAAGCAGTAGAACAGAAAGTGCAACTTAGGATTCATCAGCTACAATCCAGTCGTTTTCATCTACCCCAACCACACCATCTGCATTTTCATCCCAAAACTTTGCTCCTGAACTACTTAAACCAAGCGCACCGGCACTGAGGCTATCATTCACACTTGTCGCTGTAAGTGCGAACTCAGATGAGGTGCCATTAATAGACAGTTGGTAATTCCCTTGCACATGACTGACGGGTTGACAAACGTCGCGAGCAATTGGACCGACGCTTGCGTCCCCAAGGCCATCCTCATTCGTGTCGGCAAAATTCAGATAAGACCGCGCACTACCCGCCCTACCTCTTAGAGATTGGGCACAAGCCGTTAAATCCGTCTGTGCCGTGACTCGATAGCTTTGCTGCACATAGGCTTGATAACTTGGCACTACAACCAGCGACAAAATCGCTGCAATTGCTAAGGCCACCAACAGCTCTATCAACGTAAAACCACGCACGCCTAAAACAAAAGATCTCTCTGCACGGGACTGGGGCCCACCCACCTGCACCGGAGAATTGATATCCGTTACACCTTCACAGATAAGTCTGCCTATATATGCACAAAAGTATGTGTAAACGTATGCGCAAAGAAATTGCGGTTCTGATTTTCGATTTTGCATAGCCATAGACATTGCTATCTTTAGGACAGGTATCAAAGGGCCAAAGACTGATAAGTAGGTAAGCAAACGCCTAGTGAAGGGCAACAAGGCGACAAATAAACCCAAGAGAGGAAGCTGCGGAGTCAGCAGTTAATTTTACCCGCGACTCACTGGTCAGCTAGCCTGACCAGTTATTAGGTGATTCGCACTTACCCTCTACCAACAGACAGTAAGGGGGGCAAATTATTGAGGAGAGTTTTTAGACACTGCCTTGTGTAATGTCTTTAGTAATGTCTTTAACATTGTCTTTTGAATTTGCTGTGATTAGCGCAAAAACAAAACCGCCCACTGCGCCAGCGGCTACTTGAGAAAGCAATCCACCGGCGCTTCTGGTTACTGCTATTGGGTTGGTACCCATCATCAATCCAAGACTCACAATTACGGCATAAATACCCATGGTGCCCGCTAACACATACCCTATGGTACGCAGATGCGGCACTCGACGAATGATTAACGCAGCAACCCCAAAAGCCAAAAGCAGAGCGACAATTACGATAGGTAAAAACAGGTCCAACATTCCCACCAAATCATGCTGCAAGGTTTGTGCGCGCAGTGCGAAATCTACCGCTATGCCCATATCCACCAAATTCAGCAAATTAATTTGCGAATAGCCAATGACTGCGACAATGTAGGTTGCAACTACTGCTGCTAAAAATCCGTATGTCCGTAATAACAAAACTCTACTCCCGTGATAAAATTCAGACGCGAACGCGGCGTCAAATGATCGACCGTTCCTACAATTCGATGTGGCACAATACCACTATTAAGCATTTGACCAAACCCAGTGAACAAGGAACGTAAATGAAAAAAGCGCAGGAACTGTTTAAACAAATATCTCTCAATTTTCAAATCATTGGCACCCGCCTAGCTAAATCTTTTGCGTTAGCTGCTATCGTTTTGTTCACACTGCCAACCAATGCTGAAGAGCAAAGTTATCGACTTGAGACACTGGCTGAAGGCCTGAACTTTCCGTGGAGTGTTGATTTTTTACCCAACGGGGATTTGTTGGTTGCAGAGCTGGAAGGCACGCTCAAGCGAATTAGCAAAGACGGCAGTTCTAGCAACTCTGTTAGCGCAGTGCCAACAGTATATCGTGCCAGCCAAGGCGGGCTTTTCGACGTGCTGCTAGACAAAGATTTCGCAACCAACAGTACCTTGTACCTTTCCTATGCGGAAGGCGATAGCGAAGAAAATGGCACTACGGTGGCTCGCGCAACGCTAACCGGCAATGCCCTGACTGATGTAGAAGTCATATTTACCGCTAGTCCGCGCAAGTATGCGCCCCTGCACTACGGTGGCCGCATGGCCTTCACCAGCGATGACTTGTTATTAATCACCACAGGTGACGGCTTCGACTTCAGAGAACACGCCCAAGACCTCAATTCGCACTTAGGCAAAACCATCCGCATTAACAAAGATGGCAGCCCTGCCCAAGGCAACCCGTTTCCAGAAGCACCAAAAGTTTGGACCTACGGCCATCGCAACCCTCAAGGTTTGGCTATTGCCCTAGATGGCACCGTATACCTGAACGAACATGGACCAAAAGGCGGTGACGAACTGAACGTCATTACTAAAGCTAACAACTATGGTTGGCCCGCTATCACTTACGGCATGGACTACAACGGGGCCTATGTTTCGCCGCTCACAGAGTATCCGGGTATGCAACAACCCCAGCATGTTTGGACGCCTTCTATCGGACCTTCGGGCATGGCATTTTATGAGGGCAACAAATTTCCCAAGTGGCAAAACAGTTTGTTCGTGGGCGCATTGGTGAATAAGGAAGTACGCCGCTTGACCGTCGAGAACCAGCAAGTAACCGCAGAAGAGACAGTGTTTGCAGAGTTAGATGCAAGAATACGTGACATTCGGGTGGGCCCAGATGGGTTGCTGTATATCGTTACCGACGGTGACCCAGGCACAGTGATCAGAGTTCACCCAGAGTAGGCATTGCGCGCACCAGTCCATTGCCGGGCCTTAGTTGTCTGACTAAGGCTTTCAAACCTTCACTCAGCGCAACGCCTTCGCATAAACTTTTGGAGTAGATCTTTGGCTTAGGCCCTCCTTCCTAATAGACATTGCGCCTTTTTCTAGAATCTAATGCGATCTATTACGATCTAAAAATCTCCTCATCCGTTGTTAGCACATCCAAATCTATCCCCTTACTGGCAAGGTGACGCTTGCGCAGTGGATAATAGGCAACAGCAATGGCTATCCATAGCATCAATACAACAATGACTGTGGTGGATAAATCCTGGGCTAGGAAGTACACGCCGACCACGCTAGCGAATTCTGAAAACAAAAACAGCGCCCACATCCAACCTTGACTGAGCTGAAATACCGACTGCTTATAAGCTTCGGGATATTTTTTAGGAATTTGCGTGACGACCCAAAATACTATGAACGCTGGGAAACTTGCAGAAATAGTGGCGGCTCTGGCGATGTCCCCGATATCTAGGCCAAAAATCAGCGGCATTGCGCCCACCGCCAACATGCCGAGAATGATCACATAAGGTGCGCCATAGCGATTTAAAACCCCTACCCACTCAGGCAGCAACTTGTCCCAACTGGCGACCATAAATGATCTCGGCAATTGAATGAACTGTGAATTCAAAGTTGTGCAGATAGCCAGCCCCGCGCCCGCAATCAAAAAATACGTCATCGCCCAGCCCGGCAAAAACGCACGGCCAGCAACTGTCAGCGGTTGGTTAATCATTTCCTGCCACGGGATAACACCCACACTGGCCAAAGCAACAAACCCGTAGACCACCACAACGGCGAGTGTTGCGGAAATCATAACCACAACAACCGTACGCCGCGGATTAATCATCTCACCGCTAAGACCCACCACAAGGTAAGCGCCGCCTGTAGCGAACTTAAGCAAGAAAACCGCGGTAATAAATCCGACAATGCCCTTGGGGAACATAGGCGTAAGCAACGCGATATCAAGCTGAGGAATGGCAAACCCTGCGTAGAGTGCCAACGCAGACATAAGTAATAGCACCAAAAACATTTGCACTTTAGAGGCCAATTGCAGTCCAAACAGATTCGCACAACCCAATACTACAATGATCAGCAAACCCCATTGGTTAACTGACAACGCAGGGAATAACGGATTTAGATAAAGGCCAAAGGAACTGCCATACAAACTGAGCGAAATAGTGGCGAGCAGAATGAGCAAAAGCACAATAGAGCCCAGCCAACCGCCGCCGACTCTAGAAGACCAAGTGTAATAAGCGCCCGTAGCAGGGAGCGAAGTACCCGCGATCATAATGGGTATGGAAACAACCAGAACAAGAATGCCGGCGAAGAAATAAGCAAGGATCACAGAGGGACCTGTCATGCCGATGGCGATACCGGTAAGGGCCACAACCCCAGCCCCGATGATCTGGCCAACAGCGATAAAGAACACATCCCAAAAGCCGAGTACTCGGCGAAGTTTATTCGTCTGCAAAGCTGCCCTCACTGAATATGTAAATCATGCCGCCAACCAGATCACGCCAAAAATAAACGGTCACTACGTTCACTTGGGACTATCCTAGCGGAAACACAAGCCACCTGAACATCGCAAATTTAGGCGCGACATCGACTATGGTATTCTAGAAACATCTCGCCCCAAAAATCATAAAACCTCAGTGCTGATTATCGACTAAATAGCTCCGTTTATCTTGAAGGGTGAAAAATTCGATTAAATACAAGCATTGTGGAAAAGAAACGCCAGCATTAATGGATAACCAATTGAGAAAATAAGAGGCGATTATGCTATTTCGAGTGAGTGAAAAAATTTTGAGTCTGAGCGACAACTTTACGATCACTGATGGTCAGGGCACGCCAAAATATATTGTAATTGGCCAAACCTTTTCCTTGGCCGACAAACTCTCTTTCCAAAACCCTCAGGGCGAAGAGCTAGCGTTTATTCAACAAAAATTCCTTTCACTCAAATCCAAATATCAGATATTCGTTAAAGGCGAATTGTTTGCAGAGGTTGTAGAAGCGCTTAGTTGGTTTAAGGAAAATTATAGGTTAGATGTTCCTGGCCCTAATGACTACGAAATTGCAGGCTCATTTTGGGGCCACGAATATATTTTCACTCGATCCGGCAGACACGTTGCGTCTGTGCAAAAAAAGCTTTGGGCATGGCGCGACAGCTATGGCGTAGAGATTGCTGATGGTGAAGATGAAGTCGCAATTTTGTGTACCTGCATCGCTATTGATCAAATACATAAATTCGCTCAACAGATTCAATAACTCAGTGCATGGGTCAATGTACTCATGTACTTATCTGCTAAAGTGGACTCGAAGCGCTGAGCACCAAGTGCATACACTCAACCCTATAAAACCTACAAATAGCCACAAACAAATCTATTAACAGTTTTCCACCATACAAAAAATTGATTACAAAAAAAACTGAAAGAACTCTACCGCCCTTCTGCAAGGCGCATTGACATAGTGAATGTGCCTAAGATGAATTTCTTAATGGTAGAGGGCACCGGCACACCCGGCAGCGGGGAATATACTTCGGCTGTAGAAGCATTGTACGCGGTGGCCTATACATTGAAGTTTATGATAAAAAAACGAGAAGGCGGCGTTGATTACGGCGTAATGCCGTTAGAGGGTTTATGGTGGGCCGAGGATATGGCTGATTTTGTCAACGACAATAAATCAAACTGGATCTGGACCATGATGATTATGCAGCCAGAGCTGATTACTAAAACATTAGCTAAAACGGCAATTAGACAGGTTGCGGAGAAAAAGCTGTTACCCGCGTTGGCGAAAATTAAATTTGAGTCTTTCAGTGAGGGTAGGTGCGCGCAAACCCTACACATTGGCCCGTTCTCTGAAGAGGGCCCGACTATAGAGCGCATCCACGCACACATTTGGCAAAATGGCGCAGAACTCGCTGGCAAGCATCATGAGATTTACCTAACGGATATTCGTCGTGCTAAGCCTACAAATTGGAAAACAATTATCCGGCAACCAATGGCTTAATTCGGCGGCCCAGTTTACAGCGCACTCTTACACCATTGCTTTGGGGTGTTGTTTTACGCCGATTGCACAACCGTAGTGGGTCTTTGCCACTTTTTCTTTGCCTTTTTTCAACATCTTCTTGCAGGCGTCTCATTGTTCACCAGCCAAGCCAATGTTAATCAGACACTCAGCACAACTTTACCAACGGTGCCATTGCCAGCCATCAAGGTGTGAGCCGCTTGCATTTCTTGTATAGGAAATTGGGCGTCAATGATTGGGCGGATGTCACCCGTCGCTATTTTAGGCCAAACGTCTTTTAGTAGCCCCTGCATAACAGCGGTTTTTTCTGCGATGGGTCGCGCGCGTAGCGTAGAGCCGATGACTCGGGTGCGCTTCATCATCAACATAGCTAGATTAATTTCTGACTGTATACCACTCATCAAACCGATGAGTACCAAGCGTCCGCCTAACCCTAATACCGTTAGATTGTCGCCGAGGTACTGAGCACCAACGGGATCTAGGATCATATCCACACCACTTGGCCCAGCCCACTCTTGAGCCTTGGCTAAGAATGATCCGTCATGCCGGATAGAGCCACCTTCAGCACCGAGTGCCACGCACTGAGCAAGTTTGTCCTCGCTGCCCACAGTGACGAAACTTGGGTTATTGGTGTGTTTAAGCATTTGGATTGCAGCAGTACCTACGCCACTGGCGCCGGCATGCAAAATAACGCGTTCGCCGTCTTGCAAAGCACCTTCCATGTACAGGTTCAAATATGCGGTGGCAAACACTTCTGGTAACGCGGTGGCTTCAACAAAGTTAAGACCGCTGGGAATAGGTAGCACCTGCCCTGCTGGCACTACTACTTGCTCGGCATATCCGCCGCCCGCTAACAGCGCACATACGCCATCACCTAACTTAAAACCGTCAACGCCCGCTCCTAGCTCTACTACTTCACCAGCACATTCTAACCCCATGATCTCACTGGCACCTGGAGGAGGCGCGTAGCCGCCGGCCCTCTGCATTAGGTCTGCGCGATTAATTGCCGTGGCTTTTACCTGAATGCGAATTTCGCCCGGTCCACATTCGGGGGCTGCGTAATCGGCCCAAACCAACCCTTCACCGTCTACTTGTATCGCCTTCATATTATTCCCCATCAGGTAACCCTCTTTAAATTCTCAGCTTATTTGCCAGCCTGCTATAAACTTTCTGCAGCTTCACATGCACCCAGCACTACCAAGACATACGTATTTTCAAACCTTGATCGTGTAGGTAGCCCTTAAGCTCGCTCACTTTGTAATCACCGTAGTGCACCATAGACGCGACCAGCGCAGCATCTGCATGTCCTTTGGTTAACACTTCGTATAAATGTTCTGGCAAACCTGCGCCACCTGACGCAATAACGGGTATGCGCACAGCCTGAGCGATCATTGAGGTTAGCTCAATTTCGTATCCGTCTTTAGTGCCGTCGGCATCAATAGAATTAATCACCAACTCGCCAGCACCGCGCTTCTCACCGTCTAAGGCCCAAACAAGGGCATCTAACCCCATTGGTGAGCGGCCGCCGTTAATGACAATTTCGTAACCGCTGGGTATATCGCTAGATTTAGTGACTTTGCGGATATCCATAGACAACACAACATTTTGGTTACCAATGGCCGAGGCGCATTCGTCAATCAACTCGGGACGCTTTACCGCGGCTGAATTGACGTTGATTTTTTCTGCACCTGCTAAACGTAAGTCGGTAGCGTCGCTGACGCTGCGAATACCGCCACCCACTGACAACGGAATAAATACTTGGCTTGCAACGGACTCAACCACATCGAGCATGATATTGCGCTTATCGCTTGAGGCGGTGATGTCATAAAAAACTAACTCATCCAGCCCATCAATATAGTACTCATGGGCTTTCTCTACTGGGTCACCAATATTCTGCGTGTTTACAAATTTAACACTCTTGGCTAGGTGCCCATCTCTTACATCCAAACAGGCGATAACACGTTTGCTTAACATTGACCGTCCCACTGCGCAAAATTACTCAATAACCGTAGCCCAACTCGTCCACTCTTTTCCGGGTGAAACTGAGTGCCGATATAACTGTCTTTACCAATTGCGCTGGCAAAGTGGCCTTCATAATCTGTGGTGGCTAAAATGGCCGCGTTGTCTTTGGGGGTGGGAAAATAGCCGTGCACGAAGTAGAACTCGTCCCCCGCCTCTATGCCTTCAAGCACTGGGTGCGCCTGCTGCACGCAGACCTCGTTCCACCCCATGTGCGGGACCTTAAGATCTGGGCGATCCATACGAAAGCGCGTTACCTCGCCGGCAATAAGGCCAAGTGTTGGCGTATCGTTTTCTTCGGAATAATCCAAGGAGATCTGCATACCGAGGCAAATGCCCAACACCGGACAACCATTGCTAATCACCTCGCGCAGGGCTTCGTCTAAGCCGCGCGCTTTGACACTGGCCATGGCACTGCCTGCCGCCCCGACACCAGGGAAAATCACGCGCTTGGCATGTCGCAATTGATCTGGGTCTGCACAAAATTCTGCGTCCAAACCGACCTGCTGACAGGCTCTTTTGACGCTGGCCAAATTTCCCGCGTCATAGTCTACAATTAGAGTCACGGTGCTCGCTTTGTTGTTCCTAGAAAGGGGCAAGATACTATCTCAATGCATGCAAATTCACTAGATATACACAGGGCCGATGCTAAAAAAGCATCGTCAAATCGAGTACTCAACCACTCTTAAGCCATTAACCTATTAACCTAGTAAAGAAGAGTCCTTTCATGCAAACAGCCCAGTCGACGAAGAACGGTTTTCTACTTATCAATTTGGGTACGCCCAAATCGCCGTCAGTAAAGGATGTGCGAGAGTATCTGGGTGAGTTTCTTATGGACCGTCACGTTTTGGACGTGCCATGGTTTTTACGCAAAATTATTGTCAGTGGCTTTATTCTGCCCTTTAGACCCAAAGACAGCGCAGAAGCTTACGGCAAAATTTGGACAGATGCCGGTTCGCCATTGCTAGTCAAAAGCCAGACCCTTGCTGACAGCTTAGAGGCAGCTCTCGGAGAGCCTGTGGCGCTGAGTATGCGCTATGGCAGCCCAAGCATTCACGACGGCATACAGGCACTGAAAGCGCGTGCTGTAGATAACGTTTGTATCATCCCCCTCTATCCGCAACATGCTGACTCAACCATCACCACTTCTATTGAAGCGGCTGTTGGCGCACTGCCAGAAGGCATGTCCTCCTTTGTGATGCCCCCTTTCTATAAAGAACCACAGCACGTTAAAGCGTGGGGCGAAGTTATTCGCGAGCACCTGCCTGAGCAGTGGGACCACTTGTTGTTTAGCTACCACGGCCTGCCCGAACGCCACCTAGAAACAGCAGACCCAACCAAAAAACATTGCTTGAATTGTGACGACTGCTGCAATGTGCCGTCCCCTGCTCATGAAACCTGTTATCGGCACCAGGTTTATGAGACCTCTAAGGAAATTGTGAAGTATCTGGGCCTAAGCGACGACCAATATGGCGTGAGCTTTCAGTCTCGATTGGGACGCCTGCCTTGGCTTACCCCCTATACCGACAAGGTACTGGAGGAGCTGCCAGGAAAAGGTATCAAAAATGTGGCGGTGGTCTGCCCCGCTTTTGTAGTGGACAACTTGGAGACACTTGAAGAAATGGGCATGCAGGGTCACGAAACCTTTATGGAGGCAGGCGGCGAAACTTTCACCTTAATTCCGTGCATTAACGACAGCCCTGTTTGGGTAGAGGGTCTCGCTGACCTATGCCGCAAGGAGAGCGAAGCTCACGCCTAGTTTTAAGTATTGCCGCAGGCCCTAATTTAGGGCCGCAGCTGCTTCTTCGCACCCAGTTGCTGGCTCAGCGCTGGCTAATCGCCTTCTATCTCCCCCGCTAAACGCGAAACCTCATTGTAAAATGAACGCACCAGCTCTTGAGAAAACATAGACTTTCTTGCCACAAACCTGACCGGTCGGGTTAACCCAGATTTATCTAACTCGAGGATTTGATCCATAGGCACTGCCAATGTGCGCGCGACGCCCACCGGCACCAGACCATGACCGAATCCAGCCAGCGCCATTTGCGCCACGGCAAAAAAGGACTCCAAAGACGCTACCCTATTGAGGTTCATGCGCTGCATATTTTCCTCAATAGACCCCCAAGCACCCGAGCGCGACTCAATGGTCATTACATCTAAGGGGTCACCGTTTTTGTACTTCAGCGCGCCAAGGCCAGAGGGAATGATAACCATGGGCTCTTGGCGAATAACCTCGGATACCAAGTCAGAGTCCGCGTCTGGGCTACCCGTACAAATACCCACCATATATTCACCCGAGCGCAAGCGATCAAGGACCACTGGTGAACGCTGAGCATGGAACTCAAACTCAACACTGGGCATTACATCGCGCACTTTAGAGAACAGATCGGAGCCCCAGCTGGCCAAAATAGCCTCAGAAACGCCGAGGATAATTTTACCTTTACGTAAGGCATTATCTTCCAAAAACACACTGCGAAGCTCTGACAAGAGCGGTGTCACGCGTTCAACCAAACGGGTTCCGTGATGGGTCAGTACTACGCGACGACCATGCCGCTCAATCAACTCACGATCATAATAACGCTCCAGTGAGGCAATTCTTTTGCTCACCGCTGACTGGGAAATACGCAATGCAGTGCTGGCTTCCATCATGGTGCCGGCCTTGGACAGCGCGACTAATGTCTCTAGATTTTCTATCATGGCTCATAATCTTGCGCGAGAAGACTTGATCATATTCTTATTCGTCGCTTTTTTCATGAATCATATGAACTTATTGTCGCCCAATGCTTTATATCGCAATCATCGTCACAGCCTTTCTCACCAGCGTGTTGTCTGGTTTAGTGGGTATGGCAGGCGGCGCGGTACTTATGGCGGTACTGATCACAATACTCCCCGTTTCAAGTGCCATGATATTGCACGGTGCAACCCAGGCCATGGCCAACGGCTCAAGAACCCTCCTGCTCAGAGAACATCTCATTTGGCGACTACTGCCCGGTTATGGCTTAGGGGCTGCTTGCGCCGTGGGCATCGCCACGTGGCTTGTACTCGTGCCTGACCCAGGCGTAGTGCTGATAGCCATTGGCGTCTTTCCTTGGGCGGCACAGTGGAGTAACAGACTAAAGGGCTTGGATATCACACAGCCACTGACCACAATTGCATGCGGCTTTATTGTGACCTTTGCGCAGCTAATTGCTGGCGCCGCTGGCCCTATCTTAGATGTGTTCTACCTCAACAGCGGATTGGGCAGACAAGCCATAGTTGCAAATAAGGCGCTCACCCAAACTGTCGGGCATTTACTGAGAATTTTGTACTACGGGGCGCTTATCTCACTGAGCAGCGAACTACCCGGCTGGATATTTGCGGCCTCACTGGGTGTGGCAATTCTGGGCACTCGCGTAGGGACAATGTTGCTGGCTAAGTGGAATGACGCAGATTTCACTAAACTCAGTCGCCGTATCATTTTGACCGTAGCAACAATTTGCATTTTTAGAGGGGTTTACGTTTTGACAAGCTGACTTAGTTAGCTGATATAGTTAGCTGATTTAGCTACCTGATTTGGTTTGTTCACTCACCGTTGCGCTTACAAGCAGCTCTCAGGAGAGCCGCTTTCAATAGATAATTTTGTTGAGTGTCGAGGGGCGTAACGTCAATGGTTACGCCGCATTCATACTCTTCAACAGTGAAACCGAACCTTAGACCGGTTTCACTACGAAGAGCAGGTCCCCTACATTGACCTGCTGGCCATTACTGATATTCACCCGCGTCACCTGATAACTGCTGCTGGGGTCATACACCTCCCCGTCCAAGTTAAAGTCTTTCAGCGTCAATGGGTTGAATATCTTCATCGCTTCCAACTGACAGAGCGTTTCTGTCAAGCCAATCTTCTGCCCCACGGCCACATACTCTGGCTCTGAGGGAGATGGCGCGCTGTAGAAAATTGCCGTAGCGGGCGCAAGCACCTTCAACTCATCAGTGCCATCAATGCGCACCGCGTTGCTGTCAATGTTTTCACCCTTAGCACCGCTGTTAGACTCTATGTCGCTTATCAGCGCCTCGATATCAATACGCTGCAACATCTCTGGCAGATAATTGGTGTCGTATATACCCTTCCGGAAGGTTTCGTCAGCAAGGATCATGCGCAGCAGAGGAATGTTGGTGCAGATACCGGTGATGACCACTCGGCTCAGATAGTCAATTAGCTTATCTGCCGCCGCATCTCTTGATTCAGCGTGAACCACCAGTTGCGCGACCATACTGTCATAGTAAGGCGAAACAAACTTGCCCGGCCCTACTGTGGCAATGATTTCAACACCATCCTCTTCAGGGAACACACACTCGTCTATTTGCCCTGGGTGCGGTCTAAATACTACGTCACCGTTAGCTTGAACCACCAATCTTTCGGCAGTGACTCGCGCTTCAATTGAATAGCCATTGTCAGCAATTTTAAGGTCAGCGATGGATTCGCCAGAAGCAATCCTAAACTGTTCCGCAACAATGTTTACACCGGAAGTCCACTCTGTGACCGGGTGCTCGACCTGCAAACGGGTATTCATTTCCATGAAATAAACAGCATTTGAGCGCAGGTCGTAAATAAATTCTACGGTGCCTGCACCCACGTACCCTACCTCATCAGCAATATCTGCCGTGGAACGTAAGACAGTGGCAAGCAAGTCTTCGGGCAGCATGGTGGAACCAGACTCCTCAATAACCTTTTGCTTGTCGCGCTGCACACTACAATCTCTAATACCCAACACGCGAGTATTGCCATGGGTATCGCGCAACAATTGGGCCTCAATGTGTCGCAGTGAAGTAACGTATTTCTCTAAATACACATCGCCGTTACCAAAAGCGCTACGCGCCTCTAAACCCACACGATGAAACAGTTGTTCGAACTCTTGAGCACCTTCTACAACTTGAATACCTTTACCACCGCCACCGTGCACGGCTTTGATTAGAATCGGGTAACCTATATCCAGAGCAACCTCTGCCGCTCGTTCAACATTAGTCATGATGCCGTGGCTGCCGGGTACAACAGGGACCTTCAATCTCAATGCGGTATTAATAGCATTGGACTTATTACCCATAGTTTCCATGCTGGAAACTGGCGGCCCAATAAAGTTGATGCCTCTGCTTCGCACTAATTCAGCAAAACCTGAATTTTCAGAGAGGAATCCGATGCCCGGATGCAAACTGTCTACACCTTCATTTTCGGCAACGTTCAGAACACTCATAGCGTTCAGGTAACTTTCATCTGGAGTATTACCGCCAATACATACAACGGTGTCTTGGGGGCGTAGTTGGTCTACTGCCATGGACTCCATATCTGGGTCACTTTGCACCAACACAACGTCTACATTTTGCTGCTGCGCAATACGAATGAGTTTCGCAGCAGTACAACCTCGGGCATGAATCAATACTTTACGGGTTGGGCGAATCAATTCTTCGTCAGTAAAGACTGGCCTTTGTGCCACAACAATAGGACGCTGCTCTTCTAAGCCACCGGACAAAATCCCGGCAATAACGTCTTCTACAGAGTCCTTCGGATGAGGTATGTCCGCATCTACTTCAGCCAGATTGTCCTCTAACTCGGAATAAAATGGATGTTTAACCAAACCCTGCATAGAACCAGGAGTGGCGGACAGATAGTTGGAGAGGATGGACTTCAAGGGCAAGTTTGAAGAAACAACAATTTGCCCAGCAAAAGGCATACTCGTACCTGAGAAATAGTAGGTCTGCACCAGTGGGTGCGTTACAAAACTTGCTTGCGCGCCACCTGTGCAATCGCCGTATCCAAAAATAATAACCGGCAGATCATGATCTCTGACAAATCGTGTAATTCGATCGTTTACCGCAGCCATTGAAAATAGCGCGCCCGCCCCTTCTTTGGTTTGCATACCTCCAGAGGATATGAAGCAAACCACTGGCAAGCTCTGTTCTGCACACTCTACCAATAAACGACAAACCTTTTCCGCACTGGCCATATCAAAGGCGCCAGCTTGGAATTGCACATTGGAAATAACTACGCCAACACGTGGGTTAGCTATAGCGCCTTCGTTGGTTTCTTTTAACGTTCCAATACCGGTAACGACACCACAAGGCGGCAAATCATTATTAAGAGCGTTCTCTATAGACAGTCTGAACCCAGGAAACGAACACGGATCAGAACTAAGCAAATCATCATAGCGGTTTTCCCATTGATCAAAATAGCGATCAATGATGTCTTGATAACCAAACTTATTGTTAGCTTTAACTTTACGTAAAACGCCCTGCATTTGCAGGTCGTTGTAAGCCATATCTAAGCGATTCCAAAAATCCTTACGCCGCCCAATATTGCGCGGCGTGATACGCCCTTGATAATTCTTTCCATCTCTTTCAGCAACCACATAAGAGTTAAACAACGTGCTAAAGAAATAAGTCACAATAACGAACAAGGCATCAGCCAGATGCGCAAAACTTAATTTCTTCCACTCTTCTACTGTGCGGAAAAATTCGCTACCTTTAGGCATCTTTAAAATGCGCTGATACCAATCAAATAGCTGATTTTTCAGAGCTGCCTGCTCGACCGGATCACTCACAGAAATTTTGAGCATCAGACCCGCCGCAGACACAGCGCCGTCTATCAACTTCTCAGCACTTCCTAGTGACAACACTTGATCTGTTTGTGCTTCATGAGCGATGGTTTCTAAACGGCCAATTGCCTCATCGTAAAAGGCATCAAACAAGAGCAAGTTCTCGCACTCTTTAATGAAGTCTTGGCGCAACTCATCGTTAAGTAAAACGTCGAGAATCGTCATATCCGCAATCGCAATGGGTTCACCACCACTTGCTAACGCGGCTATCATTCCTTCGGACAAGGCAACCAAATAACTTCTGTTAGCCTTAACATTAGAGCCTTCTCCACCCTCTACCAGGCGGGGACCAGTAATGAGCATGTTTAGCTCAGCGGTCAACTGTTTTGCCACAAAGGTATCGGACAATCCAGCGACACTTTGTTCCACCAAGAGTTTTTTGCCTTCGTAGGAAAAACGCTCTTGCAGCAACGATTGCAAACTAGCGTTGTTCGCGGCCACGACAAGAAACTCTCGTGGGCTCTTAACGTCTGTAATTTGCAATATATGACGAGTATCTTCGTGTTTCTCTAAATAGCTCTTCAGCGATTCTAGATTGCCCGCAGCCTCTTTCTTCCAACGATTATAAAGGAACGCCCCTACCGTTGAGAGAATGTTATGTCTGGCAAGCTCATAATTTTCTTTGGGTTCGCCAAAAATCATTTGCGCAATGCGACCACGCTCGTCGTTCATTGCTTGCCGCTTGTCTGTGTAGTTGCGCCACGATTTAGAAAGCGCTTCGTCATAAACCACTTTGTCTGGGTCTTGTAACCAATAAAGGAAGGTCTGGCGACGTTCGCGATCGGCGCGAATATGCAGTTCACCAGAGGGAATCTCTTGGCTCGCTAGACGGCCATATTGTTGAACACTGGTCGCCTTGATACGTTTGCGTACTTGCAAGTAGCGCAGATACCGATAAGCGATACCAAAAACGTTGACGTATTCTGTTGGATTTCTTGTCAACGTCAGTGAGGCGCTGTTTTCCATTGCCTGCAATTGGCTAGAAGGCTTCAGGTATCGCAAAAGGCTTTGCTTATAGTGATCTAAGATATATGGGTTTTCCGCCACAAAGTCTTTGGTCAAGTTTTCAATATTTACAATACTGCCGACCAATGCGCTGCGCAGTTTTTCAATTTGTTGCGGTGGATCATTGGGGCTGTAGTCGACAATGGCGTCAATATTGCCCTGAGCATGGAGTTCAGGCGCTGACAAGCCGACGTACTTTGCACATTCCTGCCAAGATAAATTTAACCGCCTGGCAATATTCGCCAAACCAGCAGGTTGGATGGTACTGAAAACACCGTCGCGCAGACACAAGATCAAATTACTTGCAGCCAAAGGTATCGCGCCACCAGAGTACCCTACTCCGTAAATGACCCCTACTGTGGGTACGTCTACGTTACTCATTTCTGCAATAAGGCGACTGATACTGTGGGCTTGATTATTCGCGTTGGCTTCTTCGCCTGCGTCCGCGCCCGGAGTGTCCATAAAACTAACCAAGGGAATGGCTCTGGCAGAACAATATTCTGCGAAAGATGCAGCGCGCAAATGGTGCTGGGGCATCCAACTGCCTTTTTCACTGGATCTGTCTTGGGCAATAAACCCTACCGGGCGCTTTTCGCCGCCAGGAAAGTCCATAAGCAGCACGGCTTGATAAAACGGCCCTAAGCTGTCCTCTTCTACCACTTTGCCTAATTGTCTGATTATCGCTGGCGCTGGTTCGCGACCTTGAGCTTCGGCGGGAGCAACAACAGACTCTATATAGGCGTCTATATCGAGCGCGGAGAGTTTGTCGTTGAGTTGTTCAATATCGTGTTTTGACAATAATCCGGGAACAGGTTGTTCCTCTTGCTTGATGTCAGGAAACGATGAAAAGTCTTTTGCTAGGTTCTCGGCGATAAAAAAAAGCCTATCCCCTTCAATGAGCTGTTTTTGCACTATTTTGGACTATCTAAGGATTCGCGCTACTCTAGCTACTTGTGCCGCTAATCGCAATTCTAGCAATATGAAAAATATGACAAAAATCACCTGTTCCGTACTGACTATTTCCGACACTCGCACACTTATAGATGACAAATCTGGCAACCTGTTGAGCCAATACATCCGCGAAGCCGGACATGAATTACACCACCGCGACATCGTCAAAGACGACATCTACGCAATCAGATCAATCGTTTCCCAATGGATTGCTGCGCCAGAAGTTAACGTTGTTATCACTACAGGCGGCACCGGGTTTACCGGTAGAGACAGCACTCCTGAGGCGCTTAAGCCATTGTTTGATAAGGACATTGAAGGCTTTGGAGAATTATTTCGGCAAATTTCCTTTGCTGAGATTGGCACCTCCACTATTCAGTCCAGAGCCGTAGGAGGGCTCGCGAACGGTACTTTGATCTTTAGCCTGCCAGGGTCTTCGGGCGCCGTAACTACTGGGTGGACAAAAATTCTGGTAAATCAGTTAGATATCAATTTTCGCCCCTGCAACTTCGCAGAACTGATTCCACGCTTTAACGAGGCCTAGCCCCCTCATTCATGACTTGGGGGTCGCCTTATACCGATATGATGGCGAAATCAGCGCACTCAAGAGTAGCCCTGAACTGAGTCTCTCAGTAAACTCAGACCCACCGAGGACAAGTTTCAACAGATATGTATTTGTCATCTGGTCTTTAACTGAGACCAGAAATTTTTTCCAATCTGCTTAGTAAAACAATAGGGACCATCCAGTGAGCGAATCAATCTACATTCTTGGTGCAGCACGCACCCCAGTTGGCAGCTTTCAAGGCAGCCTTGCATCTCAATCAGCCCCGGAGCTAGGTGCTCACGCTATTGCTGCGGCGCTGGCCAATGGACAAGTTAACGTCGATGAGGTCAACGAAGTCATTATTGGTAATGTAGTCAGCTCGGCCTTGAAGCAAGCCCCCGCACGCCAAGCCATGCGCATGGCTGACCTGCCGGACAGCTGCGCTGCAACAACAATCAACAAAGTTTGCGGTTCAGGTATGAAAGCAACCATGTTGGCGATGGACCTCATTAGGGCTGGCAGCGCTGATACGGTAGTTGCCGGCGGCATGGAAAGCATGAGCAATGCCCCCTACTTAGTTGCTAAGGCACGCACCGGCTTGAGAATGGGTCACGCTGGCATGCTCGACTCGTTATTTACAGATGGCTTAGAGGACGCAGAAACTGGCGGCTCGATGGGTTCTTTCGCGCAAAATACCGCTGACGAACACCAACTGACCCGCGAGGCCATGGACGCTTACGCCATTGAGTCAGTAAACCGCGCACGTGCAGCGATTGAAAACAAATCATTAGCATCTGAAATTGCTGGGATGGAAATTAACGGCACCATGGTGGAAAACGACGAACAGCCGGGCAAGGCTAAGATCGATAAAATCCCCAACCTACGCCCTGCATTTAAAGCAGACGGCACCATTACTGCTGCAAACGCATCCTCCATATCTGACGGTGCTTCAGCACTGGTGCTGACCCGCGAGAGCAGTCTTGCTGGAAGAGACCCGTTAGCGCAAATTGTTGCCCATGCCACACACTCTATTCACCCAAGCGAATTCACCCTAGCGCCAATCGGCGCAATTGAAAAACTGCTAGCAAAGACCGGCTGGGATTTGGACAGCGTTGACCTCTTTGAAATTAACGAAGCATTCGCAATGGTGACTATGCTGACCTCTCAATCTTTGGGTTTAGACCCAGCTAAGGTCAACGTATTCGGCGGCGCTTGCGCTCAAGGCCATCCTATTGGCTCTACCGGCAGCAGGCTTATTGTGACCCTCGCACACGCGATGAAAAACCAAGGCAAAAAACGCGGCATTGCTGCACTGTGCATTGGCGGTGGCGAAGCCACTGCAGTGGCGTTAGAACGCAACTAAAACAAGCACCTTATAACCCCGAAGTAGGAAAAATCATTGAGTCAATTAAGTAATAAAAGTCGACTACCTGTAATCGTTGGGTGCGGCGGAGTAAATTCCGCCGGCAGAGTATCCTTCAACCACAGCTATCGACGCATGGTCATTGACTCACTACCAGAGGCGAAACGCGACGCTACCTATCGCAGTCTCGCGCAAATGATGGGGCTAGATCCAGAAAGTGCTTCTCAAGACAGCCAACGAAAACACATACGCGACCACACCCTGGTCCGTCGTATTGAAAACTTCGACCCAGAGAGAGTTTACTGGCAATCCAGTGCGCAACTAAAAGGCGAAGGCAGCGAAGCTGTTAGTTTTGTGCTGGCAAAAAAGCAGTTACCGGTTGAGATTCCGCAGAACTGGGAAGTTAAAGCGCTTAGCGACAAAGAGGTGTTGATCACCACGACTGAACCGCTGAGCGTTATGTTGCCCGACTTTAGACCATCTAAAGTCACCAGCGCAGGTCAGCTTCCCTCAGGGTTCGACCCTGCAGCCCTTTACCAAAGCCGCAACCACCCACGCGGGCTGCAAATGACAGTGTTTGCAGCCTCCGACGCACTCAGATCAACAGGCTTTACTATCCCCGAGTTAAAGACTTTGTGCCGCCCTGACCAGATTGCAGTTTATTCCGGCTCTGCCATGGGACAATTAGACGCCGAATCTTATGGCGGGCTAATGCAGAATTCGCTGATGGGCAAACGCCCAAGCTCTAAGCACGTGGCCCTAGGGCTACCAGAAATGCCCGGCGACTTTGTCAATGCCTACGTGCTGGGCTCAGTGGGCGAGACTGCGGGCATCATCGGGGCCTGCGCGACATTCCTCTACAACGTTAAAAGAGGCTTAGACGAGATCAGATCTGGCAACAAACGCATAGTCGTTGTTGGCAACTCTGAAGCACCTGTCGTTCCCGGAGTAATAGAGGGTTATCGCACCATGGGCGCGCTAGCAGAAGACGAGGCCTTAATGGCTCTCGACGGATCTACAAGCGTTGACAATCGCCGCGCATGCAGACCCTTTTCCTCTAACGCAGGCTTTACCGTTGCCGAATCTTCAGTTTGGATCGTATTGATGGACGACGAGCTTGCTATGGAGAGTGGCGCTCGCGTTCTAGGTTCAGTTGCAGATGTGGCCGTTAACGCTGATGGCTATAAAAAATCTATTCCTGGCCCTGGCATTGGGAACTACGTGACGGTGGCTAAAACCATGGCTACTGCCCGCGCAATCCTTGGTGAAGAAGGCCTGCGCCAACACACCTATATGCAAGCCCATGGTACTGGCACACCACAAAACCGAGTCACCGAGTCGCAAATTCTTAACGAACTTGCCAGCAACTTCGGTATAGACAATTGGTTAGTGGGCGCAATCAAATGCTATGTAGGTCACTCAATGGCGCCAGCTGGCGGCGATCAACTTTCAGCAATATTGGGTGCTTGGGAAGATGGCTTGGTGCCTGGCATCAGTACTATTGACCACATTGCCGAAGATGTAGAGCAGAGCAACCTGCACTTACCCATGGAGCACGTGGAACATGCGCCAGATGCTATGAAGGGCGCATTTATTAACTCCAAAGGATTTGGTGGAAACAACGCCACCGGGCTGTTTTTATCGCCCTTCCAAACACGTGCGATGCTCGAGCAACGCTGGGGCAAAAAAGCTTTCTCCGCATTTTGCGCAAAGCAAGAACAAGCAGAAACCAATGCTCAGGACTACGACGACGTGGCAGATAGCGGAAGCATTTCACCTATTTACAAGTTTGGCGAAGATGTTTTAAGTGGCACCGACCTAACGATTACCCCAAGTGCAATACACATACCTGGGTTCGGCAAACCAGTATCACTAGACGCTGAAAATCCTTTTGAGGATATGACCTAGCAAATCCGACCTACTCTAACCGTTTGCACCTAGTGAAGGGTTTCATTCTTCACCTCCAATCCCCGGGCCTTTTCTTCAGCCAAGGTTGTGAGTTCAGGGTAAGGGCAAATAGCTGCGCAAATTGTAAACTCCTCCCGCGCGGCACTTAGCACGCCTAACTTCTGCCAACACTCACCTCGCTCAAAATGCAAAGAAGCCATGACTTCCGGGCTATTGTTATCAATAGCAAATTGATAATCGATGATCTCCAAAACTTGCTGCCAATTCTCCGCCTGCATATACATGGCCTTAATATTGTTCAGCATACGCAGCCCAACCATGATCGTTGTTGCCTCAATGAGCATCATTGGGGCGTTTGCCACATCTAAATCGCCCGCCTCAATAACGCACATATTCATGGGATCTACGAGCACTCCCTCAATCCGCGCCAAAAAGTGTCCCGGGAAATTTATCCCACAAGCAGTCAAACCCAACCGCCGCGCACCTTCAACCAACAGTATGCTCAGGGCTATTGGTATGCCTTGTTTTTGCCTTAAAACCCAATCCAAACTGCTATGAGTTAAGTCAACTGCCGAGTGAGGCGTTTCGCCAAATCCAAATTGCCTGTACTTTTCTAACAATTGATCTACGCCATCAATCTTTGGCTCACTGATACTGGCGATAAACTGCTCAAAATTCTCTCGAACCGCCTGCAAGTCCATGTCTGGATCAATCAACTTTCCCACCAGCAGCGCCATTTCGAACTCTTGAGCATCTAGGGCGCTCACATCTGCAAATGCTTTGATTAGTTGATTTTTACTCATCAGGCTTATTCATTAGAGCAAAACTCTGCATCGCTAGCGTTACAAACAGTCATTTAGTGCTCACGCGTTTTACTGAAGTTAATGTCTGGCCAGCGGTCCTGAATGACACTGAGATTGACTCTACTTGTCGCCAAGTAGGTCAAGTACCCGCCACCATCTATCGCAAGATTTTCTTGGTTCTTATTGCGGAAGTCAGCAAGCATTTTTTCGTCATCACACTGTATCCAGCGCGCGGTAAAAATAGTCGAGTTCTCCCAAATACACTCAGCCCTATATTCGTCTCGCAGACGAAATGAGACTAAGTCGAACTGCAGCACGCCCACTGCGCCGACAACAATTTCATTCTTCGACAATGGGATAAAGGCTTGGGTCGCGCCCTCCTCTGCCAACTGCTTAACACCTTTCTCAAGCTGCTTACCTCGCAGTGGATCTTTAACTCTCACACGCCTAAACATCTCTGGCGCAAAGTTGGGAATACCAATAAATTCGTGCTTTTCCCCTTCTGAGAAAGCGTCGCCAATTTGAATAGTGCCATGATTATGCAAACCAATAATGTCGCCCGCAAAAGCCTCTTCGGTATGCACTCGGTCACCGGCCATAAAAGTCACTGCATCGGCAATCTTAATGTCTTTATTGGTACGCAGATGACGCATCTTCATACCTTGACGATAGGTCCCGGAACACACACGCATAAAGGCAATACGGTCTCTGTGCTTGGGATCCATATTCGCCTGTATCTTAAAAACAAAACCGCTGAACTTCTCTTCCGAAGGCAATACTTCCCGCGCCTGCGTCATTCTAGGTTGGGGCGATGGGGCCTGTTCAACAAACCCATCAAGCATTTGTCTAACACCAAAATTTCCTAACGCGGTACCAAAGTAGACTGGGCTGACCGTGGCGTTTTCAAAGTCTTCTTGGTTGTACTCATGGCTCGCGCCGCGGACCAACTCAATTTCATCAACGTAATCTGCGTGCTCTAAGCCTAGGTATTCTTTCGCTTCATCACTCTCAAGACCTTCTATCACCCTGTATGGGAAAATATGATGCCCTTGGCTTTTTGCAAAACACACAATGCGATCGTCTGCTAGCTCGTAAATACCTTTAAAATGCTGCCCCATACCAATGGGCCAATTCATGGGCGCGCATTGAATCTGCAAAATATCTTCAATTTCGTCTAATACTTCTATCGGATCTCTGATTTCGCGATCCAATTTGTTGATAAAGGTGACAATGGGCGTGTCTCGCAGACGACATACTTCCATGAGCTTAATGGTACGCGGCTCTACACCCTTGGCACCGTCAATGACCATTAAGGCGGAATCCACAGCCGTGAGCGTTCTGTAAGTGTCTTCAGAAAAGTCCTCGTGCCCCGGTGTGTCGAGCAGGTTCACCGTACGTCCCTCATAGGGAAACTGCATTACCGACGTGGTCACCGAGATGCCACGCTCTTGCTCCATGGTCATCCAGTCAGAGGTCGCATGTCTGTCGGATTTTCTAGATTTCACCGTACCCGCCAATTTAATGGCGTTGCCAAATAACAGCAGTTTCTCAGTGATCGTGGTCTTACCCGCATCTGGGTGAGAAATTATCGCAAAGGTGCGTCTTTTTTTAACATGCTCAATACTCAAAACATCTGCCTTTGTCATATTCTGTTTATATATTGTTTTAGATCAAATCCTAGGCTCGCCTAAGGGATTAAGCGCGCCCATCCACTGATCAAATTGAAGCCGCCAATTGTATAGCCTTATCAGCGACGGTGTCAGATTTTCCACAGCAAAACCCGAAAGTCGCCTATTCTCAAACAGGACCAAGCTAGCGCTGAAAAGCTGCCGGCGAGGCGGCTTCTGAGTCGCATCTTGAGCTGACGAAATCCACCAAAAATATACAAATCCACATCAAACTGCCTCCAGCAAATTTAGCCAACTCGCGAAAAATGCCGCCACCGGGCCAAAACAAGATATTCGCAGCTACCACTTGCGGCAATTCTTGCCGCTACTGTCGCCTAAGAACTACCGTCAATCGACACGTTAAATAAATGTCGACTAATTTAGTGAATAGTTCAGAAACATGATGATGGAACAAACACTCTCTCAAAGTTGATTTTTTCGCATCAGATAAAAGAGAACTTGTTAAGTCTCAATGAAACGAAAGTTAGGTAGACAAAAGTTGAACCTAAAAAGTTAAACCTAAAAAGGATGACAATTGTGAATACACAAATGAAAACTAAATTGACCGGCATCGCATTAGCCGTAGCAGCTGCTGGATTAGTAGGCTGCGAGTCTTCTGGATCTTCTTCAGCGGCAGCATCAGCAAGCAACTCAACCGACCTTGTGCATTGCTATGGTGTGAACGCATGTAACGGTCACAACGACTGTAAAACTGCGAGCAACGCCTGTAAGGGTCAAGGCGCATGTAAAGGTCAAGGCTTCGTAGCATTGCCATCTAAGGCATGTGCTGACGTTGGCGGCGAGCGCAGAGACGACTGGAGTGGCAGCATTGCTTCTGCAGACCTTTCTCATTGTTATGGTGTCAACGTTTGTGGCGGCCACAACGATTGCAAGACAGCTGGTAATGCCTGTAAAGGACAAGCTGGATGTAAAGGACAAGGTTTTGTTGCAGCTCCTGCTAAAGCCTGTGCTGATATCGGCGGCAAGGTTGGCGCTTAATAGCGGCCCAACGACTCCGACCAGTAGCTCTGCTACTGGCCGGAATCTCTCGTCCAATAAAAAAAACGCTAAGCCCTACCTCGGATTTGGTCTTGGCTTAAGAACTGAACACTTTCAAGAAGTCATTGATTCTGAACCGGCTGTTGATTGGTTCGAAATTATTTCTGAAAACTTTATGGTAAAAGGCGGCAAGCCTAAATATTACCTACACAAAATTCGTGAACGCTACCCTATGGTCATGCACGGTGTTTCGCTGTCTATCGGCACCACCGACCCAATCAACTTTGACTATCTACGCAGCCTGAAAACTCTGGCCAACGAAGTTCAGCCTGAGTGGTTATCAGATCACCTATGTTGGACTCAACATGGCGGCATCAATAGTCACGACCTTTTGCCACTGCCCTATACAGAGGAAGCGCTCGAGCACGTAAGCGCCCGGATCAGCGCAACCCAAGATTTCCTCGGCCAACAAATACTTATAGAAAATGTCTCCAGCTACCTCACTTACAATGATTCTTCAATTAGTGAGTGGGAGTTTTTATCGGCTGTGGCGGAAAAAGCCGATTGCCTGATTTTGCTAGATCTAAACAACATCTACGTCAGCGCACGTAATCACGGTTTCAATACAGAGGAATATTTAAATGGTATTGATCCGGCGAGAGTTCAACAATTTCACCTTGCCGGCCATACCGACTATGGCGATTACGTCATCGACACTCATGATCACGATGTGGTGGATTCGGTCTGGGACCTCTACGCAAAGGCCATCCACCGTTTTGGCCCGGTCAGTACAATGATCGAGAGAGACGACAACATTCCACCACTTGCTGATTTGATCAGTGAATTAGATATGGCCAGAGCCATCGCTGCCGAAAATCCTCTTCATCCGCAAGTACGATAGTTAGGTCCTCGACAAACAGAACATGTTAGAACAACAGCAAAACCAACTCATGGCTTACTTGCGTAATGAAGAGAGCCAAATTGAAGCACATATTGCCGATCAAGGCGGCGTAGCCATTGAAGTGCGTCTAGGCATATATAGAAATGCTTACAACATGCGCTTAAGAGAATCGATAGAAGTAGACCACCCTGTTTTAGGCGTTTACCTTGGCGATGATTTGTTCGACCTTATGGCCGCTGAGTATGTTAAGCACTGCCCCTCATCACGTACGTCATTGCGCCACTTCGCTGACCAGTTACCGGGATTCTTGGCGCGCACAGAGCCCTTTTGCGAACACGGGCAGATTCCTGAACTGGCTAGATTTGAGAGGCTGTTAATGACTGCCTTCGATGCAGCTGAGGCAAATAGAGTAGCCAACGAGGCGTTAGCTGAACTCCCGGTAGAGGAGTGGCCGGACACAACCCTACGCTTTCATCCGAGCATGCAAATCTTCAGTACGCAGTGGAATGTTGTGGAAATGTGGCAAGCCATACGCGAGGAGCGAGAACCCCCTCCGCCAATTGAGCGCACAAACCATTGGTTAGTGTGGCGAAACTCAAAACGGCTAACAGAATTTGCTTCCATTACCGGTTTAGAAGCTGAGCTGCTGCAAAGAGCGCTTCAAGGCAAAAACTTAGCCGAACTCTGTGAATTTTTGGCAGAGCACCTCGAAGAAAACAGAGTGGCTGAAACCTTCCTACAGATCATGCGTTCTTGGCTAGGCAAAGGCACTATTACCTCGCTGCACTTAGCGACATAGCAAAAACTGAAAACACCCGTCAAACAATTTCCAGTCGGCGTACCCTTCCTTGGCAACCGGCGATGACACAAAAAGAGTGTCTATATTTCTGCGGCCTCTTGAATATCCAACTTAGCCAAATCTAACCCCATTACAACGGCATCTTCCCTGCCCAGCAACGAAGGGTAATAGTCCCGCCGTAAGCCGATTCTGCTAAATCCTACCGACTCATAAAGAGACAGCGCCACGAGGTTGCCCGACCGCACTTCCAAAAACATCCCTTGGGCGTTTTGCCTTACCCCCCAAGTAATTACCCAGTGTAGCCAACGCCGCCCTAAACCTAAGCCTTGGAACTGAGGGTCTATGGCAATATTCAATAGATGCGCTTCATCAGCCGCCGCGCTTAACATAGCGTAACCAATAAGCTGGGTTTCATTAAGTACCACCTGGCAGACATAGCCTTTTGCTGCAGCGTCTAGGCAGTCAACAAATCCTTTCTCCGTCCAGGGATTTAGGTGCGCCGCGTTTTCAATGGCTAGTACTTCAACCAAATCGGCTACCGACATCGGGCGATGGGTCAACTTCATCTAAAGACGCCCGAGTTCACCCCAGAGCTTTTCTTTGGCAAGCGCATTGGTAGCAAGCTCTGCTAGATCCGGTACTTCTATAAAGCGCGAGGTTGCGCTGGGCAGCCACGGTTTCAGCGCCTTCATGGCCCCAGCACTGAATAAGCCTAGGCCTTCAGGGGATGTTAATCCGTGCTTGTCTAGGAAGGCCGCTACTGCGCGCTCCGGCGTACCGCTTGTAGCGACAACTGGCCATTGAAACTCGCTCAGCAGAGACTTTTTGCTGGCGTCAAACTCGCCATTGGTGACACTCCAATTAAGAAACAACAGCAGGTCTTGAACAAAGGATTGGCTGGGACCACCAATAGGCGCTTCACTGATGTAGAGCACATTAGCCTTTTTCGCGAAATAAAGATGGATTCGATCTGCTTGCAATACTTCAGGCGCGTCAACAGGCGGTGTGTCAGTAGATGGCGCTTGCACCACATTAACTTGATCTGGTTTAGCCCTTTGCGCGCCCACGGCAGCCTGTCCATTTACTTCGGCTAAGCTCGCCTTAATTTCGGCAAGGGACGGTTGGCTCCCAGCTGCGGCAGGTACTTGCCCTGCGTCGCCGCTTACCGCCGCATCAGTAATTATTGGATTGGAAGATCGAGAGGTCCAAACATCAATACCCATATCTACAAGCATACGTCTCTGCCGGTCAGGCATTTGCTGGTGCGATTGAGGTGAGTCTAAGGACATGGGTGTTTCCGATTGCTAAGGCCTAGATATTAACCCAAGCAAAATTGTACTGGGAAAGAAATTCGCGTGTTAGGCAATATGTCTTATCTTCCAACCACAATAAAAGCAATCAACCGCTACACCTGCGTATCTATTTAGCGCGGCACTCACGGCGCGCGCCAGGCATTATTAAGTAGCTGTACTGCGAGACGTTCTAACTTGGTAAACACGCTCTCCAAGCAAAATTGCAAACCAAAGAATATACAATGCTATATCCCCAAAGCCGTCTTTTCTCAGCCATATCAAATGCAGCAGCGCCAATGGAACAACTAGATATATCACTTTGTGCAAACGCAGCCAGTTTTGCCCCAAACGTCGACGCCAACCCTTTGTCGACGTTACCGCCATTACCAAAAGCCCAAAAAATCCAGCAATGCCGGCGGTAATGTATGTGCGTTCAACAAAATCTTCTAGCAGCAACTGCCAGGAAGATTCCACATACAGCACGATATAGGCAAGCAAGTGCAGAGCCACATACGCAAAAGCAAATAAGCCCATCATGCGGCGGCTTCGCGCCAATAGGGGCTGTTTAAACATGCGCCGAACCGGGGTAATGCTGAATGCGACAAGCAGCATAATCATGGACCATTCGCCCAAGTAATGAAGTAACCCTTCAGCAGGCTCCGGGCCTAATCCAGAGGTTGGTTGCGCTATTTCTAGGGCAATTAGGTAAACAAGCCAAGCAAAGGGCGCGCTGGCGAGCACCGCTAAGGCAAGTTTCGGAGTGTTATTTGGCCGAGTTTTCGCCATCACCTGTTACACCTTAAGCCAGATATCAACCTCCTTCGCCACAAAACTAGCAAAGAGCTCGCAAAAGACTGGCCAAAAATTGATTAGAAGAATTTTCTAAGGTCCATGCCCTTGTAAAGGTGAGCCACCTCTTCAGCGTAACCGTTGAAAGGCAACGTTGGACGGCGGTTAGTATTGAATAACGTACTCGGTAAACGTCGCTCGCTGGCTTGACTCCATCGTGGATGGGAAACCGCAGGATTGACGTTGGCATAAAACCCATACTCACTGGCCTGCAATTGCTGCCAAGTGTTAAGGGGTTCTTTATCCGTAAAACGAATGCTGACAATGGACTTAACGCTTTTGAAACCGTATTTCCACGGCACCATCAAACGCCAAGGAGCACCATTTTGATTAGGCAGCTCTTTGCCAAACACACCCGTAACCATAATGCTCAACGGATTATAGGCTTCATCCATACGTAGGCCTTCGGTATAGGGCCAGTCGATACTTGAGAAAAACGAGCTTTGACCCGGCATTTCCTCAGGTCGAACCAAGGTCTTGAACTCAACGTATTTGGCATTGCCTGTGGGTTCAAATTGCTCAAGAATTTTCTTTAATGAGATGCCCATCCATGGCACCACCATGGACCAAGCTTCTACACAGCGAAATCTATAAATGCGCTCTTCCGCAGTCATGCCTTTAATAATGTCTTCAAAGGCAAAGTCACCGGTCTTCTTAGCTTCACCGGAGACGTTCACCGTCCATGGATCTGTAGTCAGTGTATGAGCGTTTTCAAATGGGTCGCTTTTGTCCGTACCAAACTCATAGAAATTGTTGAATTGAGTGACGATGTCCTCTGGCGTAATTTCATCATCCTCCTGCAAACCGGCTTGAGCCGAGCCCAATAAGCTTGAACCGGCAATCAGTGCGGCACTTTGCCCCATAAATTTTCGGCGGTTCAAATAGGTGGTTTCAGAAATGATTTCAGATGTGGGGATTTTTGGAGATTTACCTATCAGCATTGCTTTTTTTTCCTCTGATATTAACTAGGTTTGAATAACTCGTTTAGCCATATCGCAGAGAGGTTTTTTTAAATCTCGAGCGCAGGCGATACTTTTTTCCAATTACAGGCTTATCTAAAAACCTGCTCGCGTTGCCTCTCTCGCCCGCTGTTCTGGCCTCAATAGTGGGCCTTATTTTTCTTATAGGGTCATATATGGCCTTACATGGCCTTGTTATGACTGGTTATATCCTTTAACTGAGGCTTTTAATTGAGGCTTTTAGTTGAGGCTCTCATTGATGCTTTATTCGAAGCCATTTTTGGACGCCCCAAACTTCTCAAACTGACTTCTCAAACTGCCTTCTCAAACTGACTTCTCAATCAGACTCCTCTACCACCTTTTCTGATTTCACTTTAGCCCATAAGGCTTTAAATGGACCAGACAGCGAGTAAACAACACATATTGCTAACAACACCGACGGTGGATCTATCATTAAGACAGCAAATCCCATAACAATCAGCACTAAAGTGACGAATGGTATGCGCTCACGGATATTGATGGTCTTTGGCGAAAAATAAGTGAAGTTGGAGACCATTAACAGCCCTGCAACAACGGTGGCTACGGCCAAGATGCTTGCGCCCACCAGCGATGGTTCAGTGATTCCATGTTCTACACAAACCCAAATACCGAAACAAATTATACCGGCGGCTGAAGGGCTAGCTAAGCCAGTAAACGAGGCATGTTCGCCTTGAGTATTAAATCTAGCCAAGCGCAGGGCCGCACAGGCCATGTAAACAAAGGCCGCAACCCAGCCAAATTGCCCTAGCTGAGAGAGTCCCCAAGAAAAGGCCACCAAAGCTGGCGCAACACCAAATGCAACCATGTCTGAGAGGCTATCGTACTCAGCGCCAAACTCGCTCTCAGTGCCCATAATCCGAGCGACTCGACCATCTGCGGTGTCTAATATCATGGCAAAAAATATTGCGATGGTTGCTGGCAAAAACTGCCCATTCATCGCCGCAACAATGGCATAAAATCCTGCAAACAACGCGCCAGTGGTAATGACATTGGGCAATAGGTAAATACCCCGCTTCAGTCGTCCCGGCCCGCGAACAGTATTTTCAGTGGTTTTGCCATCAGCCTCGGGGCTGACGCGCTCAACGGACTTCAACGGTACTTTTTCTTCGTTAGACATAAAGCGACTACAACAATTAGGTAAGCGATGATTGTGCGCAATAAAGAGATGAATTACCAATGGCAACTGAGGCCACAAGGTGAGCAACCAGGCTAACGGTATCCGCCAATAGTATCTGTGCGTCAGAAAAGGATCCGAACCAGAAAAGGGGTTAAAAGAAAGGCTTTAAAACAAAGCACTACAAGAAAAGCGCTAAATGGAAGACGAAAGAGAAGGTGCGAGGTTCGCTAGAGCGGAACCCGGGCAGAACTAGATGGTCTGCCCGGCGAATGGCTTAGTTAACGTCTTTGTTAACCAATCTATTTTCTTGAATCCACGGCATCATACCGCGCAGCTTAGCGCCTACTTCTTCAATAGGATGCTCGCCGGTTATACGGCGCATCGCCTTAATGCTTGGCGCACCAGCTTGATACTCTTGAACAAACTCTTTGGCGAAGTTGCCGGTCTGAATTTCGGTCAAGATGCGCTTCATCTCAACTTTGGTTTCTGCGGTAACAATGCGCGGTCCACGGGTTAAACCACCGTATTCTGCTGTGTTGGAAACCGAATACCACATGTTTGCAATGCCGCCTTCGTAAAACAAGTCAACAATGAGCTTAAGCTCGTGCAGGCACTCAAAGTAAGCCATTTCAGGGGCGTAACCTGCTTCTACTAGGGTTTCGAATCCCGCTTGCACCAGCGCAGCTGCGCCACCACAAAGTACCGCTTGCTCGCCAAATAGATCCGTTTCTGTTTCTTCTCTGAAGGTCGTTTCAATCACACCTGCACGACCACCACCATTTGCAGAAGCATAAGACAGTGCAATGTTCTTCGCCTGCCCTGTGGCATCTTGTGCGATAGCAATCAAGCTGGGTACGCCGCCACCGGCGACATAAGTTGAACGAACAGTGTGCCCTGGACCTTTAGGCGCGATCATGATCACGTCTAGGTCAGCACGGGGCTCAATCAGTTCAAAATGCACATTGAACCCGTGAGCAAATGCCATAGTAGCATTCTCTTTAATGTTGGGCTCAATCTCTTCTTTGTACAGAGCGCCTTGCAGTTCATCAGGTACCAAAACCATAATCAGGTCAGCGCCTTTCACAGCTTCTGGCACTTCAGCTACGGTAAACCCAGCATTTTCAGCTTTGGGCCAAGAGCCTGAACCCTTACGTAACCCGACCACAACTTCTGCAACACCAGAGTCTCGGAGGTTATTAGCGTGTGCGTGGCCTTGCGAGCCATAACCTACAATGACCACTTTCATTTTTTGAATGATCGAAAGGTCTGCGTCTTTGTCGTAATACACCTGCATGATTTTGGTTCCTATTGTTTAGGTTGAACGAAAAATTATTAATGTACTGACCGCTTACGCAGACAGCACGCGATTGCCGCGGCCCATTCCAGAAACACCGGATCGGACCACTTCGAGTATGGTTGCTTCCTCGCCATTATCGCCAATGGCGCTAATGAAGGCATCAAGTTTCTGGCTGGGGCCCACCAACTGGACCGTGTAAGTGTCTGAGGTGACATCAACAATTTGCCCGCGAAACACATCCGCAGAGCGCTTAACTTCTTGACGAGCGTCTCCAACAGCGCGGACCTTGACCAGCAAAAGCTCACGCTCCACGTGCTCCTCGGCACACAAATTAATAACACTAACCACTTCAACTAATCGGTCTAAGTGTTTGATAATTTGAGTTATTCTATCCTGATCGCCAGATGTGGTTAGCGTTAACCTTGAAAGCGTATGATCTTCTGTAGGCGCAACCGTCAGCGTTTCAATATTGTAATTGCGCTGGGCGAACAGACCGACAACTCTAGATAAAGCACCGGCCTCGTTTTCTAATAATACGGCTAATATTGCTCTCACGATGAACTCCCTGAGGTTTGAGTCTTACTCAAAATCATGTCGCGCATTGCACCACCCTTGATAGCCATTGGGTAAACGTGCTCATGTGGATCTACCCAAACGTCAACAAAGACCAAGCGTTTTTTGTTTTCCTCGGAGAAGGCCCATTCCATAGCCGCATCCAATTCAGTTGCGTCACTGACCTTAACGCCAACGTGACCAAAGGCCTCTACCAATGTTTTAAAGTCCGGTAACGAGTCACTGTAGCTGCTTTGCGAATGCCTGCCACCGTACTGCATGTCTTGCCACTGCTTAACCATGCCCAACGCTTGGTTATTCAAGTTAATAATCTTTATGGGCAGGCCGTATTGCAGACACGTGGACAGCTCCTGCATGTTCATCATGAACGAGCCTTCGCCGGTCACGCAGGCCACAACAGCCTGTGGTGAACCCATTTGCACGCCCATGGCGGCAGGAAGGCCAAAACCCATAGTTCCCAAACCGCCGGAATTTATCCAGCGTCGTGGCTCATCAAAATGGTAATACTGCGCCGCGAACATCTGGTGCTGACCTACATCGGAGGACACAAAGGCCTCGCCTTTAGTCACCCGATACAGCGTTTGCACCGCTAGCTGGGGCAATATCGCCTTACCCTGCTCGGGCTTTAGACCGTGATTTAGGCCGTGATCCTTACGCCAACCATTAAGTTGTTGCCACCAGTCAGCCAGATATTGTGCTTGGCTTTCCGACTGCTGGACTGAGCGGGCTTTAACTTGGCTCTGATATTCCGCCCAAATCGCCTCTATCACCCACTGGGCGTCGCCAACTAAGGCTATGTGAGAATCAACAATCTTATCGATAGACGCAGGGTCTATATCCATATGAATGATTTTCGCCTTGGGCGAGAATTTGTCTGGATTGTTGGTCACCCGGTCATCAAAGCGCGCGCCTAGAGCAATCACTAAATCCGTGTCATCCATAGCCATATTGGCTTCGTAAGTGCCGTGCATGCCAAGCATGCCTAGGCTCAATTCATCTGTGCCGGGATAGGCGCCTAGACCCATCAGCGTGGAGGCGACTGGTGCGCCAACAGCGCGAACCAATGCGCGCAGCGAATCTTTGGCATCAGCCTGAATAACCCCACCACCGACATAAAAGACAGGGCGTTTAGCCTCAAGAATGGCTGCAACGGCAGCTTTAACCTGACCCATATCGCCTTCATACGCTGGCCGATAGGACCTGAGGTTAACGCTGTCAGGATAAATGTATTCAAACGTTTCAGCTGGATCCGTGGTGTCTTTGGGCACATCAATGACCACAGGGCCAGGACGGCCAGTCGTCGCAATATGAAAGGCTTTCTTAACAATGCCTGGAATCTCAGAGGCGTCTCGCACCATAAAGCTGTGCTTAACAACTGGGCGAGATATACCCACCATGTCGGTCTCTTGAAAGGCATCGGTACCAATCAGGTCTCTGGGTACTTGACCCGCGATGACAACCATCGGAATGCTGTCCATATAAGCTGTAGCGATGCCTGTGATTGCGTTTGTCGCGCCGGGACCCGATGTCACCAAAACCACGCCAGGTTTTCCGATGGAACGCGCATAGCCATCTGCCATGTGCGTGGCAGCTTGTTCATGGCGCACCAAAATGTGTTCTATCTTCTGCTGACGAAAAATTGCGTCATAAATATGCAGGGCTGACCCGCCAGGGTAGCCAAAGATGTATTCCACACCTTCGTCCTGGAGAGAGCGAATCAACATATCGCCACCAGACAGCATTTCCGTCATGTTCCAATCCCTTAAAACTTGAATATAAAGCGCAACCTCTTGGCCTTTGTATGGCTGAAAGAAATCCGCCACCTTGACCCAGTATTACCTTTGTAAAAACATTTTATAAATAGAGGTTACGTCGAACATTTACTCACCAATTATTGGCGGTAATCGTCGTAGCACTCTTTTTTTCTGCTTATTGTCTAATCAGCGGAGTCGCAAAACGGCACCGAGAGCATCGCCTAAGCCCATGAAAAATATAGACTTTACGCAACACCAGCCTTACAAAGGCAAAGATTTTTAGACAAGCGCGAGCGCGCTATTCTTGTGATTCCGTTGCAGCATGTCAAACCGGATAATTGAGGCAGTTTTTCTACCCCTCTTCGCAACCCTAAAAAACAGCGCTATGAAGGCTTTTTCTAACCTAATAACTGCCTATTCTTCGGCTAAATTGGGGCTGCAAACAACGATAGAGGCCATCCGACCAATCTGGCCTGTCACCCTGCCCGATTCGCTGGATTCCTCATGGCATGCCTGTCGGTAGGAATAGAAATCTGCTGAGGCATAGGTACAAGTATTTGCCCCGCTGACAGCGCCCACCCCGCATTGTTGCAATTGCCAACGAGCAATGGCCACTAGATCTATCAGGCGCTTTGCAGGGTCATTTGGGTGTTTGTGCACGGCCTTTGGCTGTATCGGCAAAATCACGGACCAGACATCCTCGCCTACTTCAAAATGCTCAAGCCCAATACACGGGCCGATCCAAGCCACCAAATCGTTCGGTTTGGCCGGCATAGACACCACCAAACTATTGATTATATTTGCCGCCAAACCGCGCCAACCTGCATGGGCGGCCCCGACAATAGTCGCGCCCTGATCGGCAATCAAAATGGGTACACAGTCGGCGGTTTGTATGGCAATACCTATACCGGGCTTATCCGTCCATGCGGCATCGGCCTGGGGCGTATTGTTGATTGAATGCTCATCAACATAAATACACTCACTGCCATGTACCTGATCTAGCCATTGCAGCCCCACCGGTAGCGACTCAGAGACACTATTTGGTTCAGCGAAATGCTGATTGATGGCGGTTAGTAGCTCAGCACGGTTTGCCGTAACTGCTGTCGGGTCATCGCCGATATCAAAGCGAATGTTATTGCTCGCAAAGGCGCCAGAACTGAAGCCGCCGTGGCGGGTGGTGGTGAAACCAAGGACATTTTGTGCTTTTGCATCCGGCCACACAGCCTGCAACCACGTTGGCTTAGCGCGCATCTACCGCCAGAGCTTCATTTAGCTGATTAAAATCCTCCGGAGGAGATACCGCAAACTTCATCATCTCGCCCGTTTGCGGATGCGCAAAAGCAAGTTTGGCTGCATGCAGGGCTTGGCGGTCGAAATTACGCAAAACCGCAATAGTTTCAGGGTCTGCACCTTTTGGAATGATACGCCGACAGCCATAGCGGCTATCGCCCACCAATGGAAAGCCAATACTCTGCATATGCACCCGAATTTGATGGGTCCGACCACTGCCAAGCTTTACGTTAACCAACGTATGACTACGATAACGCTCGCGCACGCGAATTTGACTCAAAGCAGGCTTACCGTCGTCTCGTACAGCTTGTTTGGTGCGCACTTTAAGGTCGCGACCTATGGGCTTATCAACGTCCTGCCCCGTCACCATTACGCCCTCGCAAATGGCCATATAACGACGTTCGACCTCACGCTCCTGAATAGCCTCCACCAAATGACGCTGGGCTTTGTGACTGCCCGCCACAACCATAACCCCACTGGTGTCTTTATCTAAGCGGTGCACAACGCCGGCACGAGGTAATTCGCTGAGGCTAGGACGATGATGCAACAAGCCATTAACCAATGTACCCGATGGATTACCAGCGCCTGGGTGAACGACTAGCCCTACCGGCTTATTGATCACGAGTATGTCTTCGTCCTCATAAACGATCTCAAACTCTACTGGCTCGGCTTTGTCCCAAGCCTCTCGAACTTCACGTACGGTGTTGAGCGCAAGAATTTCTCCACCCCAAACCGTCGTCTTTGGCTTGGTGGTTTTCCCATTCAGCGTTAAATCGCCCTCGACTATCCATCTAGTCAACTCGGCACGAGAAAATTCAGAGAATATAAGCGCGGCTACTTTATCAAAGCGCTGACCACCGTATTCCAAGGGAATAGGTGTCTGCTGATTAATTTGGCTAGTGCTTTCTGTATTTATATTATTCATTTGTTTGCAACCCTACCGAATTCGGTAAGAATAGCGATCTTTAAAGACCAACCAGTGTTGGCTATCAATACAACCATCAAAACGACTATCAAAAATGGAGTTCCATTTTGCTCGATAAAACACGACCAGAGAACACTCGATTGAAATTTTTCTCAACAGCAACAACACTGCTATTCATCACCCTTTTGGGAGGCTGCAGCCTAATCCCATTTCTGGGTTCCGACGAGGAAGAGGATGTCGACATTGAGGCCATAGAAACTACAGAGCAGAAACTCTACAGCCAGGCCCAGCGTTCACTACGTAGCTCAAATTTTTCTCTCGCCATTGAGCAACTGGAATTAATGGAAGCTAGATTTCCATTTGGACGTTTCGCTGAGCAATCTCAACTTGAGCTGATCTACGCACACTACATGACAGCGGATACTGAAGCCGCGCGCGCTGGCGCAGATCGCTTCATCCGTCTACACCCAGGTCACGACAGCGTGGACTACGCCTATTACCTACGCGCGCTAGCAGCTTATAAAAATGACCCCGGCGTACTCGACAAATTGGTTTCGGCTAAGCCAGCTAAAAAAGAAATGGGGCCACTGAATGAGTCCTATACTGATTTTGGCATCTTGCTAACCCGATTCCCGAATAGCCAGTACGCACCAGATGCCTTGCAGCGAATGCTGCAACTGAGAAACATCTTGGCTGAATCCGAAATTGAGATTGGTAACTATTACCTCACCCGCGGCGCTTATATTGCAGCGGCCAATCGAGCCAGCTACGTGCTTGAAAATTATCCAGACAGCCCCGCTCGAGCGGACGCACTGGCCACGCTTGTTGAAACAAACTGGAAACTAGGCCTTAAAGATGAGGCCAACAGAGCATTAAGAGTACTTGCGGCAAACCACCCCGAGTACAGAGATTTTGATAATGCCGGCAATTTGGTACTCGAAACTCGTATTCGAAACAGAGACCGGTCATGGGCAAACATTATGACCTTGGGCCTACTGGATCGCCCCGATGTCCCTCCGCCCATTACAATCGAATATCCAGAGGGTTTCGAAGCGCCAACACGAGACGCTGTCAGCACCACTGCTGAAACCCCAGCGAAAGCAGAAAAGAAAGGCTGGTTTAGCTGGCTACCGTTTGTTGGCTAGCCAAATCATTGGATAAAACCAGTCGGTGAAGGCAAAAAAAGAACCGTGGTTTAAAGGGCTGTAGTGAATGCCCTACCACCTTCGCAAAATCCGTCACAGAACCCGACCAAAAACACAGAGCGCACAAAGAACTCTTCCTAATGCGGCGCATCTTTCGTCGCTCATCTGCGACTTCGCCTACACCTATTGATGCTAATCACCGCTTAAAATCCAGCCCACCCTCAATAACCATTGGTTGATGCAAGCAACGAATAACCGCAACTCCCACCACTACCCGAAGCATAGAACTTGCTGCAGCGCAGATCTCATCTTGGAGAAAAGCCACAGCAAATTTTACTTATTGGGTTTCACAATCATTGAGCTGCTAACAACAGTGCTAATTATCAGCATGCTAGGAGGACTTGCGGTAGCAGGCTACCAATCTCAGCTAAAAACTCAGCGCGCGGATAATGCGCTGACTGACTTCATGGTCTTTCTACAAAGCGCGCGCAGCGCCGCAATAATACAGCGGACAGAAGTAGTCTTATGCCCTGCCGCATGGACGCCAAGCTTCGGCGCAACCTTGGCCGCCAACACGGCCACCCACTGCGGCTCGAGCAACACCTGGGACCAGGGCGCTGTGGCGTTTACTGATCACAACAGCGATCTGCAAATTAATGGGCAAGATGAAGTCATTGCGCTGCTCCCTCGAAACTATGCCGGCATAGAGGTCACTTGGCGCGCATTTCGTAACCGCAGTTATCTACGCTTCAACAAAAACGGGTTAACCGACTGGCAAAACGGACGCTTCATTTTTTGCTCAACCAGTATGGGGCCAGAGGCTACGCGACAAATCACAATTAACTCAGCGGGACGAATCTATCCGTCCTACGACTACGATACAGACGGGGTTCATGAAGACAGCAATGGCCGAAGTATCATTTGCCCATAACTGCGGCTAGGTCCTTGTAGGGCTACAACAAACCACACATCAACCAAACAACAAAAGCCAAAATAATCACTAATACTAACGTTACGCCTAAGCGCCATTAAGCCTCGTTAGCGATGGGGTCTTCTACAGCCAAAATAGAGACATCAAAAGTAATGTCTTTGCCGCTTAACGGATGATTGAAATCTACTTTTACGGTATCTTCATAAACGTCCAAAACCACCCCTGGCAACTCACCGTCTGGGGCTTGAAAGGATACAACCAAGCCAGCCTCTAAGCCGTCTTGAGCGTCCATTTGTGCAAAAGTGGATTTAGCTAATACGCGAATATTAGCCTCATTACGCTCACCAAACGCGTCCTCTGCCAATACCGTCAACTGCACATCGTCACCCTCTTGAAGCCCCACTAGGGCCGCCTCAAAGCCTGGCAGCAAATTACCATCGCCTAGTACTAGAGATGCAGGGGAACCGCGACGAGTTGTATCTATTTCCTCGCCAGTTGGCATCAGTAGCGCAAAGTGCATTTTGACCGAAGAACCCATTTGAATTTTCGGCTTTGAACTCTCAGATGAAGCAATAATGTCAGACATGTTTATTCTCTAATTTTGTGTTTCGTTTTTAATTTTTAAACTTTTTGATTCTTTAACTTAAGCAGCGCTTAACCGTGAACTCAGATCCAGTTTATTTGCAGTCCAAATTTAGAATCAGTTTTAGAATCAGCTTGGGAAATCATCCGAAGAAAATCTATGGGGCAAGTTTTTGTGCCGCGCGATATTCTCGAAAAATCAGAACCATCCATAGCGCCACCCCACAAAAAAGTGCGGAGTCGGCGACATTGAAGGCAGGAAAAATATAGCCTTGGTAGTGCACTAGAATAAAGTCCACCACATAACCGTTAACCATACGCCCCCAAAGATTGCCTAGAGCGCCGCCGAGAATGAGTGCATATATACAAGCCAACATTTTTTCACTTTGGCGCAGCCTGCTCATTTCCCAAAGCACATAAATACAAAAGCCAACGCCTAACACAATAAAAAACCAGCGTTGCCACCCACCGGCATCAGCCAAAAATGAAAAAGCCGCGCCGGGATTGTGCCACCTCACCCATGCAAAAAAAGGCAAAACTTGAATACGGTCGCCATAAGCAAGTTCACTCACCACCACATACTTGGTCAGGCGATCCAGCAGTAAAACCAAAAACCCAAGACCCAGCCAACGCCAGTGCTGATACAGCTTAATATCCTCACTCGAACTATCGGTAGAAGATTGCTGGTTAGCGTCAGACATTGTCACCTCTTAAAAGCTTTGTTTGAATAAGATTAGCAACTAATCGGAGGTGACCGACCCACCCTCTCAATTGGAAGAGAACCACGATTTGGCAGATTGAATATCGGCTTCAATTTGAGTTTTTAACTCATCGATAGAAGCGAAAGCCTGCTCATCTCGAAGCTTCTTTTTAAAAGTAACTTGGATTAACTGGCCATAGATATCGCCAGCAAAGTCGAACAGGTGCACTTCGAGTAAAGGCTCTTTGCCATCTACCGTAGGCCGCACGCCAATGTTGGCAATACCGTCATAAACCTTTCCACCGGGTAAGCCCTCTACTTGCACGCAATAAACGCCCTCAAGGGCAGCGCGGTAACGTTGCAAGCGGATATTGGCGGTAGGCACACCTAACTGGCGGCCTAACTGGCGGCCATAAACTACCCGCCCCATAATAAAATATTCGTGGCCCAACAACTCTTGCGCCTTGGCAAAGTCGCCGTTTGCCAAAGTCTGCCGCACCAAAGTACTGCTAATACGTTCCTCACCTTCTAGCAAGGTGCTCAGCGATGTGACCTCATAGCCGTAGCGCTTACCAGCCTCTTGCAACATGGCAAAGTCGCCTTCACGTCCGCGGCCAAATCGCCAATCATCGCCAACAACAACATGTTTGGCGCCAACAAGGTCCACCATAAAATCTTTAACAAACCATTGAGCTGGAATATTTGATACCGCTTCGTTGAAGGGTAAACAAAACAGTCTGTCCAACTCTGTGCGGTTGAGGAGTAACACTTTTTCGCGGAACCGCGTGAGCCGAGCGGGCAACTTTTCTCCCGCAAAAAATTCTCGGGGTTGAGGCTCGAAAGTCATCAACATGCTGGGAAGAGCGTGCTCTTTGCCTGCGTGGCAAAGCTTTTCAATCAGCCTCTGATGCCCTCTGTGCACGCCATCGAAATTACCAATAGAGAGCACACAGCCGTGATGCTGAGGGCGAATGTTATGCAAGCCGGTGATAATTTCCATGGACCCGATTATATGCGGATTAACTCAATTAGTGGGAATTTCTATGCACAGATACGCAAATTTTTGCCACTAAACCGAAACTAGAGCGCGACACAACGCCAACTCAACTGGGCGCGTATTTGACCGAACTCATTTTTAGGCAGCATTTAAGATGCGTCTCCGCTGCCCGTGAGCTGCCCCTGCAAGCCCTCTAAACAGGCCGGGGGAAATTTAGGTTACCCAACACTGCTTTGATGCTTAAAGTCTCTCGGTCGCGTGCCCAACAAAAGCAAAACGAGTGCATAAACCGCTATACCCAAAACCATCACCACAGCGGTCCAGCCTATTCTTGGCAAAGATTGCATGTCTAACCAAACCTGCCCATCGGGTAGCAAAAAGAACAGGCCCACGCCGAGAATCGAACTCGCAAGGACAGCTTTCGCTGCGGTTAAAGCCACCCTTGCGTCAAGACGGTACAGGCCTCTTTGATGCAACCCTAGGTAGAGCAGCGCGGCGTGGGTCCAAGCGGACAAAGCCGTCGCCATAGCCAGCCCTGTATGCCCCATCGTCTGAAAAGTTGCCAAGCTGGCGACCAAATTGACCGCGACAGCGACAATCGCATAGTGAAAGGGTGTACGCGTGTCTTCGTGCGCAAAGAAAGCGGGTGACAAAACTTTGACCACCACAAAACCGGGTAGCGCAATGGCGAACATTTCTAAAGCATAGGACGACATGCGAATATCTAGAGCTGTCATTGCACCACCAGAGAAACTCATAAACAGCACGGCCAGCAGCGGCTGGGCAAAGAGGTAAAGGGCAACAGCAGCGGGCAACGCAAGCATCAGTCCTAAGCCCACCCCCCAACTTAACGTTGCCTTGAATGATTCTGCGTCGCCCCGCGCCACCATTGCCGACAAATGCGGCAGCATAACGGTACCTAGGGCAACTGCTACAAGCCCAACCGGCAATTCCAACAGCCGATCCGCATAATACAACCAAGCAATGCTGCCGCTGGTAAGCGTTGAAGCAAGGACAGTATTCACTAAGGCATTAATCTGACCCACAGACGCAGCCAGCACCGCTGGGATAAGCAGCACACCTACCCTACGTACGCCTGGGTGTTTGGCCGATATTTGCGGGCGCACCAGCAGGCCCATACGACTCAGCGTTGGCAATTGAATACCCAGCTGGACAATGCCTGCTGCCATAACACCCCACGCGACCACTACCACTGGCTGCACATTAAACCAACCTGTGAGCGCCAGCATTGCTGCGATCATTAAGCAAAGGTTCAACATCACGGGTGTAAAAGCCGGCAATGCGAATTGATTATGCGCATTGAGCAATGAACCGGCAAAAGCCGTTAGCGAAATAAAACCCAAATAGGGAAAGGTAATGCGGACCAATTCGGTTGTGGCCGAAAACTGCTCGGGTTGATCTATGAAACCGGGCGCAAATAAAGCAGTGAGTCCTGAAGCAAACACCACGCCTAAAGCCACAAAACCGATTAGAACAATGCCAAATAACCCAGAAAGCCCGGCTAAAAAGTAGGTTAACTCGTTATGACCTTTGGCTTTGTACTGCATCAACACTGGCACAAACGCTTGACTGAATGCGCCTTCAGCAAATAACCGGCGAAAGAAATTTGGGATGCGGAAAGCCACGAAAAACATATCCGCTACGGCCGACGCGCCAAACAAATAGGACAGCACAATATCGCGCAATAGCCCGCTGATGCGGGACAAAAGCGTCATTCCAGCCACTACGCCACCTTGCCGTGTCAGGTTTTGGGGCTTGGTATCACCGCTATTTTTAGACGCAGAATCTGCAGATTTCTCAGCTTCTGGTGGAATGTTTGTTGACATCTACTCCCTCGGGCGGCATATTGCCCGCCTCAAATTTTTTGTCTCTTCTAGGAGAATTCCTTGGCTAACAGTCCTCAGGCGCGCAAGCGCGCAAGACAATCAGAAAAGCGTCGCTCGCAAAATGCAAGTCATCGCTCAATGGTTAGAACTTACATTAAAAAAGTACTTGGTGCTGTTGAAGCAAAAGATGCTCCAACTGCCGGTGCAGCCCTCACTACCGCCTTGCCGATTATCGACAAGATGGTGACCAAAGGCATAATGCACAAAAATCAGGCTGCTAGACATAAGTCTCGCCTGACGAAGAAGGTCAAGGCGCTCGCTGAAGCCAGCTAAGTCGCCGCTTTGTAGCCTAATGTTCGCGTTAGGCTACATTTGCAGCCACTGCATCGCTCGTCCCAGCCAACGATCATCCAACATGATCATTGCACCCACATAAGCCGCCCTAGCAGCGTACTGAGCCCTACTCACCTATGTTTCCTCAAGTAATACCAAGTTGTCTCTGTGCAGCACCTCTGGCTCTACTACGTGCTCGATAACTTGAGCAAAAACTTCGCTGTTCAACCCCTTAATCTTTTCTATCTCTGAACTGGAATAATTGGACAGGCCCTGAGCGATCAAAGTGCCTTGCTCAGATATACAGCGCACCACATCACCCCTGAGAAAATCTCCTTGAACCTGAATAATGCCAGCAGCGAGCAAACTTACGCCTCGGTCGCGCAAGGCAGAAACCGCTCCGGCGTCCACACTTAAAGTACCTTTCGCCCGCAAGTGTCCAGCAATCCAGCGCTTCCGCGCGTTCAAGGGACTAATCTCCGCCGTGAGCAGCGTACCTATGTCCTCACCCTTGATTAGCCGGGTTAATACATCTGATTCGTGACCCGAGGCAATGAGAGTATCGGCGCCAGAACGGGCAGCAAGACGACCAGCACGCACTTTCGTGACCATACCACCCCGACCCAACGCACCGGCGCCTTCACCGGGCATAGCGTCCAAACTGGGGTCAGTAGCAACGGCAGTCACAATACGTTTCGCGTTAGCGTTTACTCGGGGATCAGCGTTTAACAGACCTTCAACATCGGTCAAAATAATCAACAAATCTGCCTCTAACAAATTTGCCACCAATGCGGCCAACGTATCGTTATCGCCAAAGCGTATTTCGTCTGTGGCTACCGTATCGTTTTCATTGATAACCGGCACCACACCCATAGAAACTAGCGTGTTAAGTGTGCCTCGCGCATTTAAATAACGCTGCCTGTCAGCTAAATCATCATGCGTGAGCATGACAAACGCTGTACCACAGGAAAATTTACTCAGAGCGTCTTCATAAGCCTGCACCAGGCCCATTTGACCAACTGCTGCGGCCGCCTGAAGCTGATGGATTAACGTGGGGCGTTGCGACCAACCCAAGCGCTTGCAGCCCTCAGCCACAGCACCTGACGACACCAGAATGACTTCCATACCACTGGCAACAAGGGCGCTGATCTGGGCGCAATAGGAATTAATTTTCTCGTGCTCAATTCCCGCAGCGTGACTGGTGAGCAACGAACTACCAACCTTCACAACTACCCGCTTAGAATTCGCCAAAGTGGCTCGATCTGTTAGGCCAGAATTATTCTCGGACATAAATGACCTCTGTCGCCTCTCCATCTTCGTCATCCGCATCCCAATCATCAAGGTCGTCGTCAGCGCTTTCGTCCGCCTCACCCGCACGCCGGGCACGCATGCGCTCTGAATGGGCCCACACATCTGCGGTAATTCTGGCCTCTAACTCTTCCAACTGTTCTGCGTGATTTTCGTTCTCTCGAGCTAATAAATATTCTTCTGTCAAAAACGCCATCAAATCCCTAACAAGGTCCTCTAGGCCAATATCGCCCAATGCGGATATCGCGTAAATGGGTCTATCTGGAAACATCTCGGCAAAGTCTTCCAACAATTGATCTAATGCCTCTTGCTCCAATTGATCAACTTTAGATAACGCTAGCCAAATAGGCCGCTCTGTCAGCGATTCACTGTACTCGGCCAATTCGGTTTCTATTGCTAACGCATTATCAATTGGATCGCCGCCGTCTTCTGGCATCACGTCGACTAAATGCAATAACACTCGCGTGCGCGACAAATGCCTTAAAAACTGAGCACCTAAGCCCGCACCCTCGGCAGCGCCGACAATGAGTCCAGGAATATCAGCCATAACAAAACTGGCGTCCGCGGCGACACGCACAACGCCTAAACTGGGCGCTAACGTAGTAAAGGGATAGTCAGCGACTTTAGGGTTCGCCGCAGAAACTTGTCCTATTAAGGTAGATTTACCCGCATTAGGCAGCCCCAACAAACCCACATCGGCCAACAATTTCAACTGCAGGCGAAGCTTGCGCACGTCACCTAAGTGACCAGGCGTGGTTTTTCTTGGCGCGCGGTTGGTACTGGACTTAAACGCAGCATTACCCAAACCTCGGCCACCACCATTGGCAACCAGTAAAGTTTCGCCGTGGGCTTTTAAATCACCCACCACCTCTTGAGTTTCTTCATCAACGACAGTGGTCCCAACCGGCACCTTTACGTAAGTCGCCTCTCCAGCAGCACCGGTTTTGTTACGACTAGCACCGCCGTGACCATTACGTGCTTGATAAGAGGGTTGATAGCGAAAGTCGATAAGCGTGTTTAAGGCCTCTTCGGCAAGCAAAATAACGTCGCCACCGTCGCCTCCATTGCCACCGTCTGGACCGCCTCGTTCGATATATTTCTCACGACGAAAGCTGAGCGTACCGTTGCCGCCCTTGCCACCTTGAACACGAATTGTCGCTTCATCAATGAACTGCATATTACCCCCTGGGTAAAACAAAAAACCCCGCATTAGCGGGGTTTAGTATTATTGAACCGTAGTCTTGGTTAAACCGTAATCTCGTACAACCTTTGTACGAATCTGGCAAAACCCGCTCAGTTCTGTGCCAGCAGAGCCTTTCAACTAATAAGTTGAATCTACTGCGCTTGCGGCACGATGTTTACAGTCTTTCTGCGCAAAGGGCCTTTAATCGTAAATTCAACGTGACCGTCCGCTTTTGCAAACAAGGTGTGATCGCGACCACAACCAACATTTTCACCTGGGTGGAACTTAGTTCCACGCTGACGAACAATAATGTTGCCCGCAGTGACTACTTGACCGCCGAATTTCTTCACGCCCAATCGTTTCGACTCTGAATCGCGACCATTTCTAGTACTGCCGCCTGCTTTTTTATGTGCCATGAATGCTTCTCTTTATTCCAATGAACAGCGCTCTAGCTGCTAATTCCGGTAATTTTAACTTCGGTAAACCACTGACGGTGACCTTGTCTTTTCAAAAAATCTTTGCGTCGCTTGAACTTGATGATGCGGATCTTTTTACCGCGATCAGTACGCATAACTTCGCCGGTTACTCGACCAGATTCAACGTAAGGTGCGCCTACGTTTACATCATCGCCATTGGAAACCAACAAAACCTTGTCAAAAACTATTTCTTCGCCAGGCTCTGCGCTCAGCATTTCCAACCTCACAACGTCACCTTCCGCGACGCGGTGTTGCTTACCGCCGCTCTGAAAAACCGCAAACATATCTCTACTCCTGGCGATCAACTAATGACTCTTCGTCACCTAGCCGTCTTAAGTGTTGCTAAAATTCTTGTTCTAACACCGAAAAAGGTGCGACAAAATAGACCCTCCCTCTCGGAAAAGGCGCGCCATTCTATAAGCAAAACTTAAGGATTACAACGCTTCAGACGAAACCGAGGCTAGAATGTTGGATTTAAACATCGGTCGCTTGCTGGCTGCAATTTTCGGGTCTAGAGCACCGCTGTTTCAGGTTTCTTCCTGAAGCTCTTTGCACAGTTCTTAGTACAATTCTGTGTGCAATTCTTTGTACAGCTCTTTGTAAGACTCTTTGTAAAACTCTGCCCAACGCATTTAAATAAAGGAGCTATATTACCCCTGCGCAAATTTAGATAGAATCGCCGCTCACGCAAATTAGACAATTCCGGCGCGCGCACTCATGTTTTGCAGTATTAGAAAAAACGATCTGCCGTTTAAAACCTCAATCTCTTTGTCGAATTTCAATTTCGCAACGACAGCTACAGAAAAAGAGTTAGGATTGTCTGGCGCGTTAAATACAACCAGCGGCGATTAGTAATGGAAATCTCACCAGCTCATTCAATCAAAGAAGCGCATACCGACTCTAACCCATTAAGCGATGTCTATCAGCTGGTAGAAAAAGAGTTTGCTGCGGTCAACCACCTTATTCCGCGCAAGATATCCTCAGACGTTGCCATGGTTGAGGAAATCGGCCAGTACATTGTAGAGAGTGGCGGTAAAAGACTACGCCCAATGATGGTACTACTGAGCAGCCAAGCGCTGGGCTACAAGGGTGAGCAAAACGTTGAGCTGGCCGCAATCATTGAGTTTTTACATACCGCCACGCTACTTCACGACGACGTGGTTGATCGATCTGGGCTGCGCCGAGGGCGCGTCACTGCTAACGAGAAATGGGGCAATGCACCCAGCGTATTAGTCGGCGACTTCCTTTATAGCCGCGCCTTCCAGCTCATGGTGGAACTGGCCAGCATGGACATTATGGCGGTACTTTCCGGCGCCACAAATACCATCGCCGAAGGCGAGGTCATGCAACTGGCTAACATTGGTAACATGGCACTTTCCGAAGCGGATTATCGCGAAGTCATTCGTTGTAAGACCGCTTTGCTGTTTGAAGCCGCCACGCACACAGGCGCGCTACTGGCCCAGGAGGCAGATGCCGCTCAGGACGCAGGCAACATAGAAATACTGCGCAAGTTCGGCCTGCACTTTGGCCTAGCCTATCAATTAGTCGACGATTGGCTGGACTACGCTGGCACAACTAAGACGATGGGGAAAAATGTCGGGGATGATTTAGCTGAAGGCAAACTCACCCTGCCGCTCATTCAAGCTTTGAAAGTAGCTCCCGCTGCGGACCAAGCACTCATCACGCACGCGTTGCAGAATAAGTCGCAAGAACACATGTCTGAAATTTTGGCAATTGTTGAAAAATCTGGCGCACTGGCCTATACCCATGCCGCAGCAGTGACAGAGACCAACCTTGCTCTAGCGTGTTTGGCTCAATTGCCTGACAACCCCTACAGAACTGCCTTGAGCACGCTCGCTACCTTCTCTCTTTCTCGGCTGGCGTAGGCTCAATTTAGCTAAACTTCGCGGGCTTAGCCTTAGTTAGAAGCGCTCTTAAAAGTAACCATTTCTTTTCAGCAGAATTGCTGAACCCATTGAAAGCGCAGTCAAAGTCCCAAGCAACAACCAAAAAGCCAAAGGCTCGTTAACTCCGGGCATGCCTTGAACATTGACACCAAATAGGCCGGTAACAAACGAAATAGGCAGGAAGATTACAGTGACGACGGAAAACAGATACATACGCGCGTTCAGAATTTTTGAGACTTCGTGATTGATAACGTCCTGCAAAACTAAAGTCCGCTCATTGACCATATGCAAATTTTCGATGGACCGATTGATTCGATCAGACTGCTCATTAAGTAAAAACACATGTTGGCGATCCAGCAACTCAAAAGCGAGCCGACTGAGAGAATCTAAGGCCTCACGTTGGGGCGACAAATAACGGCGCACAGTGGCTATCTGGCGACGAATTGAAAATATTGCAGACCGCCAAGCAGACAGTTCTTGATTGGAACTACCCTGCTCAATAGAGGTTTCCATCTCATCAATATCCACCTCTAGACTCTCAACAAAGCTGCTAATACGATCAGCTAGACTTTCAATCACCAATATAACCAGCTCTTGCAAACTGGTGGGACCGGTGCCTTCAATCAGCGACTCGCGAACATCCTGGATAGCCATTATTTTTCGCTGACGCAGAGTAATCACTCTATTTTTTTGAATGAGCATGCGCAGAGAGACCATATCTTCGGCATTTGCGCCGCGATTCATATTGATTGCACGCAAAAACACAATCACATCGCCCCTGTTAACCGCCGTCCGAGGTCGCGTATCCTCGCGCAGCAGGCTTTTCACTATCCGTGGGTCAACCTCATAGGCACCTAACACCTCTTCAATATCATGACCGGAGTACTCAAGATGTATCCAACGAGGATTGCTGCCATTCAGACCGCTGCCTGACGGCTCCAAAACTCCTCCAGCACCGTTCAAGGCAAAGTCAAATATCAAAGCGGGGCTAATTGCCTGAGAACTCACGCCTTTTCTATCATCAACGGAATGTTCAACAAGAACAGTGTCAGTGCTAGCAGTACATGCATAACTACATGTATAACCTCATGCATAAATAGGTACCCCAATGGCCTAAAATTCACGCTCACTTACTGGAAAGAATTCACCAGATTCATCATGACGGCAGTAGCACTGATAGAGCTACCAATCATAATGGCCCTGTCGCTCCACTGCATACCCACAAATACCCAACCTGCGGCACTCAAAATGTAAGCAACCTGCCCCTGCAACACAAAACCCGCAGACATCAAAAAGATGCCACTCACGGAGAGAAACGTTGCAACCCATTTAACATACCAGTCCACAGTACCCGTAGGCGTGGTCGATTTAAGGTCATCGTTTTCTGCCTGAACCTCTTTCAACTCGTCCATCAGACGTTTTTTCTCAGTGGCTAATTCCATTGCCAAACGTCCAGCTCTACTGGTAGGCCCAACCGGCTGATGTAATTCTGCTGCGATATAGGTTACATCGTCGTTCACTGGATCTGCGGGATTATGCGCCATTACGTTTCTCCTGGTTAGGGCCCTCAGAGAGATTCTGAGTTCGTTTATAAATCAATATTCACTGGATATTTCATTGGATTTTGCGCTCATTAAAAACCGTATAATTTGGCGCACGGACCCGCAAAAAAGTTCGCGCATCATCTACCTTTTTTTCGCCGTGTCAAGATAATTTCACAGGCCACAAAAAACCTGCGATTTGACCCAAAATCGGCACCGAAAAAAACCTTAAAGAATGCCTAAATATATAATAAAAACAGTCACTTATAAGAAAATAAGAATCCCGCTCAGCGCGCACATTAAAAATAAGGGAACAGCAAAATTCAGGCGATTTTTCCGCTGCCAAAAAGGCAGTTTTATAAAAGCCTCTAAGCAACCCACCTGCAAGAAGGCGGCCGCCCAAAATATAGCGGTCGCAACAACGCCTTGAGTAGTACATTTAATCCGAAGATTTAAAAAGTTAGAGTGCGAATATGACAAAGACACCCACTCTCTAGAATCTAGGTAAAAGGAAACGTAGGTAACGGCAGTTGTCGATTTTGCAGCGCGCAAAAATAGCGAGGGGTAAGGGGTAAGGGGTAATGAAAGAAAGGAGAAAGGAGAAAGGAGAAAGGAGACTAATCAACAGTCCATATACACTATGGACAAGTCCTTTGTGGTTTTAGCGCTTTGTCTAGCGCCAAGTATCAGCCTGGCGCGGAGGCCTCATCTTTTTCTTCATCCGGCGCACTAAACAAAGCTTGGCTGGTCAACCCTGGTTCAACGCAGTCTGCTTTCATACGGCAACTGAACACAGACAGTACAGGGATCATTGCGAACGCCGAAAGCAACATGCCTACCGCTTCCAAAGCCATCCCTCCGCGGTACCAATTTTCGTGGAAATGGTCGACGATGCGGAAGAATGCAGCAAAATAAAAGAACATTGCGGCAACGGTTAAAAAAGCAAAAACTCGCGCGGTACCAAAACTAATATTGCGCCATAAGCTTACCAAGGCCATCACTGCCCCAGCTGCATATATGACTGATAGCAAGGGAGATTTAGGAATAAATCCATGCAAAACGGCTAGGCCAAGAAGCATAAATCCCACTGTTGCGTTAAATATTCTCATGTTTCTAATGTCCTCGACATACTTCCCCCGGATCTAGTCGCTGAGTAATCAACACGCGCTTGCATCCATGCCTTGATAAGCACAATCAACAATCGCCAATATTAAAAATCATCACAGCTCGATTAGCTGTTTGAGTCGCTGTAGGTCGAACCAAACTCAACCAAAGAAAAGTATCTGGCATAAGTTTGTAGCGCATCCCCTTTCCATCTGCGTGGATTTTTTGGGAATAAATCGCTTCCTTACAGCGTTGCCCTCACTTCCTTATAAGGGGTCAGCTATATTTTGCGACCTTGCGCTAAGAGTCAACACTTTTGTTACGTTAAGTGACAGTCGGTACTGCAGTGTTACGCGGAGTTACTCGTACCGAGTTTTTAGTGGGTAAGGTTCCGCGTTTGGCTGACGTCACGAGCACATTGCCCGCAACACCCGCCCTTGAGAGGCCATTAAACCACAATTAAGTCACAACTAAATCATAGCCAAACGACAGCTAAGTCATAATTAAGTCATAATTAAGTCATAGCTAAATGATAGTTAAATCAATGGCCTACACCTTATTTAAGGTCCCAACCTGGGACCCCATCGTCCAATTGAACACCAAAACTATTCAGCGCCATTGAGACTAAATTGTACTGGCCAACGGTGAATACTAAATCCATCATTTGCTGAGTATTGTAGTGCTCTAGTAACCCCTGCCATGTGGCATCGGCAATATGCGCGTCACCGTGCAACTCATCGGTGGCTTGCAGCAAAAGTCCGTAAAGGGTTGATATACCTAGACTGCGCGGGCCGGATTTCGCCAGCAAAATCTCTTCATCTGTTAGCCCTACCTGACGAGCAATCACCACATGCTGGCCCCATTCGTAGCCGGCATTACACAAAAAGCCAATGCGCAAAATGACTAACTCCCGCTCTTTTGGGTCTAACGTGGACTTACCCAGTATGTGATTGGCAAACACCATCCAACGCTTTGCCAGACCAGAGTGGTTACACAGCGTACGGAAAATATTCAGCACCCTGCCCCGGCTGGCAATGGGGGCAATCAGCGCCTGAGCATCTGCATCTAACTGCGCGTCCACCAGTGCTTCTATTCTTGGTTTTGTTAATCTCATATTCTCTCTCCCTTAATGATTAATACGAATATACCCCACTCACCAAAATTGACGCTATGCACATATGTGCGGCGCGCCTTTGGCGCATATCTGACTGCGTCTGCCATTGGCGTGCGCTCTGAGCATTAGGAATGAGGCATTTCACTGCCTGCTACCAATGGTTAACATGGGTTATCAGGGCGCTTTGCGCCAACACAACACTGCAACAAAGATTGAGACCGCCTGTTGAAAAACCTTCTTATTGTCTACCACTCCCAAACGGGCAACACCCTGCGTATGGCGCAGGCGGTTCTTCAGGGGGCCACTGACGAAGATATAGAGGGCATAGAGGTGCGTATGTTAAGCGCAATGGAAGCTGGCCCCTCAGACCTGCTTTGGGCGAACGGCGTTATTCTCGGCACGCCGGAAAATTTTGGCTACATGTCCGGCGCGCTGAAAGATTTTTTTGATCGCACGTTTTACGCTGTGGAAGGGAAAATTGCCCCATTGCCGTACAGCGTATTTATCAGCGCAGGCAACGATGGCAGCGGCGCACTGCGGTCGATCGAGCGCATAGTCAACGGCTATCCACTCGTTAATGTGCAACCGGCCCTAATTTGTAAGGGAACACCAAGCCCCGCTGACCTGCAGCATTGCACTGAAATGGGTCAGGCGTTAGCTGCCGGTTTAGAGTTGGCAATATTTTGAAAGGCCCCTATATCAGCACATCTCCTTCACAAATGTTCCAGTAACCTGAGAGATTAGCGTACCGTACTGTTGAGGCGTGCAAACAAACTGCCTGTCTATAAATTTAGACTGTAGAAACAAACTATAGACACAAACTACAGACCCAAACTACAGACACAGAACATTTGCACAGCCAGCCAACCTAGCTGCGCTAAGCGGTAAAGTGCACGCGCATTTGAACACTTGATTGCACACTTAATTGAACAAAAAAAGGCTCGAACTCTTTTGACCGAAAGTACCGTTAAAATTTTACACAGCTTGTCTGAGATTACGCCAGAGCACTGGGACAGCTGCGCTCGCGGTGCAGGGCCTTACAACCCGTTTCTCAGTCACAAGTTCCTCTACGCCTTAGAGGTGAGCGGCAGTGTTTGTAATGAGACCGGCTGGCAGCCATTCCACTTGGTAGTGGAAAACGGCGATGAGGCGAACAAAGAGCTCGTTGGCGTGGTGCCTATGTATCTAAAAAACCACTCTCAGGGAGAATACGTATTCGACCACGGCTGGGCAGACGCACTGCAGCGAGCCGGAGGCAATTACTACCCCAAACTACAGGCCAGTATTCCGTTTACCCCAGCAACCGGTCCACGCCTACTCAGCCGAGACGGCAGCACAGAGAGCCAAGACCTGCTGCTGAGCGCCTGTGCTGAGGTGGCTGAGCAAGTAAAAACCAGCTCGCTACACATGACCTTTATGCCAAAGGATCAATGGCAGCGCGCCGGCGAATTAGGTTTCCTCAAACGTATGGACCAGCAGTTCCACTGGCACAATGCAAATTACTCAAGCTTCGAGGATTTCTTGGCAGACTTGGCCTCAAAGAAGCGCAAAAATCTGAAGCGAGAACGCAGGGAAGCGCTGAGTCAAGGAATAGAGATTGAGTGGGTCACGGGTGCAGATCTAAACGAGCAACACTGGGACGCTTTCTACGAATTCTACCTAGATACCGGCGAACGCAAATGGGGCACGCCCTATCTAAACCGGAAGTTTTTCTCGTTGATCAGCGCAACTATGGCTGACGACATATTGCTCATTATGGCCAAAAGAGAAGGCCGATATATCGCTGGCGCATTGAACTTCATCGGTGAAAACACCCTCTTCGGCCGCAATTGGGGATGTGTTGAAGATCACCGCTTCCTGCATTTTGAAGTGTGTTATTACCAAGCCATCGACTTCGCCATCGCCAAAGGACTAAAAACTGTTGAGGCTGGCGCTCAGGGCGGCCACAAGGTAGTTCGCGGATACCTACCAAGCGCCACTTACAGCGCCCACTGGATCGCGGAACCGTCGTTTAGAGATGCGGTAGCTCGATACCTAGAACAAGAGCGAGACTACGTCGCTGAAGACATTGCCCACGTTGAGCAAAGTAGTCCGTTCAACGCCAACACAGATCTAGAACAAATTCGCAAAGCCCAGGTGACTAAGCCAAGGGGTGACGAATAGACAGCGGCTCGCGTCCAAGCTAAGGGCGAATATAACTTTGGTTATACACAGAAATTTCGCACAACTTATCCTAAACTACCCTCTTCAAAAATCGGCTAATTAGGCACCTTTGTTATGAGCTCTAAATCTACGATCAAATCCATTATCAACCACCACGCAGAAGTTGGCAGCGAAGTAACCGTTGAAGGTTGGGTTAGGTCACGACGTACCTCCAAGGGCGGCTTTTCTTTTATCCATATTTACGA
>Ga0209251_1000093_pt1 | contig 81016 bp, 70 predicted proteins | sample SaaInlV_100m_DNA_6_FD_184665 | JGI IMG/M metagenome (GOLD analysis project Ga0209251, IMG submission 184665) | Marine microbial communities from expanding oxygen minimum zones in the Saanich Inlet - Saanich Inlet SI073_LV_10m_DNA (SPAdes) (version 2) | ecosystem: Environmental > Aquatic > Marine...
CTATCGTGGAAGTACTACTTTCAAACTTTTCGTCGTCTGATAACTCAGAAATGAACCCGGAATCACTAGCATCCGCATAGAAACAATTAATCCTAGGGTCTTCTAATTCATTGCCGTCTTTGTCTAACACGTAAAAAAAGTTTCCGTTGGACCACTTTGAAGAGCAAGGCGACATTAAGCCTCCCCACCAGGTCACTGTGCCTGGAGTCGATAGAATGAATCCGATAGAGCGGAAATCGTTGGGTTCCAATGTTGCCGGCAAGGTCCTATAACGTTCAAAAAAAGGCCCGGAGCTTATGCCAAACGGGTGATAACCGTAAGCGAGCACTCTATCCCACACCCATGCGTCCAAATGAAGTGCGCCCAGTTCAGTCTCGCCCCATCCATATTTCGTGCCTTTTTCTGAGGTGATAAGCCATTGCTTTAACGATTCCAGAACCGAGATTTCTTCAGCGCTAAAACTTTCAGGGGAGGCCAGGAAGCTATTGATGCTCCTAATGTCTTGCAGAGAAGAAAAGTAAACGCCAGATTCCTCAACTATGCCGCCATCAAATAATTCGTAGGTCGATACTTCTCCAAAGCTTAATTTCGAGAGGTAATCTATAGACTTTTCAGCGACCCCGGAGAAACTTTCGGTAGTCGGATAGTAAGTATCGCCACCATACCCTACTAAAACTAAAGCTATGTCCTTTTGGGTTTTGCTCTTTCTAATAGGGAAGTTGTTCACGACTTCGAACTGAAGGGTTTCGGGGTCTCTAAGCTGCATTGTCAATTGATAAGGGATTGAAGCTACCTCAACCACGTCCCGATAAGTGTTGCTTTGAATATCATAAATGCCGGAACATTCTATTGCCTAGCCGCTTTCTGTTGATGAGTTGCTATTATTTACGGCTGAGCTTTCGATATATGAGATTAGAGGGGGATTTACAGAATCTAACCGGAAAGTTAAGCCAAGCGAGAAGTTACCTGAAAACGATGTGTATACGCCGTCAGAGACAAAGCTGGCACAAGTCGAAATGGTATTCTCAATCTCAGAATAGATACCAATTGTGTTCGGGAGGTGATAATCATCAGAAGGGCTTGTACCGATTCGATTTTGCGCATTGGCCGATTGAGCAAATGTAAACATCAATAGTAAAAAAAGGGTTCGCATAGCTTTTTCCAAATTCTTCTGGGTATTCGACGAACTCTAGGCGCCAGCGGTGGCGGCTAAATGTCTAGAACGTAGTTTAAAGGTAAAAAGGGTGTCGAGTCATTGAGAGTATAATTGAGAGTAAAATTGACTGACCGAGAAGAGTTAACCGACAGAGGAAAGTACTTGGCTTACGAGCTCTGCTTAATATGACTTGTAGTTTCCCCAATAATCTCGAAGCCGCTGCTTAGCCAGCCCGCGAGCTGTACTATTTGCGTGAATAACATAGCAAAACCGCTATCGCGCCGACTGTACCTCCGGTTGATCATGACATCAAGGTCATTGCAATATGGTGGGAGTGAGTGTCCCACAGGATATTTAGTAGGGAAGGGAATTGATCGTAAGCTATTGAATTAAATGGTGGGCCCACCAGGACTCGAACCTGGGACAAACGGATTATGAGGCAGTACAACTGGGGGCCTTCTGAATCTGTAAAATGAAGAATTCTAAGAATTTCTTTCAGGTCAAACTCTCAAGGCCGACTGAAACCGAACCTCTTCCGAGCCTGGCTGGGATCGGTTGGCTCACCGAACTGCGCAAGAGGCAGATTTCAAACGGGTTTCAGTGACCGAACACCGAACCAAATCCGAAACGGATTGGAACGTGGCTTTCTTGATCAGAGGTGCAGGGAAATACTGGAGGAAGGGGAGAGGCCGCTCTCGACTGTGAATTCAATCGGACAGTTGGACCTACCTTACATTTACCCTGCACCCAATTTTTTCAGTGTAGCTCGAATGCATTGCTTGGACTAATTGGCCGTACCCGGCAAAATCTCGAAGCTAGCGTCGAAACTAACCAACACTGAGGCCAGTTGCAAGAGCACGGCCTGATTTCCGCTCACCGTTCCAACCCCCGCCTGCAGCTGTGATGCGAGAGTCTCTTGCCCCATGATCACCGTCTCAACGTCGCTTCGGTCCATGGTAATAGTCACATCGGGCTGGTCCGACAGGTAGCCTTCGATAGTGGATAGCGTGCCTCCGCTCATTTCCACAACGAAGTTCTGCTGTGTATCCGGCGAGATAAAGTTAATGGTGAAGTTCATCCCATCGGCGAGACTACTGTCGACTCTTGTGGCCATGGCATCCCACCACTGAGTCGTAGTCATCGCCCTTGCGAGGCTGGGGTTAGTGCCGCGGGCGGCGGCAACGACTGGCGCGCCGTTTCTAAGCTCCTGAGCCGAGGCGAGGAAGACATTACGCATACTCGCGCTCTCATACTGATAGCCGAGTTGCTCGAACACGGAGGCCAACAAGTCTTTGGCTTCTTCGTTCTCTGGCTGCGCATAGACGAGTTTGTTTAGAATCTCCATGGCGAGACGATACTGCCCCTCACCGAACAGGGTCTGCCCGCGCGCAAGTATCGCCGATGCGCCGCCCATCATCTCCACATACAGGGGTGCAGATTCGGAAGGGGAAAGCGGCGCGAGCGTCGCGGGATTACCATCCCAGTACCCTAGATAACGATTCAATACTGCCCGGGAATTATGAAATTCCGAGCCATGATACTGACGCGCACTCCACTGCTGCGCAAGACTATTTGGCACCTTGTACTCGTTGTGGATCTCATTGATGGTTACGCCCTGATTCGCCAGATTCAGAACCTGGTTATTCAGATTTGCATAGGCATCGCGCTGCGTACGCATGACCTGCTGGATTCGCTCGTTCCCCCAACGCGGCCAGTTGTGGGAAGAAACTAGAACTTCGGCATCCTGGCCGAATCGATACAGTGCCTCGTTTATCTGCTTGGACCATTGCAACGCATCTCGAACCAGTGCGCCACGCAGTGTATAGATATTGTGTACTGTGGCAGTTATGTTCTCAGCAGCCCAGAATACTTTCTCGTCTGGAAACCAGGTGTTCATCTCGGCTGGCGCTTCGGTGCCAGGTGTATTTTGAAAGACCATTCGTACGCCGTCGATGACGTGTTCCTCATAGCCGTTCTCTATGATCAGGCTGGGCGCTATCAGACCCGTCGTTCCGGCAGCGAGGGCTTTGCCGACAGCGGAATCGACTTGCCCATAGGGCCCCGAGGGAATTCCCCGCCCAAACTGCAAGCCTGCCCGTCTCGACATGGCGTTGCCCGCGTAGACATTCTCCGCGATCGCCTCTTCCATGAATCCTGAGGGTGCTATGACTTGCACCAAACCCGACTGGACATCCTGTTCAATAATCACGCCACGAACGCCACCGAAGTGATCGCTATGGGAATGGGAATAAACAACGGCTCGCACCGGCAGCTCGCCTAGCTGCTCATTGGCGAGCGCCAAGGCAGCCGCTGCGGTCTCTGAGGTAAGCAGCACATCGAAAAGTATCCACCCGGAATCGCCTTTCACTAGCGTCATATTAGCCACGTCGAATCCACGCACCTGATAGATGAAGTCGGGGACTATCTCATACAAGCCGAAGTTCATATTGAGTGTCGCCTGGCGCTGCAACGAGGGATGAATACTATCGTACTCTCTTCCCTCCAGTAGAAAATCGTAGCGTGTCATGTCCCACACAACACGACCATTTGCAGCGAGTATCTGTCTCGAGTCAGGCTCGGCTATAAAGCCGCGACGAGATTCCTCGAAGTCACGCTGATCATCGAATGGCAGGCTGCTACGCAGCTCAGCCTGTAGCTGCGAGGTGACGCTACTTGGGCCAGAACCCTTCTCGTTGAAATGATCCTGCGCGACCGCATTAGCAGCACATAGTTGGAACATGAGTACGAGAAATGCCAGCCTGACTGAGCGAGAACTGGGTGAGAACAACATGGCAATTTTCCTTCTTTCTATTTGGTTTGATTCGCTTGCTTACAAATTTCTTATACAACAAAAATGCAAAGAGCCAAGATCCAGCTCTTTCGCAACTTCCAGACTTAAGGCGTGATCCAGAGGGTCAATAGCGATTGCCTCTAAGGTCTGATCACAGGCCAGCAGATACATATAGTTGCGCAAGTTGTCGTGGATTGGTATTTGTCGAATAAGCATGATTCTTCCTAAATGGGATAGATGGTGATCAGGCAAACTAACCTTATTCTAGAGCAACGGCACAGGCATGAAAGCGCCTGCTTGCCAATTCACGCTGACTGGAAGCTCGTCCCACTTGCCTCACATCAGAATCTGCCAGGCCAATGCAAGCTGACACCCGAACCCAGTAACAAAGGATAAGGTGCGAATCCATGGAATGCCAAATCCAAGCACAACAAAGTGGACGACCCTCGCCCAGAAATACACTGCACAGGCAATGGCAGTGACTTCGTTATTCACTCCAGCAATGTGCGCGACTAAAACCAGAGTTGCGAAAACAACCAGATTCTCAATCGCATTGGCGTGAGCCTGTTTCATTCGCGCCGCCCAAGGCGCCAATGGCTTCGGGTCCACCGGGTAACTGACTGCAGCAACGAGACCCCTAACGGCGATCAAATTTAGGACATACGGCATCCACATCAAGGCGGTAATGATAGTAGTCCAAGTAAGATAACTAAGTTCAGTCGTAATCATCGTGCTCTCCCAATCTGGTTAATAATAGTGACTCAAAGGGGTAAGAGAAGTTTGATTCAGTTCTGAACTGGCCGCTTCATAATACTCTGACCTTCTAATCACTTTTGATCAGTAAACAATTACTGCCCATCATTTCTCAAACAACAAAACAAATTTGCTGGTACGACCTCGAATAGAAGGATCAGTAGAGCGGTTTGTCATAGTATCTGCGGGATTGATATGCATATTGGAACTGCGAATCAAGCGCAAACCTGCGGCCTCGGCATACTCTTTTATGATGCCTACGCCGATTCGGTGCAGAGTGCCACCAACTTCTGGCCCTGCATCATCTGTTGCTTGATGGTCTACAGCTAGGAATCGCCCACCTGGCTTCAATACACGCGCTACCTCGGAAAAAGTTTGGTCTGCATCACCCAGAGAATTTCCGCCTGGCCCGAACCACAGCTCGTGAGGACCACGAATCCAGGTAACCAGGTCCATAGATCCATCGCCGGGCTCGAGCATATCGAAGTTGGTCGTGCTGAGAGTAACGTTGGTTAGACTTGCAGCACGATTGTTATCGGCATCGCCAGTAAAACCTTCGAATGCGGGAGGATTCTGCATTACCACTGCGCCAGTAGATCCTACAGTGCGTGATAGAACCTCCGTATACCAGCCACCGCCAGCTTCCAGTTCAAGCACAGACATGCCTGCCTCGATGCCGGCAAAAGACAACACTTCTAATGGCATGCGACGAGCATCATCCGCTGCCTCTTCCGCGGGGCGGTCTTGATGACTAAGCGCTGCGGCAACCAGATCGGCCGATGACTGTGCGCTAACACTACTGAGAGCCAGAAGTGCCGCCGAACCGACTGCAGTTACTAATTCAAGCTTTTTCAATTGATACATCTTTGACTACCTCTTTGATTGTGTTGTCATGTTAGTTGTAGAAATTCGTCATAAAGCTAGTAGGGTTCTAGTGGAAACCCTTTAGAATATCTCTACTGCCTAACCTACTTTCCTTTCTTCGCAATACCATTACTGCCCTGCCTCCATGACGGGCGTGTACTCTCTAACGAAGGGCAGCAACACATCCAGAACGGGGGCTAGGGTAGGCGTAATAGCGAAGCTTGAGTTCTTCAACAAAGTCGTCGCTGATCTCGTATGTACGATGGGGTGGAGAAAGTCTCTCTCTTCCCCGTGATGTAGTATCAAAGTGGCAGGCACGTCCAAGGCAGCTAACTGCTCATCGGTCATCCCCAACGTAGTCTTGCTGCGAAAAGACTCAAGATGCTCTCCGGTCCGCTTCATCGCGGCGAGAAAGTTGTTCACATTCTGATTTAAAAACGCCTCTTGTAGGTCAGGCGTGTTTCGTTCCATATACGCCTGCCAGAGTGGAGTCTTCGCTACATCCGCCATCGAGGTGAGACTGGCATCGTCCAGATACTTCAAATAGTACTCTCTCGATAATTGCTCAGCCGCAACAGGTCCGCCGGTCAATGGGGCGATGACTAGTGCTGCAACTTGTTCGGGGTATCGCTCCGCCAGGATCATATTTGAGCGTGACCCAGAGGACATGCCATAGAGTGTGGCTGGACCAACCTCAAGGCGTTTAAGTAACACGTGCATATCTTCTGCCTCCTCGGTTGAGAGCGGCTCGGAGCCAAACGAAACCTCAGACCGGCCCATGTTGCGCCTATCCCAAATGATCACCTTGAGATCGCTATCGGCAGCTGCCACATTGCGGGCGAATCCACCAAACGCTCCAATCTCGCCCATTCCACCTGGGGTCACAATGAGTGGGATTGTGCCTTCCGGGTTGTATATCTCAACATATAAAGTCATTTCACGCTCCGGCCTTAGATCGATTCTACGGATTTCAGTCGGCACATTTTCCGCTCCCCCTTCAGGCAGCGCGTTAAAATACAGAGGGAAGAATGGATTATTCGCAGCGCCCTTGAACAGAGTCGGATCCGGGTTATAGTTTGGGTCGTTGACATCAATTTCATCTTCTTCATGATGGTCTGCGAATGCGCTTGAGCTAAATATAAGCGCGGCAGCCAATCCAATCATGAATTTCGTTGAGAGTTTTCTTAGATTTTTCATAGGGTCTTCCATAGTTATTGATCCTCGACGCCCCAATATAGGACTGACCGGTTCCAAAAGAAGAGCAAATATAGGACTGACTGGTTCTAAATGCAAGCAATAGTTGAAATGATGCGCTACAATCAGCATTCACAATGCATAGAGAAGCAACATAGATGGCAGGTCGACCACGAGAATTCGAAGTAGGCGCAGCACGCGATGCGGCTATGCAACTTTTTTGGACAAAAGGCTACGAGGCAACTTCGCTAAGCGATTTGCTCTCGGCCATGGGCTTATCGAAAAGTAGCTTCTATCAAACCTTCGAATCCAAGCACGTGCTATTTGAGCAGTGCCTAGTGCGATATGGGGAATTGCTTATCAACGACATGAGGGGCGGGATGGCTGCTGCGCCCAACGCTCTTGCATTCATTCATGGCGCTCTAACGGGAATATCGAAAGAGACACGCGACCCGCGAGGAAGGCGCGGATGTTTGATGATGAATACCGCCGCAGAGTTCGCGCAGAGTGACCCAGGAATTGCCCGCTGTGTTACAGCTGGAATGGACGCGTCGCGAGCAGTGTTCACTGAAGCAGTGGCCGCTGCTCAGGTCGATGGAGAAATCGATGCGAAAGCAAATACTGAGGCCCTAGCCGATTACCTCGTGACGACCGTGATCGGTCTAAAAACCCAAGTAAAAGCTGGCGCGAGTAGCAAACAAATACGGAGTATTGCCGAGTTGTCAGTTGCTGCCTTACAGCGGATGTAGTGAGTGAAGGTATTCATTTACAAATAGTAGGGCCGCGCTTCTTATTGAATACTCTTCGCTATAGATCGATTCGCCCTCTTAATCCTCGATTGTAAGCAAGCAAAGAAACATCTATTGTTGTCGAACTGTATTCCGGCCTAGTAGGAGAATAAATTTCTCAGTTGATGAGCCTGGGCCAACGGACTACGAAAACTCATAGTCCGTCGCTCCAAATCATAAGCCTTTGAAAGGTAAGGAAAAATGGTGGGCCCACCAGGACTCGAACCTGGGACAAACGGATTATGAGTCCGCTACTCTAACCAACTGAGTTATAGGCCCGTATACTTCGTTACTTTGCGCTACTCGTCGTTGCGACAGTTATTCTCATTCGGTCACGTACCTGTAGTACGCTCCCTCTTTCGAAAACTCCCGCGCCTCGATTAGCACAAACTCACTCTGTCTACACATACTTCGTGGTGTTGCGCTACTCGTCGTTGTGGAAATTATTCTCAGTCAGTCACGTACCTGTAGTACGTTCCTTCCATCGAAAATTCCCACGCCTCGAACAGCGCAAAACGTTTTCGTCTACCGCTTCATTAGAACAGCCTTGCGGCGTCTAACGAATAAGGGCGCATTATAATGCGCCCCTCGGTTTGGTGCTATAGCTAGCTGAGGTTAACTACTCGTCTAGGAAGCTACGTAGGTGGTCGGAGCGAGTAGGGTGACGCAGCTTGCGCAGAGCCTTGGCTTCGATCTGGCGGATGCGTTCGCGGGTTACGTCGAACTGCTTGCCTACTTCTTCTAGCGTGTGGTCGGTATTCATGTCGATGCCGAAACGCATGCGGAGCACCTTGGCTTCGCGCTGTGTGAGGCTGCCTAGGACATCCTTGGTCGCTTCGCGTAGACCTTCTTCGATTGACGAATCTACCGGTGAATCGACTGTCGAGTCTTCGATGAAATCGCCGAGATGCGAGTCTTCGTCGTCACCAATTGGGGTTTCCATCGAGATAGGCTCTTTGGCGATTTTGAGAACGCGGCGGACTTTTTCTTCGCTCATGTCCATGCGCTCGCCTAATTCTTCTGGCGTTGGCTCGCGGCCTTTCTCGTGCACCATTTGGCGCGAGATGCGGTTGAGCTTGTTGATTGTTTCGATCATGTGCACCGGAATACGAATAGTGCGCGCTTGGTCGGCGATCGAACGAGTGATGGCCTGACGGATCCACCAGGTGGCATAGGTCGAGAACTTATAGCCGCGGCGGTATTCGAATTTATCTACGGCCTTCATGAGGCCGATGTTGCCTTCCTGAATGAGATCGAGGAATTGCAGGCCGCGGTTGGTGTATTTTTTGGCGATCGAGATGACGAGACGCAGGTTTGCCTCGACCATCTCTTTCTTCGCTCGGCGTGATTTCGCCTCGCCAATCGACATCTGTCGATTGATGTCTTTGATCGTCGCGATGTCTAGCCCGGCTTCTTCCTCGAGCAAGCGTAACTTCTTCTGAGCACGTAAAATTTCGACCTTCACATTGCCCATAAGCTCAGAGTAAGGTTTTTTGCGGCGAACCATGTTCGCAACCCAGCGCTCATTCGTCTCGTTGCCAGGGAAGCTTTCGATGAAATCTTTGCGTGGCATTTTTGTGCCGCGAACACACAGGCTCATGATGTGGCGCTCGTGGCGGCGCACACGTGTGAGTACTGCGCGTATGTGGCTTAGCAGAGGCTCAAACTGACGCGGCGTGAGCTTGAACGACTTGAATAACTCGCCGAGCTTCTCGAGCTCTTTCTGTGCTTTATCGTCATCGCGGCCGTGTTTAGCGACCGAATTGCTGGTGCGGGTGAATTGCTTGCGCAATGCGGTGAAGCGTAGCTTGGCTTCCTCTGGGTCTGGGCCAACCGTCGCTTCTTCATCATCGTCGTTGAGGTCGTCTTTGGCGCTGGCTGGTGCGCCAACAGGGATCTCTTCGTCGCTAACGTCTAGGTAGCCAGTTATTAGTTCGTTGAGGCGGCGCTCTTCCGAGTCGACCAGCGCGTATTCGTTAAGCACGTGTTCGACAGTGCCCGGAAAGTAGGCCATCGCCTTCATAAGCTCGCGCAGACCTTCTTCGATGCGCTTGGCGATGACGATCTCACCTTCGCGCGTGAGAAGTTCTACCGTGCCCATTTCGCGCATGTACATGCGGACAGGGTCGGTGGTGCGGCCGGCCTCGTTCTCAACGGCGGCAAGGGCGGCTGCGGCTTCAGCAGCTGCTACGTCGTCCGCACCTGAGTCGCCGTCGTCGTTAAGCAATAGCGCGTCGGCATCGGGGGCTGTTTCGAATACCTTAATGCCCATGTCGTTAATCATCTGAATGATGTCTTCGACCTGGTCTGGATCAGAGATCGACTCGGGGAGGTGATCATTAACCTCTGAATAGGTTAAATAACCTTGCTCTTTGCCTTTGGCAATGAGGATCTTGAGATTGGATTGTTTCGGTAGCAAATCGGCCATGAAATCTCGTCTCGCCGGGTGCAAGCCTGGCAGTTAGGTTAGGGTTTACCTTCGATCGTCTGAGTGCTTCGTTGAGCTGTTTGCCGGGGCAAGCCGGACATTATAATCGCAAGCAGGCGTTTTGGATAGTTTTACAGGCGTATTAGGCTATTCAACGCGTTGTTTCATCGTGCAGATCAGACGCGCTCGCCACCTTTTTAACTCCGGTTATCGTCGCCTAAGCTGTCGCTATGATCGTCGCTGAATTCCATAAAGGGAGGCGGCTCGCTTAGAGGGGCCGAGCGGGCCCATTCGTCGGATTCTGCAGCGCTTACATCGCCATCGCCAGCACGCAGGTCAGTCTCTGCAGCGTCGCCCTCACTAAATACGTCAATAACAGGCGTACTTTGAAGGAGTTCGCTTCTTTTACGCGCTAATTCCTCGCGCATCTTCGCAATTTTTTGCTCTTGCTCGATCTTGAGAAGAAGCCTGTCCACGATCTCGGCAAACTCGTTGCCAGTACCTTCGACAGGAGTAATTTTCTCCTGCCTTAAGAGTTGAGTCAGTTCGCTGTAAAACTCGGTTCCGGCGCAGTAGCCTAGCAGTGCATAAGTATCGATATGGGGATCGTTGCGCACCATTTCAATGAGTTTGGCGAGTACGGTGGTGGTCGTGTCGCTACTCTGAGCAAGCGGGACGATATCGCATTCGCTGTCGAGCGCAATTTCGGGGTTGCCGAGCAGCAGCTGAATAGCCTTAAGACTCGATGGCGCTCGCTTGATCAGGGGCGCGGCGGCGATGCGAGGTTGGTTTTGCCAGCTGCGTTGTCCAGTGCCGCGATAGCCAGTTTGGCCGCCTGACCGCGCATCTTTCTGCGGGTTATAGCCGTAGCCCGCGTCGCCTTGCTGGGGGTTCGAGTAGCCCCCGGCATGCTCGTGTGGCTCGGACCGGCTGCCGCTATCGCCATAACCTTGATAGGGCCGGTTCGGCGGTGGCGTATCCCCGTTAGGAGAGTGCTGCGTTTGGTTGCGGCTTTCGGCCGCCTTGTCGATTAATCCGTTGAGTGCATCAACCCCAATGCCTAATCGATGGGCGAGCTGCTCGCGCATGAGCAACGCAAAAACACCCTCGGGCAGCTGTGTGACAAGCGGCTGAGCAAGCTCGCGCAGCTTGCCGCGGCCTTGATGACTGTCGAGGTCTAGGTCTGAGCCGAGCTTGTCGAAGAAAAATTGCTCGAGCGGCGTCGCATTATCGATAAGGGCCTCGAACGCTTCTTGGCCTACCTTACGTACAAGCGTATCGGGGTCCTCACCCTCGGGCAGAAACAGGAAGCGCACTTGGCGCCCGTCTTCCATCTGTGGGAGAGTCGCCTCAAGCGCTCGCCACGCGGCGGTGCGGCCGGCCTTGTCGCCGTCGAAACAGAACACGACCTCGGGCACCATCCTAAATAGACGGGTGAGGTGAGCACCGCTTGTGGCGGTGCCAAGCGTGGCCACAGCGTAGCGGATGTTCATCTGGGCGAGCGCGATAACATCCATATAGCCTTCGACAATGAGCAGGCGTGCAAGCTTGTTAGATGATTTGCGCGCCTCGAATAGGCCATAAAGCTCGGAGCCTTTGTGAAAGACTGGTGTCTCGGGCGAATTGAGGTATTTGGGCTTGTCGTCGCCGAGCACGCGCCCACCAAAGGCGATCGTTCGGCCGCGTGCATCGCGAATGGGGAACATGATGCGATGTCGGAAGCGGTCGTAGCCCTTGAATTGGCTTGCGGCGCTCTGGGTATTGCTTTGCCCGTTTTCGCGTTCGATTACCATGCCAGCCTTAAGCAGATTGCTCTCGCGTTCAGGAGTTGAGGCGCAGGCCTTGAGAAGATTGTCCCAGCCGGGCGGGGCATAACCGATGCCGAAATCGCGCGCGATAGCGCCACTGACACCGCGCTGTTTCAAATAGTCGACGGCGCTCGCGCGGCCCTCGTGTTTGCGCAGCTGGAGTTGAAAAAAGCCATTCGCCTCTTCGAGGAGCGTGTAAAGATCAGCGTTTTCGGCGCGGCGCTTGGTTGCCGCCTTGCTCTCTTCGCGCGGGACCTCCATGCCGTTATCGCGGGCAAGTGATTCAACCGCCTGCGGGAAATCGACCGAGTCGAAATTCATGATAAAGCCGATGGCATTGCCGCCGGCGCCGCAGCCAAAGCAATAGTAAAACTGCTTTTCGGGTTGAACGCTAAAAGAAGGGGATTTTTCGTTGTGAAACGGGCAACACGCAGAATAGTTTTTGCCACTTTTTTTCAGAGCCACACGCTTATCGATCACGTCGACAATGTCAGCGCGACTCAAAAGATCGTCGATAAAGCTTTGCGGAATAAGGCCTGCCATGGGCTGAATGTGGTCTCTACTCTGTGCTCAATCATTCGAAATGAAAGACGTTAGCTGTCTTGCCGTTGAGCCCTGTGTGGGGTGGTCAGATTATTGTAGCGAAATTTACGTCGCTCTGTCCCTAGGTCGTTGCTGGCACACTATCAGAAAAGGCCAAAGGTCAGCACAATTCGCTAAGCCGGGACGCCTGCGGCGCTGAGCAGAAGGGATGTCGTTCTCAGTAAGCAGGGCATACTAGGCGAAGAGGACTTGTCAGAACTCGCTGAAACGAGGCGCTATGGGGTTGAAGCGCCCTTGGGTTCGAGGTGCCTTTAGATTAAGGCGCCTTTATTTCTAAGTGCTAGGCGAGGAGAGCTTTAATCCTTGCGCTTACGGCGCCCATGTCAACACGGCCGACGACCTGCGGTCGGACGATAGCCATGACCTTGCCCATCTCTTGCATGGTAGCTGCACCTGACTCTGCGATGGCTGCTTTGATTATTGCCTCGGATTCGTCTTCGGTGAGCGGTTGGGGAAGAAATTCTTGTAGCACGACGATTTCGTCTTTTTCAACAGCGGCGAGCTCGTGGCGGTCGGCTGCCTCAAACTGCTTAATCGATTCGCGGCGTTGCTTTACCATTTTATCGAGGATCGCCGTCACTCGCTCGTCATCTAGTTCGATTCGTTCATCTACCTCAACACGCTTGATCTCTGACAGCGCAAGCCTGATAGCGCCGAGGCGAAATTTATCTTTCGCACGCATGGCGTCTTTCATTGCTTCGGTGAGATTACTCTTGAGGGCGCTGTCTGCCATGGTGGCTAGTATCCTTGGACCGTGTAATGGGGTGTGATAAAGCTAGTAGAGCTGACGTCTGGCGCTGCAGCGACGCAATCAGGCTCTAGTTTGCCAAGAGGAAAACCTCTCGAGGCAAGGCCAAGCGCGTCGGATTTACAGCCGCTAACGAATACTCGGCGCCGCGGCGGCGAGTGTCTAATGGATAGAGATTAGCTATCTTTGCGGCGACTCGCTGTGTTGCCAGTCACGCTAAGGGTTAGAAGCTTGCCTAGTCGAAGCGCTTATCCAGTCGAAGCGCCTGTCTAGTAAAGCGCCTGTCTAGTAAAGACGCTTAGTCTTCTTGTTTTCGCGCTGTAGCTTCTTCGCGTGGCGCTTAACGGCAGCAGCTGCTTTGCGCTTACGCACGGCAGTAGGCTTTTCGTAGAATTCGCGGCGACGAACCTCGGCGAGGACGCCTGCCTTCTCGCAAGATCGCTTAAAGCGACGGAGGGCTACGTCGAACGGCTCGTTTTCTTTCAGTTTTACCTGTGGCATTGAACTAAACACCTACCTTAAATAATGTGATTCAAATTTATTGAAAAAACGGGGTGCTGGCCGATAGCGACCCACTCCGAATTTCAGGGGCGGTAATATTAATGCGCGAGCAGCTCAATTGCAAAGGAAAACTCGGTGGATGCACGTTTAGCAGTTAATCAGCTCGCGCGCTCAAGGCGATAAGATTGATCGATTTACTGATAACCAAAAACTGCAGCTTGGGGCGGAGGACTTTCTTTGGCATGATTGCCACTCCTACTTCATTATCCGAGAGATAAGTAATTGAAAGTACTAGGTATAGAAACATCTTGCGATGAAACAGGCGTTGCCATTTACGATAGCGAGGTAGGCTTGCTCGCCGATTGCCTCTACAGTCAGGTCGAGATTCATGCCAAATACGGCGGCGTGATTCCAGAGCTCGCCTCGCGCGACCATATTAGAAAGACGCTGCCGCTGATCGAAGAGGTCATCGAAAAAGCAGGCATCGATGCTAGCGAGATCGAGGGAGTTGCCTACACTGCAGGCCCTGGATTGGTCGGTGCTCTGCTCGTCGGTGCTGCCATCGGGCGCACGTTGGGGATGGCGTGGGACGTGCCGACGATCGGCGTTCACCATATGGAAGGCCACTTGCTCGCGCCGATGCTCGAGCCCGAGCCGCCCGAATTTCCGTTTGTGGCGCTTCTCGTTTCAGGCGGCCACACGCAGTTAGTCAAAGTCGGAGGTATTGGTCGATACGAACTGCTCGGTGAGTCTTTGGATGATGCCGCGGGTGAGGCGTTCGACAAAGTCGGTAAGATGCTCGGTCTGCCTTATCCCGGCGGCCCACATGTTGCTAAACTTGCACAACGCGGCGACCCAGCGCGGTTCAATTTCCCGCGCCCGATGATTAACCGTCCAGGCCTAGACTTCAGTTTCAGCGGTCTGAAAACGTATGTGCGCAATACCATTACAAGTCTGCGCGATGAGTCCGGCGAGCTCGCCGAACAGGATGCAGCAGACATCGCAAGGGCATTCGAAGAGGCCGTGGTGAATACTCTGTCGATAAAGTGCAGGCGTGCGCTCGAAGAGACCGGTTACAAGAAACTTATTATTGCGGGCGGCGTTAGCGCGAACCTGCGCCTTCGTGAAGTATTAGAGGAGGCGATGGCGAAAGTTGATGGGCGCTTGTTTTACGCGCAGCTTAAATACTGCACAGACAACGGCGCGATGATCGCCTATGCCGGTTGTCAGCGTTTACTGGCGGGTGAGCGTGATGATTTAGAGATTCGGGCGCAGCCGCGTTGGTCGTTGGAATCGCTGGCTGCGATTTAAAGCCGATTTTCCTCGGTCAGCGCGACTGAACAGTACCGCCATTTTGCACAGGATTATTTATGGATATTGTCTACATCCGCGAGCTCGAAATCGACGCCATCATCGGCATCTACGACTGGGAACGTGAAACAAAGCAGACCGTAAGCATCGACCTCGAGATGGGCTGCGACAACACCAAAGCCGCGGCCAGTGAAGACATCGCCGATGCGCTCGACTACAAATCGGTTGCTAAACGCTTGATTAGTTTTGTTGAAGGCTCGGAATTTTTACTAGTTGAGACGCTCGCCGAAAGGATTGCAGCGATTGTCTTAGAGGAGTTTTCTGTGCCATGGCTAAGGCTGCGTTTAGGTAAGCCGGGCGCGGTCACCGGATCGAAAGACGTTGGTGTTATCATAGAGCGCGGATCTAAATAGCAACACCCAAACAAGGACTTGTTAACGTGACTCTTAAAACAACGCTTGCCCTGAGCCTCGGCAGTAATATCGATGCGCAGCGCAACATTTGCCTCGCGCTTGATGCATTAGCGAGTCAATTTTCGGCGCTTCGCTTATCGTCGATTTACGAGAGTGAGTCGATAGGCTTTGCCGGCGACAATTTTCTTAATCTTGTTGTCGCCGTCGAGACAGAATTAAGTTTGGTGCTGGTGCAGGAATTTCTAAAGCAATTGGAAGAAAGCCAGGGACGCGATCGTACCCAGGCTAAATTCTCGTCGCGGCCTATCGATGTCGATATACTTTTTTATGGCGATGATAGCGGTGCTGCGCTCGGTATAGACCTACCGCGCGCCGAAATTACTCGCAACGCATTTGTGCTCCTGCCTCTTGCCGAACTCCTTCCTAAGACACGCCACAAACCAACGGGCCTAACCTACGAAGCGCTGTGGGCGAGCTACGACAAAGACAGCCAAAAGCTATGGCCTATCAAGTTTGCTTGGCCCTGAGTCGCTTCCGTAGTCCTAACGAAGACTGCGCCCACCGTCCACTTTAATTGTTTGGCCGGTTAGGTAGGTGGCTTCGCAGGCGACGAAATACACTGTGTCTGCGATGTCCTGCATCTTGCCCAACTTAGCAAGCGGAATCCCTGCAAGCATTGTCTGACGGCCAGTTTCGACGGCGGGATCATTGTCGTCTTCGAGGGAAGGGGGCCATAGAATCGCGCCGGGCGATACGCCGTTGGCGCGCACATGTGGTGCAAGCTCGATGGCGAGTGATTTGGTCATCGCCTTAAGCCCCGCTTTGGCTATGCTGTAAATCGGGTGTTTGGGCAGGGCGCGATCGGCGTGAGTATCGGTCAGATTAACCACCGCCCCAAAGTTAGCCGTAAGTTCGGCGCTTAGTTGCTGGGTCAGAAAATAAGCGCCGCGCAGATTACTACCCACGAGATCGTCCCACTGCGCTTGAGTCGAATCGCCGTAAGCGGTGGGATAAAACGACGAGGCATTGTTGATGAGCACGTCTAGCCTTTTGTGGTGAGCGAGGACATCACGTCCCAAACGGCTCACAGATGCCTGATCTGTCATTTCGGCAGGCCAACAGCTAGCTGAATCGGCGCGGATTGCGTTGAGTTCATCGATCAGGGCTTGTGCAGCGGTAAGCGAACTGCGGTAGCTGATGGCGACGTCGAAGCCTTTGCTATGGAATGTGCGCGCGATGCAGGCGCCGATGCGAATCGCGGCGCCGGTGATTAAAACGACCTTAGTTGCCATGGTAACTCTCTGGACGAATATGCAGGAGACGTTCTTCGACGGCGGCGAGTCTTAGCTCGCGCACGAAGGCGCCGATGTCGGTGGGTTTGGATTCTTTGATGGCTGCGCCCACGTCGATCGCCGTTGCTGCCTCGGCGAGGCTTTGCAGAAACGCGCGCTGGGGATACTCGCGGTTTTCGAATCCGGTACGACCACGGGCATCGGCTTCGCAGGCGAGCAAAAATTTATTCAAGCGCTCGGGGCGTCGAAACACATCGATCGCCTCGAGCAGGGTCAGCGCTTTGTCTGCATCCACGAGCGCAAGCCTGTGCAGTTTTGTGTGGTGCTCGCACACAAGCGCTGCGAGTTTTGCGAAATCATTAGGAACTTTTAGGCGTGCCGCAAGGGTATCGAGTAGGGGCAAGCCTAGTGTTTCATGGCCTTTATGACTCGGCCAAAGCGCCTTGTTTGTCGCGCCCTTGCCGACGTCATGCACGAGGGTTGCATAGAGTATCTGCGGATCGTCGCTGAGCAGACGCGCCTGCTGCAGGCACATCAATGTGTGGATGCCGGTGTCAATCTCGGGGTGAAACTTGGCCGGCTGTGGCACGCCAAACAATGCGTCGACTTCGGGCAAGACAACGCCGAGCGCCTCGCAGTCGCGCAGTACGGTGACAAACGCCTCGGGGCTTTTACTTGCTAGCGCCTTGGCTAGTTCTTGCCATACGCGTTCGCTGACGAGGCTGGCAAGTTCTCCACTGTGGACAATGTTGCGCATAATTTCATTGGTTTCGGGCGCAACGCGAAAGCCGAGCGAATGGAAGCGTGCGGCGAAGCGGGCAACGCGCAAAACACGCAGCGGGTCTTCTTCGAAAGCAGGCGAGACATGGCGCAAGATTCGCGCTGAAAGGTCGCCACGACCATTATAGGGGTCGATGAGTTCGCCCTCTTCAGACTCGGCGATGGCGTTAATAGTAAGGTCGCGGCGCGCAAGGTCTTGTTCGAGAGTGACAGTTTCGTTGGCGTCAAAAACGAAGCCGGTGTGACCCGGCGCAGTTTTGCGTTCGGTGCGGGCGAGTGCGTATTCTTCTTTAGTTTTAGGGTGCAAAAACACCGGGAAATCGTTACCGACTTGAGCGTAGCCTAAATCGAGTATGTCTTGTTGGCGCGCGCCGACAATAACCCAGTCGCGATCCTTGATCGGGAGGCCGAGGAGTTTGTCGCGGACTGCGCCACCCACTAAATAAATTTTCATCGTTAGAGGTTACGTTTTCGAGTAAGCGAAGCGCTTGCCGTCTTCAAGGCGTAGCGCGGTCAGTTTTTGCCCCCACACAAAGCCTGTGTCCAGAGCATGGACGCGAGGCTTACCGGTGTGTCCTTCGAGCGCGGCCCAGTGGCCGAAGAGTATTTGCGCTCGCTCGCTTATGTTCTCATACATAAACCAAGGCTTGTAGCCGTGTGGCGCCATCGCAAGCCCCTCTTTGGCTTTGAGCTGCATGTTGCCAATAGCGTCGCAGTAGCGCACGCGTGTGAGGTAATTGGTAATCACGCGTAGTCTGTCGAGTCCTTCGAGGCCGTCGTGCCAACGTCGCGGGGTATCGCCATACATGTGCGTTAGATAGGCGCGATAGTCGTCACCCTGCAATGCGATCTCAACCTCTGCGCTCAATTCTAATGTCTGCTCTAGCGACCACTGCGGCGCGACGCCTGCGTGGAGCATCACAAAATCCTGGAGTCCTGCGTCGGTATCAATGCAGTCGAAATAGACAAGGGGCTGTGTCCTAAGCCAATCGGCGAGCTCTTGCGCGTCGGGTGACTTGAGCAATTTTTGCAATGTGTGTTTGCCGCGGCGTGGCGCGCAGGCTTCTTGTTTAGCGATAAAATGCAGGTCGTGATTGCCAAGGACGATGCGGCAGCTGGGCCCGAGGTCGCGTAAAAAGCGTAATGTGTCGAGCGAGCGAGGACCGCGATTGACCAGATCACCGACACACCATAGCTGATCGGCGCCGACCTTAAACTCGACATGTTTGAGGAGTTTGCGCAGCCCTTTGTAACAGCCCTGAATGTCGCCTACAACGTATGTGCTCATAGTTTAATACTAGCGGTAGAGGCGGCGGGGACTTTAACAACCGCGTGCGGTTGCTCGGTAAAATGCGCGTCTTTTGAATTCGACACTAAACCGACAGTTGTTAATGAACGGAATCTGGCAGACAAAGCAGGAACGGAGGAATATCGGCTAAGAATCGCTCGCCGTCCTTGGTTACCATTTCGTAGTCGCCGCGCATGGTGCCAAAAGGCGTCGGCAACATCGCGCCGCTGGTGTAATGGAACGACTGCCCGGGAGAAATATGCGGCTTTTGCCCAATCACCCCTTCGCCTGCAACCTCTTGCACCTCGTCGTTATCGTCGACAATAAGCCAGCGTCGCGCGACAAGCTGCACATCTTGCTCGCCGTTATTAGTGATATGCACGGTATAGGCAAATGCATACTGGGCGGAATCAGGACTCGACTGCGCCGCGAGATATTGGGTTATCACTTTGATATCGATAGTGCTGCGAAGAGCCGCGGTGGCATCACGCGTTTGGGGTAAATCGGTTATGCGATCATCAGTCATGCGGCGTTGTCCGTTATAGCGTCACTAATCAATACGTAGTCCGCAAGACTTAGGTTCTCTGGGCGCTGAGTCACATCGATTGGCAGCGTTGCGAAAATCTCGTCGCTTACGAGAGTCTTAAGACTGTTGCGTAGAGTTTTACGACGCTGATTAAACGCAGTACGAATAACATTTTGCAGTGAATTAACATCACGTGCAGCAATAGGCAGGGTGCGGTGCGGACGCAGGCGCACAATCGCCGAACTCACTTTTGGCTGCGGTGTAAACGCAGTCGAAGGCACGTTAAACAGATGCTCTATTTCGCAAAAGTATTGAAGCATGAGGCCAAGGCGACCGTAATTCTTGTCGCCGACACCGGCAGCCATTCGCTGCACAACCTCGAGCTGCAGCATAAACACCATATCGTCTATTGATTGGTTAAAGCGCAGAAGATGAAACAACACCGGCGTCGAAATATTGTAGGGCAGATTGCCAATCACGCGCAGCGAATGTGGCGCAGGCTCGAGGCTGTTTAACTGAAACTTGAGTATGTCTTGTTTATGAATAACGACGTGCGAGTCGCCCTCATGACGCGCAATAAGAAAGTCGGCAAGGTCGCGGTCAAGTTCGATACAGTCGAGGCGCGTGCCTGCCGCTGCGAGGTGCTCGGTGAGGGCGCCCTGACCCGGACCGATCTCGAGGAGATGGTCGCCTGCCTTTGGCGCAACCGCATCGATGATGCGCTGGATGATCGCTTGATCGTGCAAGAAATTTTGACCGAAGCGTTTTCGCGGCATGTGATTAAGGCCGTTATTAAGCTTGCGTGCCGAAGGATTAGTCATAAGCTGGGTATCTTTCTCTGTCTTGATTCTGCGGTGTCACACACGCCGCGCCTGCCAATGGGCAGCCATACTGCGCGCTGTTTCGATCGCGTAGGCGAGGCTGCCACTGCTCGCCGTGCCCTTGCCTGCAAGGTCTAGCGCGGTGCCATGGTCTACAGAGGTGCGCACGATGGGCAGTCCTAAGGTGACATTCACAGCAGCGCCGAAGCCCTTAAATTTAAGCACTGGCAGACCCTGATCATGAAACATCGACAGCACCGCATCGGCGTCGTCGAGATGCCGTGGCGTAAACAATGTGTCGGCGGGCAGCGGGCCAATGAGGTCGATACCGCGCGCTCTTAGCCTATTGAGCACCGGTTCGATAGTCTCGATTTCTTCGCGCCCTAGATGGCCTCCTTCGCCTGCATGCGGATTGAGCCCGCAGACCACGATGCGCGGATTCGCGATACCAAATTTAGCGGTGAGATCGGCGTCGAGAATGTCGATTATCTGCGTGAGGGACTCCTGCGTGATTGCTGCAGGCACCTCGGCGAGCGGAAGATGAGTAGTCGCCAGGGCCACGCGAAGACCTTCGGTTGCGAGCATCATAACAGTCAGATCGCAGCCGCAGCGTTCTGCTAGAAATTCGGTATGGCCGCTAAATGCTATGCCTGAGTCATTGATAACACCTTTGTGCACGGGGCCTGTGACGAAGGCATCGAAGTCGCCGGCAAGGGTTGCATCGGTTGCAATGCGCAGCGTCTCTAAAACGTAAGCGGCGTTGCGACGGTCGAGTTCGCCCGCGTGCACAGGGACGATTAACGGCACGGGTAAAATGCTCAAAGTGCCGGGTTGGGTTGGGCGTTCAGGCGTCGACGCGTCGAAAGGGAAGAGCGTTAGGCTTAAACCAAGATCGGCTGCGCGGTCGCGAAGGAGTTGTGGATCGGCGACAACAACCAACTCGGTGTCAGCAGGCGGCTGCTGACAGAGCTGAATGCAAAGATCGGGGCCAATGCCCGCGGGCTCCCCTGGGGTGAGCGCGATTCGTTGAGTCACTTAGGCGCTCCAAACTAGTCGATTAACTCGACGAAGGCGTCTTCGCGAATTTCGATAAGCCAGTTCTCGAGTTCGAGCTCGAACTTTCGATTGCGCAGCGCGTTAGCCGCTTGATTGCGTGTGAACTCGCGGCTGAGGTCTTGCAAACGGCGACCTTCGACACGGGCAACGTGCCAGCCTACCTGAGAGCGGAAAGGCTCGCTTACGCCATCGATTTCGAGTGCATCAACTACCTGTTCCATCTCGGGCGGCATGCCGCCTTCGTTTACCCAATCGAGGTCACCGCCGCCCACGACCGACGACGCATCGTCGGAATTTTGGCGCGCAATTGTCGCAAAGTCTTCGCCGTCGAGGATGCGCTGGTGAATTTTGCGGGCTTCGGCTTCTGTCTGCTCCTCGTTTCGGATTTCGTTTGGCGACAGCATGATGTGGCGCACGCGGGTCTGATTAACAAACTGCTCAGTACCGCCCTGCATATCAACGAGCTGGATTATATGCAGGCCATTGCCTGCCTCGATAGGCCCCTCGACTTGGCCTATTTCCATCTCGACCACGATGTCGGCGAAAAGGCTCGGCAGCTGTTTGGCTTTGCGCCAGCCCAATTCGGCGCCGCCGATTCCGATCGCGGTATTCTGCCGTGCTGCGGCGCGTGCCGCAGCAAGCGGGAAATCATCGTCGATGCGGGAGATTAAATCAGCCGCAAGGCGCTGTTTCTCTGCTTTGATTTCGGGGGTATCGGCAGCGCTGAACGGGATAAGCAGATCGTCGACAAAGTAGTCGGCTGCCATCAGTTCGCGCCCCATTTCGGAGTTAAGGAAATTGTCGATTTCTTGCTCTGTAATTTTGATGCGGCGATTAACCATCCCGCGCTGCAATTCTTGCATGGTCATCTGCTTGCGTACTTGCTCGCGAGTTTGCAGATAGACGCCGTTTTCTTCGAGCGCGTCGACATACTGATCGAAGGTGAGGTTATTGTTGCTTGCCATATTCCCGAGCACGCGATTGATCGTGTCATCGTCGTAGCGGATGCTGACGCGGTTAGCGAGTTGCATCTGAATATTCTCAACGATGAGCGCCTCCATTATGTCGGATTCGAACTGCTCTAGGTCGTCTGGCAGCGGCTGGCCATTGCGCTGCGCTGCCGCCGTAATTTCGACAATGCGCTCATCGAGTTCACTTTTTAGCACTACGTCGTCGTCGACAATGGCGATAATTTTGTCGAGCAGCACACGCTGCGCACTCGCGAAAGGTGCAGCGAGAAGCAGGAGGAGAAGCGCGCCAATAACGAAGAGGACGCGGCGATTCACATTGTTATCATTCATAGGGTAACCATTTGTAAAGTAGTCTCGCAGGCTTTCTGATCTCGCAAGCTGCCTAGTGTACCGTATTGGCGGTTGCTACGCGGCCGCAATTTAGCGCTCAGCGTCGTAGCCTTGAATCCCTTCGGTGAGAAGGCTGTCTAGGCCGCCGCCTGTGAGGTTGCCTAAGCCTACTAAGGTGAACTGAACGAAAACGCCGCGGTTGGGCTCAAAATTGCGCACAAACAGCTCGTTTTCGTTAATCCATTCGCGGGCAACTAGGCGAATTTTCGCACAGCAGTTGCTGTATTCGACCCCGGCAAAGCTCTCTAGGTTCCGCGCATTGCTGTGATCGTAGTTCCAGCGCGCCAGTATCTTCCAATTTGTCGCGAGAGGCCAGACTGCCGAAAAATCGGTCTGCCGTATATGCGGGTCGATTGCGCCATCTATCGCGGGCGGCAACACGAGATTCGGCGAGCTGACGAGGTTGCGCTCGCGGTAGGCAAGGTTAACTAAGTGCGACGCGTCGCGGCGGTAGCGAACCTGTGCGCGTCCTTCGATCACCTGCTGTGTCTCCTCGTCCCACTGCACATCGGTAATGAAGCGCCAGCGGTCGTTTGGTGCGTAAAAGGCCTCGGCGGCGATGGCTGAGCCGTCGGCCGTGGTTGAGTAACGTGGCGCCCAGTTTTGGAGAGGATTGGCGAGGTCGACGAGGCGATCTTCAAAATAGGTTATCTGACCCAGGCTTGCGCGGGCGCGCTCGCGGCCCGTGTTGTCGAGCAGTCTTGTGGTAATCGCTGCACTCACTTGTCGGGCGTTGCTTACCCTATCGCCGCCGGCGAAGCGCTCGTCGCGAAACAGTTGGGCGAAACTAAAATTGAGTTCGGACGAGTCGAAGAGCGGGATGTCGCCTTGCTCAGCAAAGCCACTGTCGAGAGCGAAAATGCGGGGCTCTAGCGTCTGTGTCCAACCCTTTCGCGTGGCGCGTTCGAAGATAAGGCCGGTGTCGAGGCTATTCACCGATACGCCGAAGTCGGGCGCCTCGGCCGTGCCAAGCGCCTGTTTGTCTAGGCTGTAGCTACGCTGCAGATATTTGCTTTTGGCGCGAACAAACCAGCCCGGACGCTCGATGCTCCAGCTTACCTCTGGTTCGAGATTCACTCGGGTGCCGGTAACAAGTGCTCCGGCATCGATTTTGGCTTGGCTTAGCAATCCTTCTTCGAGGGTGCGATCGAAGGCTGTTGCCTCGCCTGCAAAGGCTAATCGGAAGCCTGCGCCAAGGGGGATCTGTGAAGCCAGTGTGAACTGCGGTAAGCGATCGAAGGGCTTGTTAATGTCGAGTGCTGCGGCAAACGGATCGATAATCTGCAGGCGTTGGGCATTAATCCCCGCACGCAGATAGTCGTTTCTGAAATCTATGCGAGCCTGGCGATTGAGGTGTGTTTGGCTAGAAAGATTGAGACCGCCGTTACCAAAATCGAAGAAATAGTCATTGTCGCTCACCGCATTATAGTCGACATAAGTTGAGAATCCGCGGCCAAAACGTCCCTGATGCTCGAAGCCAACAAACCATCGATCTTCTTGCGAGGGTGACTCCGAACCGAGGGTGTCGGCGCTGGCGGGGTCGAAGAATTTATCGCCGGCCAAATGCGAGACGTTGAGAGTATTCATCGACGTTTCGGCGAGATAACGGAACTCAGCTCCAAGCATTACGCCACGATCGCTCAGCAGGCGCGGGCTTAATGTCGCATCCATCTGTGGCGCGAGATTAAGGTAGTAAGGCACCTCGATATCTACTCCGCCGGTACGGCTAGAGCCAATACTGGGCGGCAATAGTCCGCTGAGGCGTTGATCGCCGATGGGGAACTGCACCGTGCCAGGGTAATAAAAAACCGGAATATCGCGAATGCGCAGGCTCATCGCCTTCGCGCGACCGCGGCCGATTGCTTGATCGAGTTCGAAGGCGTTCGCACGCAGCACCCAAAACTCATTGCCTGGCTCGCAGCGGCTAAATTCGCCGTTGTCGAGCATGATGAGGCCGGTGGCTGAGTCGTAGTCGATTGTCTGCGCAGCGCCATGAATGCCGCTGGCATGCAGCACATAGTGTGCGGCGTCGACGGTATTGCGCCCGCTGTTCGAATCGATGAACGCTTCGCTGCCGCGGAGCAGCACGCCGGGTTCGCGGAAGGCGATATCGCCGCTCATGCTTACCGTGTTGGCGTCGCGATCGAGAGTGGTTTGCGCGGAGGTCTCGGTGCCCAAATTAGTAATCGTGCGCGGGCCCTGAAGCACAGTGACTTCGCCTCGCAGGTCGATACTGCTTGCTGTGCGCTGGCTTAGGCCGTCACTCGAGAGGAACTGCGTTTGAGGGCTTGCGCCAGTGTCGCTGTCCACACTGGAGGCAGCGCCGAGCGCGGTCTCAATCTGGGGGTCGACAAAACCACCGCAGCAGTCGTTGGGGAGCGCGATGCGCTGTGCAGGAGTCATCGCCTCGCGGGCGATCCAATCGAGGCGAGCAGGGCTGTCGTTGCTGAGTGTTTTTGCAGGGGTCGAGATTGCGGCCGAACCCGCGCTGTCTTCTCTATTTACGCGCGGGTCGGCGCGGGTAAAGCCGGCACCTGTTGCGCAGACCCAGCCGTCGCCTGATTCGTTAACGATGCAGCTCACGCGCGGTGCATTGCTTGACTGTGCTGAGACGGGTGAGGCATCAAAAACAGCCAAGACGCAGCAAAGAATCGCCAGCGTTGGCCCAGCCGAAGTTGCCGTCTTGTTCACGCCCTTAGCCGCTGTCTTGCGTCTGAGGCGCGCAGTCATACGCGAGGCTGACGTAGGGCGCGTCGATTTTTCGGCTATCCATGGCATGGCTTGTTCTCGCCTTGATAAACAGGCTCTTGCTACACAGTAAACGCACGGCATCGGCAAAAGTTATCGATGCGGGATGTTAATCGCTGCGGAATCGTAAACATATCGCCACGATTACCGACAAACTTGTCCGGAAGGCCCGCTATTGAGGGTGCTCATGATAAGGGATGCGCGGGTCCATTCCTAGCGCCGAGGCGCCTAGTCTGGGCGCAGCGGTCCCCAATCCTATAGAAGGCGGTACGCGAGAGGCTAAGTCGAGATGAGCGATACGCGAGAGCGTGAGTTGTTAGCGTGGGCAACCAACGAGGTTGCACAGCAGTGGCCTAGCGCCTGTCCGGCCCAGCGCCTGGAGGTTGTGAGCGGCGACGCGAGCTTTCGCCGCTACTTTCGCCTGCTAATTACCCCTGTCGAGGCGCTGATTGCAGTCGATTCGCCGCCAGCGACAGAAGACAACGCGGCGTTTGTTCGTCTTGCCGCCATGCTGATTGATGCTGGCGTTCGCGCGCCATCAGTGCTGGCCGTGGACTATGAGCAGGGCTTCATGCTTCTCGAAGACTTTGGCGACAAAATGCTTCTCCCCGCGCTGCTTGCCGCAGGTGAGGCAGGTGCCCTCACTTTGTACTCCCCCGCATTCGATGCCTTGCTTGCTTTGCAAGAGGGGATGGATTCCGATGCGCTGCCGAATTTCGACAAGCCTAAGCTGCTTGCCGAGATGGGGCTTTTCACTGAGTGGTATTGCGGCGGTCTGCTCAACCTCGAGTTAGACGCGAGGGAGCGCGAGGTTTTAGGCAGTGCCTTCGACTTTTTAGCCGATGCGGCGCTGGCCCAGCCGCAGTGCGCGGTGCACCGAGACTACCATTCGCGGAATCTCATGTTGCTCGACGACGGCGAGCTTGGTGTGATCGATTTTCAGGACGCGGTTCATGGCGCGTATACCTACGATCTTGTCTCGTTGCTGCGCGACTGTTACATCAGCTGGCCGCGTCCCTTGGTCGAAGAATGGGCGCGGCTTTTCTATCAGCGTCGAGCCTATTCCTCGGCCGCTGTTCGCGAACGCGGCGAACAAACATTTAAGCGCGACTTCGATCTCATGGGGTTGCAGCGTCACCTTAAAGTGATGGGCATCTTTTCGCGGCTACACCTTCGCGATAACAAGTCTGCCTATCTGGCCGATATCCCCTTAGTGACGGAGTACTTTTTATCTGTGGCGCGGCAGTACCCGGAGCTCAGCGATATCCTCGCTTGGTTTGAGAAGGTGGTTGTTCCGCGCGCGGCAGAGCAGACGCAAGCGCGAAACAATAAGACAGATGGCGCTAACGCCAGGGGATAGGCTCGATGCGAGCGATGATACTAGCGGCAGGACTTGGGAAGCGCATGCATCCGCTTACCCAAAATACGCCTAAGCCGCTGTTAAAGGTGGCTGGCAAGACGCTTATCGAGCATCAGCTCGCGCGTTTGCAACGCGCTGGTATCACCAACGTGGTGATCAATCATTCTTATTTAGGTTCGCAGATCGAAACCGCGTTAGGCGATGGTGCGCATTATGGACTGTCGATTAATTATTCTGCCGAACCGGTGAGGCTTGAAACAGCGGGCGGGATAATTGAGGCATTGCCGCTTCTGCAAGAGCCTAGTTTTGTCGTTGTTAACGCCGATATTTGGTGTGATTTCGATGTAGCGTCACTAGCGCCAGTAGTGGCACAACTCGCCGCAGGCAGCGACGACCTCGCGTTTCTCGTTTTGGTAGACAACGCATCACACAACCCCAAAGGCGATTTTTCGCTCGATGAGTCGGGGCGAGTAGGTTTACCTAGCGACGCCACGCAGCAAGCACCTGGTTGTGTGACTAACGAGAACCTCACCTTTAGTGGAATTAGCGTTCTAAGTCGCGCCCTTTTTGCGGGCTGCGGTCCAGGGCCGCGGCCGCTATTGCCGCTTCTGCTCGCAGCGATTGAGGCCGGCAAAGTGGGCGGAGTCCATCATCGTGGGCTGTGGGTCGATGTAGGCACACCCGAACGACTCGCCGAAGTTGAAGCTATTTGTCGCAGTGAAGGCGAGCCGACATGATGCGTTTTCGGCATAGGGGCTATCGTCGAGCATTATTACAGCGTCTGAGTGGCGAAAACCCAAGCGCCCCTCTTCCCAGTGGAGGCTCGACCGAGCTCGCTTTTACCAGCGCGCTGCTGCAGGTTCTCGGGCGTCTCGCTAAGCTCGATGGCCGCGTGAATGAGTCAGAAATCGCCTTTGCCGAGCGCGTGATTAGCCAGCTTGGTTTACGCTTGGTAGACCATGAGCGGGAGAGTTCGAGGCTTGCCGCGATAGCTGAATTCGAACGGGGTAAGAATCCAGCATTCGATGTGCTGACGAGTGTGCGGCGCCTTAGTAAGGCGATAGGCGATGCCAGTATGCTCGCTCGCTTTGTACTCAAAACTTTTTGTGAGGCGGCCTACCTAAAATCGAGTTACAGCTGGCGCGACGCGCAGGTTGGCGGTCTGCGATTGAAAGATCGTCAGTTCTTGCGGGAAGTGGCAGAGAGTTTAGGCTTCGACAAAGCGGCGATGCTACAAGTGTGCGCCGAGGTCCGCGGCTCGGGTGTGTGGAGCGCGGCGATGCGCGGAAATTCGGCGCAGAGCAAACGGCCAGACATAACGCGTGCGCCAAGTCCCTCGATGGCAAACGCCTACAATCTGCTCGGCGTGAGTGTCGATACCTCGCCTGAGGAAGTGCGCCGCGCCTATCATCGACAAATGGCGCAGCATCATCCCGACAAACTTGCCTCGCAGAATCCTTCGCCAGAGGCGCTGCGGCGAGCTCATCTCAAAGCGCATGAAATACGCGAGGCGTTCGAAGCGGTGCGCCAGGTTAATCGCGCCCGCGCCTAATCCCGCACCGGCATATTTCGTTTTCAGTCTGTCTATCACGAAACAGGACATCGCTACTCGGAGTCTGTAAAATAGCTCGATAGTAAGCGGCGGGTGGTTAGTGTTACCCGCAGCCTAGCCAACTGCCGGCCTCGTCAACAGCGTCAGTGTTATCGACATTAAGGAACCCGCATGAAAGACTTTCTCATCGCCCCCTCGATCCTCTCCGCCGATTTCGCACGGCTCGGCGAGGAGGTAACGTCTGTCTTAGAAGCGGGCGCCGATGTGGTGCATTTCGACGTGATGGACAATCATTACGTGCCAAATCTCACCATTGGTCCCATGGTATGTGGTGCGCTGCGTAATCACGGTATTACAGCACCTATCGACGTTCACCTGATGGTAAGCCCGGTGGATCAGATGATTGTTGACTTCGCCAAAGCTGGGGCTAGCTACATCACGTTTCACCCCGAGGCGACAGGCCATATCGATCGGTCGCTGCAGCTGATTCGCGACCACGGCTGCAAAGCAGGCCTCGTGTTTAACCCAGCGACGCCACTTCACTGCCTCGAATACCTCATGGACAAGCTCGATGTCATTCTCTTGATGTCGGTGAACCCGGGATTCGGCGGTCAGAAATTTATTCCATCGACGTTGCGCAAACTCACGCAGGTGCGCAAACTCATCGACGAGAGCGGGTACAAAATTCGTCTCGAGGTAGATGGCGGCGTTGGCGTGCAGAATATTCGCGAGATCGCCGAGGCGGGCGCGGACATGTTTGTTGCGGGATCGGCGATCTTTAATTCCGAGGACTATGCCGAAACCATTAAGGCGATGCGCAACGAATTAGGCCAAGCACCAGACCCGCATCACTAGACCCGAATCACTAGACCCGAATCAATGGGCGCGTTAAATAAGACTCACGCGACACGCCTGATTCAAAATACTAATCCAAGCAAGACGCGCTAAGGCGAATAGACGAGCAGGACACCGCAGATGAACATGGATCGAGCCACCTTCGAGTCGTTTAAGAGCCAAGGCTACAACCGCATTCCCGTGGTGCGCGAAGTGCTTGCCGACACCGATACGCCTCTGAGTACCTACCTCAAACTCGGCAAGGGGCCGCACAGCTATTTCTTCGAATCTATTCAGGGCGGAGAAAAGTGGGGGCGTTTTTCAATTATCGGTCTGCCTTGCTCTACCGTGCTCCGCGTTGTCGGCGACAGGCTGACAGTTGAGTGCGAAGGCGAGGTAATCGAGGCGCTCGAGACGAGCGACCCCTTCGAGTTTATCGAAGCCTATAAGGCGCGGTTTAACGTTGCCGAGGTCACTGATAATCAGCGATTTGGCGGCGGGCTCGTCGGTTATTTTGCTTATGACAGCGTGCGCTATGTAGAGCAGAGCATCGGGCCTGCCAAAGACCCCGGCGCGCTAGACACACCAGATATCTTGCTCATGCTGTCGGAAGAGGTTGTGGTGTTCGACAATCTGCGCGGCACTATCGCTTTTGTTATTACTGTTGATCCAGCCGATGCCGACGCCTTTGATAAGGCGCACGCGCGCATCGATGCCTTAGAGTCACAGCTAAGCAAGGCTGCACCGTTACCGCCGTTGCCCATCCAGCGCGGCATTAGCGATGCCGACTTTGTAAGCCATTTTGACCAAGCTGGATTCGAAAGCGCGGTTGAGCGAATCAAAGAGTATATTGTTGCGGGCGATGTCATGCAGGTGGTTATTTCTCAGCGCATGTCGGTCGAATTCGGAGGCGATCCACTGAATGTGTATCGCGCGCTGCGCTACTTGAATCCATCGCCGTACATGGTTTTCTTCGATTTAGGTGATCATCATGTTGTGAGCGCGTCGCCCGAAATTCTTGCGCGCGTCGAGCAAGGCAAGATTACCGTTCGGCCGCTGGCGGGTACTCGTAAGCGTGGCGCAAACGAAACCGAAGACCTGGCGTTAGAGCAAGACCTGCTGTCGGACGCTAAAGAAATTGCTGAACACCTCATGCTAATAGACCTGAGCCGCAATGATTCGGGCAGGGTGTCGAAAGTGGGTTCGATTACCGTACCCAAGCGAATGTTTGTCGAGCGCTACTCCCATGTGATGCACATTGCCTCGATAGTCGAAAGTGAAATGAGCGAAGACAAGACTGCGCTCGACGTATTAAAGTCGACTCTGCCGGTCGGAACTCTGAGTGGTGCGCCCAAGGTGCGCGCGATGGAAATAATCGACGAAATGGAACCCGAGCGCCGCGGTATTTACGGTGGCGCAATGGGATACCTTGCGTGGAACGGCAACATGGACATGGCGATCGCCATTCGTACCGCGGTGATTAAAGATTCGCGCCTCTATGTGCAGGCAGGCGCGGGTGTCGTAGCCGATTCGGTGCCGCGCCTCGAATGGGAAGAGACGCTTAATAAAGCGCGCGCCATCGTGCGCGCCGTGCAGCTTGCCGATGAACAGCTTGAGTTAGGCTAGCGTGAGGCGCAAAAAATAGTCTCTGACCGCCTAGTCGCGTAGCGTCTTATACGCGGCGAGTGCGCGTTCGCGAGTCTGTTTTAGATCGACAATTGCCGCCGGGTAATCCTTTCCTAATTCAATTCCCGCAAGTTGTAATTCCATTGTTGGCGCCGAGCTTGGGTCATGAAGATGCTTTGCCGACAGTTTGGCAAGTTCAGGCACGAAGCGGCGAATATAGGCGCCGTCGGGATCGAATTTCTGCGACTGCGTTACTGGATTAAAAATACGGAAATAGGGCGCTGCGTCTGCGCCACTGCCGGCAACCCATTGCCAGCTGCACGAATTGCTCGCGAGGTCGGCGTCGACCAAACAGTCCCAAAACCACTTCTCGCCGTGACGCCAATCCTGCATAAGATTTTTAATAAGGAAAGAGGCGACAATCATGCGCACGCGATTGTGCATATAGCCGGTTGTGTAAAGCTCGCGCATGCCCGCATCGACAATAGGGTAACCGGTCATGCCGCGCTGCCACGCCGAACGCAGGTCGGCATCGTCGAGCCAAGGGAAGCGGTCGAAATCAGACTTCATATTTGCGTCGGTCAGACTCGGGAAGTGATAGAGCAGATAATAAGAAAACTCACGCCACACGAGTTCACGCACGAAATGCTCGGACTGACTCTCGTGCCCGCGCTGACCACTTAGATTCGCTGCAAACGCTGCCTCATTGGGTGAAATTTCGCCGAAGTGTAAATGCGGAGAGAGGCGCGATACGCTCATTTTTGCCGGAAAATCGCGACCTTCGCGGTAGTCTTCGATGCCTGCGTCTAAGAAACTCGAAAGCTGCGCCTGAGCGCCAGCCTCGCCGGGGACCCAATCTGACAGCATGCCTTCGTGCCAGTTTAGGCGCGGAAGTAGAGCGAGTGTGTCTATTTTATTGTTGGGCTGCGCGCAGTCATGAAGCGCAGCGCTGAGTTGGGCGGCGTCTACCGTGGCTGCAGGAACAGGCGCAGGCTGCGTTGCTAGCGCATTGCGATAGTAGGGCGTGAAGACCTTGTAAGGCGTGCCATCTTTTTTGAGATTATGCCAAGGCTCCCACAAGAGAGTGCCTGCATGGCTTTCTACTAAAACGCCTGCATCGCTGAGCGTTTGCTTGATTTGTTTGTCGCGCGCGATGCGCCACGGCTCGTACCCGCGATTCCAATGCACGGCCGCGGCGCCATGCTCGGCGGCAAAGGCGGGAATAACCTCGGCTGCATCGCCTTTGAGGACCCATAACTTGCCGTGAAGCGATTCGTTTAGCGCATCGAGTGAGCGATGCAACCAGCAGCGGCTTGCTGCGCCGCGCCGCCACGACCCTGCGCTCTCGTCATCGAGCACATAAACCGGGAGCACCGACCCCGTAGCAAGAGCGGCGATGAGAGCTGGGTTGTCGCGCAGGCGCAGGTCTTGTCGAAACCAAAGAAGGGTTGGCGCTTGTCTAGGCATGGAAGAATCTCGGTTGTTAAGGCATAAGTTTAACTCGCAACGCCGCGCGTGTCCGACTGGATCAATAAAAGCAGGATCACTCGATGCGACGTTGGTGAATAGGACAGCTTCGCCGCAGACTGTTATTATTCGCCCATTAGACAGGCCAGCCAATGCGCAGGTATTTGGTTAGACCGGCGTTTACGAAATTGACTGGCATGCAACAATGAGTTGCTACTCGGTTAGAGGCGGCTACCGATCGACTTGGAAGAGGAAAACACGTGCTCTTAATGATCGACAATTACGATTCGTTCACCTACAACATCGTTCAATACTTGGGCGAGCTCGGTGCCGAGGTTGAAGTGTATCGCAATGACGCGATAAGCCTGCAACAAATAGAAGACCTTGCACCTGCGCAGATTGTGATTTCCCCTGGTCCCTGTACGCCAAACGAGGCGGGGATTTCGATGGAAGCGATTCGTACTTTCGCCGGCCGTATACCCTTACTTGGCATTTGTCTCGGACATCAGAGCATCGGGCAGGTTTATGGGGGTGACATCGTGCGCGCGGGGCGCGTGATGCACGGCAAGATCTCGCCAATCGAACACAGTGGCACAGGCGTATTCACCGGTCTAAACCAACCCTTTAACGCGACCCGTTACCATTCGCTGGTGATCGATAAAAAGACGGTGCCAGACTGCTTAGAGGTCACCGCATGGGCGCTAGACGAGGCCGGCGAGCGCGAAGAGATTATGGGCGTTAGGCATAAAGAGCTGATGGTCGAAGGCGTGCAGTTTCACCCCGAGTCTATTCTCAGCGAGCAGGGTCATCAGCTCCTCAAGAATTTCCTCGACGCATCGAACCGCGGATAAAAAGAGCGACCCTAGAACAGGAGTGCAACATGGACATTAAGGCAGCGATAGCGCAGCTTATGCAGGCCAAAGACCTCAGCGGCGAGTCGGTGATCGAGGTGATGCGTGCGATTATGTCCGGCGCAACAACCGATGCGCAGAACGCCGCCTTTTTGGTTGCTCTGCAAATTAAAGGGGCGAGTGTCGAAGAGGTATTCGGTGGCGCCACTGTCATGCGCGAACTGGCAACGAAAGTCCCGATCGACGACCGCGAATTTCTCGTCGACACCTGTGGTACAGGCGGCAGTGGGTCTAATAAATTTAATGTCTCGACCGCGTCTGCGATCGTTGCAGCCTGCGCGGGCGCGCGCGTCGCGAAACACGGCAATCGCGGCGCGTCGAGTAAAAGTGGTAGTGCCGATGTCTTGGAGGCGGCTGGGGTTACCCTAGGCCTCTCTGCCGAAGCCGTCGCTCGGTGCATCGATGAGATAGGCGTTGGCTTTATGTTTGCGCCTGCCCACCATAGCGCTATGAAACACGTGATCGCGGCCCGCAAAGAAATTGGCGTACGCACCGTATTTAATGTGCTTGGACCGCTGACCAATCCTGCCGGCGCGCCGAATCAGGTAATGGGTGTTTACGCTGCCGAGTGGATTCCACTGCTCATCGATGTGCTTCGCAGACTTGGCAGCGAGCATGTGCTTATTGTTGCTGCTGACGATGGGCTTGACGAAATCAGCATCGCCGCCGACACCCGCGTCGGTGAGCTTAAGAACGGCGAGCTGCTTGAATACGTAGTCTCTCCCGAAGAATTCGGCATGAGAAGGCGCGAGTCCGTGGACTCCCTGCGTATAGAATCCCCCGAGGAGAGTCTCGCGATGCTTCGCGCATCGCTGGATTATTCGCACGAAGACGCGGGCGATATCGTTGCCCTAAATGCGGGCGCAGCGATTTATGCGGCCGGTATCGAAGGCAGTCTGGTTGAGGGCGTTGCACGTGCTCAAACCGTGCTGAAAAGCGGTGAAGCGCTGATTAAATTAGAGGCGCTCGTGTCGTTTACTCAGGCTCAGGGTCATTAACTGACGCAAGTGTAGCGGCAATATCCCTATGAAAATCCTGCGCGCGAGTGCCGCTGAGAAGGAATTATTTTGTTAGAGCAAAAGACTCAGACTATTTTAGAGAAGATTGTCGCCACCAAACATCGCGAAATCGAAGCTGACAAACGCGTGTTGAGCTTCGCCGACGTGGAGGCGCTCGCCGCTAAAGCGGATCCCGTCCGCGGTTTTGCCAACGCTATCGTGTCGCGTATCGCGCGCAAAGAGGCGGCGGTAATCGCCGAAATCAAGAAGGCGTCGCCGTCGAAAGGGCTCATTCGCGCCGACTTCGACCCTGCAAGCCACGCGGCGGATTACGCAGCCAACGGCGCGGCTTGTCTGTCGGTGCTGACCGATCGCGACTACTTTCAAGGCCATGACGATTACCTCGTTGCCGCCCGCAGCGCCTGCACGATTCCGGTCATTCGCAAAGATTTTATTGTTGACCGCTATCAGGTTGCCGCGGCGCGCGCTATGGGTGCCGACTGTGTGTTGCTCATCGTCGCTGCGCTGGACGCATCGACGCTGACTGACTTGGCAAGCTATGCCGAGTCGCTTGGCCTCGATGTGCTGGTTGAGGTGCATAATGGTGCAGAGCTCGATCTTGCGCTTACACTCAGTACGCCACTGGTAGGTATTAATAACCGGGATCTGCATACGTTTAAGACGAGCCTCGAGACGAGCTACACGCTTGCGAGCCGAGTGCCAGCCGACAAAGTGGTGATAACGGAGAGTGGCATCCATAGCGCTGCCGACGTGCAGTCGATGCTAGAAAAAGGCATATACGGGTTTTTAGTTGGCGAGTCGTTTATGCGCGCCGATTCCCCAGGCACGAAACTGCGCGAGATGATGTTCGAATAGGTCCGTTAACGAGTGCCGAACACAACAATGGTTTTGCCTGAGACCGATACCAGTTCCTGCTCCTCTAAATTTTTTAATACGCGGCCAGCCATCTCGCGTGAGCAGTTAACGATGCGGCCGATCTCCTGCCGTGTAATGCGAATTTGCATGCCGAGCGGATGCGTCATTGCGTCGGGTTCTTTTGCAAGGTCGATAAGCGTGCGGGCGACACGGCCGGTTACGTCGAAGAAACTCAGATCGCCGACTTTGCGTGTGGTGTTGCGAAGACGAGTGGCCATCTGGCGGCCGATTGTAAAAACAATTTCGGGGTGACCGTGTACATAGGCGTTGAAGTTAGCATAACTAATCTCGGCGATTTCGCTCTGATTACGTGTTCGACACCAAGCGCTGCGATCTTCGGTCTGTTCGAATAAACCCATTTCGCCTAAAAAATCGCCGGGGTTTAAATACGCAACGATAACCTCTTTACCGCCGTTGTCTTCTAGGACTACCGAGACAGACCCGCTAATTATGTAATACAGAGTGTCGCAGCTATCGCCTTCATAAATTATTGTCGCGCGATTAGGGTAGCGGCGGCGATGGCAATGAGTGAGGAAATTATCTACGTCACTTATGTGGGGAGTAATCGGTTGGAGTGCCATGCAGGGTCCTTGCTTGCTTATGAAATAGCGACTTTCGATGCTGTGGTATAGGTATAACACGGGGAAAATACCGATGGGAATACATAGATGGCAGCAAGTAAGAAGTAACTCATAGGTATTTTGTGGTAATTGGAATGATTAGGCCAAATGGTCGCTAAACTGAGACCTGGGTCTCATTATGAACAGGAATGTGAAGATGGAAGCACGGGTAAAATGGGTCGAAAATGTGATGTTCGTTGCCGAGTCGGGAAGTGGTCACGCCATTGTTTTAGACGGCGCACCTGAGGGTGGCGGTCGCAATATGGGCATGCGCCCGCTCGAACTGATGGCGCTGAGCGTAGGCAGTTGCTCGAGCTACGACGTGGTGACTATTCTAAAAAAAGCGCGCCAAGAGATCACTGGCTGCGAGGCTATCGTGAGCGCTAAACGCGTCGACGCGGTACCCGCCGTGTTCGAGTCGATACACCTGCATTTCAAGGTGGCGGGAAAAGCGCTAAGTGAAAAACAGGTTGAGCGAGCGGTTGAGTTAAGCGCCGACAAATATTGTTCGGCGTCTATTATGCTCATGGGTGCTGGCGTTAAGGTCACTCACGACTTTGAGATAATCGCGGCCTAGAGGCGGTAAGTCGTCTTTTTCATCACCTGCGAGACGGCGGCCATAGCCCACTTCGCCGGAGCAGGTAACGGCATTCCGCCGGCGTCGAGCGCGGCCTTGCCGTGTTGCTCTTCGTCGATGATCATCTGTTCTAAGATGGCACGGCTGCGTGTGTCGTCAGCTGGCAGCTGCGCGAGATGCTCGCGTAGGTGTTCGCAGACCTGCTGTTCGGTTTCGGCGACAAAACCAAGACTCCAGCGATCGCCGGCGAGCCCAGCGGCTGCACCGATACCGTAGGACAATCCATACCACAGCGGATTAAATAGGCTTGTGCGACTGTCGAGCTGCGCCAGACGCTGCTCACACCAGCTCAGGTGGTCGATCTCCTCAGCTGCCGCTTCTTCCATCGACTCACGTACGTCGGGCAGCTTGGCTGTGGCGGCTTGGCCTTGATAGAGCGCCTGTGCGCAGACCTCACCGGTGTGATTGATGCGCATGAGCCCTGCGGCATGTTTACGCGCCGCATCGCTCATCTCATTCTCGGCGGTGGTCGCGGCGGGCGATTGTCGCCGGCCCTGACTCGCGCCGGGGGTGACAGTGCGCAGCGCTTGGTCGAAGCCGATTAGCGCGCGATCGAGAAAACTGTGGTGTACGCTTTTGCTCATCTGGTTTCTAGCCCCCTTTGTCGATTGGCCGTGGTTGTCTTTTTTGCCACTGGCGTGTCTAGTCGTTAGTACGACTGCGCAGCTGTTACTGGTTTTAAAGCAGGCCCTGTTGCTCACGGGCGATTGCCCGATGGCCGATGTCGCTGCGAGAGTAGACGTCTTTCCAAGTGATGCCGTGAGCCAAGCTGTAGGCGCGTTCTTGTGCCTGAGCAACCGATGCGCCAAGCGCGACAGCGCAGAGTACGCGTCCGCCGCTAGTGACTACATTATCGCCATCGAGTTTGGTGCCCGCATGAAAAACTTTCGCGCTGGCGTCTTCCTGCACGTCATCCAAGCCGCTTATTGTCTCGCCGCTTGCATAGGACTCGGGATAGCCGCCGGCTGCCAGCACAATGCCGACGGCGGGGCGCGGATCCCATTGTGCTATTTGCGTATCTAGCGTGCCATTTACCGCCGCGAGGCAGTGTTCGACGAGGTCTGACTGCAAGCGCATCATCACCGGCTGTGCCTCGGGGTCGCCGAAGCGGCAGTTAAATTCAACCACGTCGATGCTGCCGGTTGGCGAGATCATGAGGCCCGCGTACAGAAAGCCCGTGTAAGTATTGCCGTCGGCTGCCATGCCGGCGACGGTAGGACGAATGATCTCATCCATCGCGCGCTCCCACAGCGCATCGGTTACTACAGGGGCAGGGGAGTAAGCACCCATGCCGCCGGTGTTAGGGCCTTTATCGCCGTCGTCCCGCGCTTTGTGATCCTGTGACGTCGCCATAGGCAGAATATTCGTGCCGTCGACCATGGCAATAAAACTCGCCTCTTCGCCGGCGAGAAAGCCTTCGATAACGACGCGATGACCCGCGTCACCAAATTTATTGCCAGCGAGCATCGCGTCAACGGCAGACTCCGCTTCGGCCTCGGTCATTGCGACAACGACGCCTTTGCCGGCAGCGAGGCCGTCGGCTTTGATGACGATCGGGGCGCCTTGCGCACGAATGTAAGCTTTCGCTGCGTCGACTTCGGTAAAGGTTTGATAGCTTGCGGTCGGGATTGCGTGGCGTTTCAAAAAGTCTTTGGTAAACGATTTCGACCCTTCGAGTTGCGCTGCTGCTTTGCTAGGTCCGAAGCAGGCTAGATTGCGGCTGCGGAAATAGTCGACGACGCCTGCAACAAGCGGCGCTTCGGGGCCGACTAGAGTGAGGCCCACATTGTTCGCTTCGGCGAAGTCGGCGAGGGCTGTGAAGTCCATCGTATCGATTGCGACATTGCTTAGCGCAGGCTCACGTGCCGTCCCTGCATTGCCGGGAGCGACAAACACTTGATCGACAGAGGCTGACTGAGCCGCCTTCCAGGCGAGAGAGTGTTCTCGACCACCACTGCCTATAACCAGGATATTCATTATAGTTTCCTTGTGCAGTCTAGTGGCGGAAGTGGCGAATGCCGGTGAAGACCATGGCGATATTCGCCTCGTCTGCCGCAGCAATAACCTCGTCGTCGCGCATCGAGCCACCTGGCTGGATTACCGCGGTAATGCCTGCAGCAGCAGCGGCGTCGATGCCGTCGCGGAACGGGAAGAACGCATCCGACGCCATAACCGAGCCTTCGACTACTAGGCTTTCGTCGGCTGCTTTTATGCCCGCGATGCGCGCACTGTATACGCGGCTCATCTGGCCTGCGCCGATGCCAATTGTCTGCAGGTTTCTGCAATAAACAATCGCGTTCGATTTTACGTATTGGGCGACCGACCAAGCGAACAGCAGATCGCGAACCTCGTCGGCGCTCGGCGCACGCGCGCTAACCTGTTTGAGGTCGGCGGCGCTAATTGTCGCGATGTCGCGGTCTTGCACGAGCAAGCCCCCGTTGACGCGCTTATAATCTAGGCCTGCCACGCGTGCTGCCGGCCACTGGCCGCACGTGAGAACGCGCACGTTCTGCTTGCTTGCCGTGATAACCAGCGCTTCGGCTGAGACCGATGGCGCGATAATCACTTCGGTAAATTGCTGGTCGACGATGCGCTGGGCGGTTGCCGCGTCGAGTTCGCGATTAAACGCGATGATGCCGCCGAATGCCGACGTCGGGTCGGTTTGGAACGCGCGCTCGTAGGCGGCGAGTGCCGACTCGGCGACTGCGACACCGCAGGGATTGGCGTGTTTAACGATCACGCAGGCAGGCTCGGCAAACTCTTTGACACACTCGAGCGCGGCATCGGTGTCGGCAATATTGTTATAAGACAACGCCTTGCCCTGAAGCTGCTTGGCAGTGCTAATGCTCGCCTCGGCGGGTTCGCGTTCAACATAGAACGCCGCTGCCTGATGCGGGTTCTCGCCGTAGCGCATGTCCTGTGCCTTAAGGAACTGGCTATTAAAAGTGCGGGGTAACGCAGACGTCTCGCTCTCTGAGTCGGCAGCGGGCAGTTTAGTGCCAAGGTAATTGGCGATCGCGCCGTCGTAGGCAGCAGTGTGCTCGAAGGTTTTAACCGCAAAGTCGAAACGACTCGCCTGATCGAGGCTACAGTCGTTAGCCTTAAGCTGAATGATGAGGCCGTCGTAATCGGCTGGGTTTACCACTACAGTCACGAAGCGATTATTTTTGGCCGCTGCGCGCAGCATAGTCGGGCCGCCAATATCGATGTTCTCGATTGCCGTTGGCAGGTCGCAGTCTGGATTCGCGACGGTTGCCTCGAAGGGATAGAGATTAACCACCACTAAATCGATTGGTGGAATATTGTGTTCGTCCATAACCGCTTGGTCTTGGTCGCGGCGCGCAAGGATACCGCCGTGCACTTTGGGGTGCAGCGTCTTCACGCGGCCATCCATCATTTCGGGGAAGCCGGTGTATTCAGAGATCTCGATGGCCGGAATGCCCGCCTCTTGCAGGAGGCGATAGGTGCCGCCAGTAGAAAGCAATTCGATGCCGAGGTCGGCGAGGGCTTGAGCGAATGGCACGAGGCCGGCTTTGTCGGAGACGCTGAGCAAGGCTCGGCGGATGGCGACAGATGCGTCTGAGGTCATAGCTTGGCTTCTTTTTTAGTAGCGGACGGGTCGGTTAGTTGTTGCGATGATTAAATTACGGTAAAGAGCACGGTAACGAGTACGGTAAAAAGCACGGTAACGAGCAAGATAAAAAGCATGACAAACGAGGTCGATTTACAGCAGCCCATACTGTTTTAACTTGGTGCGCAGAGTACCACGATTGAGTCCGAGCACGATAGCAGCCTTGCTCTGGTTGCCCCGTGTTTGGTGCATCACAGCGGCCAAAAGCGGTGCTTCGACTTCGGCCAAAACGAGCTCGTAAAGATCTTTCGCCTGCTCGCCTTCTAACAGCGCAAAGTAGTTCTCTACCGAGCTCAACACCTGTTCACGTAACGTTGAGACGCCAGCCGGACGGAGAGTCTCAAGGTTGAGTGAGGCGCGTAACGTTTCAGCTTCTTGCAGGCGCGCAGGCGCGAACGCGGGTAGGTCAATGCCCCCCGAGTCCTCGTCGGCACCGAAAATCTCATCGAGCATTGACTCGTCCGAGTCGGTGAGGTTGCTCATGCGGCGATGCCTCGGGCGGACATGCCGACAGTGGGCAAGATTCCTTCGAAGTAAGCGTCTACCAAGTCTAGTTGTTCCTGCGCCTCGGCAGCTGCGTTAAATGCCTGCATAAACTCGCGCGAGCCCTCAAGTCCCTCGACATAGCCATTGACATGTTTGCGGGCATAGAGCGCGCCGCGGTGTTCGCCGTAAAAGAGGTGAAGCTTGCGCAGATGACTGATCGCAACCTCATAGCGCGCCTGCGCCGAGGGGTCTGGAAGGTAGGTGCCGTCTTCGAGAAATTGCTCTATTTGGCGAAATATCCAGGGGCTGCCCTGTGCTCCTCGGCCGATCATCAGCGCGTCGGCGCCGGTGTGATGGAGCACTTGCTGTGCTCGCTCGGGTGAATCGATGTCGCCATTGGCGACGATGGGGATGCCCACCGCCTGTTTGATAGCGGCGATCGTGTCGTATTCTACCGCGCCTTTAAAGCGGCACTCTCGGGTGCGGCCATGAACGGTGAGTAGCTGGATGCCGCAGTCTTCGGCGATTTTTGCAACTTCGACACCGTTGCGAGACTCGGGGCACCAGCCGGTACGGATTTTAAGAGTAACCGGAATATCCACCGCGCCGACTATTGCGCGAAGGATCCGTTCGACCAGGTCAGTGTCGCGTAGCAGTGCTGAACCTGCTGCTTTTTTCATGACTTTTTTAGCCGGACAGCCCATGTTGATGTCTATTGCATCGGCGCCGAGCTCGGCGTTATGGCGCGCACACTGCGCCATGATGCCCGGGTCTGAGCCCGCGATCTGAATGACCTGTGGGCTGCTTACATTAGCCTTGACCTGACGCAGCCGCAGCCGCTCTTTCTCCCACAGTTCTTTGCTCGAAGGTAGCATTTCGGCAACGGTGATACCGGCGCCTTGCTGACTGCAGATTTCGCGGAAGGGTGCGTCACACACCCCAACCATGGGGGCGAGGAAGAGATTATTGCGCAGTGTATAAGGGCCGATCCTGTGCACAGTCGTGGTCTCGCTGGTCGTAATTGAATTTAAACTGAGCCGAAGACCAGCCTAACTCAAGCCTGAAAACACGGGTGTTGGTATCAAGCTTGGGCGATGGCTAATGATAGCGGTGACTTGGACGCAGCGGAAGGCTTTTGCTGAGTCAATACGCGCGTCATCTCTGCTATAGCGCCCTAAATGCAACGGTGTAATTCACGGCGTCGGCGCCGGGGTCTATTAATTCGAGTCTAATGGTGACGCGCTCACCTGCACTGAGCGCTTTGATTGGATCGGTAGACGCGGGAAAATAGTCCACGGGCGCAAATTCTCGCAGGGCGACGCTACGCTGAGCTGCCGTATCGAAACTGAGTATAAGCACCGGCGCAGTCTGCGCGAGAGGCGCTGAGTTACTGAGCACAAAACTGACGACTAAGCTGTTACTACCCACCGGACCTGAGACGACAGTAAGCGCCTCTCCGCGAAAGGCTGAAATGTCGGAGAACGGGGGAATCGAGCAGTTGAATAGCGCGCAGCCGCTCGCGAATAGGGGGTAGAGCGCCGGCGAATGCTGATAAAGGTTACGGTTAGCCCAGAGGTATTGCGCAGCGAGTGCTGCGACCAGTAACAATAGTGTGAACACCGATGTCGCGGTTTTTGCGGCATGGCGCCAAGTCCCATCTGCTTTGGCTGCGATTTCAATGGGGCTTGAGTCTAAGTGCGGTAACTGGGCGGAATTGATCGGCTCTAACCCCTCGCCGCTAAGCAGCGAATAGTCGGTATTCAACGCCCGCATTCGCACAGCTTCGGTCGATCCTTCGGCGTTTGCTCGGTCGCCTTCGCGTTGGCCAGGGTCTAAATCTGAACCTAAATTTACAGCGTTGGCTGCAGTAAACAAACGAAAACACGCACCGCAGCGAACCGCAGGACCGGTTGCGCCGATCAGGCGCGCGCTGACTTTAATCTGTGCTTGGCAAAACGGGCAGCACGTTGTGGCAGTCTTCATAAGGGTTGGTTTTGATTCTAAATGATGAACTAGCGTTTAATCCCGCTGAGGCGAATCCAGTCTTCCCGCTGCACTGCCGCGCTCATCTCAAACCATTCGCTGTAAACCTCAGTAATCGCGTCGGCCTGTTCGGCGAGAAGGCCCGACAAGACAATGCTGCCTTTAGGTTTCACTAGCGATGCAAATTTTGACGCGAGGCTGAGCAGTGGTGCGGCAAGAATATTGGCGAGTAAAATGTCGACGCTTTCGGGCGTGCTCATTGAATCGTACTCTTCGGGTAGGAAAGTTCCTACACGCCCTGGCAGTAGACCGTTGCGTTCGCAATTGTCGTTCGTAGCCAGGACAGCCTGAGGGTCGTTGTCGACGCCTTGCACGCTCTGGGCGCCAAGCAGTGCAGCGGCAATAGCCAGAATGCCCGAGCCGCAGCCGTAATCCACGGTATCCTTACCCTGAAGGTCTTGAGTGGCGAGCCACTGAAGGCATAGCGCCGTGGTAGCGTGGCTGCCACTGCCAAACGCGAGTCCGGGGTCGAGCATGATATTGGTGGCGCTGGGGTCGGGCGGCTCTTGCCAGCTTGGGCAGATCCAGAGTTTTTCACCAAATTGCATTGCCGAAAAATTGTCCATCCAGCTGCGTTCCCACGCCTGATCTTCGATTTTTTCTACCTCGAGGCTAGCTCTGTTGACGATAGACGCGTTACCACCAAGCCAGCTGAGCAGTTCGCCAAGCTCTGTGTCTTCTTCGAAGAGTGCGCACAAGACAAGGCTATCCCACAGCGGGGTGCTGTCGAGTTCTTCTTGAAAGACCGGCTGGTCTTCTGCGTCGAGATAGGTGATCGATACGGCGCCTGCGGCAAGCAACTGTGGCTCGATAAAATCGACGTGCTCGGGGATTATTTGGATCTTCAGTTGTTGCCAGTTCATGCGGGACTCATTGTCGTTTAGAGCTTAAGCTTTTTCTCGAGGTAGTGGATATTCACACCGCCTCTTTTAAACGCAGCGTCGCGAGCGAGATCTTTATGCAATGCAATATTGCTGCTAATGCCATCGATAAGCATCTCGTCAAGCGCGATCTCCATGCGCTTCAGTGCCTCTTCTCGCGTGTCGCCCGAGCAGATTAGCTTGGCAATGAGCGAGTCGTAGAAAGGAGGCACAGTGTAGCCGCTGTAGAGATGCGAATCGACCCGAACACCGTTGCCGCCCGGAGCATGAAACATGTTCACCTTGCCCGGGCTAGGCAGGAAGGTTGAGGGGTCTTCTGCGTTGATGCGACATTCGAACGAATGCCCTTTAATCACAATGTCCGACTGCTTGTAGCTAAGCGGACTGCCGCCCGCAATTAACAGCTGTTCACGCACGATGTCCACTCCGCTGACCTGCTCTGTCACTGGGTGTTCTACCTGCACGCGCGTGTTCATCTCGATAAAGTAAAAGCGTTCGTCTTGGTAGAGAAATTCGAGCGTACCGGCGCCGCGGTATTTCATTTGTTCGCAGGCACGAATGCAGGTTGCCGCCACTTCTTCTCTTATCGCTTCGGGGATTCCTGGAGCTGGCGCCTCTTCGATTACTTTTTGGTGACGGCGCTGCAAAGAGCAGTCGCGGTCGCCGAGGTGAATGGCGTTTCCCCGACCATCGCCCAACACTTGGATTTCAACGTGGCGAGGGTTTTCGAGGTATTTCTCGAGATAGCAGACCCCGCTGCCGAAGAATGACTGGGCCTCGGTTTGCGTCACATGAATACTGCTAAGCAGGTCTGCTTCCTCGTGGACAACACGCATGCCACGTCCACCGCCGCCAGCCGCCGCCTTTATAATAACGGGGAAGCCGATTTCGCGAGCGATGCGAAGCGTGCGCGCATCGTCATTGTCTAGAGGCCCGTTAGAGCCGGGCACTGTGGGTACGCCCGCCTCAATCATCACTTTAATAGCAGAGACCTTATCGCCCATCATGCGAATGGTTTCTGCGGTAGGCCCGATAAAAGTAAAGCCGCTGTTCTCAACCTGTTCGGCGAAATCGGCATTTTCGGAGAGGAAGCCGTAACCTGGGTGGACCGCGTCGGCCTCTGTCACTTCCATCGCCGAAATAATCGCCGGAATATTGAGGTAGCTTTCTGTGGGGCTTGGCGGCCCTATGCAAACAGATTCATCTGCTAGGTGCACGTGCATGAGATCTTTGTCGGCGGTTGAGTGCACGGCGACAGTTTTGATGCCGAGTTGTTTGCAGGCGCGCAGGACGCGAAGCGCAATCTCTCCGCGGTTCGCAATTAGTACTTTTTTAAGCATTGCACAAATCCCTAAATGATTAGCCCTTTCCCAGCCTGCGCTGGGCTGCGGTGCTAAGCGATAATGATGAGGGGTTGGTCGAACTCAACTGGCTCGCCGTCTTTGACGAGGATCGCTTCAACGACGCCTGAATGATCTGCCTCGATCTGATTCATCATCTTCATCGCTTCAACGATGCAGATAACATCGCCCGCTTTGACATGCTTGCCCACTTCGACGAAGGCAGGCGAGGTAGGTGATGGCGAGCCATAGAATGTACCAACCATCGGCGACTTCACTGCGTTGGCAGAAGCGGCTGGAGTAGCGGAAGGTGCCACAGCGGCAGGGGCTGCAATGGGCGCCGGCGCCGGTGCGACCTGCTGTGGCATCTGATACGTCAACGCTTGTTGCTGAACAGAGCCTGAGCCGCGGCTAATGCGAACCGATTCTTCGCCTTCTTTGATCTCGATCTCTGCGATGTCGGATGCTTCGAGTAGTTCGATCAGTTTTTTAACCTTTCTGATATCCATGGTGTTTGTCGCCTCTTTGCTTGAGAGTGCCTCGCTCGGGGCACTGCGCGGGTGTTAGAAAAGATTGTGGTTTAAAGTGTTTTGGGCGGATCGCCAGCCCGTGGCTGCTCCTCGCTATTTCAGGCGGGCTAAGGCGGCATCGAGCGCAAGCTCATAGCCTTGAGCACCCAGCCCGATCACGCAGCCCTCGGCGATATCGGAGAAAAAGGAGTGCTGCCGGAACTCTTCGCGGCGGTACAAGTTCGATAGGTGCACCTCGATAAAAGGGATTTCTGAGGCAAGCATGGCGTCGCGTAGGGCGACGCTTGTGTGTGTATACCCGCCGAAGTTAACGAGCATATAGTCGATTTTCGCCGATCTTGCTAAGTGAATCCGGTCGATTAGCGCACCTTCACTATTACTTTGAAAGCTGTCGAAGGTATGGCCGGCCTCGATGCAGGCGGTGCCAAGACGGATATTGATGTCGTCGAGGGTATCGGAGCCGTATATATCGGGCTCTCTGCTGCCTAGAAGGTTGAGGTTGGGTCCGTTTAAGACGAGTATCGATGCCATAGTTTTGCCACATTCATCGCAATTTGCGCGAAATTCCCGATAGATTGCCAATTTTCAACGCATTTTCGCAGAATTTATTCCGAATATCACTAATATTAGTGATAAGGAGCTCGAATTGACTCAATCGATCAGGTCTTGGAGCGGAATGTCGACTGTTTGGGGTGGATAGCAGAAGCCCCAAGCGGCGCAGCCTTGATAGCGAATGCTCAACAAAGCGGTAGCCGGCAGGTCTTGTGCAGGGGAAAGATCGATTTGGGTGGTAACTGCGCCGAAATAGGCTTCAATTGCCCCAAAAAACTCGTCTTCCATCGCAAGACCGTCGGGCAGGGTAAAAGCCAAGTCGATCCCGTTCGCGGTGAAGGCAAAACGGTGTCGGTAGAGATAGTGTTCAGGCGCCGGCGTCCACGTAATAGCGAGTTGGCCTTTTTCTACAGAGCCGACATGAAAAGGGAACGCGAGTTCAGAGGGTAGGACCTGCGGTGTGTTGCTTAGGTCAAGGGCGGATGTTTTGCGGTCGCCAAACTGCGCGCTGGCGAGAGTCGCACTCAACGCTAGCGCGGCCGCCAATAGAGTACAGAGCGCCTGCTTTAAATACTGATTCGAGGCGCTTTGTGTGCAGCGGCCTCGGCTTATTTGGGTGTTCAACGTGGAGCGCATGACTGTCTCCCCTCATGACTTAACTGGTGAACTTGTCGAACACCAGGCAAGCATTGGTGCCGCCAAAGCCAAAACTGTTGGACATGACACGATTGAGCTTAATGTCATTAATACGCTCAACGGCGATTGGCAGCCCTTCCGCCTCGGGGTCGAGCGTGTCGACGTTTGCCGAAGCTGCGATAAAGTCGTTTTCCATCATCAGTAGGCTATAGATAGCCTCCTGTGCCCCAGCGGCGCCGAGGGAATGGCCACTGAGCGATTTGGTTGAATTGAGTGTTGGCACCGCGTCACCGAAGACATTTTTAATCGCGCGCAACTCCGATACGTCGCCGGCTGGTGTGCTCGTGCCATGAGTGTTGATGTAATCGATTGACCCTTCGAGGCCGTGCATGGCCATTTGCATGGCGCGCGCGCCACCCTCACCCGAAGGCGAGACCATGTCATAGCCGTCGGAGGTCGCGCCATAGCCTGTGAGCTCTGCGTAGATTTTGGCGCCACGAGCCTTTGCATGCTCGAGCTCTTCAATTACCAAGACAGCACCGCCGCCGGCAATGACGAAGCCGTCGCGGGCCGCGTCGAAGGCGCGTGACGCTTTTTCGGGGGTTTCATTGTAGTTGGTAGAAAGCGCGCCCATCGCATCAAACATATGCGACATGGTCCAGTGTTCGGCTTCGCCACCGCCAGCAAACACGACGTCTTGCTTGCCTAGTTGAATTAGCTCGGCTGCATGGCCGATGCAGTGGGCGCTTGTCGCGCACGCCGACGAGATCGTGTAATTCACCCCTTTAATCTTAAACGGCGTAGCAAGACAGGCCGACACCGTGCTGCTCATTGTACGCGTGATGCGGTAAGGGCCGACGCGGCGCAAGCCTTTCTCACGCATGATGTCGGTTGACTCTAGTTGCTGTTCCGATGAGCCGCCACCGGAGCCGACTACGAGTCCGGTGCGAAAGTGGGAGACTTGTTCTTCGCTCAGACCCGAGTCTTCGACTGCTTCTTTCATCGACAGATAGGCATAGGCAGCGGCATCGCCCATGAAACGATAGAGTTTTCGATCGATAAGCTCTTCGGCGTTGATATCTACGCTGCCGCTGATATGGCTGCGCATACCGATATCGACATAACTCTGATTGTGCTTAATGCCGCTGCGGCCTTGCTGAAGTGAGTCGAGAACCGCCTCTTTGTTATTGCCTAGGCAAGAAACGATACCGATACCAGTTACCACAACGCGACGCATATATTCACCAATCTCTCTAAAGGTGGAAATTCAGCCGTTGGCGGAACCCACTCGTTTCGATAATTTATTATTTCTGTTTCGCTAGCTGCCCCTCTTAAACGAGGCAGTTAGACGGGGTAGTATAGCTATCTAGAACGTAGCGCCGGGCTGGAATAAGCCAACCTTTAGGCTTTTTGTCGAGTAGATTTCGCGCCCATCGACGGCGACTGTGCCATTGGCAATGCCCATGGTCAGCCTGCGATCGATCGTGCGTGTGATATCAAGCTCGTAAGTCACGAGCTTCGAGGTGGGCAAAACTTCGCCGCTGAATTTAACCTCGCCCACGCCAAGCGCCCTGCCTTTGCCTTCGCGGCCGCTCCAGCAGAGCCAGAATCCGACAAGCTGCCAAAGGGCGTCGAGGCCGAGGCAGCCTGGCATGACGGGGTCGCCAGGAAAGTGGCAGTCGAAGAACCAAAGGTCGGGGCGGATGTCCAATTCGGCAATAATTTTACCGCGGCCGAATTCACCTCCGTCTTCGTTGATCACAGTGATGCGATCCAGCATGAGCATGTTATCGACAGGCAAAACGCCTTTGCCTGGGCCAAAGAGGCGGCCGTAGCCACATTCGACAAGCTCTTCGAGTGAGTAGGCGTTCTTAGGTTCGAACACGAATGGGGCATTGGACATGATTTCGGTGCTTTCCTTCTGGCGCCCTTGGGGGCTTAATTTTCACGTATGATGTTATCGCGACAGGTCTAATTAATCGACTGAAATTCGTGAGTCTTGAGAACGCGGTGGTTTTGGCCCCTCACTAGTTTAAATTCGCATATTTTGCAGCTATTTTTCGTCGCAATGTCTTTGCCGTGCCGCTGTTTATCGGTGAATCGATTTATTTGCTAGAATACACGCTTAGAAAAAAGCGGCGCTTCGCAAGCCGCAACAGGGTAGACAAATCCGTGCTTGAAAATAAAACTTCGTTTGGTTCCTCCGCCGCGGTGTCCGCGCAGCTAATCCCTGTAGTGATTTCCGGCGGTGTGGGTTCGCGTCTGTGGCCAGTCTCGAGAGCACTGCTGCCAAAACAGTATATTGAGATACCTGGCATACACGGCTCGCTCTTTCAAAACACGCTCGAGCGCCTCAAAGGCCTCGAAGAGGTAGGCAAGCCGATAGTTGTGTGCAGCGAAGATCATCGGTTTGTCGTCGCCGAGCAGCTGCGTCAGATCGAAGTCGAGGCACGCTTGCTGCTCGAACCTTACGGGCGCAACACGGCGCCAGCTATTGCGCTGGCGGCGATGGAGGCAATGGCATTGGGCGAAGACCCTCTGTTGCTCGTCCTTCCTGCAGATCATCTCATTGAAGACACACAGTCTCTCCTTGCCGCGATCGAGACTGCGCGGAGCCTTGCCTCGGCTTCTCACCTTGTGACCTTTGGTATTCCGCCTCGCGGTCCGGAAACCGGCTATGGCTATCTCAAACAAGGCGAGGAAATAGCGGGTGGGGGTGTCGATGTTGCGCGGTTTATCGAAAAGCCAAATCTTGCTACGGCGCAGCGCTATATCGATGAAGGCGGTTACCTTTGGAACAGTGGCATGTTCTTATTTCGTGCGTCTGTATTTTTAAATCATCTTAAAATTCATGCCTCAGACATTCACGCGGCCTGCATGGCTACTCACTCAGCGCTCGAGCGAGACTCGGATTTCGCCCGTATTCCCGACGCAGAGTTTCACCGCTGTCGCTCCGATTCAATCGACTATGCGGTGATGGAAAAAGCGGGTGGTGTTGTAGCTGTACCCTTAAGCGCCGGTTGGAACGACTTAGGTGCGTGGGACGCGCTGTGGTCGGTTCAAGCCAAGGACAGCGATGAGAATGTGATGAGCGGGGATGTATTAATCGAAGAGGTTTATGGAAGCTATATTCAGAGCGAATCCAGACTCGTGGCTGCGGTTGGCATGCGGGATACGATAATCATCGAGACTCCCGATGCGGTTCTGGTGGCAAACCGAGAAGATGCCCAAGGCGTCAAGAAAATTGTCGATCAACTGGAGGCTCTAGGGCGCAGTGAGCGCCTTGCGCATCGTCGCGAGAGGCGCCCTTGGGGCAGTTTCGAATCCCTTGCAAGCGGGATCGGTTTTCAGGTGAAGCGAATCCTCGTTAATCCACGTTCATCGCTTTCACTGCAGTCGCATCAGCAGCGAGCAGAACACTGGGTCATGCTCAGCGGCGTCGGTCGGGTTGAATGCGACGATAATGTGATCGACCTGCAGCCGAATGAGTCGACGTTCATTCCAAAGGGCAGTAAACACCGGCTCAGTAATCTGGGAGACACCCCTATCGAGCTAATCGAGGTGCAGGTCGGCGACTACCTAGGCGAAGATGACATTGAGCGTTTCGAAGATAATTATGGGCGGCTGCCACGCTAGCGACACTAAGGCAGGCGAAGCGCAAAAACTACTATGAGCCGCAAAGGCTTTCATTGGAACGAGGAGTTAACAGTGGGGCTCATTAATAAATGTTTGTTTCCTGCGGCGGGTTACGGCACACGATTTTTGCCAGCGACCAAGGCGATGCCAAAAGAGATGCTGCCACTAGTGACCAAGCCTCTTATTCAGTACGGAGTAGAGGAGGCGCTAGCCGCTGGCATCACAGGCATGGCGATTGTGACGGGGCGAGGTAAGCGCGCGATCGAAGATCATTTCGACATCAGTTTTGAGTTAGAGCATCAGATAGCAGGTTCCGACAAAGAAAGCTTGCTCGATGGGACGCGTGAACTGATCAACCGCTGCACCTTCTCCTACACCCGCCAAAACGAGATGCTCGGTTTGGGTCATGCGATTCTTGTCGGTGAAACATTGATCGGCAATGAGCCTTTTGCCGTGCTGTTAGCCGATGACTACTGTCTGACAGAAGGCGACTCGGTGCTCGCCCAGATGACTGCTCTCTACGCACAACATCGCTGCTGCATCGTTGCTATTGAGGAAGTGCCGCTTGATCAGGTGTCTCGTTACGGTGTGATCGCAGGCGTAGAGGAAAAACCAGGATTGTATCGAGTGACCGACATGGTAGAGAAGCCCGAGCCGGCGGCGGCGCCGAGCAATCTTGCCATCATCGGCCGCTACCTTTTAACACCAGATATATTTGAGGTGCTGCGCAGTACAGCGCCTGGCCGAAATGGCGAAGTTCAGCTGACCGATGCGCTGCAAACTCTCGCAGCGCGAGGCGAAGTGCTGGCCTGCCGCTTCGACGGCAAACGCTTCGACTGCGGCAGTGTCGATGGTTATATCGAGGCGACGAATGCGCTGTATCAGCGCTCAAAAAATCAATAGCGTTGGCCTGCTTATCAAACGAGCGCCGAGAACTCATCAGGCTGCGAACAATCAGCGCGCAACCACAAACAAGAGCGACGAATAAATGACTCAACAACTGGATTGCTTCAAGGCGTATGACATACGTGGACGCGTGCCCGAACAGTTAAATGCTGACGTTGCCTACCGTATTGGCCGCGCGTTCGCCGCGCACCTGCAGCCTTCTCGTGTCGTTGTTGGTTTCGATATTCGACTTACAAGCCAAGAGCTATGTGCGGCGCTGAGTCGCGGGCTGACCGAGGGCGGTGCCGATGTCACCAATATCGGTCAATGCGGCACCGAAGAAATTTATTTTGCGACGAGTCACTTAGGCTGCGACGGCGGCATTATGGTGACCGCAAGTCATAACCCCGCCGACTACAATGGGATGAAATTCGTACGCGAAGGCTCGCTTCCCGTCAGCGCTGACACTGGCCTACTCGCGATAAAACGCCTTGCCGAGTTAAACGAATTTGCCGCACCGGCGACTCGAGGCTCCATCGATTTTGCCGACCTGCGCGGCGCCTATCTTGCAAAACTGCTGAGTTTTGTCGACGTCGAAAAACTACAGCCATTAAAAATTGTGTGCAATGCAGGCAACGGAGGCGCAGGCGCAACGGTGGATTTGCTCGAATCGCTGCTGCCTTTCGAATTGATTCGCGTTCATCATGAACCGGATGGAAATTTCCCCAACGGTGTGCCCAACCCGATGCTCGAAGAGAATCGTGCGCCAACGACCGCTGCGATTCTCGAGCACAAAGCCGACCTTGGTATCGCTTGGGATGGCGACTTCGACCGCTGCTTTTTCTTTGACGAGAACGGTCGCTTTATCGAAGGCTACTATTTAGTTGGACTGCTGGCACAGGTCTTTCTAGAGGCCGAACCCGGCGCGAAAATCGTGCACGACCCAAGGCTTACGTGGAATTCCCAAGAAATTGTCGCAGCGGCAGGCGGTACGGCCATTCAGAGCGTGACAGGGCATGCATACATGAAAGAATCGCTGCGCGAACACCTAGCCGTTTATGGTGGTGAGATGAGCGCGCATCATTATTTTCGCGACTTCTATTATAGCGACAGTGGCATGGTGCCATGGCTTTTAGTCACCGCGCTGATGGCCGCAACAGGTAAGCGGTTGTCGCAGTTGGTAGACGAGCGCATGCAGGCGTTTCCCGCCAGCGGCGAAATCAATCGCACTATCGCAGACCCCCAAGCCTTGCTTGCCGCTGCTCGGGCGCGCTACGAAGCCGACGCGTTGGCGGTCGAGAATATCGACGGCCTAAGTATGAGTTTTGAGTCGTGGCGCTTTAATTTAAGGCTGTCGAACACCGAGCCTGTAGTGCGGCTTAATGTCGAATCGCGCGGCAACGAGGCATTGATGCGGGAGAAAACAGCTGAGCTGCTCGCACTGATGGCGCAGCCCTAGCGAGTGCCAACCCCTGTGCCATTATCGGCTGGTGTAGGTGGCAAGTTGCCGCTAGAATCTCGCGCTTTACTTTCTCACTAACATTTAACTTATAAGCTAAGCGCCAGCGACTAGCAGCTGGTTGCGGCAAGGATACAAGCATGTCTACATTCGAAAACGTCACTATCGTCAAAGCTGCTAATGTCTATTTCGACGGCAAGGTGACAAGCCGCACGATCAAATTCGCCGACGGCTCTACCAAGTCTCTTGGCCTTATGCAGCCGGGCGAATATGAATTTGGCACCGCGAAGCGAGAGATTATGGAGATAATGGCGGGCGAACTTGAGGTGTTGCTGCCTGGCGCTAGCGAGTGGCAAAAAATTTCGGGAGGAGAGTCCTTCGAAGTGCTTGCCAATGCTTCGTTTAAGGTTAACGTAAAGTCTGTGACCGATTACTGCTGCGCCTATTTAGACGACTAATCAGCTGATAAATTGCCAGACCAATTTGCAGAGCAGCGGGCTAACGCGGCGTATTCCAACTGCTAATTTTCTGCACAAGCGCACGCGTTGACGCATCGAGCGTCGACGCGCTTTCTACAGAGGCCGCGGCTTCGATGTTTTCTTGATTAATTAAAGAACCAGCCGATTCACTCAGCGCTGCGTAAACCTCTTTAGACAGCCGCTTGCCTAATTCCACGCCCCACTGATCGAATGCATTAATATTCCACAGCACACTCAGCGCAAACACTTTATGTTCGTAAAGAGCGATTAGCGCGCCCAAGTTGTGCGGGGTGAGCTGTTTGAGCAGCAGCGTAGTGCTGGGCCGGTTGCCTGCGATAGTTTTTTGCGGCTCCCAATTATCCGCCCCAACGTCGGCGCTCGTCTCATCGCCGTTCATGAGTGCCATGCTCTGGCTGAGACAATTGGCGAGCAGTTGACGGTGTCGCTCGTCTCCGCCATCCACGCTCGCAGTCGCACAGGCGATAAATTCGACCGGCGTAAACTCGGTGCCTTGGTGGAGCTGCTGAAAATACGAATGCTGGCCATTGGTGCCGGCACTGCCCCAAATTATTTCTGAGGTTTTAAATGGGAGTGCCGCGCCCTCGCGACTCATCGATTTGCCCAAGCTTTCCATGTAGAGCTGTTGGAGATAGGCCGGAAAAAGGCTTAGGTCTTGGCTATAGGGCACCACGGCGGTGCTTGGGCTTGCGCCGTATTGCCGATACCAAAAGGCGAGCAGTGCGGACACCACGGGCAGGTTTTCGCCCAGCGGCGCGGTCTCGAAATGCCTGTCCATCGCATAGGCACCGCCCAGTAACTCTTCGAACGCCGCAAAGCCAACGCCGAGGGCGATGGGCAGGCCAATTGCCGACCACAGTGAGAAACGCCCACCGACCCAATCCCATAGGGGAAAAATGTTAGACGCCTCGATGCCAAAGTCACTCGCTGCTTGGATGTTGGCAGACACAGCCACGAAGTGCCGAGCGACGGCTGCCTCGTCGCTCGCCGCCACCAGCCAATCGCGCGCGGCTCGGGCATTGGCGAGAGTCTCGAGCGTGCCGAACGTTTTTGAGGCGACGATGAACAGAGTGGTCGCGGGATCGAGTCCCTTAAGCGTGCGCGCAAGATGCGCGGGGTCGACATTGGAGACAAAGCGAACGCGTGGCCTGTTTAGCGCGAAGTCGGCGAGGGCATCGACGACCATGGCCGGCCCGAGGTCCGAACCGCCTATGCCAAGGTTGACGACTGTGTCGATTGTCTGCCCGCTATAGCCTGTCCACGCGCCCGAATGAACCCGGTCAACGAACTCGCGCAAAGAGGCAAGCGTCTCGCTAACAAGCGCCGAATGCGGTGCATTAGCTGATTCGGGACTACGTAGCGAGGTATGGAGCGCGGCGCGTCCTTCGGATTGGTTTATTTTTGCGCCACGAAAAAGGGCATTAACAGCGCCTTGCATGCCACTCGCCTCGGCAAGCTTGGTCAGTGCAGCAAGCCCCTCTGAATCGATCAGGCTTTTAGAATAGTCGAGGTGAAGCTCGCCCATGCTCAGGCTAAGCCGCTCAGTGCGTTCGCTGTCGTCGGCAAACAGTGCTTGCAGCGTGACCGAGTTACCCTCGGCGGCGCCGGTAGCGCCAGGCAGAAGTCTGCTAGCGATTTGGGTGAGTCGAGCATCAAGCGCATCGAGTGCCACACGGTCTCTATTGAATGTCATACACATGCCTTTGAATCGTGGCGGGCGATGTTCGTCAGATTGCCCAGAATGCCAAAGTCCTCATGCGGCAGCGACTCTTCAGAAATCGTTTGCTGCCAGGCCGTCCAGACCCACAACCTACTTTAGCATAGACGGGAGACCGCAGAATCTTCAACCCTTCAAATGTCCTTAGAAAAAATCCTTAACTAGGCTATTGAACCGCTCGGGGTTTGTGGTTAAACTGCGCGCCTTGTTCGACGGAGCTCACATCGAGCCTCATCAAGCATTGTGCCGCTATAGCTCAGCCGTGGTAGAGCAGCTGACTTGTAATCAGCAGGTCCCGAGTTCGACTCTTGGTGGCGGCACCACTTTTTTCCTTCTTGCTTCACATCCTTTTTTCTCGACTCTCTTGTCTAGGCTCTCTCAGCGCCTCAGCCTGATGACATCTCAGCTCCAAGCTGATCCCCATGCCTCCTGACCTTTGCGCGGTATGCTCGTTTCGCGTTGTCACGCTGGCAAATAACATCGGTTCCTGGTCTTTCAGTCTTTTTAGGCTCTTTAACCCTTCTTTGCCGAAAGACGCCCACTGATCTACACTTACTGTCCTACTTTTTCGCGAGTTAACAGGCTCGCTATTAGACTTGAGACCTGGCCGAAATGACCGCGACAGCATCCCTTAGTATTTCCGAAATTCAAGAACTCGTCGCCGAGCATGGCGCGTCCGTCAGTCAAGGGCGCTCTATAGGCGAACTCATTGCCGATGGAGAGCTACCGCGCCTTGCCGACGCGACGGTGCTCAAGGGCAAAGTATCGGACTCGGTGTTTGGCGAGTCGCTGGTTACAGCGGATGGGCGTGAGCTTAGGCTCATGTTTCGTAATAATCGAATATCGACTCATGACGTAAACCGAGGCGCTATTCCGTTCAAAGACCAAGTGCTGGCGCTCAATCACGACCATATGCGTAGGCTTGTTAGCGGCGCGATAGGCTCCTCGCAGTGTGAAGTAACTGGACTTGCTGCCACCTCTACTGTGATTCCCGCGGAGAATCTCGAGCTGGTTATGCTCGAAAATGTCCTGCGCCGCTATATGGCAAAGAGCTCGACGTCGACATCGCTCTATCAGCACTGGCTTGCGGCGAAAGAGAGTGGGGCGCGCGTGCTGAGGTTTGCCGGCCACGAGCTTACGGTAAACAGCCTGCAGCCAAATGGCTGTCTGCCTTACCTTCTCGACACGCCAAGCAGCAAGGCGGCGGTGGATGAAACGATGGATGCCGAACAGCTGGTTGCGATGGGCGTTTGCACCTCGGGACAATACGCACAGATTCGCAATGCCTCGATTATGGCTTTTGGCATCGTGACAGAGCATCTGCGCGAGCGCGGCATGGTGCTTGTCGACACGAAAACCGAACACGGCATTAATCGTGAGGGTGAGATTGTTGCGGCAGATGAGCTTTACACGATGGACTCCTCGCGCTTCTGGCGGCTCGACGACGCAGGCGAATTGCTTACACGCGATGGCGAGCCCGTGTCGTTCTCGAAAGAATTCGCGCGCGGCATGGTGACCGAACGCGATCAGCAATTCACTCAGACGCAGGCGAATGAAATCGCCGTCCGTTATATCGAAGGCCTGCAACATTTGTTAGGCATCGCCTTTGTCCCCGACTTGCGACCACGCGACGAACGTCTGGTTGAATCGGTTAATCTCATTCTAGATTCGCTAACCTAGCTTGCCCCTTTTTGTACCCTGATTAGGAAGCATTATGCACTCTCCAAAGACGCCTATCTTGCCGGAAAAAAGACCGTTTACTGCACGCAGGGTTTTTACTGTGGCAACGGTTTTCATTTCGCTGCTTGTGAGCGGCTGTGACAATAGCGCGTCCTCAACCTCTGCCCAATCGCAGCCAAGCCAAGGGAATATTGTGACCGACACGCGCCCGCTTCCACCCACTCTCGACGACTATCGCCGCGCCGAACAAATGCTTGCACCCAATCTAGCACCGCTCTTAATCGGCGAGATTCGCGCGCATTATTGGCAAGAAGACGACAGGCTTATTATTCGCCGTAGAACCGAGGGCGGCAGTGAGTATGTCGTCATTGACCCTGCCACAGCGTCTTCTCGCGAGCTATTCGATTCTGCGCGCGTCGCCGCGCTTCTCGAACAAGTCGTTAAAGACGGCGCCGCTAATGCTGAGGACTCGGAAGAGACAAACGCAATAGATGAAATAGACGCGGCCGATTTAAACCTGCGCAATCTTGTCTTAGAAAACGAGACGCTTCGATTCGAGTTCGCAGGCGATACCTTTGCACTTGATCTCGAAAACCTGCCGACGCTCGACGCAGCTCTCGCGCCGTTACCAAAACCACCGCCGCACCAATACCTGTCGCCTAACGGCGAGCGCGCAGCGTTTATTCGCGAGCATAACTTGTGGATACGCAACTTTGGTGATGGCGATGAAGTGCAGCTTACCTTTGATGGAGAAGCAGACTACGGTTACGCCACTAACAGTGCGGGCTGGATCCAAGACCCGGGCCCGGTGCTGCTGTGGTCGCCTGACTCTTCTAAAATCGCGACCTTTAGACAAGATTCTCGCAAGGTAAAGACGTTAACACTCGTCGAGACTGCGGTAGGTCGGGGCAGGGTAGACACATGGAAATACCCGCTGCCAGGTGACGAGCATGTGTTTATGCTCGAGCGCGTCGTGATACATCTCGACGAGCCGCGCCTCGTGCCGCTCGCAATACCCGCAGAGCCGCAGCGCTCGACAACGACTGACCATATTGCAGGCCGCAACGGCGAATTTTTAGACGTCGAGTGGAGCGCAGACAGCGCCGCGCTCGCGTTCGTGTCGTCGTCTCGTGATCACAAAATTGCGCAGCTCAGACTAGCTGATATAGAGACAGGCGCGGTGCGTGATGTTTACAAAGAGGTGACCGAGACCTATTACGAGTCGGGGTTCGATGCCGAGAATTGGCAAGTGCTTCACGCAAGTAATGAGTTTATTTGGTTTTCGGAACGGAGCAACTGGGGGCATCTCTATTTGGGCGACCTCGCCAGCGGCGAGATCAAGGCACCCATCACGGCAGGTGACTGGGCCGTGTTGCAGATGCTCGAGGTGGATGCAGCGGCACGCACAATCACTTTCCTCGGCGCCAATCGAGAAGCCGGCGATCCCTATTTTCACTATCTATACCGAGTCGATATCGATGGCGGCGAGCCGCAGCTCCTTTCGCCCGAACCCGCTCATCACGAAATTAGCCCCGCGCCGAGCGGCCGTTTCTTCCTCGATAGCTATTCGACGCCGACAACGCCGCCGATCACTGTGCTGCGCAGCGCGACTGGCGAGGTATTGCTCACGCTCGCCGACACCTCAACCGATCGTTTGAGAGACGCGGGCTGGGTTGCCCCTGAGCCATTTGTGACAAAAGCGCGCGACCGGCTCACCGACATTCACGGACTGCTTTATCGGCCATCTACTTTCGATGAATCGCTGCAGTATCCGGTGCTGAATTACCTCTATCCGGGCCCGCAGACAGGCAGCGTTGGCAGCCGCGCTTTTAGTGCCGCGCGCCGCGATAAGCAGGCCGTGGCCGAATTAGGCTTTATCGTTGTCGAGCTCGACGCAATGGGTACGCCCGGCCGTTCCAAGTCATTCCACGATGCGTACTATGCCGACATGGGCGATAACGGACTACCTGATCAGATTGCCGCGATTCGCGAACTCGCCGAGTCGCGCCACTGGATGGACCTTGACCGCGTTGGAATCTGGGGCCATTCGGGCGGTGGGTTTGCCTCGACTGCGGGCATTCTGCGCTATCCCAATTTTTACAAGGTTGCGGTGTCGGGTGCGGGCAATCACGATAACCGCAACTACGAAGACGATTGGGGTGAGAAATGGCAAGGATTGCTAGAGACAATGCTGGTTGAAGAGGCGGGCGCAGTAGCCAGCCAGACGACGAATTACGATGGCCAAGCGAATCAGCTTCTCGCCGACAGACTTCAAGGCAAGCTGCTTCTGGCGCACGGCCTGATGGACGATAATGTACATCCGTCGAACACGCTGCTAGTGGTGCAGGCGCTCATCGACGCGGAGAAAGATTTTGACCTCTTGCTGCTGCCAGACGCGGGTCATGGCTTTGGTAATTCGCGCTACTTTATGAAGAAGCGCTGGGACTATTTCGTGCGTCATCTCGCGCAGGTTGAGCCGGTAGCGGAATTCCGCTTTGCGGCGAATATCCCTTAGCAACAGGCGAAAACTGTTGTCTAAGCGCCTATCGTAAGGTTCAACCTGCTGGTTGAAACTTGCGCCAGACGCTGGCGCTAGGGTAGCCTCAAGGCGCGCTTGATGAGGGCGAATGAGCCAAATAAGAATAATAACGAGAGGCGCCAATCTGGTCGCTAAAACCAATTTCAGCCGATTTTAGTAAAAGGGGCAGACAATGATCCGAATCGAAAAGAAGGCCGCAGGGCTACCGATAGGGCTAGCAATAGGGCTAGCGATAGGCGCATTGCCACTAGTCGCGCAGGCGCAAGACGCGGCAGACTGGCAGCCACCTAAGCTAGATTGGGGCGTGCCCGATGTTCAAGGTATTTGGAATTATCAGACGCGTTCGTCTCTCGAGCGTCCCGCAAACTATAACGGCAAGCTCGAGATTACCGAGCAAGAAATGCTCGAAACGATGGTCTCTACGCCGGATTATATCGCCTTCCTAGAAGCAACCGGTGCCGAAGCGCCGGGCCCCGAAAACGTCGGTGGCTATAACGGATTCTGGATTACGCCGGGCGACACGCTGTCGTTTATGAACGGATTTTACAGAACGTCGATAATCACTCAGCCCGACGATGGGCGGATTCCTTGGCGCGAAGAAGGCAAAGCGCTAAGGGCCTCACAGCAGGAAGACCTGCCGATGGGACGCGCCGAAAGCGATGGCCCAGAAGGTCGGACATTATCGGATCGCTGTCTCGTTAGTTTCTCGTCTACCGCGCCTTTTTTGAGCAGTCTTTACAATAATAATATGCAAATTGTGCAGTCGCCGACGCATGTGATGCTGCTCGCCGAGATGGTGCACAATGCACGCATCGTAAGCATCGACCAAGAGTTTAAAGATCTGCCCTACGATAAATGGCTGGGGGATTCCATCGGCTATTACGAAGGCGACACGCTTGTGGTTGAGACTAAAAACTTCAATCCTTGGCAGGTGCAAAAAGAGCGATTGATCTCGGAAGGCATTCACCTCACCGAGCGCTTCACGCGAGTCGAAGATCAAAAGCTGCACTATTCCTTTACAATCGACGATCCCGAACTCTACTCCGAGCCGTGGACCGGGGAGCTGCCGATGTATGGCGACTCCGAGCTCTACGAGTACGCCTGCCACGAAGGTAACTATGCGATGCGCGCAATCCTTGCGGGCGAGCGTAGGCAAGAAGCCGACGCGAAATAGCCGGCGAGCGCGAGACTACAAAGCGGCAGGTTCACCTACTGCCGCTGATAAAATTTAGAAGACCATCGAGGGCCGCGGGCCAATGACTCAGATCGAAGCGGCTATTGCGGCCTACGTTAGTTTTATGTGGGGGCTGCCGCTTGTTATCTTGTTAGTCGGCGGCGGCTTTTTCTTCATGCTGCATTCGCAGCTTAGGCATTTCCGCTATTTTCGCCACAGCATCGACCTGCTTCGGGGCAAATTTCACGACGACTCAGACAGCATCGGCGGCGATATCTCGCATTTCCTTGCGCTAGCCACCGCGCTCGCTGGCACCATGGGGCTGGGCAATATTACCGGCGTGGCCGTCGCGCTTACCGTCGGCGGTCCCGGCGCAATTTTTTGGATGTGGGTCACCGCGATCGTCGGTATTAGCACCAAGTTTTATACGGCAACGCTGTCGATACTGTATCGCGGGACCGATGACGCCGGACGGTTGCAAGGCGGCCCGATGTACATTATTCGCGAGGGACTGGGGCGTAAATGGCTGCCCCTTGCTTGGCTTTTCGCGATTGCCGGCATGGTGGGCACGTTACCGGTATTTCAGGTTAATCAACTCGTGCAAATTATTCGCGACACCGTTGCGATTCCCAATGGTCTGACTACGGCGGATTCGCATTTCAATTTCGATTTGGTGATGGGCATCGTTCTCGCTGTGATCGCTTTTTCGATTACAGTTGGCAACGTGAAACGCGTGTCGGCAGTGGCTGGAAAAATGGTGCCGGCGATGGTGATTTTCTATTTCGCGGTGACCTCGGTGCTTCTTGTGAGTCACATCGACCAAGTGCCTGCGATGCTGTGGCTCATCGTGACCGATGCGTTTAGTGGCGAGGCTGTCTCTGGTGGCGTGATTGGCACGGTCATTTTGATTGGCGTGCAGCGCGGCGCGTTCTCGAATGAGGCAGGCATCGGCACTGAGTCGCTGGCGCATGGCGCAGCCAAAACCAACGAACCTGCGCGTGAAGGCCTAGTGGCAATGGTAGGCCCTATTGCCGACACATTAATCGTCTGCACATGCACCGCGCTAACGCTTTTGGTGACCGGCGTATGGCAGGGCGGCGCTCAGGGCGTGACGATGGCGGCAGAGGCCTACGAGCAGGTCTTCCCGGGCTTTGGCTCTTATCTGCTGTTGATTATGGTGTTCGTGCTTAGCATGACCACGGTGCTGACCTACTGGTATTACGGCAGCAAATGTATGGGCTTCTTGTTTGGCTCACACCGCGAAAAATATTATCTATGGGCTTATATGTTGCTGATCGTGGCGGGCTCGGTAGTCTCGCTCGATATCGTGATTAATCTGCTCGACGGTGCCTACGCCACGATGGCAATACCGACGATGGTGTCGACGCTGCTGCTCGCACCCAAAGTGAAAGCGGTCGCGACGAAATATTTCGCCAGACTAGATGCCGGTGAATTCGACTAAGCTTCGCTGTTTTTAGCGAGTTTTTGGAAGCCGCGGCTCATGCCGTAGGCGCTAAGCGCCGAGATCGCCGCGAAGCCTGTTAACACCACAAACACCTGCGACCAGCCCAAACTGTCGGACATGGCGCCGGCAGCGAAGGCGGCAATCGCTCCGCCAATGTAACCCATCCCGTCGATTATTCCAGTGCATGACCCTGCACCCTTGGCACCCGCGATGTCGAGCGTCAGCGCGCCGCTGCTCATCGAATAAGGGCCAAGCAGGAAGAAGCCGCTGCCGCCCAAAAAGAAAATAATCAGATTGTAATTAGGGTTTTCTGCCGCGCTCAGCACCGAGATCGAGAAGGTACATAAAACGAGCACGGCGAGCATAATCCACATCATGCGGGCGCGATCGCCATTGCGGGCGTAGTGGTCGGTATACCAGCCGATGAATAGCGTGCCGGCAACGCCCAATAGCGGAAACACAGCCGATTTGAGGATCGCAGCGCTGGCGCCCTGACCGATATCGAACAAAAACTTCGGCGTCCAGATGAGAAAGACCGAACGCAGCAGCGTCGTAAGAAAACTAAATACCAGAAGCTGGCGGTAGATTGGCATCTTGATCAGGGTTTTTAAGATGGTCATTACGGCGGGCGACTCGTCGTCGCCATAGTCGGCCAGCTGCTTCTTTGCCGACTCACCCTCTACGGCGATCGCGCCGGGCACGACGTCGCTCGGCGTGCCTTTCGAGGCGAAAAACGCCCAAGCGCCTATGACACTGAGCGCGATAGCGGGGTAGACGAATACGCCCTGCCAGCTCACGCCCATCGAGACGAGAAAGCCCGCGAAGAGCGCAGCTATAGCCCCACCGAACTGAAAACTCACGCTGATCGCGCCCATGACGCGGCCGTTTTTATCGCTCGAATACCATGACCCGATTGTCTTAGCGAGGCCGCCCCAGCCCATCGAGAGGAAATACCGGCAGCAGCACCACACAACAATAAATGCTGTGAGCGTGCCCGACAGAGCGAAAATAAGGTTCCAGAAAACTGCGCCGGCCATGCCAACGAGGAAAATACGGCGGCCGCCGATGCGGTCTGCCAAAGGCCCGTTAATAAATTTGCCGACGGCGTAGGCGATTTCCGATAGCGAGACGATAAGGCCAAGCTGTGTGTTCGAATACCCGAATTCCTGCTCGAGCAATGGGAACGCAGCCGACAGGTTGCCGCGGCAGATGTAATACCCAATGTAGCCAATGAGCATGACCCAGAAGGTCGAAAGGCGCCATTTAATGAGTCGTGCAGAATCGGTCGCGCTGACAGGAGCGCGCTGCCCCGCTAATTGAGTGTAGAACATAGGGCAGGGGCTCGGCTTAGGGTGAGTAGTGTAAGAGGTTTGTTAGTGAATTGTCTGCGGCGCCTTTGCGGCAGCAGTTCGCTTGCGCTCGGCTTCGTCACGGGCATCGGCGCGCTGAGCGACGGGTTCGTCGGGCGACGCGTAGGTACGAGTGATCACCTCGCTTTCGAGATAGAGGCCTAGTTTGGACAGAAATTCTTCCATGTGTGAACTCTGATAATGCCCTTGCAGACACTCGGCGTCGGTCCATTCTTGCAGAAGCACAACCTGATTGGTTTCGGTGACACCGGCGAAATACTCATAGCTTACGCAGCCGTCTTCTTTGCGCGAATTGCCCACCATTACGCGCATTAAGTCGAGGGCGTCCTCTTTGGTCTCGTCGACTAGAAAGAAGGTAGATTGCACCATGATCATCGCGGGTTCTCCTCGTAATACTTCGGTTAACTTTTACGGCCCTTACTTTAAACGCAAAACGCAGCCAATACAAAAACTGCATCTTGCATTTTAGTGGGGGCTTAGCGTCGAGAATCAAGGCTCCAGCGCCCGGCGCCTAAACCCGATACGACGAGGAGGCCGGCGACGATGCCTAGATTTTTTACAAAGTTCTGGGTTTCGTGCGCCGTTTGCAGTTCACCTGCCGGCAGTGTCCAAAAGTCATGCATCACTGCATTGATCACGAGCGTAAGTCCGGCGAGCAAAAACGCAGCGAATTTAGTCTGATAGCCGGCAATCATCGCAAGCCCGCCGCCGGTCTGGATGATGATCGTCAGAATCAAAAAGAAAGGGATAAAAGTCATCCCGTGACTCGCCATATAGTCGGCCGTGCCCTGATAGTTAACCATTTTCATAATGCCACCAGGCAATAGAAAATACAGGCCGAGCATCACGCGGCCGGTGGTCTCGCAGAGTGCCTGAAAGGCGGGTTGATTAGCATTATTCATTATTTTGCTCGCTTTACTTGTCATATTTTTTCGTCTGCGACTTGCTTGGATGCGACTACCACCAAGGATAGAACCCAGGCATATCGGTCGACGCTTTATCGGTGTAATTCGCTGCGCGTTTTTCAAGAAAAGCCGCTACGCCTTCTTTCCCGCTTGTCTGACTCGCGTAGAAAACCGCGAGCGAGTCAACCCGATGCGCTTCAATTGGATGGGCTGCTGCTGCATTTCGGTACATCATCTGCCGACTCAGGGCGATGGCGACAGGGCTGTGCTGGGTTATTCGGCGTGCGATCGAATACGCGCGCTCGAGGAGCGTTTCGCTCGTCTCTACATGATTGGCGAAGCCTCGTTCCTTGAGTTCTGAAGCCTCGATCAAATCGCCGCTATACACCCACTCCAGCGCAGTACCCATGTTCACAATGCGCGGGAGAAACCACGACGAGCAGGCTTCGGGCGTGATACCGATTTTGTTGAACACAAAGCCGACTTTCGTGCGTTCGCACACCACTCGAATATCCATTGCCAAAGTCATCGTCGCGCCTATGCCGACCGCGGCACCGTTAATCGCAGCGATCACGGGCTTTTTGCAGTCGTAGATTGCGAGGACTACTTGGCCGCCGGTGTCGCGAACGCCAGCTTCTATTTCGGGGTCGTCTAGTCTGTTGCGCATATCATCCATCGTCGGCTCGAGCGTCTCTTGCAGGCCGAACACATTGCCCGCACGGGATAAGTCCATGCCTGCGCAGAATGCCCTTCCAGCGCCGGTGACGACTATTGCGCGGACGCTATCGTCTTCGCTCGCAGCGCCGAATGCGGCGATGAGTTCGTTCGCCATCTCAACGGTAAAAGAATTCATCTGATCGGGGCGATTGAGCGTGAGGGTGAGGATGCCAGCATCGACTTCCCAGAGTAACGTGTTGAACTTCATGAGCGCGTCCTATGGTCTTAGAGAATGAGAAAATAGAGCAAGAGGTATTCTCGCCGATTACATGAGCTTAAGTCGAATGAGCGCTAAATAGCCCCACCTTGCTTGAGAGCGGAGATTTCGCTGCTGTTAAATCCCCAGTCGTTAAGTATTGCTTCACTGTGTTCGCCTGCGATGGCTGCCGGCGCTTGCACAGATGAAGGCGTACGGCTAAAGCGTGGCGCCGGTGCCGGCTGCGTGACGCCGTCGATTTCAACGAAGCTCTGGCGCGCGACATTATGTGGATGCGTGGGTGCTTCTTGCAGGTCGAGCACAGGCGCAAAGCAAACATCGGTGCCTTCGAGCAAAGCACACCAGTGGTCGCGAGGCTGCGTGATAAATAGTGCCTCGAGCTTGCCTCGCAGGCTTGCCCAATGCTGTTTGTCGTTCTGTTTGGCGAACTCTGGGTCGTCGATTTCACATAGTTCGAGAAGTAGCGCATAGAACTGAGGCTCGATAGAGCCAATGCTAATAAATTTACCGTCGGCGCAGGCGTAGCTGCCATAGTAGTGAGCGCCGCCATCAAGGCGATTGTCCATGCGCTCCTTGGTCCACATGCCCATCGCCATCATGCCGTAAAAGGGGCTGAGCAAGCTGGCTGTGCCATCGGTCATCGCAGCATCGATCACCTGCCCTTTGCCTGAGGTGCCGCGTTCCACAAGCGCGGCGAGCACGCCCGCAAGGAGATACATGGCGCCGCCACCAAAATCACCAACTAGGTTAAGGGGCGGAGCTGGGGGTCTGTCGGCATACCCCATCGCGCCGAGCGCGCCACCTATCGAAATGTAATTAATATCGTGGCCAGCGGCCAATGCTAACGGGCCGTCTTGACCCCAGCCGGTCATGCGACCGAAAACGAGTCGCGAATTGCGTTTGAGACAGGCGTCGGGACCAAGTCCGAGACGTTCCATTACGCCTGGGCGAAAGCCTTCTATGACCACGTCGGCACCGTCTATTAAGCGCTGCACAGTAGCAACACCCTCTGGATTCTTGAGGTCTACGGCAATTGACCGCCGACCGCGATTGAGGACATTCGCTTTATGGCCGCTGCCTTTATGCGCCAGCCGGTCAACGCGTATGACCTCGGCGCCCATATCCGATAGCATCATCGCGCAGAAAGGCCCCGGCCCAATACCTGCCATTTCGATTACTTTAATACCCTTGAGCGGTCCCATAGTTACTCCTGCGCCGTGCGTCTTATTGTTTTGTCATTCTTTGTTTTCTGGGTTGTTGCCTGAATCATCGCTGGATCGATCCGGAGAGTTGCCTGAACAGAGCGGGCAGCTGGGTCAAACTACACCGCCTTGATAATAGGCTATGCGTGAGCCGGTTTGATACCCCTAGAGGCCGATCTAGCGATAGATTTAACGCGCTGGTTTGCGCGTTGCCTTAATGGTTCCCCTTTTTGCGGGGATGCACTATTCTTTTGGCACTAGACGTCAATCAAAGCAGAGAAAATAGCCCTATGGATCTTAAGAACAAGACTGCCTTCATCACCGGTGGCGCATCAGGCTTAGGCCTTGCGACTGCTAAAAATTTCATCGCCGCCGGCGCCAATGTCATGCTCTACGATCTGCGCGCTGATGCGCTCGAAGCGGCAGCGGCGAGCCTAGGCCCTGCTGTCGCCTGGCATGCGGGTGATGTTGCCGATGAGGTTGGCGTAAGCGAAGCGATCGCTATAGCGAAAGAGAAATTTGGCACTATTCATGTGAACGTCAACGCAGCGGGCATTGGCGGTGCGGCCCGCACTGTTGGTAAAGACGGGCCAATGCCGCTCGCCAAATTCGAGCATATCGTGCGCGTTAATTTGGTAGGCACTTTTAATGTACTGCGCCTCTGTGCGGAGGTCATGCAGGTTAATGAGCCTGTTACCGCCGATGGAGAGCGCGGGGTGATAGTGAATGTCGCCTCCGTTGCGGCTTTCGACGGTCAGACTGGTCAGGCAGGTTATGCGGCATCTAAAGGCGGTATTGTGTCGATGACGCTACCCATCGCGCGCGATCTCTCGAAACGCGGCGTGCGTATCATGACTATCGCCCCGGGCGTATTCGAAACGCCGATGATGGCGGGCGCTCCAGACGCGGTTCGTGAACCACTCATTGCGATTACGCAGTTTCCGAAGCGACTAGGTAATCCGGCAGAATTCGCCCAAGAAGTAGCTCATATCGTCAACTGTGGTTACCTCAATGGCGAGACGATTCGCCTCGATTCGGGCATCAGAATGCCGGCTTAATGCGGTTAAAGTTAGCGAGCTAAAACAACAAAAATTCAACAAGACACAGAGAAGGAAAACACCATGGCAGATGCATACATAGTGGGCGCGGTGCGCACCGCAACCGGCAAGAAAAAAGGCCGCCTTAGCGCAATTCATCCTATCGATCTCGGCGCGGCTGTCGTCGATGAGTTGGTCGATCGTACCGGCATTCCTGTCGACGCGGTTGATGATGTGATCTTTGGTGTGGTCATGCAGATCGGCGCGCAGGCGAGCAACCTCGGCCGCAATGTCTCTATGTCATCGAAGCTCGACCTTGCAGTGCCAGGCACGACAGTTGATCGTCAGTGCGGCTCTTCATTGCAGGCGATTCAGTTCGGCGCGCAGGCGGTTATGTCTGGTACGCAAGACGTAATTATCTCCGGTGGCGTCGAAGCCATGAGCACGGTTGAGATGGGATCGAACGTGCGCGATGGACTCGCTAACGGGCGCGGCATTCCAAAGGGTGAGCGCCTCGAGATTCAATACCCTGGCATTCAGTTTAGTCAGTTCGATGGCGCTGAGTTGCTCGCCGAAAAATACGAAATCACGCGTGATGAACTCGATGCGTTTGCGCTATCGAGCCATCAGCGAGCGTGGGAAGCCACGCAGAAAGGTTATTTCGAAAAAGAAATTGTTCCCCTGAATATTAAACTCGAAGACGGCACCGCTGACGTGCATAAAGTAGACGAAGGCATTCGTCCTGAGGCGTCGCTCGAAGGGCTGCAGGGTTTAAATGTGCTACGCGAGGGCGGCGTGATTACTGCCGGCAGTGCGAGCCAGATAAGCGATGGCGCAGCGGCGATTCTTATCGCGAACGAAGGCGCAGTGAAAAAGCACGGGCTGCAGGTGCGTGCGAAAATTCATTCGCTTGCGGTGGTAGGTTCGGACCCCGTAATCATGCTCGAAGGACCTATTCCTGCGACAATCAAAGTGCTCGAAAAAGCCGGCCTCTCGATCGACGATATCGATCTTTACGAGGTTAACGAAGCGTTTGGTTCGGTTCCTTTAGCGTGGGCGAAAGCGGTCGGTGCAGACCTAAGCAAACTCAATGTGAACGGCGGTGCGCAGGCATTAGGACATCCGCTCGGTGGCACCGGCGCTAAACTCATGACAACGCTCGTGCACGAACTTGAGCGTCGCGGTGGTCGCTATGGCCTTATCGCGATTTGTGAAGGCGGTGGTACGGCCAACGCGATGATTATCGAGCGCATGAGCGAGGTGAGCCACTAGGCTTCTCTCGCGTGCAATATGTAAGTATCTAAACACGAATTAACAAAGGTCTGAATCATGTTTGAAGCCTATGAATCCCCATGGATGGATGAAGAATTGAATATCATGCGGGACGCGGTGCGTAAATTCTTAGCCAAAGAATTCGTGCCTCACGCTGACCGTTGGGAGAAACAGGGTATTGTCGATCGTGACGCTTGGACCATCGCGGGAGAGGCCGGCATTTTGTGTGCGTCGATCCCTGAAGAATACGGCGGTGGCGGTGGCAACTTTAAACATGAGATGGTGTTGGTCGAAGAGATGTGTCATGCCGGGGTAAGCGGATTTGGCAACAGCGTACATTCTGGCATCGTCGCTCACTATATACACGGCTACGGCAGCGAAGAGCAGCGCCAGCGCTGGCTGCCGAAAATGGCACGTGGCGAAATCGTCGCGGCAATTGCTATGACAGAACCAGGCACAGGGTCCGATCTTCAGTCCATCGCGACGACGGCGATTAAACACGGTGATCATTACGTGCTTAATGGTCAGAAGACCTTTATTACCAACGGTATGTCCGCTGATTTGATCTGTGTTGTGGCGAAAACCGATCCTGCGGCAGGCGGCAAGGGTATTTCGCTGATTATGGTAGAAACGCCAGGATGCGAAGGATTCAGCCGAGGAAGGAACCTAGAAAAGTTAGGTCAGAAATCGCAAGACACGTCGGAGCTGTTTTTCGACAATGTCAAAGTCCCCGCTGAGAACCTGCTCGGTGCGGCCGAGGGGCGCGGCTTCATTCAGCTTATGGAGCAACTGCCTCAGGAGCGCGTGATCATCGCCGCGGGCGCCTGTGCGACTATGGAAAAAGCGCTAAAGCTAACGGCAGATTATGTGAAAGAGCGTAAGGCGTTCGGTAAGCGCATTCTCGATTTTCAGAATACTCAGTTTAAATTGGCTGAGCGGTTTACCGAGGCTAAAATCGCGCGCATATTCGTCGACGACTGTGCGATGAAACTCGCCGAAGGTAAGCTCGACGACACTACGGCAGCAATGGCTAAATGGTGGACTACCCAAAAGCAGTGCGAAATTATCGACGAATGCCTGCAATTCTTCGGTGGCTATGGCTACATGATGGAATACCCGATTGCTAAGATGTACGCAGACAGTCGCATCGGCAAGATTTACGGCGGCAGCAACGAAATCATGAAGCTGCTCATCGCCCGTGATATCTAAACCTACGTCACTTAATTTTCAGTTTGGAGCTCTGCAAAGATGAAGAAAGTTAACCGAATGGTGCTCGCAGCCTCTGTGGCGACAGCAGTCTTTGTCTTCAGTTCGGCGGTATCGAGCTCGGCGCAAACTGCGGGGAGCGGTTATCTAACCCCGCGCACTGAATTCGGCGCGCCCGATCTTCAGGGCGTGTGGTCGATAGCAACCCAGACTAACCTCGAGCGCGCCGCGCGTTTTGAAGGCAAGCTGGTCTTAACCTCCGATGAGGCGCAGCGTATCGAGGCTGCGGTGCAGGCTGGCTTCGAGGCGAGCAATTTGCCCAGCGACCCAAATCGCGAGGCGCCCGACTCGAGCAGCGTAGGCGGCTACAACACCTTTTGGATGGACCCCGGTCAGCGGCTTTCGGTCGTCAACGGGGAAATCCGCACGTCGATCATTACCGATCCGGCCGATGGTAGGCTGCCTTACAGCACAAAGGGACAAGAGAACTATCAGGCAGCGATGACGCAGCGCGCTTCTTACGATGGCCCCGAGGTGCGCCCGCTTGGTGAGCGCTGTGTGGTTGGCTTTGGCTCGACCGGCGGGCCGCCTAAGCTGCCGGTTCTTTACAATAACAATACGCAGATCGTGCAGACCGAAGAGTATGTTGTGCTGCTTGCCGAGATGAATCACGACGCGCGCGTTATCCGACTCGGTGGCGAACATGCGCAGCCGGCCATGAATTACTGGATGGGCGATTCGGTCGGGCATTACGAAGACGACACGCTAGTGGTGGTTACTACTAATTTCCATTTGCAGCAGAACCTGCGCTCGTCCTTGGACCATCGTTTCTATGGCTCCCCTGAAATGGTCGTAACAGAGCGTTTTACGCGCACGGCTGATGATTCTATTCTGTATCAGTTCACGGTGAATGACCCCGAAAACTACACGCAGCCGTGGAGCGGAGAGTTGCCAATGATGGCAACCGACGAAAAACTTTACGAGTATGCCTGTCACGAGGGTAATTACGCGCTGCCGGGTATTTTAGCGGGCGCTCGTCGGGCTGATTTCGAAGGAGCCGACTACGCGCCGACTTACTCGGGGCAGTGATGCAAGAAGGCGAGATAGATAAAAAAGGCCGCAGCTACTGAAGGATCGCTTCTTCAGTAGCTGCGGCCTTTTTAGTTAGACTAATCGTTTTTAGCGCAGGTCAGGTAGCTTGTAGTCGTCGGCCTCGAGCTGTGCGCGGATCACTTTCTTATCGATTTTCCCTGTTGAGGTCAATGGAATCGCGTCGGTCTTAATTATTTCGTCCGGTAGCTGCCACTTCGCAAAAATCTTCGCACAGTGTTCGAGTACCGCTTGCTGATCGAGCTCTGCGCCGTCTGCCATGATAACTAGTGCAACAGGGCGTTCGTCCCAACGCGGGTGCGGTTGAGCGACCACTGCAGCCTGCGCGATGCCGGGCAGGGCAACGATATGGTTTTCGAGGTCGACAGACGAAATCCACTCGCCGCCTGACTTGATCAGGTCTTTCGAACGGTCGGCAATCATCAGATACTGTTCTTTATCGATTTTCGCGACGTCGCCGGTAACGAGCCAGCCGTCATGAAATTTCTCAGGCTGCGGATCGTTGTAGTATTCGGCAGCGATCCAAGGCCCTCGAATACAAAGCTCGCCAACGGTTTCACCGTCATGTGGCTGGCGATTCCATTCTTCGTCGAAAATTTCAATTTCAAGGCCAGGCATGGTGAGGCCTGCTTTCGCGATGTTCTCGAACTGCTGATCTTCGCTCATCGTTTGCTGCGTGTATTTCGCACACTTGCGCGACAGCGTACCTAGCGGATTCGTTTCGGTCATGCCCCAGCCCTGAATCATCTCGACGCCGAGCTCATCCCAGTACCAGCGCATCATCGAGACAGGGGGTGCAGATCCGCCGCAGGTCAGACGAGCGAGTTTGCTAAGGTTGAACTTACCGTCCGCTGCCTCTACTGCCGCTTTAACGCCCTGCCAAATAGTCGGCACGCCGGTGGCAATCGTGACGTCTTCTTCGTGCATGAGCTTGAGGAAGGTATCAGGTGTCATGAACCGATGCGGCATCACATGTTTACAGCCAAGCATCGATGCGTTGAAGGGAAGTCCCCAGCCCATCGCATGAAACATTGGGACGATGCCAAGGAGTGAATCCAGCGCGGTCAGGCCGAGCGCGTCGGTTAAGCAGCCGGCCATGGTGTGCAGGTAAGTCGAGCGATGTGTGTACATTACGCCTTTTGGCTTGCCGGTCGTGCCCGAGGTATAGCAAAGCCCCATGGGCGAGTTTTCGTCTATCTCCGGCCATTCAAAACAAGTCGGCTGACCTTTGATGAAATCCTCGTAATCGATTTGGTTTTTGAAGCTGCTCTCGCCGCCTTCTCCGTGGCGACAAATGACCAAAAGCTCGACACAGGGCACTTTATCCCAGATGGGCTCGAGCAAAGGCAGAATGTCTTCGTCGGCAAAAATCACTCGGTCGTTAGCATGGTTAATGATGTATTCGAGATCGGTTGGCGAGAGGCGTACATTGAGTGTGTGCAGCACTGCACCCATCGACGGCACACCTTGGTAAAGCTCGAGGTGGCGATAGTTGTTCCACATAAAGCTGGCAACTCTGTCGCCTACTTCTATTCCATGATTCTTTAGCGCATGGGCGACCTGATTAGCGCGGTCCCATGTTTGCCCTAGCGTCTGGCGATGGGTAGTGCCACCTGCCTGCGCGGTGACGACTTCGACTTCGGGATCTAGTACTGCGCCGCGACCAAGAATACGCGACAGGATTAAAGGTGTTTGCTGCATCGTCATCGAGAATCTCCCTCCAGGAGTTTTGTTCTTTTAACTATTTTGTTCTTTTAACTAGTAGTCAGGTGGCGCCACTTGGCCTTTACTTCGGCCCTTATTTTTGCGACTTCGGCTTTGGAGCATAGCCGATAAGCGGGTGACTATTCAAATGCCTGCGCGTATTCTCTAGATCTCATTTTCGCAAGAGCCCTTGAGTATTTCTGTTTTATTGGCTGGCTTCTAACAGTCTTCCAACAGGCTCTTAATAGACTTCACAATGACGTTCGCGCGGGGCTCGTTACGCTTAGAATGTACACCGGTTAACTCTCGTACTCGCATGAGTGTGTCAGGAAAAAAATGACAAATTTACATGAACAGACTCGTCTAGAAGGAAATCTCAGGCGCTTCATCGCGTTTCGGTTATTGTACTCAGCACGCTTCTACTACCCTGTATTTACAGTCCTCTTTCTCGATTATGGGCTTACCTTGGAGCAGTTTGCGATACTCAATATCGTCTGGGCCCTCACCATCGTTGGCGCCGAAGTTCCTTCGGGTGCGCTGGCCGATATTGTCGGACGCAAGCGTCTTATTGTGTTTGCCGCTGTACTCATGGTCGCCGAAATGGCCTTGATCGCCTTCGCCCCCATCGCTGGGTTTGATGCGGGAGGGCATGCAGAGGCATCGCCGCTTCTGTTTTGGTTATTCTTAGGCAACCGCCTGTGTTCTGGTCTTTCGGAGGCTGCGGCAAGCGGGGCCGACGAGGCGCTTGCTTACGATTCGCTGAAAGCATTGGGCCGCGAAGACCAATGGGCTCACTTCTTAGAGAGGACGACGCGGTTTGTGTCTGTTGGATTTTTTGTCTCGATGATCACAGGCGGGTTGATCTACGACGCAACTGTGGTCAACGGTGTGCTCGGCTCGCTGGACTCAAATTTGAGCCTCGCACAAACCTCGGTTATTCGGCTGCCGGTGATATTCACGCTGGTGTCTTCGGTTGTCGTTTTCTTTATCGCGATTGGATTTTATGACATCGACAAGCAAAGGCTGTCAGCGCTTAGGGAGACACAGGCGCAGGATACGAGCCTCTTGATGAGACTCGCTCGCCCGTTCAAGCAAATAGGTGTGGCGGCGAGCTGGACGCTAGGTCATCGTTTCGTATTGTTTGTTATTCTCGCCGCCCTGATGCTCGACAGCGTGGCGCGGCAGTTTGTAGTGCTTGCGAGTGAGTATTACCGAGTGATCGATATTCCCGTCTCGCTTTTTGGATTTATTGGCGCTGGCGTGTCTCTGATTAGTATCGCCAACGCACGTCTTTCGCGTTTTTTGGTGACTACGCAGGTGCCCCTGACTAACTTTTTGTCTCTGTCAGGGCTTTTGCTGCTTGGGCTTTTTGGGGCGAGCTTTGCGATACCCTGGATTGGGCTTGTGTTTGCTATCGCCTCATTTTCGGTGCTCGGTATGGTGCAATTTCAGTCGAGCTACTATCTTAATCGTATGGTCGAATCAGATCTGCGCGCAACGGTGCTTAGCTTTCGCGGACTCGCGCTCAATTTAGGATTAGGCATTGCGAGTGTGTTCTACACCGGATTGGTCGCGAGTCTGCGTAGTGGAATGCCAGACGGTTCGGAGGACGAAATTTTCATTGGCGCCTTGCCAGCTTTCCCTCTTTATTTCATCGGCCTATTCGTTCTGTTACTGTTTGCAGGTAAGGTTTTCGTGCGGGATAGCACGCCTTTTAAGCGCATTGGAGGTAAGGCAATATGAGGGGAAAAGGCTCGATCAGTCGGCATGCTTTATTGATTGCCGTTTGTTGCTGTTGTCTCTTCGGCGCTGAAGTGAGTTTAGCGCAGGCTAAATCACAGGAACTCACGCGGGTGAATGCTGCGCGCGCCGAAGCGTTTAACGGCAGCTGGGTAATTAATGAGAGTCTCAGCGACAACACCGATGATGCAGTTGAGGCGGCAATCAAGGAAGCCGGTGGCAAAGTGAAGCGCCGTTTCCTGCGTAAAAGACCTGAAGACTTCTACCGCGGTGGCCCTGCCGAACAGGAGCTCTACGATCGTATTTCCTACGATGACGTTCTCTTTATTGCTATCGCGGAGCCGGAGCTTCGCTTCGAGTATGCCGACAATTTCGTGCGCCTGTTTCACAGCGATGGTCGTCGTAGGCGCACCACAGCGAACTCTTTTTACGAAGAGGGAGCCGAAGACTTCTCCTTTGCAAACTGGAACGGAAATGCGTTGGTCGTCGAGTCACGGCCGCGCGACGGCGGCTTTACGCTCGAAACCTACACGCTCATAGAAGATGGTGCGCGGCTGCGCATTGAGATGCAGATCGAGCCCGACTCCTTTGGCGCAGCCGTCGAGCTTGTGCGAATATTCGATAGGGCGAGTGTGCGCTAGCCAAGTTTGCTAACAATCTCTTCCTCTAGATCACGGAGTTTGTCCTTACCGAAGAAAAGTTCTTCGTTGACGAAGAAACTCGGTGAACCAAAATTTCCGCGCGCGACGGAGTTTGCCGTGTTGTCGATAAGCCCTTGCTTTACGTCCGGATCGCTAATTGCCGCCAAGATCTCAGCCACAGGCAAGCCTGCCTCGGTGAGCACCGAGCCGATCTGTTCTGGGTCTGCCATATTCAGTCCGCGTTCCCACATCGCCTTAAACAGCGCATCTATATACTGAGCCTCCCACTCTTTGCCCTGCGCAAAAACCGCACCACGCATCATCGAAATAGTATTAACCGGAAAATGAGGATTACGAACGAGCTCGGTGATGTCGTGTCTCATGAGAAAACGTAGCGTCTCTTTCGCCTGATACTCCGGTTTGTTCAGTACGTCCGCAAATTGCTCCATGGGCGAACGATTATTGGTCGACTTAAATATGCCGCCCAGCAATACCGGTACATAGTGAATCTCTACCCCCGTCCTTTCTGCAATGCTAGGCAGAACTCGATGGCTCAGATAGGCGTTTGGGCTGCCAAAGTCGTAGTGAAATTCGACGCGTAGGTTCATAGGTTTTCCTTAAAATTTTTCGGCAAATGGCCGTATGTCAGATTCGTGAGTCCACGCATCACGGCGTTGATTGTGTAGCTGCCAGTAGGCTTCGGCAACCGATTCGGGTCGCATGAGGGTATCGGGTGCCAGCGAGTCTGGATCGCCGCCCGCGGCGCTGATGCGCTGACGGACAAATTCGGTATCGACGCCCGAATCGATAATGAGATGAGCAACGTGAATGCCCTTGGGGCCTAACTCACGCGCCATGCTCTGCGCGAGTGCGCGCAGGCCAAACTTCGCCGATGCAAAGGCAGAATAGCCTGTTCCTCCGCGAATACTCGCTGTGGCACCGGTAAAAAAAATAGACCCATGGCCGCGTGGGAGCATGTGTTTAGCCGCCTCACGTCCCGTTAGGAAACCACCGAGACAAGCCATCATCCAGACTTTGCGAAAAACGCGTTCGGTTGTTTCAAGCAGCGGGAAATTAACATTGCCACCGACGTTAAAAATGACGATGTCGAGTGCGCCTCTTTCAGATTCGATCGAGTCTATGCAAGCGATTACTTGCTCCTCTTCGCGTGCATCGAGCGAGTAGCTGTGTGCTTTGCCACCCGCCGCTTCTATTTCGGCGACCAGCCCCGCGTTTTTCTCGCCACCGCGGCGCGCGAGACAGACGGTAAAACCACCCGCGGCGAAACGCTTGGCGATGGCCGCGCCTATATAGTCGCCGGCGCCGACAATGAGGCAGATCGGTTGCTTGCTCACCTTAGAGAGGTTTTCTGAACTTGAGCGTCATGCGATCGCTTTCGCCGATAGCAGCATACTTTTCTCTGTCCTCATCGCCCATGCGAAAGTTTGGTGGCAGAGTCCAGACGCCGCGTGGATGCACAGTCGGGTCGCTAGGATTGGCGTTGACCTCGCTGCTAGCGACGAATTCGAAGCCTGCCGCCTCGGCTAATTCTTTGACATAGGCTTCGGTAACATAGCCAGAGGTGCGCATAACCTCCATTCCGGCATCGGCTTTGGCGCGATGCTCGACTATTCCGAGAATACCCCCTGGCTTGAGTGCTGCAAAGAAAGTCGCAAAAAATTCATGCTGCTGATCGGCCATGACCCAGTTGTGCACATTTCTAAACGTCAGTGCCATGTCAGCGCTTTCGGCTGGGGCGATCACTATTTCATGAGGTGGGTTTAGGTGGCGAACAGTGACTTTGCCATAGAGCGCCGGATCGGAACTCATTTTGGCTTCGAAGTTACGCAGATTTGGCGCCATGTAAGACAGGCTCGCATTAGGCGAGAAATGCGCCGCGTAGAACTTTCCTTGATCGCGCACGTAGGGGGCAATGATTTCGGTGTACCAGCCCGTCGAAGGTAAAATCTCGATCACGGTCATGTTGGCTTCGAGTCCGAAAAATTCGAGCGTCTCCACAGGGTGGCGCTCGACGTTGCGCAGGATATTCGCCGCTGATCTATGAGCGCCAGTCGCAAGCGCCTCGAGGCTTGAGTGGCTGCCGTCGTGATGATCAGCGTAGCCCGTAGTCGCAAAACCGCCGAGCATAATCGCAATGATGAGGGCAGGGGCGCTGTTTTTTCCTTGTCGCATTGGCATCTCCTAAAATCGAATGAGTGAGCAGAATGAGATTGAAAATAGCGGACGCGGCCAATTTTGTCACTCGACTTGTTATCTTTGCCGAGAGAGACGCTATCATGGACGGGAATTTACAGGCTAGCAGTCGCTAAAAAATGCCCCTGCACGCAGGGGCACCAAGTAGGGCATAGAAGATTACATGCGCAGAAACAATGTAATCTGCTTAACTAGAACGCATTGCAGGGGATTTTGTTGCAGCAGATGGAAATAAAAGGTGTCTTTACCACTATTTCTTTGGCGGGAAATAGCAATAAACAATTGATTTTATTATATTTTATTTTATAGCCTTCTCTGGCACTTGGTTGGCACAGAGAACTAGCAGTGGCGTTAGTTGAGTCACTAGACTTTGAGGAAGCCTGCAGCGTCAAAGATGCGAGGGCAATAAATAGGCAAAGGATTAATGAATAGTGAGCAGATAGAAAAACGCCTCAGGGAAGTAGAGGAATCGAAACACGGGAGCTACGACAAGCGCACCGAGCATCTCGACGAATCAGGGCGGGGCGTATTCATCAATCGGCTAATCGAAGAGGACTCGCCGTATTTGCTGCAACATGCTCACAATCCTGTGAATTGGTATGCGTGGGGCGATGAGGCGTTCGCCGCGGCGCAGGCAACAGGAAAGCCGATTTTCTTATCTATTGGCTATTCGACCTGCCATTGGTGTCACGTAATGGAGGTCGAGAGTTTCGACAATTCGGAAGTCGCCGCTGTGCTTAACGAGCATTTTATTAGTATTAAAATGGATCGAGAACAGTACCCAGACATCGATGAGGTTTATATGACCGGCGTGCAGCTGATGACCGGACAGGGCGGGTGGCCTATGTCGAATCTGCTTCTGCCCACCGGTGAGCCTTTCTTCGGGGCCACGTATTTTCCTGCGGCTCAGTTCATCGCGCTTCTGCAGCAAGTAGTTATCGCCTGGGACAGCAAGCGTGAGGAACTCGAGGCAAGCGCGCGGCAAATGCAGCAGGGCATCGGAAAAATTCTGGGAGACAAACAAGCGGTACAGGAGCTAGATGCAGATCTGCGGGCAAACACGCTGCAGGCGTTATTCCAACGCGAAGATCGCGAACGCGGCGGACTCGCCGGTGCGCCTAAATTTCCGCAGGAGCCTCTGCTCCTATTTTTACTCGACCAAGCGGCGCGCGAACAAGATCCCCATGCCCTTGGCTTTGTCGACCGAGCGCTCGAGGGTATGGGGCGCGGCGGCATTTACGATCAGGTTGGTGGCGGCTTTGCACGCTACAGCGTCGATGAAGAATGGCTTGTGCCGCATTTCGAAAAAATGCTCTATAACCAGTCGCAGCTTGGGCTTGTTTATTTACAGGCGTATCGCCTTACGCATAAGCCCTTTTTCTTGCGTGTGCTCACCCAAACCCTCGACTATGTTCTGCGCGACATGCAGCACCCAAGCGGCGGTTTCTATTCGGCTACCGACGCCGACAGCGAGGGTGAAGAAGGCGTTTTCTTCACGTGGTCGCTCGCAGAATTACGTGACGCGCTTGATGCGGAGGAATTTGAGCTTGTGCGCCGTCTTTACGGCCCAGACGAATTGGGCAACTTTGAAGGCTCTAACATACTCGAGCTATCGCGCTCGCTAGAGGTTAGTGCGCGCGAGACTGGTGACACTGATTTTTATTCAACGTTAGATCAGATACTCGAGAAACTTTACCTAGCGCGCGAGCAGCGCATCCATCCACTGCGCGACGACAAATTAATCGTCGCGTGGAGTGGGTCGATGATAAACACGCTGGCGCAGGCGGGCGCGCGATTATCAGAGCCGCGCTGGACAGCCGCTGCATTAAAAGCTGCTGAAATAATCTGTCGCGAGAACATTCAAGCCAGCGGCAAGCTGTGGCGCATAGCACTGAATGGCGCGGTATCCATTAATGGACAACTTGAAGACTATGCGAATTTAATTGAAGGGCTGGTTGCTCTTTTCGATGCCCAGCAAAGCGCGGGCGATAGAGAGGTGTCGGCAGCGAATGCAGGCCTAGGTCAGCAGCTTGGGAAAGAATCGGATAAAAACGCCAGCAGTTGGCTCGTTCGAGCGCAAGCGCTCACCGACACTATGATCGATGAGTTTTGGGACCCCAACCAAGGCGGTTTTTTCCTAAGCCCGCGCGAGCAAGTCGGGCCGCGGCTAACGCGCTCTAAAAGCGCAAGCGACGGCGCGACACTTTCACCTATTGCGACGGCGCTGCGCTGTTTGTTGCTATTGGACCAGCGACGAGCGCTCTTGCCTGAGCAGCCAGCGGCAGGCGGGGTAAAACACGATTACGCAGCGTTATACCGGCGCGGATTTAATGCAGTCAGCGGTCAGCTAAACGAGCACCCGCTCAGTCATTCTAGTTTACTGCGCGTGCAAGCCGAACACGAAAAAGGGGCTTTCGATGGCAGGGTTTACCTCGATGGTGGGCTAGCCAGTATCGAACTAATTCCCTCGTCGCCGGAAGCAGGCAAAATCGGCACCGCGCAAGCAGAGAGAAAACACGTGTCGTTAGCTCTGCGCATCGCCGACGGATGGCATGTCGCCGCCAACGATACCGAAGGAGGGTCGCTGCCCCTGCGCATCGAGGCGTCTGAGGAGAGTGCTTGGGCACTCGAGCCCGTTGCCCAAACGAGCGCAAGCGATTACCGCGGCGCACAGCTACTCGATTTGACGCTAGCGCTTAAGCCCTCGCATAAGCTGAGTCTTGATCAAGCAGGGAAACTTATCGTGACGGTGCAATTATGCAGTGAATCGGAGTGTCTGCTGGCGCACGAGATTAGTTTGTTGGTTTAGCGTTGGTTTTTTGAGAGAGAAAGAGTCTCGTGTTGACGATTAGACTAATCGCTGTAATTTGCCGCAGCGAACTCGGTTGGCAACGATACTGCGAGCGCGCTTGCTGCTTGTTCTCTTGCCGCCGCGGAAGGAGAAAATTGCGATTCGAAGAATGCGAGAATGGCGATGCTGGTGATCATGTGCTGTTCGCCTGGGTGTAGCGCCTTTTCATCTGGAGTTATTTCACAAACTTGAGGTGCGGTTGGGTCTACAACGATACCTTCGGCTGCTCCGCCAAGCTGATTCAATGAGTCGTTAGGGTCACTGTCGAGATTCGCTAGAACTGCCGCACAGCCTAGGCTATCCGGGTGGCGCATAAAACGAAACATTGGGTCGGCGACGCCAGCGAAGCCAAGGTGGGTGCCGCCAGCTATGGTAACTAGTGCGCCGTTCTCGACAAGATTGGGAATTGTCGCCGCGTTGGCTTCAAAGTTAATCAGGTAGTCGAGAGAACCGGCGATCATCAAGAACGGGATGTCGCTGGTTTTAAAGAAATCGGCCGTGAAGCCCGTAGTAGGGCCAGCTATCGATGCTGCTGCTGCAACGCGCGGATCCCGAAGGGTAGGGTGATAAGTTGCCAATTCGGTGGTTAATCCGCCCAGCGAATAGCCCATGAGCCCAATGCGCGAGGCATCAATGCTGCCAGAGAAGGGTTTTTCAGGGCCTGAAAGTGCGCTTACCGAGTCGATAAGAAAGCTCACGTCGGCAGGCTGATTTACAACGTCAACGGCATTGGGTTTTCCCGGTGCTCCGCCGTGAGTAAGAGGATAGTCAGCTGCGGCGACGACATAGCCATGGCTTGCGAGCAGTTCTGCGACATAGCTGAGATCATTGCGAGCGCTGGTAAAGCCGTGGCTGTGGATCACAAGCGGATGCGATTCCTCTGAATCGAGCGGATACCAGAGTGTGGTTGCAAGCGTGCGGTCTGCGGCACCAGAGTAGTCCCTGTTCGCAGCCGTTCCCCGGCTTGAGTCCACAAAGACCTTATCACTGCTCGCGGTCATGTATGGCCCCGGCTTGAGCCATTGAGCGCTTACCGAATCCGCGGCGGGCGCCTGAGGCCCCGTGATAACGTAGCCAGCGATGCCGGCTATGAATAGAGCTAAAACGAGTACGCTCAGGCCGAGTGCTATTTTCCGTAACATGAGGAGATCCTTGGTTGCTGTCGATGCTTGGTCTTATTGTCGAGTAAGCTAGACAGAGAGTAAAGCCGGTTTGAAAAGAGCCGGGCCACTAGGCAAGGTTAGAGAAGAATTCGGGAACACTCTGCGTCGCTGGGCCGTAGTGATGCTCATCGAACACGGATCCGGTTCTATCGAGATTGAGTTCGACAGTCGTCGCACCCGCTTGCTGTGCCAGCTGCCCGAACCCCGCCGCAGGGTAGACATTCCCCGAGGTGCCAATCGAGACAAACAGGTCGCAGCGCGCGAGGGCCGCCTCAATCTGGCTCATGCCGAGTGGCATCTCTCCGAACCACACAATATGAGGCCGCAAATTTCCCCGCTGCTGGC
>Ga0209251_1000094_pt1 | contig 80363 bp, 64 predicted proteins | sample SaaInlV_100m_DNA_6_FD_184665 | JGI IMG/M metagenome (GOLD analysis project Ga0209251, IMG submission 184665) | Marine microbial communities from expanding oxygen minimum zones in the Saanich Inlet - Saanich Inlet SI073_LV_10m_DNA (SPAdes) (version 2) | ecosystem: Environmental > Aquatic > Marine...
GTGCGTTGTTCCAGTCTTTTTCAAACCATTCCGGAACCATGACCATATTGATTGTAACTTGTACATCGTGTTCTTGACACAGGATTAGTTTATCTGCAAAGTCCTGCATCTTCTCCGTTGTATTTAAGTGTTCTGTATGTAAACTAGCAGTTATACTAGCTCGATGGAATGGCTTAACTGCTTCTACATACTTTTCAAACCACGCCATATTGCGACTACAGTTTGATGTCATGTGTACACTGGTGTAGTTGGTGTTGTCTACGTCATCAGCCAGATGTTGTAGAATGTCCAAGTAGCCAGGATGGAAAGTAGGCTCACCACCACTAAGACTAAAATGATAACTATTAAATCCGTTTTCACGTGCTTGCCTCTTTATCTCATCTATGGTCCGTAAGCATAGTTCTGTAGGACGGTGGTCTTTACGGTCACTGCGGGCATAAGGCCAACAGTAGGAGCATTTGTAATTACAGAATCTTCCAAGTAGCCAACTAACAGTAAATATGTCACGATACAGCAGGGTACGCTGACCAACACTAATAATGTCGTCAAAGGGTATTTGTGTAAAGTCATAATTTGACCATTTTAAATCATCTTTCATATTTTAATTATACAACCTTTTATGTGTCTTGTCAATACTTATTTGTTATCTATTATGTCCAACAGTTGTTAACCACGGAAATGTTACTTTCCAATCAGTACCTCTGCGTTTATCTAATTCAGTCAGTCTCCATTTTAGCATCTTAATTGCTTCATAATCTGCAGGCGTTTCGTTTATTTCTTTAAAAATAGTATTCACATAATCCATATAAGAACTATTGTTACCCTGATACATTATTTGATTCAATTCTTGTAACTCTTGTATTGTATCGTCGTAGAATCCTTCTGGCATAATTTTAGGATCAAAAAACTTTGGATCATGACATCTGTTATAGTTAACACTTACATATCGATGCTTATTCCATTCAATTACTTTACGTACAAGTGCTGGTGTAGTTTTTAAACTTAAATTAGTTACAGTCCAATTCATAGTAGGAATAATTTCTGGACATTCATAAATTAAATAATTTATGTTTTCCTCCATTACTTCCCAATTATGAGGAAATCTAATATATTCACTTTCTGGTCCAAATGTGTCTACACTAATTACAAATACAACTTCTTTAACTGTTTTACTAAGTTCTTTTAATTTCTCGCAACCTCTTTTAAATAGTTTGGGTTTTACTTCCATGTTACTGTATATTTCAATATCGCATTCAGGATTTGGATGTTCAATCATCCAATCTACACAATCCCAAGTTTCTTTTTGAATAAACGGTTCACCACCTAGTAAGTCAAATGCTTTTAAACTACTGTAATTTTTCTCCATCCATTTGTAAAACTTTTCAAGACGCTCGTTGTATGATTTTTCTTTTTCACTTACATCTCTAATAAACTCGTGCTTTGGCTCATACTCTTTCATTTCATTGACCCATGCACTACTATATTGCGGGCCACAATAAACGCATTTTAAATTGCACTTATTATTAAAATGCATACTAACTTGTGTAGGCTTGATACGTGTAGCAGTAGGGTTATCATATAACTCTTTGGGTACATAACGTTTGTTATTATCATTACTTAACCATTGCATACGATCACTAGTACCGCCAATCTCTTCTTGATCTTTACAATGTTCACAGCCCCATCCATCAGCAGGCCAATCGCCTTTGAGCATTTTTTCTCTATGCTCTAACCATTTTGGTTCATTATGAAAATCAAAATCTTTACCGATCTGTGCCATACCATTCCTGTGGCAACTACTACTCGTATTATCCCACAAACTTAAAGTTACTTGGCTCCATTTTAATAAACAAGCCCTATCTCCTTTTGCAGGGAACCAATCTGGATTTTTCCATTCTTTTTTGCTCATATATATTCTCTTAATTTTAATAAATTACTGTCTTTCTTTTGTGCAGCAATATTAGATATCCAATTATCTAAATGTATATCATTTTGTTCTTGTGTACCAATTCTATTATGTAATTGTTCCAACCATTTATATGTATGACTATATTGTCCATCGTCTAAAAATAAATCTTTATTATCTTTTATAATTTTTAATGTTTCTTTTACATGTGCTTTATATGAAGAATCTAATCTAGCTGGATCTAACTCATTAGGCCAGTTGACCCAATTACCAAATATAGCTAATTTAGTATCTGTTTTACGCAGTTGTTCTATAACCCATAAAAAATATGTATTCATATGTTTAAGAGTAAAAATATTTGGCGTAGGTGCTAATGTAACATTTACAATTCGAGGATGATTTATATAATCTTTAAAATTACTTTGAAAACGATTCCAGTCTAGTCCGTATCTTACTGCTTCAGCAACTTCTCCTGTTGCTTCGTTGCTTATTCCTAAACTTATTCCCCATTTAGAAGGTAATCTATCAAACAAGTCTAACAACTTTTTTTGATTTTTAGCAGTTGCATTACCGTTTGTTAACACACTAAAATTAATATTCTTGTTGTAAATAGAAGTCTTTTCTAAAATTAGTTCCATAAACTTATAGAAATTTTTACTATAACTTATTTCGCCTCCTAAAAAACTAAGAGGTATAAATGGTTGCTTGATTGCAACTTTTTCAAACCAATCTATAAAAGTTTCCATATGCTCAGGATCAGGTACATTCATAACTTTTTTATGTCCTAATTCTTGTGCAATACGACTACTACTAGTAGCATCACAATACACACATGCCATATCACATATGTTATCTAAGGTGATTTCGATATTATCAATATTGCGATTTACCTGCGTTGCGTCTGTCCACTTATTTTTAAAATCTCTATATGCGGTATTTGTTTCTTTGTAGCTATTCCAACAAAAATTACATGCAGAATTTTCAACACCACTTACTAAATCTTTTCTTAAATTTTGTATATGCGTACTATTGTTAAAAAAGTCTTCTGTGACTATCTCAGGAAAAGGTTCACGTTTGCTTTTGCAACAATGACTAAGTGTTTTAGCACCAAAGTCAATATTTAAATCATACCATGCTGCACTACATAATGTTTTATTTAATGCCAATGTATATATGTACCTATGTTTTGCTGATTGCTTTTATGATAACTATTGTCTTTTGGAAAATCTTGCGGTTTATTTGTACGTGGATCAATAAAACTTGTAGCTTTATTATCTTTGTATCCTAATCCTAATAACACTGTAACTTTCTTACCCGGTCTTCCTAATGCATCAGAGACCGCACTAGGATCTTGTATACACGCACAATAACCAGTACTTAATCCTCTACTTTGTGCATTCCAAATAATAAAACTACTTGCTATTCCTATTTCAAGAAAAGATTCGTAATCAACATCGCCCCTTGGAGTAAATGCAAAAAGATACGGTGCAAGCACTTGTGGGTTTCCCCAGTCTTCTTCTGCACTATGATCAGGGTCTCTCCAACACCACTCAAATATATTATGTCTAAGTTTTTCATTTCCCCAATCCATAACATCTAAATAATACGGTGTTCTAGATTGTTTGCTAGGAGCATATACATGCAAATCTAATAATATATCTTCAACTGTACTTGCTGGTACTAGCTCGTTTTTCCATCCAAAAGTAGTTTTTCGTTCTTTGATTAAATCACTAAAATTTCTAGTATAATTTGCTTCTTCTAATTTTGTAAAATTTTCTTTTAAGAGTGCCATTGCTTCTATTGCAATATACAAATCATTATCTAAATCTTTGAAAAGTTGATGTAATCTGCTTTCTATATATGCGTAAGTAGCCAACTCTATTCTTATATCTTTTAATACCAACTTACCATTTTGTACAAACTTATGAGATATTTCAGTAATTCTATTTGCATCTTGATGTAATAAGCAGCGTGATATACCCCACAAAATATATTTTATATCTCGTTTACATCTGTAATGATCGTTAGTACGTTGTCTAAAAAAATTATGTCTTACAAAGTTCATACTATCCTCACTGAGAGAATCAATTTCTTTGTGTAAAAAATGATATCCTATTAAGCTCATATTATTATATCTCCAAAGTATTTAGCACTAAATATACGCATATAATGAAGAAAAGGATCTAGCATGTACACAGTAACAGAATGGGGAGTAAGCAACGAGCCTCCTGAAATTTTTGCAGACAGAAATAAGTATCCAGCAAAACCGTCTTATCCACAAGACTTAACAAACTCACGTGATATACACATGAGCAATAAATTAGATTATTTGCCAATTGTAGGCTTTGAAGATGCAGATTGGGAGAAGATGCTATCTGAGGCAAAAAACTTAGAAAAGCATTATGTACCGCATAGACACCACGAAAGTCATAGTGGATGGAGTAGTTTATGTATACACGGACTTAGCAGCGTACATACCGAATCGCATCATACATATGGATTCGAAGATAGAAAAGATGCGCCTTATAGATGGACCGACGTTGCTGATTGGTGTCCTACAATTAGAGATTTTTTTGAAAATAGATTTGATTATAAGCAGTATGACAGAATAAGAATTATGAAACTATCCCCTGGTGGTTGGATCATTCCACACAGAGATAGTATTACATTAGACGAAAATCATATTGGTCCGACTAACATAGCATTAAATAATCCAGAAGACTGCCATTTTTATATGGACAACATTGGTTACTTGCCTTGGGAACAAGGACGAATTATAAAACTAAATTTATACAACTTGCATTGTGTATATAATTGGAGCAACGAAGATAGATATCATATTATTGCACACGGCCGACTAGGCGATGGATGGAACAATCGTATAGAAGAAAGTTATCATCATTGGAGAAAAATTTATGTATAATATACAACATGCCGTTGTTGTACCTAAACATATAAAAGAAACACTAGACCGTGATTTATATCAAAGTTGGATGCTATACTATCAACGTGGACATTATGTAAAGCAAAGCACTAGCGAACATCCATTTGTTTTTGCTGAAACGGTTGACGAAATACTTGCTATTATAAAAGATAAAGATACCGAATATTTAATATTAACATGGTTTGGTATGTATAGTTCAGACTTTTGGCATGTGCATGATCTTTGTATAGACAATATTGAAAGTCACAGAACATTTGCACAAGACGAGTGGTCTGTTCTAAGTGACAATAATAAAAACACAATACAAATGGTAAATTTAAAAGAGTGGAAAAAGCAAGGATGTCCTGCGTATGCCGACTTTAGTAAAAAATCTAAAACAATTAATAAGCGTATAGTAGAAAAATTACTAGATAGCAAGGCAATAGAAAATCCTAGAGCATGGAACGAAGAACTTTTACATTTCACCCAGCTACCTATTATACAAACCAATATTACTGATTTGCTTACAAAGCTAATAACTACACGAAATCCAAGACATGCTAACACGCACGATAAGGGCGTATTCTTCTTGTATAACACTGAAGCTATATGTACAGACAAAGAACGTCTAGGCACCGTACAGGGCGCTATAAACACTGTTATAGGCCCTTGTAGCATGTTTAAAGCATTCATACTAGGAAGTAAGTATTTAAATGCTGTTGACAATTATTTACACTTTGACATATTTGATCGAAACTTACAATGGAAAAAACTTATTACCGAAAACTGGAATGGTACAAAAAAAGGACTTATAAAAACATTAGAATTATGTCACGACGATGGCGACGGAGATTTTAGTTTTTGGAGTAACGGTAGTCAAAACATAATTGATAAACAATGGAATGTTTTAATTGAAGAGCTAGGTAGTGCAGAAAAGATTGAAGCAGCATGGAAAATATATCAAACAAAACATCATGCATATGCATTAAGTAACATGTTGTTTGACGACACTGAAATTATTAATTGTTTAGAAAATTTTAATATTACTGGTATATATCATGCTATAGGCGACATACCTGGATTTAGAAGTAATGCTTTACAGTTTGGATTGCAACAAATTAATAGTCTAACAAGAACACACCTTAAACGTGTTGCCAAAGTAAATCAAAATGTTTATGTAGATATAAAAGTTCCAGCGTCTGATTTACAGAAGTTTAAAAAGTATGATGAAATTATCGAAGATTTAGACAACGACTACGAAAAATTTTCTTTCGAACGATACTCAGAATAATTATCAAACAAGTTAGTGCCGTGATAGTTATCTAATGCGGCACTATAATCTAAAAACTGCTGCCATTTATCATTTCTATCTTCACTATTCATATAATTTAATGTATTAGTTGCAAACTTTTTGATTCTGTCAAGTTGTTTTTGTACATCAACCTTAACACTAACGTCTTGTATATATTCTTTTGCTTCATTATTGTACCATGCCCAAAATTCTTCCGTAATTTGGTGTTTTAATTCAGCAGGTAATAATTTTATGTTTAAAGCTTCTGGATATTGTACTAGACTTGAATGAAAATATACATCTAAACTACAGAAATACTTAACAATATTAGTAAATCTTGTTATGTTGTATAAATTTACTGTACACGTAGCACTGATATCAGTATTTGTCAGTGTATTATTTAATAATTTAATATTTTCTTCAACTTTATCTAAATTTCCTGCTGCTCTTACGTATTCGTAACAACTAGGATCGCCGTCTATACTTACTCGTAGCCATATTTTTTTAAAATTCTTCCATAAATCTAACACACTCTTGCCTTTGTATTCTAATATGTTGAGATTTGTGTTGTAGCTTAGTCTAATATTTTTTGCATAAGGTTGCATGTCTTCTAAGAATTTGTAATGCTTACTATGATACAAAGGTTCACCGCCTGCAATCATTATTTCTTCTAGATTTGGTGCAAGCTCGTTTGCTATTTCGTCAACCATTTCCTGTGTTAGACTAACGTGTTTTACATCTTTTCTATATGTACCGTACTCTACCATTTTATCTAGTAGAGCAGAATCACGTTTTACTGCCTGTTCCCATACGCTACTAAAATCTGGACTACAATGCCTACACATAAGATTACAAATATTATCAAATCTTATTTCTACACTTCGTATATACTTCTCAGGAAAACTATAATCTTCGCTAATATTTTCTTTTACAAACTTTTCATCAACATAAGGAAAGGTTTGTGTGCATTGTTGACGAGTGCTTATACTACCGCTTTTTTCCATATCCCAACAACTACGACATCCAGTATTTTGAACACCATTAAGTAAATCTTTACGAACCTGCTTTATAGCATCATCATTCCATACTTCTTGTAATTTTTGTGTTCTGTAGTCACCAAGTTTATCTGGAAATCTCCAACAGGCACTTACTTTGCCTTCTTGTTTTATATTGAGATGTGTAAAAGGCATAGGACAGAAAGTCATTACATTTTTCCTTTGTAATCTACATACGATTCAATCTGCTTCCACAATTCGGGCAATGCATCTTGTAATTTTTGTTTACGTAGTTTATCAAGGTCTGCACTAAATTCAACAAAGTCTTGTAAACTATTATTAGTTGGTTTGTTAAGACTGCTTATAATATGTTTTATCATATATCTAAATCGTACAAAGATTTCATATTCATCTAAATTATCAACTTGTTTTGATTGTTTTTTAATTATGTTTTCAAGTTTGGTAATTACGCCTTGTTTATCTGGCAACATTGTGCTAGTTAAATATGCAGGAGTTTGTAACATTGTAGGACTAAATCTTGCTATCTCGTATATGTAACTTACATCAGTACCTTGTTTATTTTTTCGAGTATACTTTGAATACAAATCATTGTTTACAATAAATTTAGGTCCATAAATTTCTGTTTGTAAATTTTCCCACCAATGCCACATATCAGGAAGTTGTAAAATATTATACAAACTAATAGTAGGTGAAAAGACAATATCAAAATTTTCATGTTCTTTGGCTAAACTTAACCATTTTTTTGCACTTTCTTCGACATCGCTCCATTTGCTAGGATATCTTATATAATCGTTTACATCTTCTAACCCGTCTACACTTAAATATATCTGCACTAGTCCAAACTGTTTTAGTCTATCAATAATTTTAGCTTTAGGTACCCAACTACAATTAGTATAAATTTGTAGCATAATATTATCAGTGTGTCCGCTTTCAATAACTTTATCAATAAAAGGTATAAACGTAGGAACAATCATAGGCTCCCCGCCTGTCATTTTTATTAATTGTGTTTCTTTAAAATCATCAGCTGTAAAATCTAAATTTATAATTTGAGGACGTTTACTAAAATCATATCTATCATCATAGTGTTTGCTAAGTTCTTTATCATCAGCATCCCACGTTGTACTTAAATCACTACTACACATACGACATGCAAGATTGCAATATCGACCTGTAGTTAGTTCTAAATATTTAAAACTAAGTTCTTCGTTTACAGGTATTGGCCTAAATTCGTTTTGTTCGTTCCATGCATTATTAGCATTGAAGCGCATACTAAATTTATCGCCGGAGTCTTCTTTATCGCACTTATGACACCCTGGTATTTTTTTACCATCTAGCATGTCTTGACGTAATTCACTCCAGAAGTCACTTTCCATTATTTCTTTAAATGACTTTTCTTTTACATTATATTGCGTCATAACAGGCTCGCCTTTGTCATTCCTGTAGGCAGCGTTCATATGATCAAACCGACAACAAGGTTTGGCTTGTCCGTTTGGTTTCAATTGCATATGAATCCAAGGATATATACAAAAACTATTTTTTACTACTGTCATTTACATATACCGTTTTGTTTTGAGTGTTCTTGCCACATGTTCTTGCACATGTTAACAGTTTGCCTTCTGCTATACTTTTTAATTTAAATCGTCTCTCAATATCATATAAATTTTCAATTGCTTCTTCAGGTGTAACTTTATGCAAATCAACTTTACTCATATCAAATTCTTGATTAAATTGATATGCTCCTGGACTATCGTGGTGCAATGTTCCTAAAAAACAACAAGGCATTAAATGACCTGTATGTGCTAAAAATAACTCTTTCCAATTTTGTATTTGACAATCAATTTCTACATTATCAAACGGAGTAGGTTTATCTAATTTAAATTTAAATTGTGCAGGACCAGGAAAATGGTTTTGCTCACCAACATTTGGATGTCTATATTCAGGTGTTTCAGGAGGCTCTAAATCATACAAGCGATCACCGTCTTCCATAACTGCCCAGTTTTTATGTCCTCTAAACTTTTGTGTTACTTTGAGTCTAAAGTCCATACCTAAACTAGCAGCAAGTTCTTTTGCTTCTTCAACTTGATGTTCGTTGTGTTTAAAAACAATAAACGTCCACGCACCGTTGCCGCCTGCTTCTTGGAAAGCATTTACATTACGCCATACCTTATCCCAAACAACGCCACGTCTATATAAATGATTTGTATCTTCTAACCCATCAAGTGCAAAATGTACTCTTGTATTCATTGCACCTAATTCTGCCCACCATTTTGCACTACGATATCCAGCGTTGGTATCTATTGCAACATCAACTTTATGTTTTTTAAACCACTTGACATAATCTACTAAACTTTTATTTAGACAAGGATCTCCGTATACGCCACTAAAGTATACATGATCTAAATTACCAGTTCGTTCTTCGGTAAAAAACTTATAAAACATTTCGTCTTCTAAGTCCATTGTATTAAGTCCTGGTTGTAAATATCCATCAGTGGTAAATCTACTGCACATAGGACATTTACTATTACATCTACCGCTGGCTTCTATATGTACACGTTTTAAATCAGGAACCATTAAAGTTTCCTTGTTGTCATTAGGCTAAGTCCTGCTTTCATTGTTACTTTGTACTTAGGAAAGTCCATGCCACTATGAGCTTGACATCGATCAAAGGCAATTAAACTTCCTCTATCCCAATTGTACATTGCTTCAAAATCAAATCCATCTAACCAGCGAGCTGGAAAATGACTTAGGTATTTTTCTCTTACTTCTGGATCAAACGATTTATTCCAATCAACTTCTTTTATACTACCGTCTTTATTGTAGCATGTTAAGTTATCATAATTTCGAACTGTATAAAACACATCAGTATCATATTTACTATCACTTTTTGCAAAATTAGTACCATATTTTATAAATCTATTATCAAATAAACATGTGCCGCCGGGAGGATACTTGTCAGTACCCTTGTATGTTTTGTTGGTATGTCCTACCCACAAAGGTATAATAATTTGTCTACCTGGTACTAGTCCGCGATCCATTAAATATTCTGGACGTCCTGTGTCAATATGTAAATTGTAAGGACTTGCAGTCATGACAAAATTGCCTTCCCACATGCCTGTTTGCTCTAGCTCTGGTATATACTTTTTCCATTTATCAAAAAACTTATCTTCGATAGCAGCATTATCACTAAAGAAATGAAGTGTTCCAGTTTCTTTTACACGCATTTTATTATAGCGTTTTAACATGTGTTCTTTTAGCCATTCTAGCTCGTCTTCGTCCATGACGTCTTGAATTTGAAAACTATCAGCCCATGTTTCTTTCCATGCTGCATGATATTCTTCAGGAACTTCAAAATCTATTTTTTCATTAGGGTCGGTGTCTAGTTTTGCTATACTCATTCTTCATTCCAATACTTGTCTTGCATAGGGTCTATACTTATTTCGTTAATTGCTAAACCCTTAGGTTGTTCTATAACCCACTTAATATATTCTGCTGCTGTGTCAATATCCATACATTGACGCCGGGGGTGTTTCATTGTATTATTACTTAGCGTACCAAAACTAATATAAGTAATTTTTGGACTTACTCCCCATACACCGCTTATACCTAGTGTGTTACTATAATCTCTCAATGCCTTTTTTTCAGCATTGTATCGCCATGCTTTACCGTTTTTTACTCTGTCAGTTGTACTACCAATATTAATAATATGCGGACGATGTTTATGCTCTACGCACACTTTATAAACTTCATCTAGTAAGTTTGTTTGATGAAATTTATAAAGAGCTGCACAGTTAATAAAAACATCATGATCAAGAACCATTTCAGCTAGTTTTACTTGGTCTGTTCTTAAACTTAAATCAAAGCCCGTACTTTTACTACAATATTGAGCATATGGATATATTTTATATAAAGCTCCTGCTACGCCTTCGTTTATATTTCCTGTAATTATCATATGTACTCCGAAAAAATTGGTGCTGCATCTAACAAGTTTTCATTGCGTATCTTATCTAAGTCTTGTGTGTATTTTAAAAACTCGTTCCAGTGTGTATCATAATAACTATCACTAGTCATATACTTGACAATACTATTTTTTATATCTAATGCTTTATTAAAAGTATTTTCTGATAGATCTGCTTCTTGGCACCATTCGATAAACAAATTAAACTCATCAACTATACGTTGTTTCATTTCATCTGGTAACACTCTTATGTTAAGGTGCTTAGGATGGTGCGCTACATGATTGGTAATTATAGGACGTTTTTTGGTACTATTAATTTTTTTAAAATTACTTTCTGTTAATTTCCATTTCATAAAATCAATCATATGATGTACGTTGTATGCTGTAACTGTAAATGCTAACCAACCCATTATATTAGGCGGAGTATTATCTAGTATTTGTAAATTTTTTAAAACTTTGTTCCATTTTGCAGGATGGCGTTGATATTCAAGAACTGCACCCATGCCATCAACACTTGCACCTACACGAACTTGTTTGAAACTTTCCCATAGTTTAACAACTCTAGGAGGCAGTGTGCTCATGTTTGTATTATATTCTACAATCATTTGTTTTGCACTTCCGTTTTCAATACAGCGTTCTAAAAAATCGTAATGTCTTTCAATTAACAACGGTTCGCCACCAGCAAAGTACACATGCTTAATATTTTGTGCATTTGCTTCAAGTTGTTCCCAAAATGGTTCGTAATTAGGCCAATCAAATTCAGTAGCACACAATTTATTACCAATTTGTTTAATTTCAATTTCGCCACTAGTATCTTTAAAAGTATTTTTACCTGTAAGTTTTATCCAATCATCGTACCATGCATCGCTATCAGTAGGTCCACACATCCTACACTTTAAGTTACAAAAATTACCAAAGCGTAAATCATAATATTCAACAGGTGTTTCGTCTATATCAATACTACCGTCAAATTCAGTTTGCTGCATTGCTTTTTCTTTAGTGAACTTTGGCCAATTTTGTTGTTCGTATTGTCGTCTGCTATTGAGTCCTGTTTCTTCTTCACTACGGCAACGTCCACACTCTTCGCTCCACTTGCCAGTAAGCATATTAGAACGTATAGTTTTCATGAAGTCGGCATTTCGAGCATCTTCTAAAACGTCAACACCAGCGTTATATGCAGTGCCATCTTCTTTTCGTATTACACCTTTGTTTTTTGTCACATTGGCTTGACAGCATACACGTATGTCGCCGTTTGCTCTTACTGCTTGAAATATCCAAGGAATAGGACAAAATGTATCAGACATCTTTGAATATATCCTTCATTTGCGGAAATACATCTTGCCAATGTAATCCACGCTGTTTGTCACACAATTCTATAAATTCTTTCATTTCAGGCAAGCGTCTACTCCAGTCTTCACTTTCCATAAAACTAAGCATACCTTCTAGTCTTTTCTTACCATACGGAGCAGCTTCCCACATACTCTTTGTGACTTTGCCTTTGTGCCAACTAGGAACACCTAGTTCCCAGTTTTCTTCCCACCATGGATAGAACTCTTCATACTTTTTACGTACTTCTGCTTTAAACCATTCTGGCAGTACTTTAACATTCAAGTGCGGAGGATGGTAAACAAAGTGGTAGTTTATACCACCTGCACCAAACGGCCACATGTTTATTTTATTAAACTTTTGCTCTAACTTCCATTTGATAAAGTCTGGCAAATAGTAAATGTTTAATGCTTGCACTGCACATGCAACTGTAACTTCTACGTTATTACTAGTCTGTGTATCTAAAATACGAAACACTTCTTCCTGACGTTTCCATTTGCTTGGATAACGTATATAATCATTCATTTCGTGTATGCTATCTACCGAGTAGTGAAAACGCACCAGCTTGAATTCTTTCCATAGATCAAATAAATCATCTCTCCATTCAACTCCGTTTGAGTTGTAACGTAGTTCAAGGTCTTTTGCATAACCCATTTTAATTGCATGTTCAAGTATTTCATAGTGTTCCTCGATAATAAGACTTTCGCCACCTGCAAAATATATCTGTTGCATACTTGGCATTTGCTCGTAAAACTGATCCCAAAACACATCATTTTGTTTGTGCCAGTTATAACTACTGCCGTTGGTGCTACCTTTGTCTTGCCATTGCATTGTTTCTTTTAGAGATTCATTTTCAACAGCAGGAAAAATCTTTTTGTAGTCTTTTATCCAACCACTACTATCGTGTGGTGAACACATTACACATGCCAACTGACATTTTGTTCCAAAACGCAAATCAATATATGCTAGTTGTGGAGGCACTTCGCCGTCTTCGGTTGTGTTTGCTATCAAGTCATCTACATTAGTGCGTTGACTCCAATATGCAGTTTCCCACATACGTTTACTATTATGTCCTGCTTCTTCTTCTCTATAACACTTTAAACAACTAGGAGGCTTTTCGCCATTCATCATTTGCTTACGAACATTTTTCATGTACTGACTATTCCAAGCAGTTTGAAAATCTGTTACATTTAAGTTGTTTGGCTTGCCATCATCTGTTTTAAGAATACCAACTTGTCCGCCATGTTCTTTGTCGTTGGTTGCGCCTACACTGCTGGCATTTGCAGTACAGCAAACTCGCATACTGCCGTCTGGTCTTGTGCTTAGATGTACCCACGGTAAGATACAAAATGTTTCTGATACTTTACTCATAACGTATTTATTCCATTAACTACGCACTTAATTATTTTTTGTTTGATTCAAAAAATTCTGTGCTATTTTTTCAACTTTAATATATTTGTCTTTTGTCAAACCTGGATTTCCATAAGGCATTGCAAAATCTCCAAATATATGTACAGTTGCTGGTATTCTACTTATTAAGTAGTCTTGCGCTCTGACTCTGTCGATTAGTCCGTGAAACATCGAAGTAGGTTTGTAGTGATATACATTACTTAGCCACAATATTTTGTTTCCATCTACATCTAAAAAATCATGTATTTTATCTGCTTGATCTGTTTGTTGTCTTACTAGTAAATAATTTACTCTTTCAAATTTTACTTTTATTTTACTTCTGAATTCGTTCCACCAACTGCACCATTGTTCAAGGCTACCCCAATGCTGAATAAAGTCTTTTTCAAAGTCTCCAAAGTTTTCTGCAACAAAATTTCCATTATAAATTCTTGTATCTATACTACGAATAAACTTTTCATAATCTTTACCGTCCCATGTCTCGTACAGTTTTTTCATAACATATAAACTAAATCTATCATAATCTGCAAACATAAGTTCAAAATTATCAGCATATCCTATTTCGTGAATAGTTTTTAAATGATTAAGTCCTGCTGCTACTGTTACCATGCGTGTTAACGGCTGCTCATTTGTGCATTTTTTTACAAATTTTGGATTAGTGTTATTTGAATCAGTGTTATAAACGTAAAATTTACTTATATGTTGTTTGTCGATAAGTTGAGCTAATTTGTCGCTTGCATCATCAGTATCAGGATACAAATAAAATTTGCTCTTACGCACGTAGTTGTCAAAACTTCTTATTGTATATCCGTTAGATAAAATATCATTTATAATCTTATAGCCAGGCTTTACATTTGTATACTCGTCTTTAAATACACTAGGAGCTATCCAATAAGGTGTGTACTCATCGTGATGATTTTCATCACTGCGTGTTGGTTTTGTGAGTGTTACTGTCTCTGAGTGTGAACTAAAATTACAATCACTAATTTTGCTTAACTTTTTTATATTGAGATAAAATATTTGATCATGTAGTTCTATATAACGCTGTTGTCTATCTAAAACATGTCCAACTAATATATCATCTTCGACTAGAAAACTATCTAATGTTTCTAAGAATCTACCGTCAACTTCTAAATCATTGCCTTTTGCAATACAAACAAGATGTTCTACATTGTTATTTTTTGCATAATCTATTGCACTTTGATGAGAAGAAAATTGTTTTATATTAGTTAACCCTAATTGTGCGCCTAATTCTATCCACCAAAAGTCTGTAAGATTTTCGCTAACACCTTTTACAATATCGTCATCTATTAGTAGATGATTATTAATCCATGCTACAAAAAATTTCCTCATACTTTTATTACCCTTTTCTTTGTACATACATCTGCACACCTTTTGATTTTATCACACTTACCTTCGCCAACTTTGTTATCAAAACTTGCAACTAAATCATTTTGAAAGAATTCATGTTGTACAATTTCGTCCATGTTATTATGTAATAAACTGTTGAATGTGTCGCCGTAGTTTTTGTTAATTCTAGCTGTCAGATGATCAAACATGTTATGACGCATAAAATAACCATTATGTAAAAAACAACAAGGCCAAATTTTACTATCATATCCCATGAAATACATTTTGCGTTCTAAGCTACGACAATTTACTGTACGTGTTTCTTTCTCACTATAATCTTTAGGCCATTGTTTATTGTGATAAGGTAAATTTAATTTTTTCTTCGAATTGATAGTTTCTACAGTTTCAGTCTCGGTTATGTGAGATAAATCATAACGTTTTTCAAACTTACTGAATCCCATACTTTTTGCAAGTTCTTCGGCTTCGTCTTGTTGATGGCTATTCCACGGAAATATTAAAAATTGCCATCTTACATGAGCACCTGTTTCTATTGCTGCTTTAGCATTTTCTATAATTTTATTGTAATCAGTATTCTGTCTGTATATATGATTAGTGTCTTCCAATCCATCAATACTAAAATGCAAACTATGATATTTAAATTTCTTTAATGCATTGCCAACTTTTTTAAAATATTCAGGCGAACGTAAACTACCATTTGTATGTACACTTGTTATAAGTTTAGGATTATGATTACTAGCAACATTCAAAAAATCTAAAAATTGCGGGTGCATTAAAGGATCGTCTATTGTTCCACAAAATTCAAGTTCAGTTAATGTACTCATTGTATCTGATTCTAATAATTTTTTAAAAGTATCAATTTCTACTATTTGTTTTTTTGGTATTGTTTTTTTTGATTCGTTGAAATTATAAACTTCTGTTCTATGACATCCTAGACATAGTGCATTACACATACTACTTAATTCTATTTGTAAAACCTCAGCCTGTCCAAACACTATTTAAATTGCTCCGCAAACGGATCAAATTCAGTGCCACATTTCTGCGCACACACACCTAGTTTACCATCTTTTACACTAGATAAATTCCAGCTGTTTTGTATATCAGACAATAGTGTTCCATTCATTACATCTTGTAAATCGTTGTCAATAACGTCGATGCCTTCTTTACCTCCAGCACGATCAATAAAATCCCAAACCTGTTCTACTCTTGGATCAGGATGCCACCATTTATACATACGGCCGGCTGTCCAACAACACGGCATCATTAGTCCTTCAGCAGTAATAAAGATATTACCTTCTGCTGCAACTTTACATTTAATTTTACAAGTATCATAGTAATCGGCCATGCTGCCGTATTCTTTTGTTAATTGCTTTTCTTTTAATAATGCAAGATTTACATTTTCTATTTTTTTAGGCTTTGCTAAGTTTTGCGTATCTTCGCCTTTGCGATTTTTTGCTTGGTGTGTTTCTTTACCTGTGAGTTTTGCAGTACTAAAGAATCTTCCGGTTTTTTTCTTAATAAATTTTTCGCAGCCCCATTTGTTAGCAAGTGCTTCTGCTTCGTCTACTTGATGTTCGTTATGCTGGAATATAATATAATCCCAACGAGCTCTGCCGCCGGCATTTATAAATGCTCGCATATTACGTTCTACATTATCCCAGACAACATTCTGCCTGTATAAATGATTAGTGTCACTAAGACCATCCACGCTAAAAATAACAGCACCCATTCTACCAAAGACTTGGGCAAGTTCACTCCACCACGCTTCATCTTTTGCTCCTGCGTTTGTATTCATTGAGAGCCACATATTAGGATTGTGTTCTCTAAAGTAACGAAAAACTTCTAATGTGTCTTTAGCAACAATAGGATCGCCTAAGTTACCGCACATGAACATTGTTTTTAACTGTGCAATAAATTCGGGTTTAAAGATACGTTTGCAATCTTCTAAACTTAATTCTGCATTTGTAATATGAGGATTGTCTGCTCCGCCATTCATGTTTCTATCACACATAGGACATGCTGCTTGACATTTTTGTGTAATCTCTAAATGAACTGTTCTAACATCACTATAACTATACATTCCTAGTCCCAATACATTTTATTATTCTTTTGATAGAAGTATTCTTTTTCTAATTGTAACATATCATTATAGGTAAATCTATGATGAAATGTACCGTATCCTATACTTATACTAAAACGCACATACGGATCTAACTTACGCTCAGGTCTAGGTCCGTGTTTTTTATATTCAATAACTGCATAACCGCCTTCAAATTCAAACTCTATGCCAGTTTGCCAATTATCAATTATTTTTTCAAAGTCAGATATTGTAAATCTATAACCATTTACTAAAGTTTCATTTATCTTTACACTAACATCTACTCGATTTTGATCTTTGAATAGATAAATTTTTAAAGGTTGTGTAAATTTCATTCTATCACCAACTTTACCTTTTTGCCTGGGCCAGTTTGACTTGGCAAATCACCGTATTCCTCAATATACCATTTGATTACAGCTTTATACCATTGTTGACTATTATGGTGTGCTTGTTTATTAAATTGCCAAATATTATTATTTGTAGCCTGCATTGTACTCAGAGCTCTTGCACTTTCTTTTTGTAACTGTCTTAAACTTAATATTTCTAAATCTATCATGGACGTCCTATAACCATAAATCTTTTATATCCATATAATTCTTGTTCACCAGCGTATTCAAGTCGCTCCATTGGAAACTTTTTACACATATGATCTATACTATGTACGCAATTTACATGTTCTTCAACATCAAACAAGTTATTACTTTGAATAACAAACAATGGATCGCTTTCCATTGGTCTATGCACAAATTTTTGATACCACGTACTAGGCATGTGTTCGGCACTTGTATTAAACACTAAACTTGGTTGTGTTTTTTCAAATATTTCTTTGTCAGTTGTATAATTTTTAACATTATAAGTACACCCTGTTCTGCTGATCCATTCCATGTTTTTATCTAAATCGCTGCTACTTGCCATTGGTAGTTTCATTTCAACAGATTTTACTTTATAACCTTCAATACGCTGTGCATTAAAAATCTTATCACTAATGTAACATGCTTCAGAATCAACATCAAACACTCTCATTTTATTATATTCTATAACTTGCTCAAGGAACAAACGTATCTGTCCGTACCATCCTCCGAGTACATACACAGTATCAAATTCTTTTTGTATTTTTGCAAGTTCTTCCATTGCCCATATTTTACTATTTACTTGCCCTCTACTAAATGCATCTTGTAGGAAAATAGGATTATAATTATTTCTATAATACTTGTCAAATATATCAAAAATATCGTTAGTTGTTTGTTTCTTTAAAAAATGCAAAAATTCTGCAATGTTAAGATCCAATGACAAATTTATCATATTGTCCTTTGAATACATCATTGATAAGAAAAAATCAACAAGCATTTTTGATTCTTTATCGTTGACAAAATCAAAATATTCTTGTAGGCCATGCAACCAACTTATATTATCTACTGCAATTTCATTATTTACATTCATTACCAAATCTCTCCTCTAACCAATCAAAGTCATTAATCTTTTTTAATTCTTCACTGTTGTGTTTACTACGAGCACCAAATACTGCTCCTGACTTTGCACCTTGGAATGCATAATCAGCAAAGTCTCCTGTACCTTTTGTACACCAAGTAACAAGACGTTGTTGTGTTTCGTTATCTTTTTGTCTGTCTATTACACGACTACTTAGCTTTGCACATTCTCTAAATGCACTTTTCCATGTATTAAAAGGATCAGTGTTAAATCCAGTAATGTTGCTTACTTGCATCATTGCTACAAATTTGTTACTGATACTTGTGGTCATATCAGGCTTACTTGTGTCCATATTAATTGTTTCTTCTCTTGGAAACAACTTTACTCCGCCGTATCCATATTCAAGACCGTTTACCGGGTTAATACTGCGCCAAACGTGTACTGCTTTACTATTCCACCATTCAGGTACATAGTCAAAATTAAAGTTATCAACTATTTCAGCATCACCGTCAACTATCCAGACTCTGTCAGATGTACAAAGTTTTGCAGCTTCAATGTGTGCCTGGTGTATTCCTTTTACTCCATGTACCCGTTTAGCTCGTGGAAATCTTTCCAACAAATTTTGATAATTTTCATCTGCGTTTGGCTCTTGATAGCTGATGAAAACTATATCACTTGTTTCACTTATTGGTGTGCTTGCAGAAATATCTGTAAACTTTTTGTTAATATAAAATCTAGCAGCAAGCTCTCCTGGCCCGTGATGGCTTCCTTTTGGCATAAGTGCAACACCGTCGTAATTTTTACCATTTAAAAATACGTGTGTATACTCTATATCAGCCGGCTTAGATGTGTATGTAAAATCCCAATCATTATTGAGTTCTACTTCCGGATATACAATCCATAACATCTTTGTATTCGATTGTGCCTTTGCTGAAACAACGGATTCTGCCGTTTTAGCAATTATAAATTTTTGTTTTAACTTTAGGTACTGAGGGTGATCATTTGATCCAATAAAATATATATCATACATAAACTAATTATTACACAGATCCGTGTTCCTGTCAACTATTTAATGATAAATATTTTTTACATAAGGATATATGAATCAATGGCCGTGCATAAAATAGATTATAAGTTTCCTAAAGATACGCTCTTACATGAGTACGAAACACTATTTGAAACAAAGACCGAAATACAAGATCAAGTAGCAACTTTTGATAAAGTTAAGGAAATTATATGTCAGAAATAATCATATTTAATGATTGTAACGGACCATTAGGATTTGGAAGATACGCAGGACCATATAGATTAGCAACAGACTTGAGAGACAACGGGTTTACTGTTCAAGTTGTTGAATTTTATGGTGACATGGAAGTTGAAGAAGTCGAACAGGTAATAGAATCATGTGTTACAGACGAAACTCTTTGGGTAGGGTTTGCAACAACGTTGTACGGTAAGCATCTTTCTTTCAAAGAACAACTAAAAGTATGGCTTACTCCTCCTATGGGCGCACTTTCGCAACTAGGTGAAATTTGGCATACGCTCTGGCCTCATACAGAAGAACAGACGCAAGGGTTTTTTAAAAAAATTAAAGAAACAAATCCCAAAACTAAAATTGTTGTTGGCGGCTATAAAGCATTATTAGAAAGTACTGAGAATGTAGACTATTGGATATTAGGACAAGGTGATGCATCTTCCGTTGCATTATCAAAGCACTTAAAATTTGGCGACAAACTTAAAGTTATCGAAATGGAAAACAGCAACGTAATTACAGATAAGATGTATGACTTTGCAGGATTTAATGATAGTAAAATTGTATGGCACGAATCAGATCATATTTTTCCAAATGAAGAATTACCAATTGAAACTGCTAGGGGATGTATTTTTAAATGTGCGTTCTGTGCTTTTAATCTAAATGGAAAGAAGTTTGGAGATTATACTAAAAACGGTGATACATTAAGAGACGAACTTATGTATAACTATGAACATTTCGGCACGACCGGTTATATGGTTAGTGACGATACAATGAACGACAGTTTAACAAAAATAAAATATTTGCACGAAGTAATTACCAGTTTACCTTTCAAAATTAATATTAGCGGATTCTTACGTTTAGATGTTATTGCTGCCCAGCGTGAAATGATTCCTCTTTTGCACGAAATGGGACTAGTCACTGCCAACTTTGGTATTGAAACATTTAATCAGGAAGCTGGAAAAGTTATAGGCAAGGGTGCAGATCCTCAAATGTTAAAAGAGTTTCTCTATGAATTAAAAGACGCATGGAAGGACGATGTTTACACAGGGGCCAATTTTATTATTGGATTACCAAAAGAAAGTAAAGAAAGTGTTTTAGATACAATGGAGTGGCTACATAGGCCCGATGTACCGTTACATGTTATTGCATATAATAGATTATATATTAAACAATTTAATAGAGGGATAAACCCATTACACATAAGCGATTATGATATGTTTAAATATGGATTTAAAAAATCAGTAGACGGGTGGCAATATAACGCTACTAGTAAAATTGAAGACGACTCTCAAAAATACGACATCCAGCATAACGAAAACGACATGAATTGGTTTGAATGGACATCTCCATATATGACAGCACAAGAAGCAGACCAACTTGTAGAACAATTCTATTATGATCCACGAAATGCACACAAGAAATTTACACTTGCTGGATTTGTACAGTATAATAGAATTAAAAATTTAGGGTATAACAAAGAAGAAACATATAGAGCACAAACAAATGACCCTAAATTTATAGTAGATGCTATAAACCAACGCAGAGCTATGAAAGAACAATATCTACAAAAACTTCTGATAAATAAGTGTAGGAGACAAACATGAGTATAATACCTGGTGACACAGTAAGATTAACAATTACAGGCAGCGATAGCTCTGTTCTAGTAGATAGCTGGAGTAGTTCAATTAGAGGTCCTGTAGTAGGCAGTGACAATTCAACATTAGTCGATACTGCAAACAACGTACTATTAGGAAAACTTGACGGAGTATTGGCTGGGAATGTTACAGCTAGTAACGGCTCTGTTGTTTTAAATCCAGGTAGCACAGGTGCTGATGCTGTGTTTATAGGAGATGTAACTGGCGACTTAGTTGGAGAAGTATTTGGAGATGTCACAGGTAATTTACAAGGTGACGTAATCGACGATCAAGAAAATGTTATATTGGATGCTACTAATCGTACACTAACAATAGATACTGTTACTGTACAAAACATTGTTTTACAAAATGATCTCACTGTTGCTGACTTGACTTCGGCTACAGCAACTATCGGACAATTATACGGTACTCTGTTAGGCGATGTCTCTGGTCAACATTATGGAGAAGTGTTTGGCGATGTAACAGGTGACTTGACTGGTGATGTTACAGGTAATTTAATTGGTAATGTCGAAGGTGATGTTTTTGGAAACACAACCGGTGAGCACTTTGGCAATGTTGTTGGCGATGTTTTAGGCGACACTAGTGGCACACACACTGGCAATGTTGAAGGCAATGTTGTTGGCGATTTAGAAGGCATGGTTAGAAATGAAGACCATATAGGATTATCTATTTCAGACAATGGTATAATATCTATTGGCGGCAGTCCAAACATTACCACAATATCAACTGGGCCAGAACTTGCTGATACTACATTAGTTAATAACTTTAGAGAAAAGAACGATTTTATAGTTGTTCCTCATTCAACAAATTTAGCAGGACAACGTGCGCATTTTCATAGAGTAAGCAACGGAGAAAAAGCAAGTATAGCACCTGGCGAAATATTAGACTTTAAAGCAATATTAGCTCATAACGGAACTGATTATGCACAAGCAGGAGCATGGGGTTATATTGCAGACCCAGAGTCAACAATATCAAACACAGGCAGTATTAGAACACTATTTGGTGTAAGTGTAGCCGACGGAACAAATCCACCGGATATAATAGGACCAAAAAGATTAAGTGTAAATCATCAAGGTACAGTTGGCGGATATGCATTTAAAGCACACCCCATTAACAGTACACAACGTAATGATTTAGACGCCGAAGCAGGTATGATTATTTTCAACAATAGTACAAATAAATTCCAAGGATATAATGGCAGTATGTGGGTTGACATAAGCTAACCTTTATGCTATTATAATAGCATGAGTAAATTATATTTTGGAGTGTGTCCATACGGAACAGTATGCGATGTTTTTATTAATACATTAGCAGGTTGGAGTGATGAATGGGTACAACCATGCACACCCGATATAACCAATACAGGACATCTAATACACAACAATCATGAACAATATGTTTTAGATTTAACCAACAATAATCCAATGCAATTTAGAAATATCGATTGGACAGATCGCCTGTCTGATATTGAAGCAGTTCTTAGTAATGCCGGAGATAAAAAAGTATGGATTGGTAATTTTTCAAGCAAACAAGCAAGACTAATTAAAAAACATTTTGGCAGTGATGCGACTACTGTAGGAATTACATATACTCCTAACACACGTGATCTAGTATTAGAAAATGTAATTACATATTATTCTGGGTTATCTACTGAAACAGATAAAGAAAAATACAATGTAGGATACAATGTAAGATATCAGATGAATAAAGACAAATGGGAAAAAATGGTTCCATACTCTTTTCAACTAGATACTGATTTTTCAATCGATCTTATAGATTTTCTAAAGCCAGATAATTACATTGATGCAGTTGAACAGATCGACGGGCTGCGAAATGAAAAACAATTAGAATATTATTTTACATGGTTGTTTAGAACCAAGGAGAGATTAAATGAAAATAAGTAAAATACCCGGATGTGGAAGTTTTGGCGTTTTTATCGATGATGTCAACTTTAATAATATGACTGACGAACAATGGACAGATATTGGTAAGATACATCTTAAAGAAATGGTTACAATAATACGTGGAGCAAAATTAGATAAAGACACGTATTATAAATGGATGAGAAAATGGGGTAAAGACCGCATGACATTTTGGGGATTGCTTTTCCAAAAGTATCCTTGGTGGAACGGTAAACTAGACAGCATTATGACACACCCAGATGTTAGCGAAGACGATAAAAATAGTATTTGGGGATTTTTCCGTGTAAGAGAAGGTGTTGGTCAAGAACAAGGCAATATTATCCGTGTTAGTGGCAAGAAAGACGAATACGGAAATCCATTAGGAATGTTTGCAGAAGGCGAGCTACTATGGCATAGTAATGAAAGTGGTAATATAGCATTTGCCCCTGGTGTAGCACTGCTCGGAATGGAAGGCACAACTAAAAGTGCTACCGGATTCTTGACAACAGTTGATTACTACCAAGATGTAAGCGAAAGTTTTCGCAGCGAATTAGACGAAATGATATTACTGCATAACTTTACGCCAGGAAAAATTAATCCAGGTTTAAATAGTAATCAAGATAATTTAATGTATAAAAATATGGCACCTGATCCTAATGCAGAGATTCCTATGGTAATACGCAGCCCGGGCGGACATAAAGGTTTGCATTATAGTTTCAATACAGTTACAGGCATCAAAGGCATGTCTGACGCAGAAGCTCTCAAAGTACTAGAAAAAATTAAATCAGAACTAGAAGTTGACAAATACATTTACGATCACTGGTACCAAGAAGATGGCGATTTGTGTTTGTTTGATAATAGTATTACACAACACAGACGTTTAGGTAGCACTGATAATAGACTATGCTTAAGATATCAATACGATTATACAAATTTGCAAGACGAACCGTGGATGCCCTATTTGCAACAACCTTATATTAATAGCTATATTGATCGTATTAGCTTTGTAGTAAATGCAATGCAAAACAAAGAATTTAAATTACCAAAAAAGGAAACTTATGAAGCACTGGCATCTTGAAACATATGACGGAACACAAGATTTAACAGAATTTTTTATTGAAGCAGAACGTAGACGCTTTTACAACAACAGCAATGCAGATATGTTGCTAAAGTCTCTTGAAAACGAAATAGATGCAAATTTATTTTTGTTGTATAATGCCGAAAGAATTATTGGTTGTGTAGTTAGTCATAAATTACAAGGACTTGAAATTTTAGGAAGTCCTGCTTATAGGATTGGTGCTAGAATTTGTGTACTAAGTCATTTGGTACAAGGACACCGTTTACACAATACTATGAGAAATTTAAGAAATGCACCACGTCCGCACGATCATCCTAGCGCACAATTTCTTATACCAGCGTGTATAGAACATTGCGGCAGAGATGCTAATATGTATATAAGCACACACCCTAGTCCTATTGCAAAACAAAGAGCAGTTCATACACGCTGGGCTCCAGAATGGCGTAAACAGGGCTTTTTAGAAGATCCTATTGAATTAGAGTACAGAGGTACAATACAAAGTTTTTGGAAATTTAAAGTAGATAATTATTACAAAGAAATGCAAGACGAACGTTGGCCTGAGGCTGAAGAAATACTACCGGTTCTTACTTAACATTTCATCTGCTTGCTTCTTGCGTTTTTCATACTGGTTTTCTTCAAACAAGTCTTCCCAATTATCGGGTAGTTCAAAATCAACACCAAGATAATAGTCTTCAAATTTTTGATAACTTTGATTTAATACATTTACATACTCTTGATCGGTATAACTACCGTCCCAAGGTGCGCCTAATGCTAGAGTAAATTTTGTATCTCCTGATGTGTTGTGCATCTCGTGAGGCCATTTACCGCTCATTACAAATGGCTTATCTATTGCAGTTGGCGTTACACTGGTATCTTTTCCTATAAAGTCCAAGTCATCTACATTACCTTGCATAACATATCTAAACTTGTGCTGCGATGTGTTAAACATTTCAGGACTACAATCAATATGTAATGGATTCTTATAATCATTAGGTGTAGTAATAATCATTATTCTACTACGTTGTTTTGTAATTTTGAATAGTACGTCTTCGCACCATTGTTTTAGTTTAGGCATTTCAAATGCCCAAGGCATCCATTGAAATTTATCTTTATCCGTTGGATTATACATAACTGGCACATGCCAACAATTTCTATATTCGTCTTGATATATTTTGCTAAAATCTAAACTGTTTAAATAATCCATATGATCTAATGGAGGATTTTCAATATCTAGAGGCAAGTATAGTAAGTCGTCAAATAATTGTTTATCCATTTGTATCTTTACACAAATCAAAAAAGTCACTCATTTCAGGAAATGCTTCTTTGAAGTTTGTATTCCTTCTTTTATCATGTTCGTTAAAGAAACGCCAGAAGTCAATTCGTCCTTGCATAACCTTGGCTGGATCATAGTTAGTACTATCCATATAATCTACTACCCGTCTAAAGCGTTCATATTCCATTGTAGTAAATGCATCTTTACGTTCGTCATCTAAGTTGTCTTTAATAAACTGTAAATGACTGTGCATATACTCCATGTATTCTTGTGGTAAAATATTTATATCGTACTGCAACGGCTCTTTCAAATAAGGTGTATCAAAACTCAGTCTATTCCATCTGTATGTTTCAACATCGTTGTATTTACGGCGCCATTCGAGTATTTTTTCAAGTAGTGTTTGAAATGTTGTTACACTGAAAATATTAAACGTAATCATAATAGTCACAGGAGCATCAGTATTACGCATAAAATAATCTAGATTACGCTCAAATACATTAATGTCTAATCCATTACGTATATACTCAGCACGTTCTCCCCAAGTGTCAATACTTGTAAACAATTTAAATCTGCGTATCTTATTTTGACTAAGCAAACTATTTACTGCATCAGTAAACTTTTCCAGCTGCTTCGGCTTGCCTCCTAAGTTACTATTTACATTGAGCTCAAGGTTTGGCTTAGGATCGTTTTCTAATAAATCAAATAGTTTGTATGTGCTTTTTTGTATTGTTGGTTCGCCGCCTGTTATCCTTAAAATAGTTAATTCATTACTTAAATCTGGCCACCATTTCCAAAATGCATCTAAATAAGGATTGTTATCTTCTTCATATATTTTAAACCAATCAATATCACAACGATGATTTTTAACCATATTGTATGGACCATGTTGTTTAATTTCGTTGTAGTATCTACTGCTGGCTTTTGGATGGCAATAACCGCACTTGAAGTTACATTCGTTACCAAAGGATACTTCTAAATATTCTGGGTTAACATTAAACTCTGCGCCGCCTTGTTTAACAGCATTTAATCTTTTTTCGTTATAGATACTACTGCTACGAGTTTTACGATCACTAATATAATCTTCGCCCATATTTTCAATATTCCAGCAATATTGACACCCGCTTGGTTTTTCTCCACGCAGCATAGAATTACGTTCTTCAATTTTTTGTGCTGTATTATGAATTGCACTAGGATTTGTTAAAATAGCTTGTGTATCTATTTTATGAGGAGCAGGATGATAACAACTATGTGTCTCACCTGTTTGGAAATATATGTTTGCATGATACCATTTAGCAAAACAAAATGTAGGAGATATTTGTTCGTCTGTATATTTTGTTATACGGACTGCTTCATCTCTTTCGCTCATTTTAGTTCCTTGTCAATAAACTTAGGATTTCTTACTGGATTTTGATAAACTGTTTTAAAAAATGTGCTTTGCCCTGCTCTAAGAGGTTCTTGGTCTATTGGTGCTTGTAGCTCGCTTATTAATTCGTCGCCCAAACGTTCAGTTTCTTGTTCAAGTGTTTCTTCGGTTACTTCTAACGATTCCCAATACTGGTTGAGCCATTCAAAGTCACGTACATTAACAAAGTCCCAATCTGTACACATTGTTTTGTATAAGCCTTCTCTAGCACCATATACTGCCCAACGTCCGTTTTCGGCATCAGCACCTACCATTAACCAAATCCATAGTCTATGTAAATTTTTCCAATGGTTACGCTTGAAATCTTCTATATCGGGTCTAATGCCTTGATCGAGTGCCATTTTAACACCTTCACGAAAACCAGCACGCCACGCTTGATGAGGTGTAGCATTGTTGTAAATATCGCTAAATGTTCCGTTCATTTGTATGTATTGTAAGTCCCAACAAAAGTCTACTTGTGCATGTGGATTGTCAGGATCAGCATTTTCATGTGTACGCATACTAAGTACTTTTTCTTTAGGCCAACATTTGATACCGCCATTGCCGTACGTCAAACCATTTATTTGATTTAACGCTGTCCAACTAATAACTTTGTCGGTTAAGTCGTAGTCACTCAAATCTGCTTCTTGACTTAAAAAAGTTTCACGTATTCTGTTATCACCGTCAATAGTAATAAATCGATCTGTGTCACTCATATTAGCAGCAGCTTTGTGTGCTGCATCACTTCCTTCAACTCCATGCACCCGTTTAGCCCATGGAACTTTTGTTAGCAAATCAGCATAATTCTGTTCTGCATTAGGTTCATCATATGACAAGTAAATTATGTCATGGTCTACTACTCTAAAAATATTATCAGTCATTTATTACCTCGTGTGCGTAAGATCCAAACTTTTTTACAGTATAAACGCTAATTGGCTCTTTGTCAAACTCAAAGTTGTCTTGGAAATCAATAGTGAAAGTATCTTCTTTAAAATTTAGCATACAATACAAATAATAAGGATTATTTTTCTTTGTGACACTAAAATTAGATATCATGTGATCCAAACTAACATTTTTTTCTTCAATTGTTTTAATTAGCTGTTCACTAAGTTTAATTTGCCATTTTTTCTGTACGTTATCTTGAACAATTGTTAGATCAGGTTCGTTGTCATTTTCAATTTTGTATAAAAAACTATCACTCGACCGTGCTTCAGTCCAGTAAGTACTATGTTTTAATACATAGTCTTTTGCAACTAAATCATATTCTACAGTATATTCATTTGAAGGAATTATTCCTTTTAATAAGTCTTGTACTTCAAATGAATCTACAGTAATGTATTGATCACTACTAGGTGTATTTTTAATTGATAATATACGCCCATTATCGGCAAACTCAATATATTTTTTCGTATTGCTTCTAACTACTATTGGCATCTTATATTCCTAAATATTTTTCATATGTGCTAATTATATTATTGTTAGCAAAATCTTTTTCTGTATAATGAAACACGCCGCTTTGTTTGTAATTTCCTACATATAGATCTAAATTATCATCAAGATAACTACTTACTCTAGTTTGCCATTTTTGTTCATCATATTTTTCCCAATGTTGTAATTTTGATTTCATGTGTACAAATGTAGGAAATTCTGTCTTACTTGTAATACTATGCTCGCAATTTAATATTTTTGCTGCTATTGCTGCACTTAGATCCATGCTACATGTTTTCTGATATGTTTTGCCACCAGCATGATTTTTATAAAACAATTGCCAGTTATTTGTAATCATCTCTAGCCAAGTATAAAATTCTTTTGCTAATGGACGTTCCTTAAAATAATGTATACCACTATATAAATTTGGTAAATTAAATTGTGTAAATGCTTTCCTATAATAATCACTAGTTACAGTTTCTCCTCTATACGTTAACACGTTGCTGGTATAATATAAATCATAATTGTTTAAAAAGGCAAACCATTTACTTAAATCTTGCAATACCAACATATCTGTATCCATTACTAATGTGTCAGCATAAGGAGTAGCATGATAAATTTTCCAACGATTACTAATTTTCCAGTCTTCGTCCTTGGCATGATCTTTCCAAGGTATTTCTACAATATGATCAAATAACTGTTTATATTTTTCTGGTACAGCATCATTGGTAATTAAAGAAACATTACTGTCTGGATTTGTAGCATGTATACTCATTGCACACAAACATGCTTGTTTTACATAGTCATCGTTGCTGTTTTGAGCAAGCAAAGTAAAATTTTTATCCATTAATAATTCTCTCTAAACTTATTTTATTCATAATATGAACATTTTGCTTGTTTGTTTTTAACCCCGTATACTGTCCTATATGTGATTGTTTTTCTATAAGAAATAACATTGTATCATTGTCTATATTATCAACAATGTCTCTATCTGTAATAAAGTATTTCTTACCTGGAAGCGAAGCTATTTTTAGTTCATCTGTAAAACCATTCAATGTGTGAGCAGCAATACTAAAAGCAAAATCGTTTCTATACAAAGGAGATATTATTTGATATAGACTTTTATAGTGTGTATAATTTTCTCTAACATGTTTTACTAAGTCAAAGAAACATTGTGCTTGCTTGCACTTTTTAAAGTAAACAACTGTGGCCCAATAAAATTTTATACTTGTATCAGTTACCCTATCAAATTCTGTTAACTTTCTCCAATGACACAAATCTACAGCATTGCTATACATCATTAGATTTTGATTAGATCCAAAGCAGTTGTTTAAACTATCGTTGGCAAGTATAAAATCAGTGTCCATTACAATAGTTTCGTCAAACGGTGATAAATCATATGCATTATATCTATCAGCATTATTAAAATTTGACATCGAAGAAGCCATATTACCATCGCGAAACTTTCGACTATTTTCAGATACACTTGGTTCTAATTTAATAACATGCTCAAAAAAATCAATACGTGAATCATCTGTCATATCAGTAGCAATTGCAACCGGAACATCTAAATACTTTTTAATACGTTCTGCACAATATATAGCTTGTTTAATATAATCTAATGCTTTGTTTTTTTTGGCAAAAAGTAAAACGCCTTTGCTCATAAATCTAGTATACCTTCAACACTTCTTTTGCTTTTTATTTTGTTGTATTCAACAAAGTATTCATTAGATGCTGTAAAATATGTATTTAAAATATTTTGATAGAAATCTTCTAAATTTGCAATCTCAACAGGAATATCATTATCGTCGCTGATAATCACAGACTGCTGATCACTATCAATTAAACTTTTGATAAAATTAATCAACTCTCGCGATACTGTAAAGGTTGCGCCGTTAAAATAGTACACAAGATTTTCGTAATACTTTTCTTTTAAAATGCGTGTTTGATTGTTTAATGTAACCATATAGTTACTAATATCTAATGCTTTTTCAAGCCGCTCGTCCATAAAAAACCTCCATATATACTGCTAGTATATATTATTGTTAGATAATTGTCAACCGATATATGATTAAGTTACACTAGGACCGTTTGACGAAAAGCCAGGTCTGATTGCGTTACCGCCTAATGTAAAATCAGTGTCCGTAGTACCGTCATTTAATGTAATAGTACTATCAGGATAATATTGAGTCCATGTAATTTGTACGTTAGCAGTAACAGGTTCATCTACTGGAGTACTTTCAGGACCATCGGCAGGATCACCTGTGCCTGCATCGTTATCGTTTAATCTTACTTGTAAAGTTACACGATTAAAACTATCAATAACTGCTAATCTTATTTCAATTTGGTTATCATTGTAAATGCTTCCTGCACCAATTTTTGTGTACTTGGTAGTTAGAGCTATATCGTCAGTAATATTAGGAGTGGCTGTAATCGAGCCTGTTCCACTGTTACTTAAACTCTCTACTACCCATTCCCATCCGGTGCCTGCAGAATCAGGACGAACATATAATCTTACTGTACCCATATTTGATGCCATTGTTTGCCAGTTTAAGTTTTTTTCATAACTAGCTTGTCCTACACTACCAATAGCATCAATATCAATATTTACACGTAGTTCGCCGCCGAGGGTGAAATATTCCTCCATATCCGATTGAGTAGACCATGTGAAAACGTTACTACCTGTTATAAAGTTCCACTGTGCAGTTACCTCGTCTATGTCTGTTACAACTGTGCCAAAGTCTCCACCAAACTCCGTTGTACGTCTATCAAACGATGCACATGCATTTGCAAGATCATATAATCCTTTAACATCCCCAGCATCACCCCAATCTGCCCATTCAATTACTTGACCAGTTTGTAAACCAGGATATGTAGTTCCGCTTGATATTGTTTTTATAGCTCCGGTTTGATGATAGTGTATAAGCTGACCTACACTGAATAATCTTTCGACATCTGCTGACAATACACTATCGCTAGTAGCAATATTATTGCCTCCTGTTACACTATTAGGAATGTCATTAGCACCAGTTCCGGATGCAAACCCATATTGACCTGGTCCAAAATTGTTCAATAATATTGATCTAATGTTATTAAAATCTGCTGCACTAATCGAACTGCCTACGGCCATAATTGTCTCCACCTACTTTTTTATAGTATAACTTATTTATCTGTGTTTTGTCAAGTGGTTAAATACATGATGCAACGCTTTGAATATCAAAAGTCACGTGATTTTGTTTACATAGATTGGGATATGAGTAGTAGATGCAACTATGCTTGTGCATACTGTGAACCTGCTGCACATGATGGTAAATTTGACTTTCCTACCATAGATAACGCAAAACTACTAGTAGATAAAATTACTAAAACATATACAGATAAGTTTGCTGTATATAATTTATTTGGTGGCGAGCCAACTATATGGAGACAAATACCAAACTTTTTTGAATATGTAAAAAAAGCAAATATAAAAAATAAAGTACAATTGCTTACAAACGGCAACAAAACAAAAAAATGGTGGCTACGTAATAAAAATAATATTGATAGTGTAGTTGTTAGTGTTCATGTAGCACAAGTAGATATAGTTGAATTAGTAGAAAAATTTAATGCGTGTGCAGGTTACTTTGATATACATTTTCAAATATGCATGGACATAGAAAATTTTGATTTAGCAGTTGAACAATACGATTATTGTTTTGCAAATTTACACAAATACATTAGATTAGATTATAAACCTCTACGTATTAGTTTGGACCAAGCTGAATCTATGCCTTACACTAAAACACAAATAGAAACTATGAAATCCTTTGTAAAATTAGATGGAGTAAAAAAAGATAATTACGGCGTAACAATGGTTGACGAAAATAAAAATCCTGTTAACTTACAAAAATTATTATTAGAAAAAAAGAATAAATTTAAAAACTGGGCGTGTTGGATTGGCATAGACACACTTAATATCACTAGAGAAGGCAATGTTACAATCGGTAGCCAGTGCTTTCCTAATTTTGTATTAGGTAGTATACACAATTTAGATTTTGATATTCCGTATCTACCTATAAAATGTCAATATGAATATTGTAGTTGTTTAACAGACTTAACAACTAAAAAAATAAAAAATTATAATGGTAAATTATTCGAAGACAGTAATATTGTTGTATGAAGGTGTTGGTATTTCAACATAACTGCCAGTTGGCCTATTTTGTCTAACATAGCTGGTTATATTACCGTTTACTACTTCGTCAATTGGTCCAGCGCCGTCAGGATCTGTACCAACAGATTCGTCAGCTAATACTATTTTAAAATAAATTACATTTGCATCTTTACGAGCAAAGATTTCTAAATCATTATTAGTATAAATTCCACTACCTAACTTCTCATATATTTTTACATAAGTATTTGTTAGGTCATAAATTCCAGTATTACTTTGAGCTGAGCCAGAACCAGTAACTTGTGTACCAGTGTAATCTATTGTCACGTTGCCAATATTTGATAACATAGTTTCCCAGCCTTGAGATTTATCATCTGCGCCAACTGAGGTCATTGTAAATGACATTTCTATATTGCCGCCTGCGTTAAAAAATGCGTTTAAATTATTTTGCTCTGCAAATGTAACGGAAAATTCATGAGTAATTGATTGCGGTGTACCAGTACCGCCCCAAGTACTTGTTCTAGAACTATCTATACCTGCAGGTTCACCTGTAATTTGAGATGAATCTACATCAAATCTATTAGCAAAAAGCAAAGGATAAAGTGTTTCGTATGCAACATATAGAGCTTCGGTAATTTCATTTTGATCAGTTACATTACTAATAGTAGCTGGCAAAGTGCCATTTTGATGTGCATATACAGCTACATAATCATTGTATAGTTTATTCATATCTTCTGCATAAACTATTCTAGTCTTAGGTAATCTTTGACTTTCAACTGTTTGGTTATATCCAGAATCTCCCGAAGGTATTCCTAAAATATTTTCAATAGCTTCAAATAAAACATTGTATCTATATGCTGAAATTATCTGGTTAACCATGCTCTTTTCCTTTGTATATAATACTTATGTTTTTAAAACACATTCGACTAATTTTTCTTCTTCGGCTTCGTTGCTTTCTAGAGCTACTCCAATAAATGCAGTTGTTTGTACTGTTGTGCATACTCCGTCTTCCCAAGCATATACACCTTGACCTTTTTTTACTGCACCTTTAACACGTACAGGCAAACGACCTTTTAAACCAATGTATTGTCCTTCGGCTTCACTGTTCATCATGTACGCTGGATCTGTTGATACTACACCAATAGCTATACTGCTAGACTTAGCAGGACCTACTTCATGATCTGTATCGCTGCATACTGCAACTGCGGTACCTGGTGCTAGTTCTTCGCTTGTTGTATATTTTTCTGCTAAGTCAGCATATCTAGCTCTACTTGCAACTCCGACAAATTCTACAGCATAAACTTTTTGGTCTGCGTCTCGTGCTACTACTGTATCTGCTGAACTTGCTGTTGTTGCGCTTACATAACTAGATCCTAATTTTACAGTATCGGCTTTATCTGCAATACCCTTAAAATTGTTAGCCCATACAGCGTTCCATTTATTGGTTTCAATTCCTAATGTATAGGAATCTGTTGCGCCAGGTAATATACCTTTTCTTTCGTTATTGTTTATAACCTTTGCTATCACTGTTGCAGAAACATCTGTGTTTAATTTTGCACCAAGTCTAACTTCTTCGCCAACAGTATTTTCAATATAGCCTACATTGCCGTCGACAACTCTAACTGCTAAGTCATTACTATCCCCGACTCTCAATCCTACATCGTCAAAAGTTACTAGGCTTGTAAAGTCTGTTTCGTTTACTGTAATATAATCAGCAGCAGGAATACCGCCTAAACGTAAAGTATCGCTTGTTGTTGCCCATATTACAGGCTCGTTTGCATTACCAGCATTAGTAGTAATACCATTTGTATCAGTATTGATTAGTGTGATACCTTTTTTAATTTTTTGGAAATTAGAACTATTTACACCAACAGGAACATTTGAATCTTGTGTAGATTTTAGAGTAAATTCTTCGTCGCTAATTATAAATTGTACATTATCGTTTACTAATGCTACAATTACAGGTTTAGTAACGCTTCCGGTATCAACAACTTCTATACTTCTCATTTGAGTTTGTCCGCTACCTGCGGCTTGTGGCCCTACTAAGACAAAGTCATCTTGTGACGTTCTTGCATAAACTTGATTGGTTTCATTGTTAAACCAAAAGTCTCCTACTGTTAGCCCTGATGGTGCGCTACTACTTACTTCAGCACCTCCGGTATTTTTCCATTGATTGCCTGTGTAAAATTTCAACTTGTTTAATGATGCATCAAACCAAATTTGTCCACTTATTGCCTTTGTTGGTGCTACTGTTCCAGAAAAGTTTTCTAACAAAAACAAATAGTTTTCGTTTTGTATTTCTCCGTAACCACTATAGTTCTTACCAACAAATTTAATATCTGTGGTATTATCAACTGTACCGTCTTCAACTGATAGCAGTTGTGTACCGTTAAATTTATTAATTATATATGCCATTGACGATTTCCTTACTCTACACTATATTTATGCTTATACTGCCGAACTTACCGTGCTGCTATATGTCCAAGCATTGCTGGCGTTCACACTATAAGTCATTATTGTTCTAGTATAAGTTGTTGTTACTGTTGTTGATACACTTGCTATACTAAAGTCACTTACTACCGATTGGTTCTGTACACCGTTACTATCAACGCTAACAAACGTTTTACTAACTGCACTATTTACATCAATCGGGTCTGTACTTGAACTACTTGCTACACAATAAACCTTTGCTACTGTGCCTACTTCTGCTTGTGCTGCTGGTGACAATTCATCTAAAACTGTTCCTACATTTGCTTGTAACGTTACACCCGTTCCCATTCCATCTGTAACAAGACTAAAAAATAGTGGTTGTGCATTAAGAGCAGTATCTACATATCCCTTTGTAGCAGCGTCCGTTGATGTTGTTGGTGCAGATAGATTTGCTATTTTTTGCTGGGTTACTAATTGAATTGTACCTGCGCTTTCAATTTGTAAACCTTGTATCCTACTTTTTATTCTGTTACCATCTATGTCGATGTTATCTACTGTAAGAAATCCTAACGTACCGATATTTGTAAGTCCCGGTGCACTTACAACTGTACTAGATAAGGCATTTGCACTTAAAATATTATTACCATCAATCTTATATGCATAATTAGCAGGAATATCAATATTACTCGAACTTGTCCAACTATCAGTTGCAAGTTCCCAAGTCCAGTATTTGTCATCGCCCGATGCTCTAATTGCAATACCAGCACCATCTACATCTGCTTCCTCTAACAACGTACTGTCGCTTGTAATAGCTAATTCTATTAACTTATCTTCTACACGTAAATTAGCAACATCTAAGTTTGTTGTATCGCCTTCGACTCTTAAATTTCCTGTTATTCTTGCATCGCCAGTTACATCTAAATTATATTCTGGATCTGTTTTAAATATACCAACACGTTGATTTATTGTATCAATATGAATAGCATCTACTACATCAGGAGCTAAGTCACCGTTGGTATCAACCTTGACTTGTATTTTTATATCAGTGTCTTCGGTTTCTGCCTTGATCAAAATATCAGAACCTGTGGCTATTCTAACTAAAGGACTTTGTCCTATAACAATGCCGTTGTTGTTATAAAAGTTAATTTCTGCACTAGTCGTATCTTGCCCTTGACCAGATTGTGTTGTTAAGAAGTCATTTTGTGTATATTCTACACCAAGACTATCAGTTAGTTTTAAACTGTTTGCTGCTGTTCCGTAGAATTGAAAATTAAATAAACTGCTTATGTTTGTTCCAATTTTTATATCAGTAAACCCTGTCTTTGGAATAGCAGGAGTAAATGCTGTTTTACTATGTATTAATACTAGACTTCCATTAATAAATTCTTCTGTAATGGTTTGATTTGTGCCTGTTGTATCTCTTATAGTTTCTATGAACTGACCTGATTTTAATTGACTTGTATTATAAGTTGGCCCTACAAGTTGTATGCCGCTATCGGTAGCAAAATACATTTGTTGATTAGCAGAGTCAATCCAAATATCGCCTTCAACTAATCCTGCTGGTTGTGTAGGTGTATAGGTACTGTTATCTGTACTCCTAAATGTTGTGCCGTTATAAACTTTTAATCTGTTTTCTCCAGTATCAAACCATAACTGCCCTTTTACAGGTTTACTAGGAGGTGCTGTATTAGCAAATGTTTCTAAAAGTTTGATAAAATTTTCATTTAAATATTCACCGAAGCCTTTATAATTCCTACCAATAAAAGTTAAATTTGTACTATTTTCATCTATCTTGCCGTCTATTATTTCAGTAAGCAAAGTTCCATCTGTTTTGTTTAATTGATACGCCATTATACTAGCACTCCATGATAAATTATGTAATTAATTGCAACATATGGCGGAGTAATGTCTACAGAACTAGCCAATGTTGGATTATCAACGCCGCCAGTTTTTGTTATACCGCTTGCAGCAGTACTAGATATTTCTTGGTTGTAAACATCAACGTCTGTTTCTGCACTATTATCTACTTTACTAAGTGCATAATAAGTATCTCCACTGTCACTAGTTAATGTGTGTTTGTGGTCTGGTATGTTGTTAACATCTAGCGTAATGTTTTCTTCGCCGCCCACGCCGCCTAATTGTCCTATTGCAGGATCACTAATTAATCTATTAGGTCCAGAAAGTCCGTTGCTTATACCTGTTGGAAATCTTCCTCTAAGATCAGGAATTACGAAGAATGTAGCAGGATTGCTAGATGTGCCCCAATACCATGTATTGTTATCAGCAGCATCGTAGCCTATTGCAGTTGCTAGTAAAAAGTAATTTAACAAACTTTTTTCACTACCGTCACAAATAAACCAGCCTGTCGGTGCTGTTAATCCTGCATATGGAACCATTGTTCCTACAGGAATAATTGGAATATTTGCAATTAAATTATTTTGTGTAATTTTCCTAAGACCAGTTCCGGGTCTGTTTATTAATATTTCATCAGCGCTCTCTGGCGTAGTTACAGCAGTTTTATCTGCAACAAAAGGTTGATTTATTTGTGTGTTAAATACTTTAGTTAAACCGCCTGTTTGTCCGTCAAATACTATTGTATTTGTACTACTAACTTCACCTGTCATACTAAATGACGTTGCACTAGTAAGTTTACCTGTACTTCCTGCACTACCCGTAACATTACCATTTACATCACCATCTAATGCACCTGTAAATTTGTTTGCAAAAATGTTATTAAACTTATTTGCGTTAGTACCAATATTAGTTATACCAGCTTCGTCTGGAAAAACGTTGTCAGTAGTAAGCGAACCGCTCAATGACAAAGAACCAGCTATTGTTAAATTATCATTTAGGGTGGCAGCACCTGATACTGTTAACGTTCCTGCTGATACAATATTTCCTGTATTTTTAATATTTCCTGTAACGTCTAATGCTTCATTAGGATCAGCAGTTGAAATACCAACATTACCATTATTTTTTATACGTATAGGAGTTATTTGTGTACCTTCGTTGTTTGTTCGTAAATCAAAAAATCCATTACTTTGAGCTTGGCTTATTATTGCAGTTGTGCCTTCAACTTCTAAAGCGATTGTACGTGTGTTACCAATTTCTAATCCATCGTTTGTACGCACTGTAAACGGAAACGAAGTTATTGTAGCTTCGTCATTCCTTGTAAATTTATTACCATCAACAGGATTTCCATTTACAAGTAACTGTTCAGCCTTGTCAGCAATGCCTTTAAATCTTCCAACTGTACCTGTAATGTTTGTAGAAACATTTATGCCAGGATATAATATACCAAATCCTGGTATTAATATTTTTGGAGTAAACTGAGCACCTACAATTATACTAACTGCAACATTATCTACATAATTGATAATTGCTTGCCTATCTGTATTGTCGGTATCTGTAATTACAACTGCTTTTGCACCAGTGTTTATACCGCCAGCAATTTCTGGCCCAACTAAGATCCATCCGCTTCCGCTATAAATGTATAATTGTTGTGTACCTGTATTAACCCATATGTCGCCTAATACACTATTTGATATATCAGGCTCTGTTGTGCCTTTTTTAAGACCGCCTGCACTAACCCAATTGGTGCCATCATATACTTTTAACACATCATTTTGCGATGTATTATCATACCATAATTGTCCTTCGACAGGATTATTTGGAGGATTGTTATCTGCAAAATTTTCTAGTAAATGTAGAAAATTTGTTAATACTGCTTCGCCAAAGTTTGTGGTATTTCTACCAGGCAGTCGTAAACTTGTATCTTGGTTTATATCGTTATCGATTACTTCGATACTTCCTTTGTTAACAGAATCAGTAAAGTTAATTTGGTATGCCATTACGAATTACCTCCGCTTAGACTTTGTATTCTTACAGTATAATCAATTTGTATTAATCTATTCAAAGACTTTTGCACAGGATGGAAAATAACATGGGTAAGCAATCGTCCATTTCCATCTGCGGCATAACTACGTAAACCTAATTCGTCAAAAACAAATTGATTTTCTGAATCACCACTAGTATCAAATGCATCTTGTCCGTTTGGTTCACTATAATCAAGTAAACAATTTACAAACAGATCTGTGTAATTCTGTCCACTTACATGACGAATTTCCATTTTATTTCTTGTAGGATCAGTGTTGTTAACACTTCTATCATCTACAACTTTGCTGTATGTTTGATTATACAAACTTGCAGTTGTTCCTGTACTATTTGGTGTTAAATATGTAATAACACCTGTAGGATCTACACTTGTGCCACCATTACCAAAGCTCATTTCATAAACAAAGCCAGTGCCTTGATTACCTAAACTTTCTGCTAGTGCAATACTCATATTTTCGTAATGTATTGCATTTCTTTTGTTAATTAAAACTTCTCCATTCGTAGGGTCATGTATTTTTATATGCCCTTGAATATTAAGTTTATTTGAGTCGTTGTATTGCATTTGCTTACCTTTACTTATACTGTATTTATTTGCTTAACTTAATTGTTCCTGCTCTTACAAATCTAGCAATTTTAGCATCGCTAATTGATAGATCGTCTGTCCAAAGTTTACCCTCTTTACGCTGAACTACAATTCTTACACCAGTTGGAGCATCGTCTCTTAATGTTATTGTATTGTCGTCTGGGTTTATAGTAAACTCTGGTAATTCTATTTCGTCTGCTTCTGGACTATCTTGATCAATAGTTTTATTGAACACTTTGAAATCTTGTGTAGCTGGTTTTCTAAGTTTTTTGCCGCCTACTACAACTTCAATTTCGTTGTATGATGTAATATCAAAGTCCATAGTATATATGTTTGTACTACCGTCTGATACAAATATTTGTGTCAAGTCTTTGTCTGCGTAAGGAATAGTTTCTCTTTCACCTTGTTCCATTAAAATAGTACCAGCAGGGTATTGAGATTTTACACCTGTTCCTAATGTACCTCTGCGTATTTGTCTCAACAAATTGCCTTCAAGCACATAATACTCGATGCGTTCTCCTTCTATAAACACAACACCAGGTTTACCTGTTGTTCTGTTAGGAATAGGAAGGTTTGTTGTATCTTCAACTGATATAAATTGATCATAAAAGTTTAGAGGCTGACTTAATTTTACAACAGATTTTTCATTTAATCTTTTGTAATGTACACGGTTTAACATATCTTTAAATATTCTGAAACCATATTTTGTTGTTGTTAGTGTTGCTGCAAATTGTATGATTTCAATAATTTCATTATCATTTGGTTTTTTAAACAAATTAACAATAGAATTATCACTTACTAATTCATAATCTATACTTGGTCTTAATAATTTATTATTTTGTATTACCCAAACATAATTTACACCAGCAGCAGGTTGATTTAGTTTTATTCTACCATTGGTTAATGAAATTGCTGTAGGGTATTCTGGACTACTTGAACTTATTACAGGAGAATATAGTACTTCAAAACTCAACCTATCAAAGTTGTTAACGTCATGCTCACTAAAGGTTATAATTTCAACCTTTTCGTTTACAGCTGGAACTGTTTTAAATGTTAAATTTTCACTTTCAACAAAACGTACATTATCTATTCTTATTGCTGCCGGATATGCTTCGTCTTTAACACCTGTTAGTTGTAAAGGCACATCGTTTTCTGATGCTTTGACTTTTAATTCTTTAAAGTATCCATTTAATGTTAGTGTAACACCTGTATCTGTTTCAACTGAAGATTTTACAGTTGCAAATATTTGAGTACTGTCTTCCATTACAAAAGATATTAAATCACCTTCGTCGTGCAGTAACCCTTGCTTAGTACTGTCTTCCATATCAGTTAGATCAACTACAGTATCAATGAAATAGTATTCACCGTTACCTAAAACATATATTTCTAAAACATCACCTACTTTGCCTAACAAAGGATTTAAAAATTCAATTCTACTGTTTATTGCATCCCATCTATAATCAACAGCATCAATAATAATTTTATTGTTTAATAAAACTAATACATCGTCATTTGAAATTTTTGTAGGTTGTCCAAACTGCCAAGTTTGTATACCATAAACTCTGTCATTTGTTAAAACATGTCTTATGTTATAACCTGCATTTAAAAATTTATCACCTTGCTTGACTAACATTTTATGAGTAAATGGTTTTTCAGTAAATGGCGTATTATTATTAAATTTGTACACGTAATTTACACCATCGCCGATAAACGATTTGTCAACTGTAATTTCACTAAACGATTTAGTGTCATTATTATATAAACTAAATCCAATAACTTCGCCAACTCTAGGTGGTATACCAAATCTTATAGCAGCACATTTTTCGTTTTTATATGTAGCATCAGTTTCAAAAATTTCATAAGCAAAACTAGGCTGTTGCACTACACCATTAATAGTTACAAAACTACTAATTGGGTTAGTATATTTTACACCTGTTACAAAAATACTAGTAGCACCGTCGCCAATAAATGTATCACTTTCTAAAATATCAGTACCGTTATTACCAATAACTAATATATGTAAATCCATATCATCTTGTATAGTGCTGTCATCTTCAAAAATTAACAAATTATTTTCATAATCTATTGTATAGCTTTCGTCATCAACCTTTTGTCCATTTATATTTACAATAACAGCTTGTTGACTTTGAGGAAGCATATCTATTGAATATGATAATATAGAACTTTTTGTTTTATAAATGTAACTTGTTTTGATTCCTTGACCGTCTGCAGGTTTATGTTTAACTTGTATATCTAATGTATCTACAATTTGTCCAGGAACAACTTCTTCAGGACCTGCACTTGTAGTCTGTGTAACAAATCCATCGCCATCGACAGTAATTTCTCCACTCTCTAAACCTTTTGCAGTATTATCGTATCCGCCGCCACTCAGTTCTGTGTCAAGCACATTATCAGCTGGCTCAAAACTACCATCGCTAGTTTCTTTTCTTACAATAAAAATATCGCCTGCTGCTGTAGGAACAGTATCATCTATAGGAATTGTATCTTGAATCCCATCACCATATATTGTGTTCATTAACGCATTTTTGTTGATTATTACACTGCTGCCATCAAAATTAGGATCGTCAATACGTACATTATTTTTATATATGTTGTAAGAAACACCGTCTTCTAATGGCTTACTTAATGTGAATACCAATGTACTACCATCAAGAACAAATATTTCATCTTCGCTTTCGCTAAAGATATCCCAAGGAATAATACCAAAGCCACCAACGTCGAACCCTTGATCAGTTGAAAAATCAACACTTTCAATGTTAACACCTTCGTAATCAAGTCCGGTCATTAACTGTCCTAAATTAATAGTTCCATCTTCGTTTTTAGTAATACCTGGCATGCCTTCTTTTGGATTATAAAAAGCATTTATTCTGTCTGCTGCGGAAAGCATTGCAGGATCTTTGTAATATGTAATTTCAATAGTTGCATTATTAGCAGGAGCAGTTTCAAATAAAAGGTTGCCTAAATTTCTGCTATAAGTTTTTGTAGTATCTTCAACATTACTTAAAGTATAATTAGTGTATAGAACATTGTTGCCATCTACAGTTACGTTTACTCTTGATTTACGTAAATCTAGTGGCCATTTAGTGTTGAAAGATTTTTTTGCACCTGTTCCAGTAAATGTTTCTACAGTTTTTAAATCTGTAAACACAAAATTTCCCGACACTCTATCAAACTTCATTGTCATATGAGTTGATCGTACAGGACTATCGCCTAATATTGCTATTACTACTGGTAATTTGTAATCATCAGCAAAACTTCCATTTATAGTTATAGTAGGTTGTGAAGTATATACTGCTTCGTTATATGCAATATCAATTGATGTTAACTTATCTCCTGTTCTATAACCTTTGCCTGTTAGTGTAGGACCATTGCCTCCAGATACAGTAACAACAGGTTGATTTAATAACCCATATCCAGCGTCATGTATTACCAATTCTTTGATTTTAAATTTATAATTATCTAACCAATTCTTTTGAGGATATGTGTTTACAAACTCTCTATTGCCTACAACATTTGAATTGTAAAACTTTATTGTTTCTGTAACAATTTTATTTTGTATATCGTCATATCGAGGAGGCAAATCAAAGTCAGTTGTTAGTGTTTGAGAATTTTCTAAATTCTCATATGCACTAATGTACTCTCTGATTTTACTACTGTAAGGCTTGACTTCATTTATAAACTCTTTGTAACTATCTAAATTATCTGATTTAAAATTAGTTCGCTGATCAAACATACCGATATTATGCTTTGCTGTTAGGAAACTTGTTTTGAAAATCCAATCAACTGTCTGCTGCTCATACAGCGCATATCTTATAGCAGTAAATAATATATCATTAAATTTTATACTTAAATCGTCAATAAAAACTTTATCTTTAAGTGTTTGTAAAATAATACGTCTTTCATTTACTGGCTCAGTGTCGTAAACTAAATTATCAAATCCTACCTTATCGAATCCAAAATTAGTGTTTTGATATAATTTAGAACTAAATTGGATAGTGCCGTTTTGTCTACCGACTGTTTTATAATTTACAGTATAATCTACTTCTGTCTGCACATCAATTTTTTGTAGTAACAACCAGCCGCCTGTGCCAATGTCTTTTATTTTTACAACATCGCCTATAATATCATTAAGCCCATCTAATTGATAACTTCCATCAATTAAATAATTTATAGAAGTATTTTCATCATAGCCAGTTGCATACCAATCGGCATAATTCCAAAAGTTTGCAACATTCCATTTTTGATATTGTACTCTATTATAATTTAATGAATAATCATATTCGTATAAAGCCCACTTACCATTTATTGTTGAATCATTAGTGACAAGGAAAGTAAATGGACGTACTGAAACATTTATACTCGAATAGTTCTTGCCTGTATTAATAATTGTTGCACCGATGACTCTTCCAAGATTGTCTATTGTTGTTTGAATTTCAGCTTCTGTGCCATTGCCTGTGATAATAACTTTTGGTGCAGATTTATATCCATACCCTTGTTCGTCTATAGACACACTTACTAATTTACCATCTAGTAATGTAGGAGTTATAACTGCTAATTTTGCATTAGCAACACCTATATTTGCAATTTCGTCAAGTGTAGCAACTTCAACATCAAAAATACCTTCTAATAATCTAGGCTTGATATCATTCTTATCTAGGTCTTTGAGATCTTTAAAATCTGTAATTATTTGTTGACGCAAAATATAGTTGATACGTTCTATGGTTTGTTTTAGTGCTTCTAAGCTATTTCTAAATAATCCTTGTCTTGGACGATTTTCAATACCGTACTTTTTACTTTCTCCTAATTCTAAATCAGGAACAGGTCTTAAGTTTTTATCATATCCAACTAAACTATCAATCCATTTTTCAATAAATGTGTCTGGAGGATTACTTCCTGCAAGTCCTTCGCTTAACAATTTATATTCAGTATGAATATTTCTATCGTTGATTTCACCTTTATATACATCAATATGTAATGCAATATCTTTGTCCTTAACAAAAGGTTGTACATTATGCAAAGCAAATTTATCAGTACTCAATGCACTCATAAACACATACCCAGCACTTTGAGGATCTGTAATCAGTTGTTCTGCATCATATGAACTTATTTTTTTATTTGTGTTTGATAGTAATCTATTGTTTTGTACCCAGAAATAATATTTGGTGTTAAATGTTTCTGTTACTGCATTATATTTTCTACCTACACTATATTTAAAATCTCCATATTTACTAAAACCGCTTATACCTAATTCGATTCCTTCGTTTGTATCTGCTAATTCATCATATTCGCTAGGTATATAATCACTTTCTACCCATTCATAAACTTGGGTATCACTATCAGGTAATAATTTATTCCAAAAACTAGTTTGTGTTTCTGCATTACCTTGAAAAGGATTATACCATTTTGTTGATTCTGTGTTCCACCAGTATGTTCCTACATATTCATTTGCCCAAAAATCTTGGTTATTTGATGTTGTAGTGTCAACACTATAAGAAGCAGGATCAAATGCTAATTTTAAATCAATTGCTTCATCAGCTACTCCTGCAATTTTTCCTTGTATAGGATCTATTACATCTAAGAAAGTAACAATATCATTTGTATTTTTGTCAAACAAGAAAGCACGTTTAATTTTACTAATATCAGGCGTATCAATTTGCTCAGATAATTTTGTCCAACTATAATTTTGCTTGTCTCTTTTAATATCTAATACTACACCATAATCAGCTGTGTATTCTAATCTTGGATAGCTAATATAAATGTGATTTGCATTTGTAAGTAACACTGGAGTACTACTATTTTTTGTATCATAATTCCAATCCAATTCTTCAGCATACAAATAATTGTTGTTGAAATTTTGGAAAATATACACTGTTCCTGCATTTGGAAATTTATTAAAAAACTTAGTTGTGTTACTATCAAACGATGTATCATTGTTGCGAACAATTGTTTGGTCAAACAATGTTGGTACAAATCTACTACCATTTGCACTTGCAATTATAAGATTTTCTTCGCTAAAGTTTAAACTAATTCCAAATAATTCACCTGGTTCGCCTGTAGGAGGATATAATGTTTGATTTAAACCATACTCGTTGCCTGTATATCTGTATACAAAGACCGCTCCGTTATTTGTTCCTGTGTCATCATTTCTAATAGCATTAATAGCAATTGCATTACCATTTGCACTTACAGCAACTTCACTTCCAAACTCTTGTGCTAAATTTGCTGTTTCAATTGTTTCATAGTATGCATATCTATTATTAACTCTTCTGTACACACTTACTACATTTGTGTTAAGTGTATCTTCGCCATTTACAACTAAGACCTCTCCGTTAACACTTACATCAAAACTAGTTGCAATTTTTTGTCCACCAGCAACACCTAAATTGTCGCTTTCGTCGTTGAGTAGTTCGTTTTGTGGAGGTATATAACCTTTGTGGTCAACATACTGATCTAGTAATTCCCAATTAGTTTCGCTAAATGACTGTGCTGGAAGATCTTTGTTAGCACGCCATAAATGACGATTGCCGTCTGCTCCGCCTGTTGTATTATACCATACAATTTCGCCTTGAATGTAATTTTCAGTTGGATTGAATGTTCCTCTGTAATTATCATCTCTACTATATTTCCAACTTCCATCAGTTGTGTCATTATCAAAAAAGTAGATTCTTCCTTCGGCTTCATTACTTGCAATGTAGAGTCTTAACACACCGTCAATATCTTTTCTACATTTTACTATTCTACCAAAATTGTCATCTGATACCGGCTCTGGGCTTAGAATAGTGGTTACTAATTCGTATTCATTTCCAACATCTTCTTTTTTATACACACAAACAGCACCTAGTATACTGCCAGTTAAACTTCCATCAGGATCAACATCAATTAAATTTGCACGTTCCCAATCTTGGCTCATTTTATTAATAGTGCTTACATCGCTACCATCAACATCAACTTTTGCTCTCCACAATGTTCCTCTGTCGTTTACTATTTCACCTGCGCTATAACTTGTACCAGGTAATATATTACCTTTATAACGTGTACGCAAGTTTGCAGCATTAGGAGCGCCTACGAATAAAAAATCACCGCTTGGAGATAATGCAACGCTGGCTCCGAATTGGCTGTTGGTTCCAACTACACTAGTGTCGGCTTGATAGTTTTCAGGAGAACTAAAGTCGCCGCCGTCTCCGATACGAGTATATACTATTACTCTGCCGTTTGTATTTGGATCGCCTACTGCTAATTTTGTGTTTGTTTGATTTACTGCTAACGAATCACCAAAATTAGTTACAAGTCCAGTTTGTGGATTGACTACTATGTCTTCAACATCATACACAGGTTTATTTTCTAACACAGCCCATTTGTTGTTGCCTATGTCATCTATCCATGCTTTGTTACCAACTTGCACATCTGTGTTTCTTAAAATTGTATTGTAGTCATCAAGATTTGTAAATCTACGTGGTGCTACTTGAATTACAATCCCAGCACTACTGTCAGATAAATCTATATCTTCTGTAATATTTTCTTCAGTATAAAATTCTAATTCTTTATAACCTGTATAAATTACTTGTCTAAATCCATCTAACTCATCGTTAATATTTGTCAATCCAATAATATCACCACTTTTTAGGTTGTGGTTGCTATCTAAACTGACTTTAAATCCAGTTAATGTTTTTGTAATGCGTTCAACTTGATAATTTGTTTTCTTAAATTCGTATACATTCCAAGACAGCTTATCATTCGTTACCCAAACGTACTGCCCTTGTTTGACTAAATTAATATCAAATCCTAAAAGTTGATCTACTCCACTTGTAATAAAATCGATTTGTGCAGGAGCAACATACCCAGCTGTTTTTGTAACTTCTTCATATTCAGCAAATGGAAATAATTTGTTATTATAATTTGCAGGTTTAATGTTTATATCAGATCTTGGAACTTGATATATAAAATCAGATCTAGTTTTGTCTACACTAGATACAAGTTCAAAAGGCTGAGGAGTAAGTTTATATTTTGATTCATCTATAGTAATTTCAAATTCTTCAAAACTATCTGTGGCGCCGTATTGACCTGCTCTAATAGCCCATTCTTCAAAAAATTCAATACTGTCTTTACCAGACGAACTAAGTTTATCAAACAATTTTGTAAGGACATTTTTAGTTCCTTTATCTTGTATCATTCCTTGATAAAATTTATATTGACTTATTTCATCATTTATTATATTTTTAAGGTATTCACGCTTTTGATAACCAATAAGATGCTGTGCTAGTCTTTGTTGTTCAGTATCGAAATTATCTGTGTCTAAATCATAAAAATCAGCAAATTGAGAAGCTCTGTAATCAAAGTTTGGAATTAATTGATTCTTTGGAGTCTCTGTTAATACTGTCCAATTTGTTTGATCAAAAAATTCTCCACTAGTATGGCTTAGTGTTGCTGTGTAGTATTTGTCTTTGTAAGCAATTACATCGCCGATAATGTAATCAGAAAAACTCTTCCATTTAGTTGCTTTAGGTTCGTCAAATACAAACCCTGGAATGTTAAGTGTACCTGACCAATCAGCTGTCCTGTATCCTATTACTTTTAATCTTTCTTGTCTATACCCACTTGTTTCATTATAAATGGTATCTGCAAAAACAGTATCATTATCAATAACAATACAATGTTCTTTTTGAACTAGGAACAATCTAACAAAATATACACCAGTGCCTTCGTCATTACTTGCTAGGCTAAATGTGTTATCTGTTTCACGCACTAAATTTACAAAATCCGTTTTGAACAATTTTCCATCTTGATCTAAAATTTCATAATTGAATATGCTATCATATAAATTGTCTGGTAAGTAAAAATCACGTTTGAATACAATTTTGTTTGCACTAGGCGATAAACTAATTACACTTTGATCTCCCCAGTTTTGCGTAGTCCAAAACAAGAACTCTTTTGCAGCTAATCTAAAGTTTTCAACTATACCATATTTTGCATTATTATAATCAAATCTAAATCCAAGATCTTGTAGTGCTTTATCGTACCCTAACAAAAAGTCTATTACATCTTGATATCTAGGTAAAACAGTTCCGTATTGCAAATAAGAAACAGAGGCAGAGAATCTTTTACTAAACCTACCTGCTCGTCCGCCGACTGTAGGCAACTCTGCAAGTTCTGAAAATTTAGCACTCTCAAACTCGTCAACACTAGTATGTGTTTCGTTTACTCTGTAAAACTTTTGCGAATATCTTACAATGCCACCTGCCACGTATAATTTTTCAGCTGCCCATTCTGCAAACTCTTCACTTATTCCGCCTACAGTTATAAACGGATCGTTTGCACTTTCTATTACTTTATTGTATGTAAATTTAGGATTATTTCTATCGTATCCGTTTATTTTATATCCTGTAGAAACCTTTTCAATTACAACGCCGCTGTATGTAACAACATCAATTGGAGAACTAGTCTTTAGGAACAAATTATAATTTTCTTGCGGAGTAAAGATATCTCCTGAACTATTAGGTGTTTTACTATCTAAAACTAAATTTACTTTTTCTTTATCACTAAATCCTGCCAATCTAAAACTTAAATTATAACGTAAATTTGCAATATTATTTTTATAATCATCAAAAGACATATTGTTGTATTTGATATAATCTTTTACATAATTTAACAATCCTGCACTAGGATTTACAAAATCTATTTCTTTTGCTGATATAGCATTCTTATGATTGTATATTAAGTTACCAGATAAACTTCTAGAAATTTTTGAATAGTCGTATGCATAACCAAATACTTTTGCAGGTTTTAAAAGCAATAATGCATTCAATAAGCTAAACGGATATTCACTACTTCTACGCCAGGCAGTTTCAGCAGGTCCTTGATCGCCGAATTCAAATGTGTATCCTTCTTGGCTTGAAAAACTAAAGTCTTTTGAAAATCCAGTTTCAAACGGACTTCTAATTCTTCCATTTTCGTCAGTTGGTATTTGGCTAGTTAAATTTGGTCTTGCAAATCTAATATCTTTTCTTATTAATTTGCCTGGCTCTCTAATGATTCCAGCTTCTAAATCTTTCCATAATGGTATATTATTGCTAGTATAAGGAGCAGGACCGTAAACAGTTTCCCACCAGCTAGGCTGAATCGAAAATCCTAACATTTTCCATGGTGTTAAATTTGGTGTATCGGTGTCGTAGGCATTATTGTAAACTGCACGCCAGAATCCTTCTAATTGCTTACCACTAATATCACTTGTATTTCTATAATTATAACTGAAACTGTCACTTATGTCAATATTTTTATTTTCATTAAAATCATAAACTTGTGCAACATTAGTCCAATTAATAAAATCAGCTATCATTATATTTTCAATATCATTACGAGCTAATCCTGTAGATCTAAATCTACCAGGAATGTAATCAAATATATCAAATAATTCAGCATTATATCTAGTTTTTACATTGTTAAAAATACGTTTTTCTAATTCAATTAAGAGGTCGTCGCGGAAGTCGTTAAATGCTACTGTTCTGCTTCCGTCATGTCCTTGGATAACTTTAGTAGGTGTACTAAATGTATTATCGAGTATAATTTGCGGTTCGTATAAAGGATACAATCCTAACTTACTTGGCGTTGGAGGAACAAAACAACCATCTGTTGTTTCAAATTCATGTATATGAATTATATCATCATTTTCAACACCTGGAATATTTACAAATCCTTCATCGGTAAACATATAATCTTTTATATATGTTAGCTGGACATTATTGTTATAAACTAAAACTGCTTTATGATTTAATTTGTTTAGATTAAATGCTGTAGTCAAAGGAAAATAAGGGTTTCCGGAATCTAATACAGTATACTCAATAATGTTTTTTGCACCAAACGGAACAACATCACTATCATAGTATGCATCTAATCTAGTTTTACTTGTAGCAAATTGCGCTAATAAATAATCAACATGTTTTTCTACAGTGTTGTTATAGCCGTCATATGTTGCAAGTCTTAAAAATTCTCTTTTAAATTTACTGTATTCTTGTAATGCAAGTTTTATAGAGTTTACTATATTATGTTCTTTAGAAGTGAAATGATATAAAGGCAAACCTATAGGGCCTGCATGTGTTACAAATCTATCTCCGTATATTTCAATATTACCCTTATCACGCAGATTTCCTACACCAGGATGTATGCCTTCAAAATTTTCTATATTTTCTACAATAGTTTGCACATGATCGTTTACTTCGCCTATTGTGAATTCTTTTACATCAAGGTTATTTGGATTACGTTCTAGATTGTATGCAGTTTCATAATATGCATTATCGTTTTTATCAGCACTAGTATAACACTTAATAATTATTCTATCATCAGGTTCAATTGGAGTTGTTAGTGTTACTAGTACGTTTTCAGTAAGTGTTGCACCTAAGGTATAATCTATACCTTCTTTTAAAAACTTTCTATTTGTAAATATTTTTAATTTTAAGTCTGAGAGTGTGTTACTTTTTGTAAAACAATCTATTTCAAAATTATTTGTTTGATTTGCTCCTTGCACATCAATGATTACAGCCTGCCTACTTTTTGTATAATGCTTTTTCCAAGCATTTTCGTATAAGGTTTCTTTATCATAACTATCGGTAATTTTCACAAAACCTTGACTAGCAAGTAAATCTATATTTTCCTCGTCTTGAATGTAGCTATCTTTTTGAGCTAACAAATCAAACTCAAATACAATATCGCCTACGTTATCTATATTTTTATATGTTACAGGAAATCCTAATTCACTATCAAGTGCTCCTGTGCCTTCTTTGTAAGCAAAAATCTTATTGCCTGTAAACGTAGTGCTTTCGTAATACGTTGTATTACTATAACTTGTTTCTGTTTTATCAAATATATCAAATACAGGTGTTTGATTTACTGAAGTTTTTTCTTGTGCTTTTTTCCATTTAGTACCATCAAAGAAATATTGTTTACCTGCATTTACTTTGCCGTCTTTTATTAAAACAATATCATTTTCAGATGCTGTGCTATCAGTTGCTTCTATTAAACTAATTTGTGTTTTGTTTTGAAATTTTATAAAATTCACTACATAAATTTTATTATTCACTACAGTGTCTGAATCATTAGTAAACAAAATACGCATTCCGTCTACTAAATTTACATTGTCAATATTGTAACCTTCTTGTCCTTCGATAATAGAAAATATATCATTTGTCCAGTCATCTATTAGATCAATCGGATCTTTACATACAGTACCGTTATGATACATTTTGATGCCTGGCTTAAATTCAATAATTGGACGTTTTCCTCTACTGTTTGCAGGCAACGTATATTCTTGATTATTAATTTTTGCACTTTGTTCGATTACACTTATATGGAACCATCTGTTGTATCTTGCCCAAGGGTTTTTGTCTACACTAGAACGATTACTTACAATATAATCTTTTACAGCAGGATAACCAAGTGCTGTACTCCAAGGCAATCTATCAAACCCATATACATCAAACGCTACATCTTCGTCGCCTAAAAGCAAATCTGCTGTGCTTAAATCATCAACAGAAATTAAAACAATTTCTTTGCCTACGCCGTCAACATAAAACACACCATCTTGATATTTTTCAGGAATTACTGTTCCGGTAAATTGCACTTTCATGCCATTAGATAAATTCCACCCATCAGCAGTTGTGTAACTTACTTTGCCTAAAATTTCTTTATCTATATCAATAAAACTATTTTCTTCAATAGTCGATATTCTTATAAGTCCGCTTGTATTAATATCTTCTTTACTAATATAAAAAAGTTCATCTGGAGCATTTTCAGGCACTGTAAACTCAATTACACCTTTGCTTACATAACCATCTGCATCTGCATCTGTCGTTACAATACCGTCTGTATATAATGTGCTTTCGTTTGTTACACTATCTTCAAATGTAAGTCCAGGTAAAAATTCTCTACTTATTGCAAAAGCAAAAGGATTTCCTTCTGCATTTATTTCAAATCTATATGTCTGCCCTCTATACAAGTTAAGCAAAGGATTTCTAGTAAGTTTATCTGGTGTAAATAAATATGCAAAATTGTCTGTTTCTTCAACTACGTTGATTTTGTATGTGCTTTCGACATCACGCGAATTGCCAGGAACAGTTACAACTTGAGGACCGTTAGGTAACCAGTAATATTCACGAAAATTTGTAAATTTGTCAAAATCAATATGAGGGTTCCAAGAATATATTTCTTGTTCATTTAGTTTACTGTGATTGCTTGTGTTGCTATAAAAACTTTTTATTTGCCCTATATAGTCAATATAATCCTTATGAAAAGTAATATTGCCTAAATCGTCTCTGATGTTTACACTAGGATCTAATTGATAATTTGATCTTAGAGAATTTATTTCAGTAAGATATGTACTATTGTTTGCATTTGCTTTTGCATTTTTTCTTCCAACAAATGCATTTATTTTTTCAACTGCACCCGAAGAAAATAATTGATCAATTGTAGAACTTGTAAGTTTTTCATTAGTACTTGTTCTAAAATAACGAGGTAAGAACCTACTACTTTTTTTACTGTTATCACCAACTGGAAATTCTGGTTGCTGGTCTTCGTATGCCATACTGTCTTATTCCTCTAGTTATTCACTTAATGTACTACTTTGAATGTTAACATTTTCAGTATTTGTTGCTGTAACTACTTGTCCGGTAGCTTTTAATCTTGTTGCTGTAATAGCATCGATAATTTCAATGTCGTTTACTGTTGCTGCGCTAACAAATATTTCATTGCTTTCCGCTTTAATTTCATAAAGACTACCAAAACTTTGATTTTCTTGAACCGGCACTAATACGATGCTGGCAATATCTGGACTTAATTTAGAAACAATATAAGTAGAAAGTTCACTAAAATAAAACGTTTCTCCAAAGTCCCAATTTTCTAAACTAAAAAATGTGTTAATAGCAGTAATAACTCTAGCTTTTACATCATTGTCATTTAATACTTGTTCGTTATTTTTAACAATCTTAATTTTTGCTTGTAAATCAACAGCAGCTTTGTTACCAAATAATGCTTTGTATTTTACCGGATGATATATTACTTCATCGCTTATGCTTTTACGTTTGTTGATTTCTTGTCCATATTGTATAAACAATTCATCACTACTCGGCGGCAGAGGTTTATCAACAATTTCATTGGTTAACCATTTTCTATATTCTGTGTCATAAGATCTAGTTAATAAAAAAGTATCAATCATGTTAGATACACTTGGATCAAGTCTACGATTTTCGTTTGCAGCATGATAATATCTAAATTTTATATTATCTCTACCAATAAATGCACGATATTCATCTGTAATAACTAATCTATTACCAGTAAGTTTTTTAAATAAATCTACTGCTCTAAAATAAAATACTGTACCTTCGGTGTACTGGCTTAATGCGCCAATGTTTTGTTCTACTTCAAAAGTATCTACAATACCTTCTACTGAATTATCAACAGCATAAAACGCCTCTGCATCACCTTCTAACATTTTTTTCTCATATACATAAGTGTTGTTATCAACTGCTACAAATTGAGTAAAAATATCAGGGTCATCAACTATTCCATCATCGTCGGTATCATAAAAGTCTATTTCAACTTTTGTGCTATCAACATAATTGTCTATGTTTATATAATCACTAACAATTTGCCAATCAATATCTGTTGTAAAATAATCTAAAGATAATGGCTTATTATTAATATTCAAAAGTTGTATTTTATCTTTAACTATTTTCTGCGTTCTACTATCGTAAATTTTATCTACTTTATCAAAGTAAAATCTTATTTCATCTAAACTACTGAAAACATAACGCAATCCTCTGTATGTTACAGTATAATAAACACCATTGGTTTCAAATAATATCAACCAGCTGCCGTCTAAGTTTCTACCACTTATGTCTCCAGTACTACTTAAACTGAATTCTCTACTTGATGTTAAATCTTTGTCTAAAATTACATCCCATTGACTTTTGTTAAAATCATAACGTAAACCAAAACGTTTAAATGCAAACATCTGTTCTACAAACAGGTTTATAGTATCATCTGTAAACACTTTATTAAGTACAGGAATTATTTCAACAAGTTTACTATTTGTTGGAATATTATCATTTAAAATAACAGGTCCTAAATTAGTATTTGGATCGTTTACTGTTCCGTTTTCAAATACACTAATAACCTTTACCCATTTATAAAGTATTGCACCTTTAGTAGTTGGATTTCCTAGTACAAGTTTATTGTTATTTGTACTATCAAAATAATATCCAGTTGGTGCTTCAAATTTTAAGTAAGAGCCTGGCTTGACATATGTTAACAATCCGCTTGTAAAACTACCTAGTGTTGCTACGATTGTATCACTATCTATAAATCTACCACTACATCTGTTTAGATCAAACGTTTCTTTGTTCCATGCTAATTCAAAATTACTAATAGTTTGATTGCGAGGATATTGATCTAAATAATAATTACGCATTTTGCTATCTTTAATTAAATCAATTATTGTGTTTCTTGCAAAAAATTCTATATCTGTTTGATTTACAAATTCAAAGTTAATTTTTTCTTGCATATATTCGCGGTAAATGATTCCATCATTGCCGTAAAGATTTGTGTTACTGTATTTTCCAGTACTATCTCTTAAATCAAAATATCTACTTACGCCACTGCTAGTTCTGTTAACACTTTTAGTTTTAACAATTTCTTGGCTAACACTTAGCGGACCTACATTGTAGTCTTCGCCTGTAATAAGTCTATCTTGTGTGTAATAATTACTCGGTGCATTTTGTTTAATGCTTTCGTTTGTTTCACTTGTAGATGCATTAGTAACAGCATTTTGTAATTCTAGTACAAGTGATATTTTTTCTGCTTTTCCTGCTTTGCTTATGTAAGGTACAACTACGTTAATACCTGTAAATTCTGCAGGAACAATACGCACAGAACTATTAGCACTTTGTCTATAATAAATTCTAAACTGACCTTTTGGAATGTTGCCAAAAATTCCATCACTGAATACTAAACTTACTGTATCATTTACTTTTGTTAAAACTGTATAAATGTCTTTAACATTTTTTTCTAAACTGTTATATACAATGTTGTTGCCTTCAACTGCATCAACTTTATTCCATAAATCTGATTCATTTCCGTCTGCATTAAGTTTGTATAACCAGACATCGTCATTGTTGATATTTGCAGTGTTTACATCTACCGTTTCGTGTGGTGCTGCTACTTCTAAATTAAATTGATTATTAAGTAATTTACCCTGTCTAAAGTGTAAAAAATATCCACTGTTTGAACTACCTGGTCCTCGACCATTGTCTCTATATAAAAATGCTAAATTATTTCCAGGTAATGGTGCTTCTTCATATATTGAATCATTATCAAAGTTAGTGCTAACAACTTCAAACGATTCTTTTTTGTTATCTATTGCTTTTGAAAATTCATATACTGGCACAGTGTTACTTGTGCTGTTAAATCTATACAACTGTGTTGTAACTCCATTAACCGAACCTGCTTTTAAAGGTTTGCCAATACCATTTTGCACTGGTAATGCAGCATTTAAAATTCTTGTATATTGCTCACGCCAGTTTGTGTTTGTAGTATCATTCCACAATATACTTTGATTTGCTAAATTAAGATTATTACTGTCAACAATAGATTCAGTAGTACTCAAACTTACAAGTTTGAGTAGTCCGTTTGCAGGTTTGTTTCTTTTTGGATTATAACTTAATAATCTAGCATGTCTTAACACACTTTCTCTACGCTCAGCAAGTTCTAAAAAGTTATCTCTGGCATTTAGATCAACACGATAACTGATGTTTTGACCTAAAAATGCAATCAAGTCAATAAGTGCAATATATTCACTGCTTTCAATATAATCGTTAAAATCTTCTGGATAGTTTTCACGAAGATAATTGATCATTGTTCTGCGAAGATTGTCAAAATCATAACTCTTAAAGTCAGCATTGCGGAAGGTTTGATATATACGCTTCCAGTCTTCGGCTTTTAGCAGTTTGTTTTGTCTATCAGTTATAGCCATAGAGATATTCCTTTAATACAGTAATATTTATCGCTTTGAATAAACTACGCAGTTAAATTAAACCAGCATTTTGGTCGAAGCGCATTTGTAATTTTTCGCTGATACTATAAGGCAAATATGTAAGTTGAACTTCAATTTGTAGACCGTGTTCATAGCTATCTATTGCAACTTTATCTACACTTACTCTTGGATCGTAATTTACTATATCTGTAACATTTTTTTCTACTGCTAATTTTAAATCGTCGGTAAGAGGTTCAAATAATATATCCCAAATAATTGTACCAAAGGTAGGATTTTCTAATTTTTCGCCCTGTCTTATATGAAAATGATTTAGAATGTCTTGTTTAATTAATTCTAAATCATATAATTTAAATTTTTTAGGACGGCCAACAGTGCTAACACCTTTATAGGATTTACTTTTCACAGGTGATTGAACAGTGTTTATACCAACAGTAGTATTTTTGTATATCTTTTGTACCATAACGTATTTACCTTAAAAAATTAACCTATAATATTGTTACCGAGGACCTGTAACAGGAGTTCCGTATCTATCTCTTACAACATTTTGAGATGTGTTATTTCCTATTGTGCCATTGGATCTTAAATTTCTATCAGCAGCATTGCTAAATCCGTTTGCTGCACTTGTTAAGTTAAGCAAATTTCCTGTATTTGTGATATTATTTGCTGTTGCTATATTGACTAAATTTCTAGCTGATGTACCCATATCAATTGATAATTGTCCCATTGGCGAATCAAATTGCAAACCTGCTAATACAGCATTTCTATCATCAATACTTAAACTGATACTTCCGCCGCTTAACCTAGTTGCAAATGCACCAGCAACTATAGCTTTAACTTCAGGTGGCGAATTTAAAATTGCATCGCCTATATCACCTACAAATGCACCTACTCCGTTTCCAAACGCAGACAAGGAAGGTCCGATGCCCGGAATGCTATTCAACGAATCACCTAATCCGCTTGCAAAATCTCCTACAACGCCAGTTATTGAACTACCTATCTTGTCCATTGCATCGCCTAATCCATTGGCGCCAATTGCTTTAAATAAATCTCCCGAAAGGCTTGATAACAATGCTGCTCCGCCAATGCTGCCTAACAGTCCTGCTAACAATCCTCCTAAGCCTGCTGCGCCGCCGCCACCTTTTAAAAATGTATCAATAGCTATTTCAACTTTACTTTCAGTTGGATTAGTTACTTGAGTTGGATTTTCTTTTTGATATCTATCAATGGCTCCAGTACCGTTGCCGCCAACTGTGTGCGGGCCTCCGCCACCGAATCCAAAATAACTTCCACCAAGACTTAAATTAAATCCGCCGCTGCCTATACTAAAGTTTAATCCACCTACACTACCGCCTATTCCAAATCCACCTGGACCAAAGCCTGCTGTTATACCACCAGCACTAAAACTGCCACTTGTAATACCTTGTGGACCAAATTGGAAGTTTGCAGGTCCAGCACTAAATCCACCGCTTAATCCGCCTTCAGTTAAACTTAAACTTAGAGGTCCAGCGGTTATGTTACCGCCTGAAATGTTACCTGCGCCGTCAAAACCTAAACTTAATGGTCCAGCAGTTATACCTTGTATCTTTCCGTCTTGAAATCCAATACCTGCATTACCTACACGAAACCCGCCAAGCTGACCGTCTTGTATTATTACACCAGCATTTCCGTTATCAAAGCCAAAACTTGTATTATCTTGTGTTACCCTAGCAAACAAACCGCCCGCGTTTATATTAACTCTTACATCATTGCCAATAGTGTTAGCAATAGAATTACTAGCTTGCCTGCTAAAACTTTGAGGACTACGATAGTCTGTATTTTGTCCTCCAACATTTATTCCTAGAGATTGCAACGCATTACTAACTGGATTTTGAGGTAATCCAATCGGTGTAGTGCTTACAGCACCGTTGTTTACTCCATATACTTGCGGAGTACTTCTTACTGGATTTCCCCTGCTATCTCTAACAGGATTTCCGTTTCCATCTGTTACAATACTCATGTTGCCCCCTTTTTATCGATCACGTTGTGGTATCTCAGGATATTTTATGCCCTCGCCGCTATCCCATACATCACTAATTAATGATCTGTCTTTTGCTAGTCTTGATTCGTCTTCAACTGGAATATGAATATCTTGACTATCTGGCTTTGCTTCTGTTTTATCAGGAGTAACTGCTGCCGGATCCCAATTTTCATGCCCACTCCACGGTTCGTGCTGTGGTACTCTTGCAGGAAATAATGCTGCTAACGCAACTTCTTCGATTATTTTCGATTCTTCCGAAACAGTTGCTTCGGTTGCTTCAGTAGCTGCTGTTGCTTTGGCTGCTGTAGGTCCGTTCATGTGAATCGGGTTAGCAGTTTCGTAATGACCTTTACTGTTTATATTGCTATTACCACTACTGGTTATGTTTGTATTGCCTGTTGTAAGTGTTTCAAAGTTGCCGCCACTGGTGATTTTTGTAGTTTCTCCTACAAGTATTTCCATATTAGTACCAACTTTTAATTTCATACTACCGCTTCCAGCAATACCTTCAATGCCTTCTAGTGCATTTATAAACAAAGATTTATCTGCTGTGATATGTGTGTTTTCAAATGAATGACTAAACAGATTCTTTTCAGTTAAAACGTGCATATCTTGAAGCGCAGTAACATATGTTTGCAAATAACTGTTGAATAAGTTTCTTTCTCCTGCTGTAACATAATTGTCTTGTACAGCGTACAGTTCAATATTTTTTGCAGCACTAGTTTTGTATGTTTCGCCTACACGATTTTCTATATTCTTACCAACAGTATGATATTGATTTTCTACAGCATTAGTGTTTATATTTCTACCTGCTTCTAGATTAATATCTCTATCTGCAACAAAATTTATATCCTGTTCACTGTGAACACTAATACTATCTTGTGCATATATGTCAATCTTGCCATTGCTAGTAAGTTCAATCCAACTAGTTCCTCTACCGTTACCAATATAAATTAAATCTTCACTATTATGCAGCAAAATTTGATGACCTGTACGTGTTCTAAAACGTATCATTTCGTTATGAGGAATTGCTTTGTCACCACCAGATGATGTTTCTTGATCTATATACTCATAAGGAGTATCTTGAGCAGATCCTTTACGCAGTCTTTTATCATCACCGTCATCAATAACAAAACTTTGTCCACCTAATCTACTTTTTGGTACAATAGCTTTGTTATTCTTAGTTCCTCGTTGTGCTCTTGGTCCTGCTTTATCACTTGGTCCAGGACTACTGATACCATATACACTACTAGGTATTTCTCTTCTTGCACTAGTGCTTGTTATTCCTCTAATGTCGTCTTCGGCTAATCCACTTTCTTTTAATTTTTCAATAAATTTTAAATTTAATGCTTTTTTATTTTTTGTAGGATCTTTTTGCTTGTCGCCATCAGTCCTTTTATTATATTCTGCGGTTGGTAATTTTTTACCTTTAACACCTTCGGGCGGTTTTCCTTTATAAAATTCAGTAGCTGGTTGACCACCAGGTACCATAAAATTCATAAATCTGTCTTGAACACATGCAAACCAATATCCTCTATTAATATCACCATCTACAAATCCGCATAACACTCTTGTTCCTACATCCGGCGGCACTGCCCAAAATCCATAGCTTTGCTGTGTATCAGAATATGCATCACCAGGCGTTAAATGTTCTGCAGGAGTAGTGCCATAAAACACTGGTGCATAATCTACATCAACAGTTTCGCCTTCATCCTCTAATTCGTTTCCTGATGTATCAAAATTAATTAATGTTACTTTTAGTGCGCCCATGTAATGAGGATCCATATGACTAACAATACGTCCTATTTTAAAGCCATATTTTTTTGCAGCTTCTGAATCCTCCTGAGTTCTAGTCACTTGATTATTTTTTGTATTATCTTGTGTCATTACGTTTCCTTAAAACGGGCTGTACGGCCCAGACTGACCTGATTGTAGTATTGGTTGAGAATCTTCACTCGGTACTTCGTCTTGATTTCGAAGCCTTAATAAATTTAATCTCTGTGTAAATTTACCGCTATTAATTGTATTTGTAATAGTCAATACTCTATATAATCCACTAAATGCGTTTACTGCTATACTTTGATCTTCTGGAAAATACATTGTATTATTTTCATTATAATCTATAGGTGTTCTAAAATTAACAATTACACTAGTTTCACTTCTTTGATAATCTAAGCTACCATCGCTATTGAGAAACAGAGCTGCTTCAGTACTATTATAATTTCCCATGCCGCTATCTGCCATAAAATACGGATCACCAAATATATCTATATCTAACTCTAATAAATCTACATCACTATTAATAATTAAATTATGAAATTGCTGTGCAGCAGAAATTTTACTGTTACTAATGCCATTGCCGCCGGCAGAACTAGTATTAGAAGTTAACACATTTCCAGTTTTTGCTAAACCTCCTGGATTTTGTGCATTGGAACTGCCTCCTATTTGCACATATTCAACTGCGCCTTGCCTTGTATTATCCTGTGTATTGCCAGTTGCATGATCTCCAGTAATATTGCCAAGATCTGTTTTTAAACCAACAAAAAACGCTGCATTAAGTCTTATATCAAAATTTATAATATCGCTATTAGCACCAGTGTAGATGTAATTGTATTCTTTTGCTACAGCATTAGCCATAGGACTGTATCCAGGGCCTCCTGTAGTAGGCATTTGTATGGTACTCATATGAACTTTATAAGGAACTACTTCATATATGTAAGTTCTTGCTAATCTTCCGCTGTGTCTTTGCTGAGTTTTATTTGAATCTAGTAATACTTTACTTTGTACTCTAAACCAATCTACATAACCATTAGAGTCAGGAGAAACTTCAGTTAAACCTTGCCCCCATTTACTGCTTAATATAACATCTTCTATAATTTTTGTAACTTTTGTATTTTGTCCATAGTTGTAAACACGTAATTCGTCATTAAGTGTAATATTACTCCTATCAAATACATCATTTTTATATTTTGATCCTTCGGTAGGCATCGGACTTTTACCTGCTTCTGAAAATCCATCGATAATTTTAGCTGCACCAAAGTCATTGAGTCCTATTGACTCTGCTACACCAAACTGCGTACCTTGTGTTGCAACAAAGTTATCAACATAATTTTTTATACTAGGATCGATTGTATTTTGCCCTACTCCGCTATCCAGTATACCTGTTTGAAAACCTGATATTACTGCGCCAGGCACTCCTGGGTTGTCTACATCAATAAATTGCGCTGCTCCTATTTGAGTAGCTTGTAATGTTCCTAAATTATTAGTAGACGAAACACTTGTTGGAAATATAATTGCAATACTATCAGCTTCTACTTCTTTACCTTCAGCAGTTTGACGTTGTAAGTTTGCATTTAGTACTGTAGATAAACTAAAAGGCCCATCTTGTAAGACTTCTGCTACTGTTCTTCCGGTAATTTGTATATCGCTATTTGTTCTTTCAATTTGATCAAAAAATGCAGTTTCGTTCCAAGGAATAGCTTCTATATTATATGTACTACCGCTTGAGTTTACATTAAATTGCAAATCTGTTAGTTGGATAGGATAGTGTCTTGTTAGGTTGTCAGTAACTACCACAGGATTTCCGTTGTCATCATATCCTATAAATTCAATTGTTAACAAATAAGGAGTATCTAAATAATTTACGTATTCATTTCCATAGGCTTCTTTAGCTGCAATTGCCAAAGTTTGTAAGAAAAGTCCCATACTATATGGTTCTACTACTTCAAAATTTACTGAAGTAGCGTTTGAACTTCTTGTTGTACTATTATTAGTAACTAAACTTTCAATGTTTACATTATCAATAAAATATTCTAATTTGATACCTAATCTATCTTCATAATAGGTTGTTGTTTTGTTTGTGGCTCCGCCGCCTGAACGTAATAATACATTGCTAGGCTCTCTTATTTTATAAGTCGAGTTAGGTGAATTTACTTCGTTTGCAGTTAAAACTGATAACGTAAAAATTGTGTTAAATGTACTAAATGCATGAAGCGGATTAATTAAAGCCATTAGATTCCTAATACCCTTTTAATGTTTGAACTCTTAGGAAGATAGATTTGTGTGCCTGCTTTAAAATCGTTAACTGGATCTTCAATTGTATCCATATTACGTTGAGTAAATACCCACCATAACTTACTCGTTCCGTAAATATCGTAAGCTAACAAATCTGGTCTGTTTTCATATTGTGCTTCAATTGTGTAAACAATATCATCATCTTGTGCAGGAACCGGTCTTATAGAAAAATATCCTAAAGACCCGTCTTGTGCATATGGAGTTGTTTTATAAGGACTGGAACTACTATAATCTGGCATTATAAATATCCTTGTTCAATTAAATTACCATTAACAAAATCGTCTAAACTAAAGTTGTTAACTTTATTTCTGCTGTATGCTACTTTAAATACACATGTAATAGTGCTAAGTGTAGGCACCATACCGTTATTACTTAAACCAAAACCATCAATGTCTGCTCCTGTAGCAAATTCAGATCTAATGTAATCAACATCTGCAGGCAAGTCAACTGTAAAAGAAGTTAATAATACAGGAATGTTTTTCATTACATAATCACCATACCCGTTTAATCTCATAAGAGGAGGAGGTGATCCTTTATTACTAGTTTGACCATACGCCATTTTGCTTACACTTCGTAAAAAGTGTACTGCTGCAATCCAATACTTGCCATCTTCAGAATTTTGCACAGGAAATTGTCCTGCAATTTGAATATCTTCAACTCTACTGTTCTCATACTGAGGAAAAGCATAATTATTATGAGTAGGACCAAACTCAGAATAGTTTGCACTATGGCTAAGTAACACTGTAGGAACGGTAGGCCATACCAAGGAGTTATTTGTATTTTTTAATGGAGCTAAAACAGGGCTACTACTAAATGCACCAGTAGTGGGGACACTTACACGCACTCTCCAATCATCGGTATAATCATTTGTGTAGCTAAAACTTGCTTGTGCAGCATTAGCTTGCGCAGGTTCAGCACCTGGCAATATGTTTCTACTCCTAAATCCAGACATTAGGTCATTTACATTACCTAAAAAGTCTGCTATAGGTGTGTTGTTGTTAGGTTGGTTGCCAGCAAAGGTTGACGGCGAACTTACTCTATTACTCATGGTAGTCTCCTATATAGTATTTAGTTGACAAAATTAAGTGCGTGTATTATAATGTAATTAAATTAAGGAAATTAAATGGCAAAAAGAGTAAACTACTTAAACAACAAAGACATGTTAGCTGAAATACATCGTTCAAAAGCAACATTTTGCAGTTATGTATCGCCCGAATATGCAACATACGATATCATACTGCCTAGCCTTGACAAGGTGAACATACGAACGGTAGCAGAAGCAAAAAGAAACAAAGCAAAAATACAAAGTCAACGTGCTTATGAACAGCAAAAAGCTATTAATAAAAAAACTAAAATGGCAGAATGCGAAGTTGACTACAGAACAATTAAAAAACAAGATTTAGTATTTAGAATCATGATGTTTGATCACATCCCCGAAGAACCTGGACGTAAAAAGAATCCAAAAACCGTTGCAGATACCAAAACTAAACTAAATTTTCCTCCTTTTCAGCATTACAAATATGATGAAAACGACGAGTTAGTATGTATTGGTAAAAGTCATTGGGTAGGTGGAATGGAAAACGGACATTTTGATAAGACACATGGGCAAGCAACCAATAAACTTGCAATGATGTGGTTAAAATTAGTTGATCGTTATGCTACAAGAGGCAATGTACGTGGATATACCTACAACGACGAGATGAAAGGACAAGCAATCCTGCAATTATCACAAATAGGCTTACAATTTGACGAATCAAAGTCAAACAACCCCTTTGCATACTACACTGCGGCAGTAACTAACAGTTTTGTACGTGTTATCAACCTAGAAAAACGCAATCAAAACATTAGAGACGACATTCTTGAAATGAACGACATGAATCCATCGCATACAAGACTACATAGCGGCGAATGGGAAGCAGCATTAAAGCGTGAAAAGAAATCAGGTTGACCTATAGAGTATTTTGTTATACAATAGCTTGAAACAACCGGAGAAATTATTTGTTTAAGAAAGCGGCAGTGTTTACTGACATACACTTAGGTATGAAAGGCAACTCTCGAGTCCATAACCAAGACTGCGAAGACTACATAGATTGGTATATTGAACAAGCCAAGGCACATAATTGCGAAACTGGCTTGTTCTGTGGCGACTGGCACCATAATAGGAACAGTCTTAACCTTACAACTATGGATACAACCATTAGGCTGCTAGAAAAACTAGGTGCTGCCTTTGAAAACTTCTATATGTTTGCTGGTAACCACGACTTGTATTACAAAGACAAACGTGATGTCAGCTCTACGGAGTTTGCAAGACACATTCCGGGTATAACTGTCATAGAAGATATGCAAGTTATCGAAGATGTAGCATTGGTTCCGTGGCTTGTAGGCGACGAATGGAAGAAGATTGAGAAGTTAAAGGCAAAATACTTGTTTGGTCACTTCGAACTTCCATCGTTTTACATGAATGCTATGGTACAAATGCCAGACCATGGTGAATTAAGAAGCGAACACTTCAAGAATCAAGAGTATGTGTTCTCAGGCCACTTCCACAAGCGTCAGAAGCAGGGTAAGATCCACTATATTGGTAATGCTTTCCCGCATAACTATGCAGATGCTTGGGACGATGAACGTGGTATGATGATATTAGACCGTGAGAACAATGTAGAACCGTTGTACATCGACTGGTCAGAGTGTCCTAAGTACCGTACAGTTAAGTTATCCAAGCTAATTGACGAAAAAGATACGTTTATTAAAAGTAAAATGTACTTGCGTGTTAACCTAGACATTGATATTAGCTACGAGGAAGCTAGTTTCATTAAAGAAACGTTTATGGAACAGTATAATTGTAGAGAAATCACTCTTATACCTCAAAAACACCTAGAAGAAATTACTACAGACTTAGACATTGAGCAATTTGAAAGCGTTGACCAGATTGTTAGCAACGAAATACTAGCAATCGATAGTGATAACTTCAATAAGTCGGTGCTATTGGAAATATATAACGGATTAGAATAACATTATGATAAAGATCAAAGATCTCACAGTAAAGAACTTCATGAGTGTGGGCAATGTTACCCAAGCAGTTGACTTTAACGAAGAACAACTAACACTAGTGCTAGGTGAGAACCTAGATCAGGGTGGCGACGACACTGGATCACGCAACGGTACTGGTAAGACAACCATTATCAATGGATTAAGCTATGCATTATACGGCACAGCGTTAACAAATATCAAACGCAACAACCTTATTAATAAAACCAATAGCAAAGGCATGTTGGTTACTCTTAATTTTGAAAAAGGTGCTAACAAATATCGCATCGAGCGTGGCAGATCACCAAATATATTTAAGTTTTATATAAACGACCACGAACAAAAAGAAGAAGTTGACGAATCTCAAGGCGATAGTCGTAAAACACAAGAAAGTTTACAAGAACTACTCGGTATGAGTCACGATATGTTCAAACATATCCTTGCTTTAAACACATATACCGAACCTTTCCTTAGTATGAGAGCAAACGACCAACGTGGCATCATTGAACAGCTACTTGGTATTACTATCCTTACTGAAAAAGCAGGTTTACTTAAAGAAAAAGTAAAACAAACCAAGGATGCTATTACAGAAGAAACAATAAAAATTAATGCTATCGAAAGTGCAAACAAAAAAATTGAACAAAGTATTGAAACACTTGCTGGAAGACAACGTGCATGGCAATCAAAGAGTAAAACTGATGCTGCAAAGTTAGATGCAGCTATTATTGAGTTAGAAAAACTTGACATTGACACAGAACTTGATGCACATGAAAAACTAACTAACTGGACTGAGTTGAATAATCGTATTACAAGCCTTAACAAAGAAAAAGCAACACTTGAAAGCGCACTAATGAGAGCAACCAAGAGTGTCGATAAGGCAGAAAAAGACATCACAGATTTAGATGATGCAACATGTTATACTTGTGGACAAGCTCTACACGAAGATAAAAAAGCAGAAATTGAATCAAGAAAGCAAAAAGAATTAAGTGATGCTGTTACATATCAGTCTGAAGTTGCAAATAAATTAGAATCTACAATGGCACTTCTAAACGATATTGGAGACATTAACGGACGTCCTAATACATTTTATGAGAATGCAAAGGAAGCATATGAGCATAGAAACAATGTAGATAATCTACGTGCAGCATTGATAAGTAAACAGCAAGAAGAAGATCCGTATCAAGCACAAATTGACGATATGACTAACACAGCGTTACAAGAAATAGATTGGCAACCTGTAAATGAGTTAACTAGTTTAAAAGATCATCAAGAGTTTCTTCTTAAACTATTAACAAACAAAGATAGTTTTATACGCAAAAAGATTATAGATCAAAACTTAGCGTATCTAAACAATAGGCTCACACATTATCTAGATAGATTAGGCTTACCACATCAAGTTAAATTCCAAAACGATCTAACTGTTGAAATTACTCAATTAGGTCAAGACTTAGACTTTGATAACTTGAGCAGAGGCGAACGTAATAGGTTAATATTAGGAATGAGTTTTGCATTTAGAGACGTTTGGGAGTCATTGTACCAAGGTATCAATTTAATGTTTATTGACGAACTTATTGACAGTGGAATGGACACTGCTGGTGTTGAAAGTGCGTTACATGTTTTAAAGAAAATGGGTCGTGAACGCAACAAAAATGTTTTTCTTATTTCACACAAAGACGAGTTAGTAGGAAGAGTGAATCATGTACTAAAAGTAATCAAAGAGAACGGATTTACATCATACGAAAACGATGTTGAAATTATAGAATGACAGATACACAAGACAAATTAGCACAAACATATCTAAAATATTTTGAGGCAAACGAAAAATTTGAACGCAGGCCAAGCGAACGTACCAAGCGTTCTGCAAGAAGAGAACTTAGGCATTTAATAAACTTAGCAAAGCAAAGGCAAGAAGAAATAAAAAATACTTACAACGAAGTGTTAGAAGACATTAGGCAAAATCAGAAATGGCAAAAGAAAAAATAATCAATGGTACATAATGTATGCATTGGAAATACAAAGGAAAAAAAGTTGAATCGATACCAGATGAATACGAAGGCTTTGTATATCTAATAACAAACATTAAGACAAAACAAAAATACGTAGGCAAAAAGTTAGCAAAATTTAAAACAACTAAGCCACCATTAAAAGGCAGAAAAAACAAACGTCGAGGCTACAAAGAAAGCGATTGGCGTGAATACTGGGGAAGTTCAGACAGACTGAACGAAGATGTAAAAAACTTAGGCGAAAAAAATTTTACTCGTGAAATACTTTACTTCTGCAAAAGCAGAGCAGAAATGAGTTACATTGAAGCACGAGAACAATTTGATAGGCGAGTATTAGAAACAGACGAATACTACAACGGTATCATCAATGTTAGAGTTGGTGGATCAAACAAACTACGCCAGGCACTACTAGAACACAAATAGGCTATATATTGAGCTCTAAATAAAATCCAAGATCCAGCCGAGGTAATGCTCGTCGCCGGTGGTGTGGAATGCTCACGTGAAGGAACATACGATAGGTTTTAAAGGATAGTGGCTCTGAGAAAAAGCAACCACGTGGTAAGTATTTTCGCTTGTTAGGGAATTACTACCTTCCGTTGATATGACAAAGCTAGAGTAGGGGGATACAGGTCAACCGCCTCCGACAATGTAAATTGAATCTCTTTTAACAAGATGGCTGAAGCGACTCGAATAATGCGCTTACCATGTTTGCCCGGCAACGGGCAAATTATGACTTCACAATCTGAATAATACTAAAAGCATATGCATAGCATATGCCTTATTAATATTGTTATCAAGAACTTATAGTTCGTGTTGAGTGTAACGAAAACACAGTTGAACTTTGTTCAACTTATAATAACTAAATACATTATAATACTTGGAACAGTTCTAAATGAAATTAAGTGATGTAACAAATAAAAGCAATTATATCTTAAAGGAATCACCTAGCGTTAGTATTCCTACAACTATAAGACAGATGGCTAATGGCTATATGTTTATAGCAGGCAATGATGTATTTAGATTTACTGTAGGCCAAGGTGGTATTACTACTATGCGAGAAGCACAGAGAATGGCCACTGAATTAAAAGATAAATGGAGTCTTAGAGGACAACGTCCTGGTTTACGAACTCAATTTGCAGATAATAAAGTAAATCCACGAATGCTTCCTGGTAATGCTAAACAGAGAGTTAGGCAAATAGGTGCAATCAACAGAGCATCCTTTCCAAAAACAACTGCCTTAATGAATAGCGGCTTTGGTAAAGTCTTTATGCGTTTGTTAAGAGCGTTCCTTGTAGAAGAACAAATTAGAAATAGTATACTTATAACCATGGCAAATATCGAAGGTGAATTTGCTGCTGGTGAAATTACCGAAGCTGAATATGTAGATAAAATACAAGTTGCTTGGGGCATGTATGCTGTACAACTTACAGCAATTATGTTGGCTACACTAAGAGCCGGTAAAAGCGGTGCAGCAATTATTAGAGGCATACGAACTATTGTAAGAAGCGGCCAACTTGCAGTAGGAGCAAGTGGCATTGGTACTGTTCCGGCAATATTAAGTGCTATTGCAACAGAAGCTGGATTTCAACTTGCAATATATTTAATTAGTAACCCTGCTGTACAAAAAGCATTAGTTGATTGGATAGTTGCTTGGGGTCAAGAATCCTTGTTTGGTTCAATGCTTCAAGGTGTCGTTGAAGGAGCAGGAACTCTTCTAAACGGTGCAGCGTCAGCACTGAATAATCTTACCGGAGGGTTAGTTGGCAGCGACGATTTTTTTGCAGCCAGCGGCGCCGCAGAAGCAAGTGGTTTTACAGATCCTGGTGCAAGAGATATACCAGGTATAAACGGACAAGCATATGCTACATCGCAGTGGGCTAGACTTGTCTTCCAAGACATGATATTTCCTCCTGGAAGCAGTCTTGAAAGCAAACGAGTTCCTTATTATAACAGACGTCAGCGAGAAATGATGATGGCAGAAGACTTTGGATCACTTACTACTGCACCTGTCGCTGGCGGCAGAGGCGATGGTAATGCAGAAGTTGAAAGACGTAGACAAGACGGCAATCGAGCACCTAGCACAACAAGTGAACCTGGAATGCCAGTAAATCCAGATGCTACACCTGGACCGCAATAATTAAATCCATGCCATTTTAGTATTTTTACTAGTTTCAATATTATCTTTTATAATATTGTTGAAAATCTCCAAGTCGCCTACATCAGTATCACTAATTAGATCGTGAATATTTGCACTACCTCGCATATACCATCCAACACGATACCAATTGTCTTTGATTTGTTTTATTTCATTTTCCATTTCATCGGCTAGCAGATATACTTCTTCGTCAGATAGTCCTACTAGCCTTTCCCGAAAAAATCCGATGTGTCCAGTGTAACTTTCATATCTTCGTCGTGGCTGCAAGTAATACATTGTACTTTGTGCAAAGGAGGAGACCAATTTTTAAAATTGTTTTCAATAGCGGCTTTTACTTTTGCAATATACTTGGTATCGTTATTATTAAAAAAGTCAACTACTTCTTGTCTAGATTGTTCAATTTCACCGTCGACTTCGATTCCAACTATTGCATTGTATATTGAATCTAATTGTGCTTGAGCAAGTTGTACATACAATGGATCCATTGCTTTTGCTTTTGCATCTTCGTCAAATTCTTTATTTGTAATAATTTGATTTAATGATCTTCTTACACCTAATAACTTTTTTTGTCCGTTTGTAAATTCTCTATAACTTAACGGCCGCAAATGAAAAATAAAATTATCAATTTCAACTTTGTCGTTGAATTTCTTTGTGAGATATGATTCTAAATATTTTGACAAGGGTATTTCATACTGATTTTCAGATCCACATTCTCCGCAAACTTTTTGCACATTCATAGTATTACCGTAACTTGCAATACGCATTGCTACCATTACTGTGTCAATATCAATTGTTGGTATGCTCCAAGGATCGGTAATTGTAGGTATACAACTTTTTACTACTGCTACTGTAGCATCGCCATTGATTAAAGCATCTGGAGTTTTAAACATGATTTCATCGTTGGGTGTCATGCTAAACACCGGAATATCATTGTGTTGATTATCGTATAGAGCACCATTTGGATAAAACGTTCCACCACTTGGTAAATCAATTTGTAACTTTGGTTGCCGTCTATATTTTTTTAAAATGCTTTGATTGTTCATATTAGTTGTCCTGTCAGGTAAATATACTATATGATATTTATTTTATCATTAACTTGGAGTATTTTAAATTGGCTGATACCAGTAACGTCTTGAGTATGTTTACAAATGAAATAAAAGGTGCGGCATCTGCCGGTCTAGGTTTAGCCGGTAATTTGTTAAGCGGATCTCAAAATTTAAGTGCATATTCAGACGCCTTACAATCAAACACAAAGATTTTGGGTACAGCCGGAAAAGCTATAGCCGGTCTTGTACAATTTGCAGAAGGTAGTTTAAAAGAATATCAGCAACTTACTAACATTGGTGCTACTTTTGGTGCAAGCATAGTTGATATTAAACAAAGTGCAGCTGAAATGGGCATGGAAGTAAAAGACATGACAGAGTTTTTTATGAAAAACCAAAATGCGTTAAGGGTGCTTGGAGGAACAACGGAAGATGCTACACAAAGTTTTATTCAAATGAGTAAAGACTTTTTAGATAGCGACTTTGGTACAAATTTACGTATGTTAGGATATGATGTAAAAGATATAAACGAATCTCTTGCTACTTTTGCTGACTTACAATCTGTTGAAGGTATGCGTAGGATGCGTACTGACGGAACTCTTAATCAAAATGCAATGGAATTTGCAACTACTTTAGACGAATTAAGCAAACTAACAGGCAAGCAACGAGATCAAATTGCAGAGGAAATGAGACAAAGACGTAGAAACGGTCAAGTGCAAGCACTACTATCTACTCTTGAAGAAGAACAAGCAATGGCATTGCAAGAAGGATTGCAAACTGCTGGCGAGTTAGGACCTGGATTTGAAACACTAATACAAGATTTAGTAGCCTTTGGTGCTCCAGTTAGTGATGCAAGTAAAGACATTGCAAAAGCATTACCTAGTGTAATCGATGAATACGAAGCATATGCAGCCGCAATACGCAACGGTGCTAGTGCCGAAGAAGCACAAGCATTACTAGATGATGCAATTGGCGCAAGTGTTGAAGGAATGGAGTCTCCTGATTTTGCTAATTTAGCTCTATTAGGTAACTTTAGTGATGTTGGCGCTAATGCAGCTGACATGTTAGAAAGTAGTTTTGATTTACGTAGAGGTATTACATCAGCAGCAGAAGGCGCAGAAGATTTATCTGCTGTAATAGGTAGTTTAAGAGATACTATTGCTGATCAACAGCAGAGTCAAATGGGTGCTGGCGGTATTATTAGACAAACTGTTGACATGCAAGAAGCATTACGTGAAACTATAATGTATGTTCAGCAAACTGCGCTACCTGCGTTAGTAGGTGCAGCTGAAAGTGCATTAGTTAAAGTTACAGAAGCAATGGGCGATGATGCTGCATTGCGTAGACAAGTTGAAGAAGCTATTAGTGGTGTGTTAAATCCAGCAGCAGACGCACTTGATCGGATGTCAGAAGCATTTCCTATGAACACAGCCCAGGCAAACATAGATGCAGAAGAAGTTGTGCTAGGCGACGGTACTGCTGCTGATTTAGCTGATCAACTTGAAATGGATGTTACTAGTGCGTTAAACGAAAATGATATTTCTACAAACGAAACTGTTACAACAGCAATTGGGGAAGCAAGAACCGAACTTTCAGATGCACAAGCTGAATTGGCTAGATTGCACGAACAACAAGCACAATTAACTAGCGAAGGCTTTACTGGGCTAGAAGGCCCTATGCAACAGACACAAGAATTAATTACACAAGCCGAAGCTAGAGTTGCATTAGCGGAAGCAAACTTAGCAAATGAAATACAAACGACTGTTGCTGATGCACAACGATATACTTTAGGAGCAATTGAACGTTTTCAACAAGCACAAGCAAGTGGTCGACGCTATGCTGGAGGCTTTGATAACGGCGGTATGATTTCAGATGATGAATTTGGAATCGTAGGAGAACGTGGTCCAGAGATAGTAAGCGGCAGAGCCAATGTCACAGGACGAATGAAAACTTTTGATGTAATGAATAAAATATCAGAAAGAATGAAAGCTGTAGCTAATGCACAGGAAAATCAAGTAAATTCGGTTGACAAAACGTCACAGATAAGTAATAATAATAATGAACTCAATGCCATGATTAAGAACTTAAACGATTCAATTAATAATCTGAATGCAGGTATACATAACGTTGCAAGCATCAATCAACAACAATTAGACACAGGGATTAAAAATCTACGTGCAACTAAAGGCTTGCAAGGCAATGTACTGAAAGGGGTCGCTCGATGAGTTGGAAAAAACATTTTAAACCAGTCCCAACTGGAAATAACCCAGGTGGAAGTTATAGTCCTTTCAGCTTCAAACAAGGCCAAGGCACAGGTATGGGACCAGCAGCGGCAAACTATAGTTCACATTTACCAGATGTGTATGTAGGTTCTCCTAATCGTATTGAACGTTATAATCAATATAACACAATGGATAGTGATAGTGAAGTAAATGCTGCACTTGATATCCTTGCAGAATTTTGTACACAAAAAACAAATGATAATGATACACACTTTAGTTTAGACTTTAATAAAAAAGCAACAAACATAGAAATTCAAATATTAGGACAATATTTGAAACAATGGTGTAAGTTAAATAAATTTGAAACACGTATGTTTCGTATTATGCGTAATGTTTTTAAATACGGAGACGGATTTTTTATTAGAGATCCTGAAACACAAAAATGGTTTCATGTAGATCCAAGTCAAGTTACAAAAATTATTGTCAACGAAAGCGATGGCAAACGTCCAGAACAATATGCAATAAAGAATTTAAATTTTAGTTTTGATAATTTAGAAGCTACTCCTTTAAACACACAAAACAGTTACGGTCCTGGCGGTACTAACGGTTATCAGCAAGTTAAACAACAAGGCATGACTGGTAATAATACACCTGCAGGTGGAACAAGTAGATTTGAACAAGGCGAAAAAGAAACTTTTGTAGATGCTAATCATGTTGTTCACTTGTCAATGAGTGAAGGCTTGGATCAAAACTTTCCTTTTGGTAACAGTTTATTAGAAAGTATTTTCAAAGTTTACAAACAAAAAGAATTACTTGAAGATGCAATTATTATCTATCGAGTACAACGTGCTCCTGAAAGAAGAGTATTCTACGTTGATGTGGGCAACATGCCATCACACCTTGCTATGCAATTTGTAGAACGTGTTAAAACGGAAATACATCAAAGAAGAATCCCATCCAAGACTGGCGGAGGACAAAATGTCATAGACAGTAGTTATAATCCGCTGTCAATCAACGAAGACTACTTCTTTCCACAAACTGCTGAAGGACGTGGCTCTAAGGTTGAAACACTGCCAGGCGGTACTAACCTAGGAGAAATTGATGATCTCAGATATTTTACTAATAAGCTCGTACGCGGCTTACGAATTCCTTCCAGCTATCTACCTACAGGGGCTGATGACGGAGCAAGTCAGTACAACGACGGTAGAGTAGGCACTGCATACATTCAAGAGTTACGCTTTAATAAGTATTGCGAACGACTGCAAAGCATGGTTGAGGAAATATTCAATCAAGAATTCAAATTATATCTAACTAGTAAAGGTGCAAATGTTGACTTTGCAATGTTTGATGTAAAACTAAATCCACCACAAAACTTTGCAAGTTATCGTCAAGCAGAACTTGATAATAATAGAATTGGCACATTCTCACAAATGAGTGCTATACCTTATATTTCTAACAGATTTGCTATGTCACGTTTCTTAGGAATGAGCGAAGAAGAAATTGCAGAGAATGAACGTTTATGGCGTGAAGAAAACGATGAAAATCTACAACCAACTGATGCAGAAGGCAGTGCAGAAATGCGTTCAGCTGGTGTAACTGGTGGAGACTTAGGTGGAGACTTAGGTGGATTAGAAACAGGATTAGATGACGACTTAGGCGGCATTGATGGCGGTGAAGATACTCCTCCAGAAACTACAACAGCTGACGACTTAGGAGGTGCCGATTTAGGCGAGCCTACAGATCAAACAGTTTAATAAAGGTAAATAGTATTATGATATTAAGAGAATTGTTTTATTTTGATGACGAAACTTTAGAACCTACTGAAAATGATAGGTACGATGCTTCTGATGATAAAAGCATTATGCAAATGTCTGATACTAGAAAAGCAAAACTTACACTCAAAAACATCAATAAAGTGCGTAAAGCAAGTGACATGAAACGTTCAGAAGAAGTCGAAGAGTTAAATTTTGTTAAACAAATGTATGGAATAGCAGCACAAGCACAAGCTGGAATTTAATGTCTGATATAGCCTTTGTGCTTGGAAATGGCACAAGTCGAAAACAAATTTCAATACCTACACTAAAAGAACATGGCACTATCTATGCCTGTAATGCAGTTTATAGAGAATGTGCAGTAGATCATTTAATTGCAGTTGATACTAAAATGGTTATGGAAATTGCAAGCCACGGTTATTATAAAGAACACAAAGTATACACTAATCCTAACAAATATTCACAAACAGTTGAAGGTTTAAATTTACTAAATCCTAATAAAGGATGGAGTAGTGGTCCTACTGCCTTATGGTTGGCTAGTACACACAAATATAAAACAATTTACATTTTAGGCTTTGATTACTTAGGTATTGGTAGCGATAATGATAAAGTAAATAACCTGTTTGCAGATACAAAAAATTATAAAAGAAGTGACGAACGTGCTACATATTATGGTAATTGGGTACGTCAAACTACTATGACTATAAACACTAATCCTAGGACTAAATACATCCGAGTAACAGAAAATAATAGAGGGTTTGTACCAGATCAATTAAAAGATTTGCAGAACCTATATCATCAATCAATACCTGAATTTGTTCAAAAATTCAGTTTAAAAGTATTACCTGTGTAAAAACACGCTGTTTTTACACCATTTTAAGCGTATATTTTAAATAAAGTGTAAATATAATAGACAGCCTTGTAACAATTAAAGGAGAAAAACATGACTGAACGCAACAAGTTTGAAGAGATGCTTGAGCGCCTAGTAAACGAAGACCGTACTGGTGCAGAAGAACTTTTCCATGAAATCGTGGTAGAAAAATCACGTGACATTTACGAAACACTACTATCTGAAGATGAAGTTGAAGTTGAAGAAACAACTGATGAAGAAGTAGATGAAGCAACTGACGAAGATCTAGATGAATCAGATGATGAAGACCTAGACGAAGCAACTGATGAAGAATTAGACGAAGCTGACGAAGAAGTAGAAGAAAGCTTCTTTGATGAGCCACAAGTTGAAGGCGATCCAGCTGACGACATGGCAGCAGCAATTGAAATGCCTGGAATGGACGACGAAGCCGGCGATATGGACATGGAACCAGATATGGGCATGGACGACGAAGACGAAGGTGATGTAGAAGATCGTTTAACTGACATCGAAGATATGCTTGACGAATTAAAAGCAGAATTTGATCAAATGATGGGCGACGAAGCACCAGCTGATGATGATGACATGGGCGACGAAATGCCAATGGATATGGATTCAGAAGAAGGTGACGACGACGAAGCTGAAGAAGAAGCGTATGCTTTTGAAGCAGACGAAGAAGTAGAAGAAGCAACTGATGAAGAAGTTGACGAATCTGCTAAGTCAGCAGGCGAAATCATGCGTGAGTACACAGACAAAGTAACAGCGTCAATGGGTGATGCAGGTACAGATGGTACAAAATCAGCAGTAGCAAAACCAAACAATATGGGCGGAACAAGTGCTAATATTGCAAAAGGTTCAGCTGATGAAACAGGCAGCAAAGCAGCAGCACCAAAAACTGACGATCACGGTAACGTGAACAAACCAGGTGGTAAAGCTTCAAAGTCAATGACAGCAGCAAAAAAACCAGCAATGGCAGGCAGCGACGATAAAGCAGCCGGCTCAATGCTAAATGGTGCTCCAAAAAGAGCAAAGTAATTAAGGACTGATTGATGAATTTAATTCAAGAACATCTGAGTTTCGACCAAGCTAAAATTGTTGTTGAGTCTGCTAATGAAGGCAAAGATCTTTTTATGAAAGGTATTTGTATTCAAGGCGGAGTACGCAACGCAAATCAGCGTGTTTATCCCGTTAACGAGATTGGCAGGGCTGTCACCACACTCAACGAACAAATAAGTGGTGGCTATTCAGTGTTGGGAGAAGTAGATCATCCAGAAGGACTTAACATTAACTTGGACCGTGTAAGCCATATGATCTCAGAAATGTGGATGGATGGACCAAACGGTTATGGCAAGTTAAAAATCTTGCCGACTCCAATGGGACAATTAGTAAAAACAATGCTTGAAAGCGGCGTTAAGCTAGGTGTTTCGTCTCGTGGGTCAGGCAATGTAAAAGAAGATGGATCAGGAGAAGTAACTGATTTTGAAATAATCACCGTGGACGTAGTGGCTCAGCCCAGCGCCCCCGGTGCTTATCCTACACCAATTTATGAGCATCTTATGAACACCCAGGGTGGTTTAAAGGCGTTCCATACAGCTAGGGAAGTACAAGGCGACAAAAAGGCACAAAAATATATTAAAGAGAGTCTATTAAACATAATAGACAAACTCCAGTGACCAAGGAGAAACAAATGAATGATGCACTGAAATCACTCTTTGAAAACACTGCTATTTCAGAAGAAGTTCGTACAGAACTTGAAGAGGCATGGAACGCTAAGGTGAAAGAAAATCGCCTTGCTGTTACTGCTGAACTACGTGAAGAGTTTGCAGGCAAATATGAGCATGACAAACAAACTATGGTTGAAGCAATTGATTCGTTAGTAACTGAAAAACTAGCTGAAGAAATTGCAGAATTCCAAGACGATCGTAGACAGCTTGCAGAAGCAAAAGCTAAATTTGCTGTTGCACAACGTGAAAACGCAAACCTACTAAAGGATTTTGTGTTAGAATCGTTGAAAAAAGAAGTAACAGAATTACACTCAGATCAAAAAGCAATGGCTGACAAGTTTGTTGCAATGGAAGAGTTTGTAGTAGAGTCACTTGCTAAAGAACTTGCAGAGTTTTATGAAGATAAAAAGGACCTAGCCGAAACTAAAGTACGTTTAGTACGTGAAGGTAAAAGTCAACTTGAAAAAGTTAAGTCTAACTTTATCAAGAAAAGTGCAGCATTAGTATCGGAAACAGTAGGTAAAGGATTGAAACAAGAAATTACCGCACTTAAAGAAGATATTGATAGCGCACGTAAAAATGACTTTGGTCGCAAAATATTCGAAGCATTTAGCAACGAATATACACATAGCTTACTAAATGAAAAGTCTGAAACAGCAAAACTATTAAAAGTAGTTAGCACTAAAGACAAGCAAATTAGAGAAGCTCGTGAAGCTGCGGCAAAGGCAATAAGACTTGCAGAAGCGCAAGACACAAAGATTAAACAAATCAATGAGTCAGTCGCTCGCAAAGACACAATTAATGAACTGACTGCTCCTCTAAACAAGGATCAAAAGGAAATTATGACAGACTTACTGGAATCTGTACAAACGAAGAAACTTCGTGAATCGTTTGACAAGTATCTATCGGCAGTTATTGACGGTAAAAGTCCAGCAAAGAAGAAGGCAGTATTGGCAGAGGCAAAAGAAATAACAGGCAACCGTGAGCAATCACAACCAAATGACATACAAGCAAGCGCAGAAGATAGTAACGTAATTGCTATTAAGCGTTTAGCTGGATTATAATAAGGAGAAACCAATGTCAGAACTATTAGAAAGTCGCTGGCACGATACAAAAAGCGCACTTCTTGAAGGCCTAGCAGGCACAAAGAAAGCAGTAATGGCTTCCACACTAGAAAATACTCGTAGGTATTTAATGGAGACTGCAACTGCTGGTGCTACATCTGCCGGTAACATCGCAACACTAAATCGTGTGATTCTTCCAGTAATCAGACGTGTTATGCCAACAGTCATCGCTAACGAGATTGTGGGTGTACAACCAATGACTGGTCCAGTGGGTCAAATCCACACATTAAGAGTACGTTACTCAGACACAGCTGATGACGCAACAGCAGGTGAAGAAGCATTAAGCCCATTCAAACTAGCTATTGGTTATTCAGGTGATGAAGCTGGTTCCGATGCTGGTAAAGCTAACGCTACAGCAGCAATGGAAGGTAGTGCCGGTAACAAACTAAGCATCCAGATCCTAAAACAAACTGTTGAAGCGAAAACTCGTAAGTTGAGTGCTCGTTGGACGTTTGAAGCGGCTCAGGACGCTCAGTCACAGCATGGTATCGATGTTGAAGCAGAAATTATGGCTGCTCTAGCACAAGAAATTACTGCTGAAATTGACCAAGAGATCATTGCATCTCTATACAGCCTAGCAGGTTCAGCTGAATCAGACGTACAGTTTGATCAAAACAGCGTATCTGGTACAGCTACATTTGTTGGTGACGAACATGCTGCTCTAGCAGTTATGATTAACCGTGCATCTAACAAAATTGCACAGCGCACACGCCGTGGTGCAGGTAACTGGGCAGTTGTGTCACCACACACACTAACAGTCCTACAGTCTGCAACAACTTCAGCGTTTGCACGTACTACAGAAGGCACATTCGAAGCACCAACTAACACTAAAATGGTTGGTACATTAAACAACGCAATGAAAGTATATGTAAACACATATGCATCAGACGCTCAAGATGTACTAATTGGTTATAAAGGTTCTTCTGAATCAGACGCAGCAGCGTTCTATTGCCCATATATCCCACTAATGTCAAGTGGTGTTGTACTAGATCCAACATCATTTGAGCCAGTAGTGAGCTTCATGACACGTTACGGTTATGTTGAGCTAAACAACACAGCATCGTCTTTAGGCAATGCTGCTGATTACCTAGCTCGTGTAAGCGTTGCAAACGTATCATTCAGCTAAGGCTAATATAAAAGTTAATAAAATAGGCCCTACGGGGCCTATTTTTATGATAAGTACATTGTATTGGAGTGATTATGGAACACACAGGAACAGTTATAAAAAGCAGCAAAAGAAAAAAATACGGCACTATTCTGCCTGATCAATGGAAATCATTAAGACAAGATGTTTACTACGAAACTGTAAATTATGAATTTTCAGATGGAGACAAAGTTGTGTATACGTACCTAGAAAAAAAAGGTAGAAGATATGCCGAAAGTGTTGAAAAAATAGGTTGACTTCTCCTACAGATATGTTATATTAAGTACATAAGCTAAACGACGGTTTAGATTAGATAGTGCAAGGAACGGTGTTGCGTAGTGACACAACTTGGCTAGTAGCTGTAGTGGCA